>Ga0268386_10003558_pt1 | contig 11373 bp, 11 predicted proteins | sample RVTome_15_FD_200260 | JGI IMG/M metagenome (GOLD analysis project Ga0268386, IMG submission 200260) | Soil microbial communities from uranium-contaminated site in the Upper Colorado River Basin, Wyoming, United States - RVT150D86... ... | reverse complement strand
TCCTTGCCTGTCGGCCTTGCCTGTCGGCGCGGCGACTGTGCCGGCCGGCGCGACCGGGCTGCAACCCATGTGCCGTCTACTTGACACCTGCAGGCGCGCGTTTGGCGCGATGTCGAGGCTCCGTGGGACAATCGCGGTGAGAATTTTCTGGAAACTTCCATGGAATTCGATTCAGGGCTAGCATGACGCGGTGGATGCGCTTGGGGTCTCGCCGATGGTCCTCGGCGCGGCCGCAGTCATCGCCTTGGTCGTCTGGGGAGGATGGCAGTTCTATCAGTTCTGTCCGCACTGCGGTGCCCTGACGCCCCGGGTGCAACGCGGCTGGCTTCGGTGCCGTCGCTGCGGCCGACAGTATCGACGAGGGCTCCGGCTGCGCTGAAGGAGACGCGCGGATGACGTTGCCGACACCCCGAACCCTGATCATCGCGGGCCTGGCGCTTGTCGCCGTGGCCCTGGCGGCCTTTGGCGGCTGGGCGTGGTGGGATGCCCAGCAACGGCGGGCTCTGGGCGCCACCGCAGAGGTCCTGGCCCGGGTGCAGCCCGCGCTGGCCCCCGATGCCACGGCGGAGGCCAGGCTGACGGGGGCTCGCGAGCTGGAGCAGCTGCTGGAGCGCTTTCCGTCGGCTCGCACCGTGCCGTCCGTGGCCTACGAGCTCGGCAACGTCCGCTTCGCTGCCGGCCAGCCGGCGGCCGCGCGGGCCGCCTACGACCTGGCACTGCAGCGCGGCGCGACGGGATTGATCGCCGCGATGGCGCGCGCCGGGGTCGCGCGCACCTGGGAAGCCGAGCGCGACTTCGGACGCGCCGCCGAGGCCTACGCGGCGCTGGTCGCGGGGCTGGATCCACGCAGCTTCCTGTACGAGGATGCGCTGATCGGCCAAGCTCGCGTGCTCGAGCTCGGCGGTAAGAAGGCCGAGGCCATCGCGCTTTACCAGAAGATCCTCAAGGAACTTCCCACGGCCAAGCGCTCCGACGACGTGCGCAGCCGCCTGGCCAGCCTCGGCACCGCCACGCGCTGACCACCAGCCGAAAAGCGGCCCCAGCAACGTCACTGGCGGTTCTTCTGGATGCCGATAAGAGGGATTATGTCAATTAAAAGGACATCTTCGTGTGGTCGATGACCGAGTGAATGTAGCTCAGCGCGCGGAACCTCGAGGTTCTGCACGCCCGGCCGGTCGGAGGGCCACGTCAGCCCGGGATGTGGGCTTCCTCGGGGAGCTCGGCCCAGACCGGCTTCCACGCGGGGACGTCGAGGCCGAAGGTGGCGCAGAGCTCCTTCACCTCGGCGGCGAAGGTCTGGCGGACCTCGTCGTTGTCGCGCAGCTTGAGGCGATACCGCCGGTAGACCTGGTTCTTGGGCGAGCCCGGACGGCCGAAGATGTTCATGGTCCGCACGTACCACTTGTCGAAGGTGGCCTGGGCCTCCGCGTGGGTGGCCGTCTCCCCGGCCAGGCGCTTGACCCAGTGCTCGCCGTGGCGGATGTGGAACTTCTCCTCCTTGAAGATGCCCTCGATGGCGCGCACCCAGGGCCCGTAGGAGCAGTGCCGGACGTCCTCGAGCTGGTGGCCGGCCCCCCGGTCCATGCAGAAGTTGAAGAAGACGAAGTCCGGCCAGGTGTCGATCGGGTAGTAGAAGATGTTCACGCGCTTGTCGGTCGTGATGCGCTGCGTGCCGATGTCGGCGTCCGCCTCGATGCGCATCGTGAAGGCCTGGTCGTGTCGCCGCACGTGCGCCTCCACGTCGGCGCCGAGGTCGGCGAGCAGCCCGTACATGACGGCGGCGTGGCGCAGCTCGTCCTTCACGATCTGCGCGACCACGTGCTTCTCCTCGACGGTCGGGGCCTTGGTGATCCAGGGCACGTAGCCGTAGCCGCCGGCCAGCTCGGAATCGGCCTGCATCGTCATGAGGTGCACGAGGCTGTCGCGGTACTCGGAGGTCATCTCGCCCGCCGCCTCCAGGCGCACGCCCCGCTCGATCTTGGCCATCATCGTCCGCGTATCATCCGCCATCGCCGGTTCCTCCCTGCCCGCATCGTCCCGGATGGGTCCAGGATACCCGACTGCTCAGGACTTCTCGATCACCCGCACGGCCTTGCCCTCGGAGCGCGGGATCGTGCGCGGGGCGACGAGGGCGAGGTCGATGGTGAGCCCGGTGACCTGGCGGAGCCGCGCCGCCACCTGCAGCCGCACCCGCGCCAGCTCGGGATGGTCGGCCTGGAACCCGCCGCAGCGGGCCAGCAGCGCGGGCGCCGGCTCGACCTGCACCTCGAGGCGGGCCAGGGTCGTCGTCCGGTCCACGACGAGCAGGTAGTGGGGCTGCAGGTCCTCCACGGCCAGTAGCGCGGCCTCGACCTCCGAGGGATAGAGGTTGACTCCCTTGACGATCAGCATGTCGTCGGCCCGGCCCTTGAGCCGCGCGATGCGCGCCGAGGTGCGCCCGCACGCGCACGGCTCGGTGGTGAGCGCGGTGATGTCGCCGGTGCGGTAGCGAATCATCGGGATGGCGCGCTTGGTCAGCGTGGTCAGCACGAGCTCGCCCTCGGCCCCGGCCGGCAGCACCGCGCCGGTGGCCGGATCGACGACCTCGGGCAAGAAGTGGTCGTCGCAGACGTGCAGGCCGGCCCGCGCCTCGCACTCGCCGGCCACACCGGGCCCGATGATCTCGCTGAGGCCATAGACGTCGTGGGCACGGCAGCCGAAGGCGCGTTCGATGGCCGCGCGCATCCCCTCCGTCCAGGGCTCGGCGCCGAACAGGCCGTAGCGGATGCCGAGCGCGCGGGGATCGCCGCCCTGTTCGACCAGGCTCTCGGCGATGTGGAGCACGAAGGAGGGCGTACCGCAGAGCCCGGCCGGCCGGAAATCCTGCAGCAGCAGGTGGTGGCGCGCGGTGTTGCCGGACGACACCGGGACCACCGTGAGGCCGACCCGCTCGGCACCGTCGTGGAAGCCCAGGCCGCCCGTGAAGAGACCGTAGCCGAAGGCCACGTGCAGCATGTCGCCGGGGCGGGCGCCGGCGGCCACCAGGACCCGGGCCATGACCTCGCGCCACACGTCGAGGTCGCCGGCCGTGTAGCCCACGACCGTCGGCTTGCCCTTGGTGCCCGAGGAGGCGTGGATGCGCGCCAGCTCGTGGCGGGGCACCGCGAACAGGCCGAACGGGTACTGCTCGCGTAGCTCGCTCTTGCGCGTGAAGGGCAGGGTCGCCAGATCCTCGAGCCGCTCGAGGCGGTGGCCACCCAGGCGCTCCCGGTGAAACGGCACCCGCTCGCTGGCCCACGCCACGCTCTGCCGCAGCCGCTGCAGCTGGAGCGCGGCGCGGGCGCCGGGGACGAGCGTCTCGGCCTCGCGATTCCAGATCATGCCGCGCTCACGATCGCCGCGGGGGTTCGGGGAACTGCTGGTCGACGTCGCGGTGCCACCGGAGCCCGATCGCCTCGCGCTGCACGAGCAGCATCAGGCGGGCGGCGGCGGCCCGCCGCCGGGTGGCCTCGTACTCGCGCAGTAGCTCGCCGCGCCGGCGCCCGTCGCGCTCGGCATCGAGCGCCACGCCGAGCGCGCGCACCTCGTCGAGCGCGGCCTCGAGCCGCTCGCCGGCGCGGCCCAGCGCGGCGGCCTTTTCCTTGACGAGCTCCTGCTCCAGCTTCTCGAAGCCCTCGCGCCGCTTCATGCGCTCATTCGAGCACCAGCGACTCCACCAGCCAGTGCTGGCGTTCCAGGAAGCGCGCGACGGTGTCGACCGTGCGGGCGTCGGCGTTGCCGTGCAGGCTGATCCGGTCGGTGACGATGTGGCGGACGTCGGGATAGGTCACCAGCACCCGGCAGAGCGTTCGCACCCGGGGATCGGAAGCGAGCAGGCCCCGCCGCTCCTGGGCCGCCCAGTCCCGCTGGAAGCGCACCCGGATCGTGCGAGGCGCGGTCATCGGCGGCGGCGCGCCGCCTGGGCCTGCGCCTGGGCATAGACGTCGAGTGTTCGCGTGATCTGTAGCGTGACGCCGAAGGCCTCCTCGGCGACCTGGCGCGCTCGCGCCCCCATGGCCCGCCGCCGGTCGCCGTCGAGCAGCAGCCCGATGGCCGCCTCGGCGAGCGCCGCCGGATCGCCCTTGGTCAGGATGCCTGTCTCGCCGTCGCGCACGACCTCGTCGCAGCCGGGGGCGCTCACCGCCACCGCCGGTAGGCCGCAGGCCGCCGCCTCGGCGAGCACCAGGCCTTGTGTCTCCGTCTCCGAGGCGAACAGGAAGAGGTCCGCCGCCTGGTACCACGGGGCCAGGCCTTCGTGTGCGCGCACGCCTGCGAAGTGCACGCGGTTGCCGGCACCGAGCCCGGCGGCCAGCCGCTGCAGCGCCGCCGTCTCCTTGCCCTGCCCCACCAGCCAGAGCTCGGCGCCGCCCAGCGTGCCAGCGATACGGTCGAAGGCGAGCAAGACGCGGTCCACGCTCTTCTCGCGGTCGAGGCGGCCGACGTAAAGTACCAGGGGCACGCCGGCCGTCAGCCCTAGCGCCCACCGAGCGGCGGCCGGTCCGGACGGCCGGAAGCCGTCGAGGTCGACCCCGGTGGGCACGACGGCGATCGGCGCCGTGACCCCGCGGGCCCGGAGCTGATCGCGCACGAGCGCGGAGGGCGCGATCACCGCATCCGCGCTGGCCGCGAAGCGCGTGCTCAGGCGGAGCGCGGCGGCCTCCACGAGGGAGCGCGTCAGGGGCACGTAGTGCGCGTACTTCTCGTAACGCGTGTGGTAGGTGAACACGAGCGGCCGCGTGAGCCGACGCGCCATCCGCCGGGCGGCGGGGCCGAGCAGGAACGGATGATGGGCGTGGAAGACGTCGAGGCCGAGACGGCGCACCCGCTGGCCGATCCGCGGCGTCCACGGCACGGCCAGCGCGAACTCCGGGTAGGTCGCGGCCGGGATCGAGGGGAACCGCACGACGCGCGGGTCGGTCTCGGGGGCGCCGGGGAAGCGGGGCGCGAACGTCCACACCTCGTGGCCCCGCCCCTGCAGCCCGCGCCGGAGCGTCTCCACCGAGATCGTGACGCCACCACAGAACGGCAGGTAGTTGTTGGTGAACAGCCCGACGCGCACGGGGCGGCGCCTCGCCTCAGGCCTTGTTGTACTTCTCGAAATCCTCGGGCTTGATGTTCTGCAGCCACTCGCGCAGCTGCTCGGGGTCGTCGGTCTTCATGGGCTCGCCTTCCTTGGCGACCTCCATCTTGCCGGCCTTGGGGAACACGTCCTCCTCCACGAAGATCGGCGCCGCCACCCGGAGCGCGAGCGCGATGGCGTCGGACGGACGGGAGTCGACCGTGTATTCGGCGCCGCCGAGCTTGAGGTGGAGGGCCGCGAAGAAGGTGTTTTCCTTGAGATCGGTGACGACGACCTTGGCCACCTGGACTTCGAGCGACTCCAGGATGTTCTTGATGAGATCGTGCGTCATCGGCCGTGCGGTGGCGATCTTTTCCAGCTCGAGCGCAATGGCGTTGGCCTCGAAGATCCCCACCCAGATCGGCAGCGACCGCTTGTCCTCGTCGTCGCGCAGGATGATGATCGGCATGTTCGACACGGGGTCGAGGGCGAGCCCGCGCACTTTCATTTCGACCAGCATACGGCCTCCTCCGGCGTCGCGAGCGTCCCCCGCAGGCTGTGGGGCAGCGCGTCGGTGACGCGAACGTGGACGATGTCACCCACGGCCACTCGACCCTGTCCGTCGAAATTGACGACGCGGTTGCACCGCGTCCGGCCCGACAGCTCGCCCGCGCTGCGGCGCGAGGTGCCGTCGACCAGCACCTCCATGGTACGCCCGGTCAAGCGGGCGCTCCGGCTGGCGCCGACCCGCTGGGCGACCTCCAGCACGCGGCGGTTGCGGTCGGCCTTGACGTCGTCGGCCACCTGCTCGGCCATCGCCGCTGCCGGGGTGCCCGGGCGGCGCGAGTACCGGAACACGAAGACGTTGTCGTAGCCGACGCGCTCGATCGTCTCCAGCGTGGCGTCGAGATCGGCCTCCGTCTCGCCGGGGAACCCCACGATGACGTCGGTGGAGAAGGCCATGGCCGGCTCCACCGCGCGCAGGGCGTCCACCAGCTCGAGGTAGCGGGCGCGGGTGTAGCCGCGGTTCATCCGCGCCAGCACGCGGTCGGAGCCCGACTGCAGCGGCAGGTGGAACCACTCGCACACCTTGGGCACCTCCCGCATCGCGCGGATCAGCGTCGGCGTGAGGTTGTAGGGATTCGAGGTCGTGAAGCGGATGCGCTCCAGCCCGGGGACGTCGTTGACCCGCGCGAACAGCTCGGCCAGATCGGTGGGGGGCGTGAGGTCGCGCCCGTAGGCATTGACCGTCTGGCCGAGCAGCGTGACCTCGCGGCAACCCTCGGCCACCAGCCCCTCGACCTCGGCGACGATGGCCGCCGGGGGATGGCTGCGCTCGCGGCCGCGCGTGCGCGGCACGACGCAGAACGTGCAGTGCTTCTCGCACCCCTCCATCACGGTGACGAAGGCCTTGAGGCGGTCGACGCTCCGGGGCCTGGCGGTGATCTTCACCAGCGGCGCCTCGCCCGTCTCCAGCACGGGCCCCGCCCCGCGGCGGGCGCGCTCGACCAGCTCGCCGACGCGCGCGATGGCGGGCGAGCCGAACACCAGGTCCACCTGCGGCGCTCGCCGGAGCACGGTCCCCTGCTGCAGCTGGGCCATGCAGCCCATGACGCCGATCACCAGCCCGGGCCGCGCGGCCTTCAGCCGCTTGAGCTCGCCGAGCTTGGAGAAGACCTTGTCCTCGGCCTTCTCGCGGATGGCGCAGGTGTTGAGCAGGATCACGTCGGCGGCGGTGGCGTCGTCGGTGAGCTCGTACTGCCGCTCGCGCAGCAAGCCCGCCACGCGCTCGGAGTCGTACTCGTTCATCTGGCAGCCGTACGTGATCAGATGGAGCTTGGCCATGCGTGTTCGATCCAGAAGTCGTTGATTTACGTCGAGTTGACCGTAGCACCCGACCTCAGGCAAGTCAAACAACGCCGGGTGTCGTGCTCGAGCGATGCCGAACGGCGTCGAACCGATGGGGGCGTGGGGGGAGCGGCGGCGCGCTCCCCCCACGGCGAGCCTAATCGATCTCCTCGGGCCGTGCAGCGCGGGGGCCGGTGGTCGCCGGAGCGGCGGCGTGGCCGTTGCCGTTGGTGAACGTCAGCGGCGGCTTCACCTCGAACTGCCGTTCCAGGCGAGTCCGGCGTTCCTTCCAGCCCTCCTGGTACTCGAGCTCGTCCTCGTGCAGCGTCGCCGGCTGCTTCACCCCGTGGGCGTGGCGGAACTGGATGGCGAGCTGGGCCGCGGTGCGGCGCACCTCGTCCCACGGGGTGCCGAGCGCGAACTGATCGGAGATGGCGCCGATGCGGCCCGTGTGAATGTTGCACGACAGCGTGATGGCCGACAGGATCGGTCCCGACCAGTACGACGTCTGCGAGTTGATCGGCATGGGCAGGACGTGGAGGTTGTGGCTGCCGCGACAGTCGCCGGCCACCATGGGCGCCGTCGCCCACGGCGAGGTGATCTCGCCCGGCGCGGGCCAGTCGCCCTGGGCGAAGGCCAGCAGCACCGGGTCGTCCTTGCCGCCGTAGGTGAAGCCCTTCTTGGTCTTGATGTTGTGCAGCCGCTCGGCCGAGCAGATGTAGCCGAGCTGGTCCTTCTCGCTCCGATCGTCGCGCGTCCAGATGCGCGCGACGACGAAGCGGGATGAGCGCGTCAACCCCTCGATGTCGTAGAGGTCCTCGGGCGCCCGCAGCGTGATGACCTTTTCTTGCAGCCCCTTGGCCAGCTCCTCCATCTTGCCGTCGAGGGCCCGGGGATCGCGCGGGTGAGCGCCGGCCTCGATGGCCTGGGCCTTGGTGTCGAGGTCGACGATCTCGAACAGGTACCCGCGCTTCATCTTGGAGGCGGCGATGACGAGCCCGGTGTTGAACCGCGGCAGCATGTAGGCGCCGGTGGCGTAGTGATTGAACGCCATCGGCTCGGTCTTGTCGGCGAAGGAGACCAGCACCGTCTGCGAGGCGTTGTCCTTGCGGACGGGAAACGGCAGGGCCACCGTGGCCGGTCCCGCCCCCCGCAGGTTGCCCGTGAAGGCGTCGGCGACCAGGTCCTGACCGGGTCCGTAGAGCCCGAGCTCGGCCGCCTTGACCGCCCCTTCCTGCAGCGCGTCCCACATGAGCTGGTCGACGACGGCCATGTCGACCGTCTCGGCCATGATGCCGGTGACGGCGCAGTCGTCGCCGGTGTGGGTGACGATCAGCGAGGTGAAGATGGGCTCGCCGCGATAGCCGTTGTTGTCGAGGACGAACTTGGCGATGACCGACTTCACCTCGTCGGCGGCGACGACGTGGCCCCCGACGCCGCCGACGTCGGCCTTGGTCGCCTTGATGAAGCGGCGGACCAGTGCCGGGTTCCGGGCGAAGACGTACGAGCGGTAGGAGAAGATGTTCGGCGTGTTGGTGACCGGGATCTTTTCGGCGACCGTCACCGGCAGTCCCTGCAGCTCGTGGCGGGACTCGTGGTACGCCGATCGGGGAATCGCGTCGCCCTGGGGAGGGCCGTACGGCCGCTGGCTCATGCTCGCCTCCTCGCGTTGGGCCTGACCCGGAGGGTTTTGCGCTGACGCGGCGAGGATAACGAGGTAGACTCGGGGCCGTCAAGCAACAATTTCACGATCATGAAATTAATTTCTCAACGATCGTCGCGCGAGCTCCGGCTCATGGTGCAGTGCCTGGAGCTCTACTACCGCCAGGCCCGCAGCCAGAAGGACATCGCCACCACGCTCGGCGTCTCGGCGGCCACGGTGTCGCGCCTGCTCAAGCGGGCGTTCGACGAGGGCTTCGTGCGCGTCGAGCTCGATCTGCCGCGCACCGAGGGGCTGGAGATGGCCCTGGCCCAGGCCCACGGGCTGCGGGAGGCGGTGGTCGTGATGGCCGGCGGACGCGGCGACCTCAAGGCCGAGCTGGGGGCAGCGGCGGCCGCCTACTTCGAGAAGATCGCGCGCAACGGCATGCGCATCGGCCTGTCGTGCGGCTTCACCCTCTACCAGACCATCCGGGCCTTGCGCGAGCGCCGCCTGCGCGACCTCTCGCTCTTCCCGCTCTCCGGCGAGAGCACGCTGAAGCTGGTCGACCTCTTCCCGAACACGCTGGTCGGGATGATGGCCGCCAAGTACCGCCCGCACGTGCGGGCCTACGCCCTGCCGGTGCAGCACCTCGTGTCGCTACGCGAGATCGAGCGCGAACGGCGGCGCCTGCTCCGCGATCCCGAGATCCGCGCGATCTTCGAGGCCGCCCAGTCGGTGGACATCGCCCTGTGCGGCGTCGGACTCATCGCGGAGGGCACTCCGGGCTTCTGCTCGCTGGCCGAATCCTACGGTGTGAGCGTCAAGCGGCTGCGCCAGCTCGGCGTGGTGGGCGAGATCAACTACCAGCCGTTCGACGCCGAGGGCCGCATCGTCGACCGCCCCGAGCTGCGGGCGCTCATGCACCGGGTGCTGTCCGTCGAGGGCGGGCGGCTGCGGACCCTCTCCCGCCGGGAGGACCGCTACGTCATCGCGGTGGCCGGGGGCCGGTCGAAGGTCGACGCCGTCCGGGGGGCCCTGCGCGGCGGGTTCGTCAATGTCCTCGTCACCGACGAGGACTGCGCGACGGGCCTGCTGGCACGCTGAGGGCTCAGCGCGCCGGGATGGTGTTCTCCTCGAAGGCGCCGATGCGGCGGAACTTCTCGTAGCGGTCGGCGATCAGGGCCTCCGGCTCCAGGTGGGCGAGCGCCGCCAGGTGCTGCCGCAGCGCGCTCCGCAGGTGCGCGGCCGCGGCCTCCCAGTCCCGGTGGGCGCCGCCGACCGGCTCGGCCACGATGGCGTCGATGACGCGCAGGCGCAGCAGGTCGGGCGCGGTCACCTTCATCACCTCGGCGGCCTCGGGAGCCTTGGCGGCGTCGCCCCACAGAATGGCGGCACAGCCCTCGGGTGAGATCACCGCGTAGACCGAGTACTCGAGCATCAGCACCCGGTTGCCCATGCCGATGGCCAGCGCCCCGCCGCTGCCCCCCTCGCCCGTGACCACCGCCACGATGGGCACCGGCAGCCCCGCCATCAGCCTCAGGTTGCGCGCGATGGCTTCGGCCTGGCCCCGCTCCTCGGCGCCCACGCCCGGGTAGGCGCCGGGCGTGTCGATGAACGTCACCACCGGCTTGCGGAACTTGGCGGCCATCTCCATGAGACGCTCGGCCTTGCGATAGCCCTCGGGGTGCGGCATGCCGAAGTTGCGGGCGATCTTCTCGCGGGTGTCGCGGCCCTTCTGGTGCCCGATGAGAACGACCGAGCGGCCCTCGAAGCGCGCCAGGCCGCCCACGATGGCCGCGTCGTCGCCGAAGCGGCGGTCGCCGTGCAGCTCGGTGAATTCGTCGAAGAGCAGCCGGCACCAGTCGCGCGTGTACGGCCGCTTGGGGTGCCGGGCCAGCTGGGTCCGCTGCCAGGCAGTCAGGTTGGCGAAAGTCCGCTGGCGCAGGCGGGCCAGGCGATCCTCCAGCCGGGTGATCTCGTCGCGGGTGCGGGCCGGATCGCCCTCGGCCTGTAGCGTGGCGATGCGGGTCTCGAGCTCCAGCAGCGGCTGCTCGAACTCAAGCGCGTCCGGCATGGTCGATCGCCGCCGCGCCGGCGCCGAGGAGCTCCTCGAGCCGGGCGACCAGGTCGGTGGTGACGTCGACGCTCACGCCCCGCGCGCGCACGACGACCTCGGTCGCCGGCAGCAGGACGTGCACGAACACCGGCACGCCGCCCGGATACTCCTCGAACAGGCGGCGCAGCGAGGCCATGCGCTCGATGCTGTCGTCGCCCGCGGCAACCCGCACGCGGCAGGCCGTCGCCTCGGTCCCGGTCCGGCCCCGGCCGCCCGCGGCCAGCGACTGCTCCAGCAGCCGCACCTCCTCGGCGAGGACCACGCGGCCCTTGTCGCCATCGTCCACGCGCCCGCGCACGACGACCGGCTCGCGCCCGCGCAGGTAGGGTGCCGCCGCCTTGTAGGGCTCGGGGAAGACCGTCACCTCGACCGTGCCCGCCATGTCCTCCAGGGTGAGGAAGGCCATGCGGTTGCCGCTCTTGGTCGCCGTCTCCTTGAGGGTGGCGACGTGACCGAACAAGGTCACGCGGGCGCCGTGGCCGCGGGCGGCCAGCTCCGCGGTGGAGGTCACGCCGAGCGATTCGGCCACGCCCTCGAAGCGCGCCAGCGGGTGGCCGGAGACGTAGAAGCCGAGGACTTCCTTCTCGTAGGCCAGGCGCTGGTCGTCGTCCCACTCGGGCACCACGGCCACCGGCGGCGCGCTCGCGCGCGGCGCCGCCGGCGCCGGCGGCAGCAGGTCGAAGAACGACC
>Ga0268386_10003557_pt1 | contig 11374 bp, 12 predicted proteins | sample RVTome_15_FD_200260 | JGI IMG/M metagenome (GOLD analysis project Ga0268386, IMG submission 200260) | Soil microbial communities from uranium-contaminated site in the Upper Colorado River Basin, Wyoming, United States - RVT150D86... ... | reverse complement strand
CCGGAGACGTGGCCGGCGCGGAGCAGGCCTACCGCGAGGTGCTGGAACGCGCTCCCCAGGCCGCGATCGCCCGGGGCCTCCTCGCCGACAACCTCCACCGCCAGGGCAAGACGGCGGAGGCGATCAAGCTCCTCTCCGATGGACTGGCCCAGACCCCCGACGCCCCGCTGCTCCACCGGGGCCTCGCCAGCCTGTACGAGCGGACCGGCCGCGTGCAGGAGGCGGTGAAGGCGTACGAGGAGTACGCCCGCCTCGCCCCGAGCGCCCCCGATGCCAAGGAGCTCAAGGAACGGGCCGTCCGACTCGCGGGCGGCAGCGGCTCCTGACCGGGGCAGATGACGGCGCGGCTTTTCCTGTTCCTGGCCTTCCTCGCAGCGTCCGAAGCGTCGCGAGCCCAGAGCCTGGGTGAGGCGGCGGCTCGAGAGCGGGCGAAACGTGCCCGCTCCGGAGCCGACCAGCCGGTCCCCTCCTTCACGAACGCCGACCTGGCGAGCGAGAAAGAGAGACAGAAGCAGGAACAGGAGGGAAGTGACGCCGGCACCGAGGCGAGCCCTGACGACTCGGAAGCGCCGCGGGCGGGCAGGGAGCGCCGCCAGGGCGAGAACGAGCCCGAGGCAGGGGTACCGTCCTTCGATGACGCGTCCGACGACCAGGGAACGGGCGAGTCGGGCCTGGATCGCGAGCAGTGGAGCGAGAGGGCCGAGGGGCTGCAGAGGCGTCTTCGGCAGGCCGAGGAACGGGAAGCCGCGGCGCGGGACCGGCTCGAGGAGATCCGGGCGCGGCTCAACCCCATGAGCCCGCAGTACGAGCAGGACGTGAACCGCATCCTCCAGCTCCAGCAGGGGGTGGCGGCCGCCGAAGCCCAGGCGGACCTCGCCCGCCGGGCGCTCGACAGCGCGCGCCAGGAGATCGCCAACTTCGAGGAAGAGGCCCGCCGGGCCGGCGTGCCGCCCGGCTGGATCACCCCATCGCCCTGAACGGGCCGGCTTCCCTGGCTTCCCCGCCTGCCCGCATGGCCGACATCCTGGTCGTCGAGGACAAGGAATCCCTGCGGGCCATGCTCCGCAAGACGCTGGAGGCCCGCCACTACAGCGTTGACGAGTCGGGGGACGCCTACGACGCCCGGCGCAAGATCCAGGGCTCCCGGTACCTCGTGGTCCTCACCGACCTCAAGCTCCCCGCGGGAGGGGGCTTCGACGTCCTCCAGGCGGCCCGGGAGGCGGACCCCGAGACCCCGGTGATCCTGATGACCGCCTTCGGCACGGTGGAGGAGGCGGTCCGGGCCATGAAGGAGGGGGCCGCCGACTTCCTCACGAAGCCGGTGGACACCGACCACCTGCTCCTGCTCCTGGACCGGGCGATCGAGCGGCGCCGCCTCGTGACCGAGCTCGTGCTCCTCCGGGAGGACCACCAGCGCCGGGCCGGTCTCCCCCGGGTGCTCGGCGAGGATCCCGCCCTCAAGGAGACCCTCCTCGCCATCCAGCGGGCGGCCGGGAGCGACGCCACCGTGCTCATCCTCGGGGAGAGCGGCACCGGCAAGGAGCTGATGAGCCGGGCCCTCCACCAGCTCTCGCCGCGGGCCAAGGGCCCGTTCGTCGCCATCAACTGCGCGGCGATCCCCGAGGCCCTCCTGGAGAACGAGCTGTTCGGCCACGAGCGGGGCGCCTTCACCGGGGCGAACGCCCGCAAGGTGGGGAAGGCCGAGATGGCCAACCACGGGACCCTGTTCCTGGACGAGGTGGGGGACCTGCCCCTGCCCCTCCAGGCGAAGATCCTCCGGCTGGTCCAGGAGCGGCAGTTCGAGCGGGTGGGGGGGCTGCAGACGATCACGGTGGACGTGCGGGTGGTCGCGGCCACGAACCGGGACCTGCGCGAGCTGGTCGGCCGCAAGGAGTTCCGGGAGGACCTGTTCTTCCGGCTGTCCGTCTTCCCGGTGGAGATCCCGCCGCTGCGGCGCCGGCGGGGGGACATCCTGCCCCTCGCCGAGGCCTTCCTGGAGCGCTACGCCCGCGAGATGGGGCGCAAGGGCCTGCGGCTCTCCGAGGCGGCCCGGCGGGCCCTCCTCGACCACCCGTGGCCGGGCAACGTCCGCGAGCTGCAGAACTGCCTCGAGCGCGCGGTCATCCTCGCGGACGGGGCGTCGATCGAGCCGGGCCACCTGCGGATCGAGGCGGCGTCCGCCACCGGCCCGATCCTCGGGGACGTCCTCGACCTGACGGGCCCCCTCGCCGACGTGACGCGCCGGGCCAGCGAGCGGGCGGCCGAGGAGGCGATCGCCCTCGCCCTCCGGGAGTGCGGCGGCGACCGCGCGGCGGCCGCGGAGCGGCTGGGGCTGAGCGTGGCCACCCTGAACCGGCGCCTGCGGGGTCCCGGGCCCGAGGCCCCGTGAGCTGGGAGGCCGCGGTCGAGCTGGCCGTCCAGCGAGCCGGCTTCTGGCTGATCCACCTCAACCGGGTGGCCGCCCTCGTGCTGGTGGCCCTCGTCTCCCTGCTCTTCTTCTGCCGGATGGCGCTGCTCCGGCTCTCCCGGGGACGCCTCGCCGGGCGGGTCGCCGGCTACCCGCCCCTCCCGCGGCTCGACGGCATGCTCCTCCTCAGCGGGGGCCTGCTCGCCGTGTCGGGGTACTGGGCCCTCAAGCCCGACGAGGCCTTCTACCGGACGGTGGGGGGGGCGGCCTTCGCCGAGAACGACTTCCGGCGCGCGATCACGTTCTACGAGCCGCTCGTCCACTGGGGGAGCCGGACCCCCGACGTCTACCACCAGCTCGGGCGGAGCTACCTCGCGCTCGGCCGGTGCCGGCCCGCCCTGTCGGTGCTCGACCGCGCGTTCGCCCTCCCCGGGGGGGAATCGGCGGACGCGCGGGTGCTCAGCGCGGTCGGCCACGAGTGCGTGGGCGACGTCCCCCGGGCGCTCTCCGACCTCGAGCGGGCCCTCGCCCTGAGCCGGGTCCCCGAGCAGCAGGAAGCCATCCGCGCCCACGCCGAGGGGCTGCGGCGGCGCTTCCCGCGGCCCGGAGCGTGACCGCGCCCTGGCCGAGGCGGATCCCCCGGCTGCGGCTCGGGGAGTACCTCGCCCTCGCCTGGCTCGTCGCGGCCGGCCTCCTCTTCCTCGCCGCCGGCCGCTGGGAGCCCCGGATCGGCGGGGAGGTGGGCCGCGGGTACTTCCCGTTCCTCCAGGTCTTCCTGCTCATCGTCAGCGTGTCGCTCCTCCGCCTGGCCCTCCTCGGGGTGGGCAAGCTCGCCGCGACCTGGAGGCTGGTGGCCGGGGGCGACGCCGCGGCCGCCGAGGGCGCCCTCGGCTTCTCCGAGGAGGCGCGGCTCCTCCGGCAGATCGGGGGCTTCGTCCGGGACTGCGCCCCCCTGTACCTCATCCTGTTCGTGTACCCCACCTCCGACCTGCTCATCGACGCCCTCCAGGGGACGCGCCTGGTGGACGACTGGCTGATCCGGGCCGACCTCGCGCTCTTCGGCGGGCACTGGACGGTCTGGGCGGAGCGCTTCGTCTCTCCCCTCCTCACCGAGCTGCTGAGCCTCTGCTACTTCCTCCACATCGTGATCCCCCCCCTTATCGTCCTCGCGGTGGGTCTCGTGGGACCGCGGGCCCTCTTCGTCGAGACGATCGAGGGCTTCGTGCTCATCTCCCTGCTCGGGGTGAGCCTCTACGTGGTCTTCCCGGCGGTGGGCCCCTACCAGGCCCTCGCCCACCTCTACACCCGCGACCTCGCGGGAGGGGTGCTCCAGGAGGTCAACCGCGTGGTCATCGAGGCCACCCGGGTCCCCCGGGACGCCTTCCCCAGCCTCCACGTGGGGATCTCCGCGCTGCTCCTCGTCTACGCCTTCCGGGCCGGCCGCTGGCTCGGGCTGCTCGTGCTCCCGCCCATCGTGGGCAACTGGCTGGCCACGGTCTACCTCCGGTACCACTACACGATCGACCTCGTGGCGGGCTTCCTCCTCGCGGCGGCGGTCTACGAGCTGGTCCGGCGGTGGACCCGGCGCTTCCCCGAGGTATCCCCCTCGCCGCCGGCCTGACGGCCGGGGCCGACCCGACGTCCGCGGGCGGCGGCTCCCTCCCCGCGCCCCGCCCGGGCGGCCCTCGAACTCAGCCCTCCGTCCGGCGCTTGGGCCGCTGGTTGGCCGCGAGGACCCGCTTGCGCAGCCGGATGGCCGCGGGGGTGACCTCCACCAGCTCGTCGCCCTCGATGAACTCCAGGGCCTGCTCGAGGTTGAGCTGGCGGTGGGGGGTGAGGCGGATGGCCTCGTCGGCGGTCGAGGCCCGCATGTTGGTGAGCTTCTTCTGCTTGGTGACGTTCACGTCCATGTCCGCGGGCCGGGCGTTCTCCCCGACGATCATCCCTTCGTAGACGGCGACTCCCGGCCCGGTGAACAGCTCCCCCCGCTCCTCCATGTGGGAGAGCGCGTAGGCGGTGGTCTCGCCCTGGCGGTCCGCGACCAGGACCCCGGTGGCCCGCCGGGCGATCTCGCCCTGCCACTCGACCCAGCCCTCGAGGAGGCTGTTCATGACCGCGGTCCCCCGGGTGTCGGTCATCAGCTCGGTCCTCACCCCGATGAGGCCCCGGGTGGGGACGTGGAACTCCAGGCGCACCCGGCCCGAGCCGTGGTTGACCATCCGCACCATCTTCCCCTTGCGCATGGCCATCTTCTCGAGGACGATGCCCATGTAGGCCTCGGGGACGTCGAGGACGAACAGCTCGAGGGGCTCCTTCCGGACGCCGTCCTCCACCCGGGTGATGACCTCCGGGTTCGAGATCCCCAGCTCGAAACCCTCGCGGCGCATGGTCTCGATGAGGATCGCGAGCTGCAGCTCTCCCCGGCCGAGGACCTGGAAGGAGTCGGCGGAGCCGGTGGGCTCCACCCGGATCGAGACGTTGGTCAGGAGCTCCTTCTCGAGCCGCTCCTTGATGTTCCGCGAGGTGACCCACCGGCCGTCCCGGCCCGCGAAGGGCGAGGTGCTCACCGAGAAGACCATGGAGATCGTGGGCTCGTCGATCCGGAGGGGGGGCAGGGGGGCGGGGGTCTCGGCCGAGGTCACGGTCTCCCCGATCGCGATCCCCTCGAACCCGGCGAGGGCCACGATCTCCCCGCAGGGGGCCGCCTCCGCTTCCACCCGCTCGAGCCCGTCGAAGACGTAGAGCCTCGTCACCCGGGTGGTCAGGAGCCGCCCGTCGCGCTTGGCCACCGCCACGGTGTCGCCCACCCGGACCGCCCCCCCGAAGATGCGGCCGATGCCGAGGCGCCCCAGGTAGTCGCTGTAGTCGAGGTTGGCGATCAGGAGCTGGAGGACCCCGTCGGGCTGGCCTCCCGGCGGGGGGACGTGGGCGAGGAGCGCCTCGAACAGCGGCCGCAGGTCGTCGCCCGGCCCGTCGGGCTCGGTCCTCGCGATGCCCGCCTTGGCGTTCGTGTAGAGGACGGGGAACTCGAGCTGCTCCTCGGTGGCGTCGAGGTCGATGAAGAGGTCGTAGACCTCGTTCAGGACGGCGGCCGGCCGGGCGTCCGTCCGGTCGATCTTGTTGATCACCACCACCGCGGGGAGCCGCCCCTCGAGGGCCTTGCGGAGGACGTAGCGGGTCTGGGGGAGGGGGCCCTCCGAGGCGTCCACGAGCAGCATCACCCCGTCGACCATCTTGAGGGCCCGCTCGACCTCGCCCCCGAAGTCGCTGTGGCCGGGGGTGTCGACGATGTTGATCTTGGTGTCGCGGTAGTGGACGGCGGTGTTCTTCGCGAGGATCGTGATCCCCCGCTCGCGCTCCAGCTCGTTCGAGTCGAGGACCCGCTCCCGCACCTCCTGGTTGGCCCGGAAGACCCCGCTCTGGCGGAGGAGGGCGTCCACGAGGGTGGTCTTCCCGTGGTCGACGTGGGCGATGATGGCGACGTTCCTGAACTGCATGGCCTCCTGGGGAAGCGCCGGGGGGGCGGCGAACCTGCTAGCGTAGCATGCCCGCGACCGGCCGCCGAGCCAGCCCCGGGACCGTCGGGACCGTGCGGCGGAGCCGGCCTACGTGGCCTGCAGTCTCGCCGCGACGGCCGGCGACGTTCCGTTCAGGATGCGGATGCAGACGTTGGTGTCGAGGAGGAAGGCCACCGCCTCCTCAGAGCGGGTCGCGCCGCTCGGGGCGGCGCTGGGGGGGGGCGACGGAGGGGAGGCCCCGTCCATCCTCCCACCACCTCGTCGAAGTAGCCCGGCGGCCACCCCCGCGGCGACCTCGCGCCTGACCAGGTCGGCGAGGTAGCCCGAAACCGTCATCTTGCGAGCCCGGGCGCGCACCCGCACCAGGCTGGCGATCTCCTCCGGCAGGTAGAGATGGAGCTGTGGCATCGAGCACCCGTACTATGCACATACAGCAGGATACCCAGCCGGCTTCAAGCCGACGGCCGGCCCCACCCCGGAGTCGTTCGGGGGTCCCGCCGGCTCCTACAGGTCCACCACCACCGGCGGGTTCACCGGCCGGTAGGCCTCGTCGCAGGTGCTCGCGTTCACGAACACCGTCCCGTCGTGCTCCTCCCGGCCGTAGCCTTCGTGGATGTGGCCGAAGACGTGGAGGCGGGGGCGGACGCGCTCGACCGCCTTCCGCAGCTCCTCGCAGCCCACGTGCGGGCCGTGGGCCAGGGCGAGGCTCAGTCCCGCGGCGAAGCCCTTCACCCGGTCGCGCACGCCGCTCGGCGGCCCGTGGGTCACGAGGACGTCGATTCCCTCGGGGATGAGGTCCCACTTCGCCCGCAGGGGCGCGCCCCGCCGGAGGTTGAAGGCCCAGCTCAGGAACCAGGGCTGCCACGGGCTGCCCCAGACCCGGAGGCCCTCCACCGTGGCCTCCGCGTCCTCGAGGTAGGTCGCGCGGGTGATCCGCCGCCGGGCTTCCTCGGGCCGCTCCTCGAAGAGCCGGTCGTGGTTGCCCGCGATCACGATCTTGGCCGGGTGGGGGAGCCGGCCCAGCCAGGCGTCGAAGCGCTCGATCTCCTCCGGCTTGCCGGCCATGGTCGCGTCCCCGGCGTGGACGAGCAGGTCCCCCTCGGGGACGTCGAGCGCGTCGTGGCGGCCGTGGGTGTCGGAGACGCACACGATCCGCACCGGCCTAGGCTCCGCACCCGAGCAGCCGGCGGTAGTCGTCGGGGGTGTCGATGCCGGCCACGCACCCGGGGTCGCCCTCGACGTGGACGACCCGCTCGGGGTGGTCGGCGAGGACGCCCCGGGCCCCCCGCGCGGCCGACGCCGCCCGCAGCTCCGGCCAGACGTCCCGGGCGAAGCCGGCCGGATGCCCGCGGCGCCCGCCGAACGTGGGGACCGCGATCCGCGCCCCCCGCTCGAGGGCCTCCCCCACCCGGTCCACGGTGGCCGGCGCGACGAGCGGATGGTCCACCAGGTGGAGGAGGACGGCTTCCGCGTCCTCCCGCTCGGCCTCGTCGAGGCCACGGGCGATCGACGTGAGCATTCCCTCCAGGTAGCGCTCGTTCACGACCAGGCGGACCCCCGCCGGGACCCCGGCCTCCGCGGCCACCCGGCCCGCTTCGGCGCCGAGGACGGCGACCACCGAGGCCACGCCGGGCCGGGCGAGGAGCGACGCGCCGCGGGCGAGGAAGGTCGTTCGCCCGGAGCCGCCGGGGGAGCCCTCGGGGCGATCGTCCGCCACGGAGAGGAGGGCCTTCGGTCCGCCCATGCGCCGGCCTTCTCCGGCGGCGAGCAGGAGAGCCACGATCCGCACCACCGCATTGAACCACGGTTCAAGCGAGGGCGGCCCCCCTCGGACGAGGGCGGGAGCGCCGGGCTCATTGACCCCCCCGGGAGCGGCCCCTTATGATGGCGCTCTGGAGCCGGAGAATTCACGATTGGCCACCCGGATCATCATCATGGGAGCCGCCGGCCGCGACTTCCACAACTTCAACACCGTCTTCCGCGACGACCCGGGCACCGAGGTGCTCGCCTTCACCGCCGCCCAGATCCCCAACATCGACGGGCGGCGCTACCCGCCCGAGCTGGCGGGGCCCCGCTACCCCGAGGGGATCCCCATCCATCCCGAGGCGGACCTCGCCCGGCTGGTCCGGGAGCTCGGAGCGGACGAGGTGGTGTTCGCCTACAGCGACGTCTCCCACGAGACGGTCATGCACAAGGCCTCGGTCGTCCTCGCGGCGGGGGCGGGCTTCCGGCTGATCGGGCCCCGGGCCAGCATGATCCGGGCCCGGGTCCCCGTGGTCTCGGTCTGCGCGGTGCGGACGGGCGCCGGGAAGAGCCAGACGACCCGGCGGGTCATCCGCATCCTGCGGGGACGGGGGAAGCGCGTGGTCGCGATCCGCCACCCCATGCCCTACGGCGACCTCGTCCGCCAGCGGGTGCAGCGCTTCGCGGCGATGGGGGACCTGGACCTCCATCGCTGCACGATCGAGGAGCGGGAGGAGTACGAGCCCCACATCGCGAGCGGGGGGGTGATCTACGCGGGGGTGGACTACGGGGCCATCCTCGCCGAGGCCGAGCGCGAGGCCGACGTGATCGTGTGGGACGGGGGGCAACAACGACCTCCCGTTCTACGCGGCCGACCTCGAGATCGTCGTGGCCGACCCCCACCGCGCCGGCCACGAGCGGACCTACCACCCGGGCGAGGCCAACCTCCGCCGGGCCCACGTGGTGGTCATCAACAAGATCGACACCGCCTCTCCCGAGGGGGTGGACGCGGTGCGCCGCTCGATCCGCGAGCTGAACCCCGGGGCGATGGTGGTGGACGCCGCCTCCCCCCTCCTCGTGGAGGGCGCGGAGAAGATCCGGGGCAAGCGGGTCCTCGCGATCGAGGACGGCCCCACCCTCACCCACGGCGAGATGAAGTACGGGGCGGGCGTGGTGGCCGCGATGAAGCACGGGGCGGCCGAGGTGGTGGACCCGCGCCCCTGGACGGTGGGGACGATCGCCGAGACCTTCGCCGCCTACCCCGGCATCGGCCCCCTCCTGCCCGCGATGGGCTACGGCGAGGAGCAGATGCGCGACCTCGAGGCCACCGTGGCCCGGACCCCCGCCGACCTCGTGCTCATCGCCACCCCGATCGACCTCCGGCGGGTCATCCGGATCGACAAGCCGGCGATCCGGGTGAGCTACGAGCTCCAGGAGATCGGCAAGCCCGATCTCGAGGACGCCCTGAGGAGCCTCTGAGGCGCATGCAGCAGAAGCACCTGCTCTCGCTCCGGGATTACTCGCGGGAGGAGCTCGAGGAGATCTTCGACCTCGCGGCCGCGGTGAAGGCCGACCCCCCGGCCTACGGGGGGGTCCTCCAGGGGAAGTCCCTGGCCATGATCTTCCAGAAGCCCTCGACCCGGACCCGGGTCTCGTTCGAGGTCGGGATGTTCGAGCTGGGGGGGACCGCCCTCCACCTCGGGGCGAGCGACATCCAGCTCCAGCGCGGGGAGTCGGTCGCCGACACCGCCCGGGTGCTCTCCCGGATGGTGGACGGGATCATGGCCCGGGTGTTCGCCCACCAGGACGTGCTCGACCTGGCCCGCTACGGAACGGTGCCGGTGATCAACGGCCTGTCGGACCTCCTGCACCCCTGCCAGGCCCTGGCCGACTACTTCACCCTGCGGGAGCGCCGGGGTGGGCTCGAAGGCCTCAGGGTCGCCTACGTGGGCGACGGGAACAACGTCTGCCACGAGCTGATGTTCGGGGCGGTGAAGCTCGGGATGGCGATGAGCGCGGCCTGCCCCGCCGGCTACGAGCCCAACCAGCTCATCGTCAAGAGCGCCAGCCGGGAGGCCCAGAAGACGGGCGCCCCCCTCCCCGAGGTCACGGCCGACCCCCTGGCCGCCGTCGAGGGGGCCGACGTGGTCTACACCGACGTCTGGACCTCGATGGGCCAGGAGGAGGAGGCGGAGGCCCGCCTCGCCGCCTTCCAGGGGTACATGGTGACCCCCGAGATGATGGCCGCCGCCTCTCCCGACGCCGTCTTCATGCACTGTCTCCCCGCCCATCGCGGGGAGGAGGTGGCGGAGGAGGTGATCGACGGCCCCCAGTCCGTGGTCTTCGACGAGGCCGAGAACCGCCTGCACGTGCAGAAGGCGGTGCTGATGCTCCTGATGTCCGACCAGACCGGCTGAAGCCCTCAGCCGGCGAGCCGGGCCTCCCGGGCCGCCATCACCCGGAGCGCGCTGCGGACCTCGGACCGGTCCACGTCTCCCTTCACGACGACCCGGCCGATCGCGGTGGGGAGGACGAACACCACGCGTCCGTCCCGGGCCTTCTTGTCGCGGGTGAGGGCCTCGAGGATCGCGGGCGGGGGGAGGTCGGAGACGCGGGGGCGCGGGCCGAGGCGGTCCACCGTGGCCGCGATGGCGTCGAAGGTCGACTCGGGAAGGAGGCCGCGCCGCCGGGCGATCCAGGCCGCCCCCACCATCCCCCAGCCCACCGCCTCCCCGTGGGTGAAGCGCCGGTAGCGGGTGAGGGACTCGAGGGCGTGGCCGAGGGTGTGGCCGAGGTTGAGCACCCGGCGCAGCCCTCTCTCCCGCTCGTCCTTCTCCACGACCTCCGCCTTCACCCGGCAGGCGTCGGCCACCGCCCGCTCCACGTCCACCCGGCTCCACCCCTCGAGGCCCGGGGGGGCCTCGCGCAGGCTCGCGAAGAGGGCCCGGTCGGCGAGGATGCCGCACTTCAGGATCTCGTAGGCGCCGCTCCGCCACTCCCGCCGGGGAAGGGTGTCGAGGAAGGAGGGGTCCACGACGACCGCCCGCGGCTGGTGGAAGGCGCCGATGAGGTTCTTGGCCCGGGGATGGTTGATCCCGACCTTGCCCCCGATCGAGCTGTCCACCATCGACAGGAGGGTGGTGGGGACGGTCACCCAGTCCACCCCCCGCATGTACGTCGCGGCCGCGAAGCCCGCCACGTCGCCCACCACCCCGCCGCCGAGGGCGACGACCAGGCCGTCCCGCCCGAGGCGGGCGGCCACGAACGCCTCGTAGACCGACTCGAGGGTGGCGCGGCTCTTGAACCGCTCCCCGTCGGGGACGAGCACGCGGGTCACCGGGCCGACCGCGGCGAGGGCGCGGGCCACCTTCGCCCCGTGGAGGGCGAACACGTCCCGGCCGGCCACGAGGACCACCCGGCGTCCCCGGAGCGCGGCGAGCAGCTCGGGGAGGAGGCGGACGAGGCCGTGGCCGATCGCGATCGTGTACCGCCTGTCCCCCAGCTCGACCGGGATCTCGATCATTGCGCCTCTCGAAGAGCGCACATGATAACGCCCCGGGGCCGCCGCGGGGAGGGCTTGGCCGGCCGCGGGCGGGGCCGGGGGACGGCTCTGAAGGGGAGTGTTGACGACGCGGCTGACGGGGATGGGGACGCGGCGGACAGGGAATTGGCGACGCGGCGGACAGGGAATTGGCGACACGGCTGA
>Ga0268386_10003556_pt1 | contig 11375 bp, 10 predicted proteins | sample RVTome_15_FD_200260 | JGI IMG/M metagenome (GOLD analysis project Ga0268386, IMG submission 200260) | Soil microbial communities from uranium-contaminated site in the Upper Colorado River Basin, Wyoming, United States - RVT150D86... ... | reverse complement strand
CGGGCGACCACCACCGGCCCGTAGCCGTCGCCGAAGCTGGCGCCCGAGGGCATCAGCCGGTAGCGGTCGGCGAGGTAGGCGTAGCCGTGGAACGAGATCGCGGTGATCTCGTAGGTGCCGGCGAGCGCCGCCCGGTTGAGGGTCTCGATGTCGGCGAGGGTGTGCCGGATCTCGAGCCCCTCGTCGTCGAGCAGCCCCTGGGTCATGGCGTAGAACATGAACGCGTCGTCGGAGTCGGGGCTGTGGGCGACCCGGATGGTGCGGGCGGGGGCGGCGGTGGGCATCGCGCGGGAGGGTATCACCCGGCGGGGCCGGGAGGGCCCGCTCGGTGTATCCTCCCGGGCCGAATCCCTGCCGTCATGCCGAGTCCCCGTCCGATGCGCCGCGCCACCCTGCTGATCCTGCCCCCGCTGCTCGTCTGGGCGCTCGGCTGCGGCGAGCCGGCTCCCGCGCCTCCCGCCCCCAAGAAGCTCTCCGAGATCGACGAGCTGCGCGCGCTCCCCTACCTCGATTTCGCCGCCGAGGAGGCCGATCCCGAGGAGCGTGGGGTGATGGTCCACGACCCCGAGCGCGCCTGGCCGGGCTACAACCTCTATACCCTGCGCGGGCTGTGCGCCGCCGAGCTGATCGACATGTCCGGGCGGGTGGTCAACCGCTGGCAGATCGACGCCTGCAGCCAGTGGGCGCGCGCCGAGCTGATCCCCGGCGGCGACCTGCTGGTGGTCGGACGGGCGCGGCGCAAGCGCTTCCTGCTGCGGCTCGATTTCGACGGCAACGTGGTCTGGAAGCGGGAGCTGGACACCCATCACGACATCGAGCAGACCCCGTCCGGCAGCCTGTTGGTCCTGACCATGAAGCCGCGCCCGGAGACCATCGACGGCGAGGAGATGACCGTCCGCGACGACCTGGTCGTCCTGCTCGACCAGGACGGCGAGGAGATCGAGTCGGTGTCCCTCTACGACGCCTTCCGGCGCGCCGAGGCGCGCACCGGCGAGCGGATCCTCGAGGTCGTCCGGTCGGAGCGCGGCGCCGACGACTTCTTCCACGCCAACTCGATCGAGTGGATGGCGCGCCCTCACCTGTTCGGCAGCCACCGGCTCTACGACCGGCGGCACGTCCTGGTCTCGATCAAGCACCAGGACCTGGTGGCGGTCGTCGACTGGGACGAGCGCGACCTGGTCTGGTGGTGGGGCCGCGGCGAGCTGGACGGCCAGCACGACGCCACGCTGCTCGAGGACGGCAACGTGCTGATCTACGACAACGGCATCCGGCGCAAGTGGGGGCGGGCGCTCGAGGTCGACCCGCGGACCGGCGAGATCGTCTGGGAGTACCGCGCCGAGCCGAAGGAGCAGCTCTACACCCGCAGCCTCGGCGCCGCCCAGCGGCTGCCCAACGGCAACACCCTGATCGCCGAGTCCGAGCGCGGCCACGCGTTCGAGGTCACCCGCGACGGCGAGGTGGTGTGGGACTTCTACGTCCCGCACGTCAACCGGAAGAACCGCCGGGCGACCTTCGTGCGGATGATCCGCCACGAGCCCGGGCCGATCGAGGAGCTCCTGCGCGCCCAGAGGCGGCGCCGGGCCGCGGCGGCGAAAGCTGAGGGCTGAGCGGGGTGACTCCGGCTCCGCCGGCATCATCCAACCTGCCCGGACCACCGAGTGAGGGCGGCCGGCATCGGGACCGATCGCCGGGCCGCAGACTGCCAAGGCCCCCCGCAGCCTCACCACTGGTTTCAGCGTTCCAGAACTCGGGCGAGCTTCCCCGTCTCATCTACGCACCAAACTGCGTTGTCATCTCCACGCAGCACGGGATAGTCCGCATCCCGCTTGGCAGGATCGAGCGGCCAGACTCGATCGGCAGCGCGTCGAAGATCATCGGCCAGCGAAGCTTCCTCCGCCGCCACGACCACCATGACGCCCTCGCGCCGGACAGCATTGACGATCGGCACAAAATCGGCGTCACCCGCGATGAGTATGCCCACTTGGTAGAGCCCGCGGAAAGCACCCACCAGCATGTCTACGGCGATGAGTCCGTCCACACCTTTTTGACGAGGGGGGCGCCTGGGCCTGCCACCTCGCAGAACTCCGAACTTGGTTTCTACGTCGGGCAGCAGCTCAACGGCTCTCCAGTACGACTCCATGGCCTCGTCTGCGGATTGTTCAGGCCGCGCATCATAGAAGAGGATCCGGGCCAGGCCGATCGGCCACTCGAGTGCGAGGTCCTTCGGGTTCCTGGCAGGTACTGCAGACCGCCAGTACTGCACCTCCTCCGAGTAGGTGATGTTTCTGGCGAGCGTGAGGGGATTGACAAGGGGCTTTCCCAGGAGCTTGCCAAGGGCCAGTAGGTAGCCGCCGTCGATGAAGCAGTGCGCGTTCATGCGCGCTCAGGATCTCAAACCGACCCGGATCGCTAGCAGAGGCGGTGGTCGGAACTGGGGTAATCGCCCTATAGTTTTAGGAACGCTTTGGCGCAGTCGTAAATGCCGAAGTGGCGTGCGAGGCCCTTGACATGACCCGGCTGGATCTCGGGGTTCTCGCGGCGCCCGTGCTTACCCAGCGGCAGCTTGAAGGGCGTTTGAATGTCGCTGTAGTAGACCCACCGTCTGTGCTTCTTGTCTCTATGCCACCACCCAGGAGCACAAGCGTCCAGCATGGCCTTGACGTCCTTCCAAGCGATCAGGTTCCCGTGTGTGGCCATCCCGCCTGAAGGACGTAGAGGAGGGCCCGCCCTGGCCTACGCGGCTAGGGCGGCCCCCTCTTCTACCCGGTTGTTCTCTACCGACGGCTCGTCGATCCGGGCCACCACGATCCCCCGGGGCGACTCTGCCGATCTGCGCCCGAGCCAATCGGCGCTGATCCGCCCGGCGCGGACATCCTCGACCGCCTGCTCCCACTCCCGCACCGGGGTCTCGGCGCTTCCGTCGAAGAACGCCTGGCATTGCTCCTGGAACGACTCGAAGGACTCGGCGTCCTCCGCGATGTCGAACAGGATCGCGGTGTACGATCTCCGGAACTCCTCTAGCGCTTCGGCCACGCTGTGGCCGGTCGCCACGAACCCTCCGGGGTTCACACCCTCGACCCACACGCCACCTTCCTCTTCGTGCAGGAGGGCGCGGCCTTCGACCGCGACCCCGGCGAGGAATCCGTTGCCCTGGATGATGTCGCGCAACCCGAAGACGATCGGGTATCTGCTCATTGGTGTTGGCACCTCCTCTTCAGGACAGCCGGCTCAAAGCCGCCTATCTATGCCAACGTGCGGCATCCACGGACCTATTGCCCTGTCACCCTAGTCGGGTTCGCTGTTTGGGCAAGTGTGCCACCGGGCCGCACTGGTGTCAAATATTTCAGTGTCTATGCGTCTATCCAGCGGGACCTCCGGGCTCCTGCCCGTCGTTCGGGGCGAAGCGCGGACTCTAGATGTTACGGCGGCCAGGCGTCAACGGTTCGCCCTGGCCGCAACCGGACGCCCCATGCCCCACATCGGTTGCTCTAGCAAGGGGAATGCCGACCCGCCGCCGAAGGTCAGACCTGGGAGCCGCGGAGGCGAAGTTCCGCCGCCGGCCTTGCAGCCGTCTCCTCGCGCCGCTTACTCGAGGCGACATATGGCAAGCTGGGCGGGGCGCAGCGACCCCGAACCACGCGAGCGCGGGCGGGCTCAATCCCCGCCCCCAGCCAGCTCGAGGAAGCGCAGCGCCATCTCGGGGCCGGCGCCCTCCTCCTCGTGCTTGAAAAAGACGTAGGCCTCATCCCACCCCGCGGCGCGGACGCGCTCGGCGCGCGCCGCCAGCTCGGCGTCGGTGTAGTCGCAGCGGCGCAGGCGGAGGTAGCCCCAGCCGGCGGTCGAGACCAGCTCGGCCTCGGGCTCGTCGTCGGTCTCGGAGACCACCAGGGCGCAGTCGCGCGAGCGCAGCAGGTCGCGGACCTCCTCGTCGACCCAGGATTCGTGCCGGAACTCGAACGCCGCGCGGGTGCCCGCGGGCAGCAGCTCGAGGAAGGCGGCCAGCCGCGGCACGTCCTGGCGCAGGTACGGCGGCATCTGGAACAGCAGGGCGCCGAGCCTCTCGCCGAGGGTCGAGGTCGTCCGCAGCAGGTACTCGGTCTCGCCGCCGGCCTCGACCAGGCGCTTCTGATGGGTGATCCGGCGCGAGGCCTTGAGCGCGAAGCGGAAGCCGTCCGGCACCTGGTCGGCCCAGCTCTGGACCACCGACGTCTTGGGCAGGCGGTAGAAGGTGTTGTTGATCTCGACCGCCGGGAGCTTCTCCCCGAAATACCGTAGCCGCTCGTCGGCGGGCAGGTCCTCCGGGTAGAAGGTCCCCTTCCACTCGTCGTAGGCGAAGCCGCTGGTGCCGGCGTAGAGGCGCATGGCGCCGCCATCATGGCAGATCCGCGGCCGGACCCGCCCCGGACAACCCCTCGTTTCAGTTCAGTTCGGCTCCAGCGAGGCCAGCTCCCCGGCGCGCCGGTAGACGACGTGGTCCGAGCGGCCGGCCGCGAGCAGCAGCTCGGCGGCGGTGCGCTGGTCGTCGGCGCGGTAGGGGTAGGCGTCGGCGATCAGCGCCGCCACCTTGGCCGCCTCGGCGGTCGCGCTCTGCCGGCGGTAGTAGTCGAGCAGCTCGCGCATGGCGTCGGGCCAGGGATAGCTGCCCAGGTAATAGCCCTGGGCGATCCGCTCGATCCGGTCGCGCGCCGGCGGCGGCTGCCAGCGCCCGCTCTCCCGCGAGAACGGCCAGCCGGCGGTCAGGTGGCGAATCCGGTACTCGCCGTAGAGCCGGTCGACCTCGGTCACCGGCAGCTCGCGCAGCGCCTGCTCTTCGGACACCGGCTGCCGCCAGGGACCGATCGCGCCGTGCTCGTGCAGGGTGTCGTAGAAGGCGTCAGCCATGACGAAGTAGCCGCTGAGGTTGGGGTGGAGGTGCTCGAGCATCAGCTCGCCGCCGACGATGCCGTTGTCGGCGGTGCGCACGAACGCCTCCTCCACTTCGACCACGTGGGCGCCCTCGGCGGCGGCCACGTCGCGGACGACGGCGTTGGCCTCTTCCGGGGCGCGGAAGCGGAGCTCGTCGCGGTCCTTGGCGGCCAGGTAGGCGGCGCGGGCCTCGCCGTAGCGCCCGAGCGCCTCGAGCGCCCGGCCGCGCCCGAAGTGGAGGTCGGCGTGGAGGTCGTCGAGCGCGGCGGCGGCGGCGAAGGCCGCCAGCGCCGCTTCCGGATCGTCCGCCTCGAGGGCCGCGACGCCGGCGTCGAAGTGCCGCTGCCAGGCCTCGAGGTCGACGCCCCGGCGGTGGCCGCTGATGAACGGCGGCCGGTCGCGCTCGTTGGCGACCAGGGTGCCGATGAAGACCGGCACCCCGGCCTCCCGGTAGCGGCGCAGCAGCGCCCGCAGGTTGGCGCGGAACTGCGCCAGAGCCCGCCGGTAGAGGCTCGAGCCGTAGGGGATCCGGTCCTCGGCAACCACCCGCTCCATCAGCGTGCGCCGGCCTTCGGCGTCGGGATCCGGGCCGGCACCGGCGGTGACGCCCGCCAGCGCCCGGCGGCCGAGCTGGAGGAGCCGGACGTCCTTGAGGGCGAGGAACGCCAGCACCAGCGGCCGCCGGCGGCCGGCCGAGAAGCTCGAGCCGACCCCGAGGATCCCCAGGTACTCGTTGTGCCCGGCGTAGATCACCACCGCGTCCGGCTCCTGCTCGAGGATCTCCTCGGAGAAGTCGAGCAGGGTGTAGCTGTTGACCGCGGACAGCGCGGTGGTGATCACCTCGATCCGGCGCTCCGGGAAGGTGCGCTGGAGGCGCTGCTGGAGCATGCCGGCCGGCGACGCCCCGTAGCCATACGGGTAGCCAGCGGCGGTCGAGCCCCCCTGGACGACGATGCGGAACGTCCCGGGCTCCTTGTCGGCGCGGAACGCGACCGGCCGGATGCCGACCTTGGGCGCCCGGGCGGGGTCGGCGACGAAGCGCCGGACCACCTGGGAGTTGGCGACCAGGTAGCCCCCGGGGTCCTCGTCGTCGACCGGAACGAACAGCGAGAAGGAGTGCCCGTAGCCGGCCAGGCGCAGCCCCGCCTCGACCAGCAGCAGCACGACGAGCGGGAAGAGCATGGTGACGGCGGCGTAGATGCGCCGCCGCCGTCGGGACAGAGGCCGGGGCGGCTCGGCGCCGGCCCCGGCGTCGGGTCCAGCGTCCGATACCTCGGGAGCGCTCACCCGGTCTCTTCGGCCTGCCGGGCGGTGTGGCCGGCGTGCCCGGCGTGCTCGCCGCCCTGACCGTGCCCGGCGTGCCCGGCCTGCCGGGCGGCGCCTTCCCGCGAGCCGGCCGCGGCGCGCAGGTCGCGGATGCGCCGGCTCTCCTGGTCGATGTAGCCGAGCAACGCGCCGACGTCTTTCTCGGTCAGCCGCATGTTCGGCATCGGGACGCGGTTCCATCGCTCGTAGAGCGCGACCGCCACCGGGTCCCCCTCCTCGAGCATCGCGTCCGGCTCGGCGATCCAGCGCTCCAGCCACGCTCGGTCGCGCTGTTCGCCGACGTTCAGCAGGTCCGGCCCGATGCGCTGCTCGGCCAGCTCCATGACGTCGCCCTGGCCGATGGTGTGGCAGGCGGCGCAGCGGTTGCGGAACAGGTACTCGCCGTCGGAGATCTGCCGGATCTCCGGGGCGTCGGCGTAGTCGCGGTCCGCCTCGCTCGCCCGCTTCCAGCCGTGGAGCCAGCTCCCGAGCTGATTGGCCAGCACGTACGGGTTCTCGAACGGCGAGCGCTTCATCCAGCGGCCGGTCTGCTGGTTGCCGATCAGCAGGCTGACCGTGTGCTCGGAGATGTCACCGCTGCGCACGTCGTCGAGCCGCATCCCGAGCTTCTTGCGCAGCAGGACGATGTCCCGCTCGTCGCCGGTCAGAAACGTCCAGCCGTCGGGGATCTTCCAACTCGCGGCGAACTCCGCGAGCACCTCCCGGGTGTCGTGCTCGGGATCGATGGTGATCGAGTAGAAGTGGATGTCGTCGCCCAGCCGGTCGCCGAGCATGCGCGCGACCTGGAGCATCCGCGCGGTCTCGACCGGGCAGGTGTCCGGGCACCAGGTGTAGATGAAGTTGATGGCGACGACCTTACCCTCGATCAGGTCGTCGAAGAAGCGCACCCGCTCGCCCTCGTGGGTCGTCAGGACGATGTTCGGGAAGTACTCCTCGCCCCAGACCTCGCCGCCGCGGTCGGCGCCGCCCCGGCCGGCCGCGGGGGCGGTCGCCGGGGCGGAGTCCGTCCGGGTGTGGGCGATCACGGCCGCGCCGGCGAACATGCCGGCGCCGGCGAGGCCGATCGACGCCGCCAGCTTGTAAACGCCGGGCGCCCGCATCACCAGCCGCCGCCGCCCCAGCCGCCGTCATCGCACTCACCGCCCCAGCCGCCGGTGTCGTCGCAGCCGGTGCGGAAGGTCGGCAGGGCTGCCGAGTCGACGTACTCGACCCCGTCCCAGGTCGGGATCGGCGCCGGCATCAGCTTGATCTGGCCGGGGTGCTCGATGTCCCAGCGCAGCAGCATCGCGTGGTCCTCGTGCTGGGTGTTGTGGCAGTGCTCCATGTAGGTACCGGCGAACTCGCGGAAGCGGATCGCGAACTCGACGCTCTCGCCGCTGTCGCGCCGCGGGCCGACGCGGTAGACGTCCTTGCGCGCCCACTCCTCCCACTCCGGCGGGTCCTGCCCGTCGCGCTTGAGGATCACCCCCTCCTCGAAGTGGACGTGCACCGGGTGGCTCCAGCGGTCGCTTCCCAGGATGCGCCAGACCTCGATCGTGCCGAACGCGTCGTCGCCGGCGGCGTTGGTGCCGTCGAAGCCGCCCGAGGTCGGCCCGGTGGCGAGCTGCGGCGCCGCCGAGATGCGCCGCGGATCCATGCCGAGGCTCTGGCCGCCGTCGGTGGCGATCAACCACGGGCTGTCGTCGTTCCAGCCGTTGTCGAACTCGAACGTGCGGCGGATCGCGTCGTCGAGCTGCGGGTCGTTGCGGTCGATCGGCAGCGGGATCATCTTCAGCCCGCCCGGCTCGTAGTCGTGGGGGTCCATCGACAGGTCGGTGCCGCCGTAGGCGACCACCCGCAGCTCGAGGAAGCGGCCGACGCCGGGGTCGTGGTCCGGCCCGCCGGAGTTGTGGCTGGCCATGGAGATGCTCCTGATCCCGCCGCCGGCGGTCAACGAACCCCAGCCGCCGCCGCCGCCGCCGGAGAAGTACGAGCCGTCGAGGATGCTCGACAGCGACACCGAGTTGCCGGCCTCCTGGCCGTCGCGGTGCTCGAGCAGGTTGACGAAGTAGAGCTTGTCGCCGGGCTGGATGCCCTGGGAGGCGAAGTCGACCACGATGTCGTAGCGCTCGGCGATCCCCTGGGTCGGCAGGATGCCCTTGTGCTCGGAAGCGTTGCCGTCGTCGTCGAGGTCCATCGAGCCGTCGAACGGCACCGTGTGCTCCATGAGGTTGCCGTCGTTGGCGACCATGTGGAAGCCGACGCGGTCGTAGGAGACCCCGGAGCCCGACGGACCGTCGAACTCGCCCGCGCTGCCGGCGACCTGCTTGACCAGGGCGAACTCGAAGTAGCGCGACACCGAGCCGTTGAGGAAGCGGAAGCGGTAGCGCCGCGCCCGCACCTCGAAGTAGGGCTTGTACAGCCAGTTGGTCAGGACCCGGTCGCCGAGGAAGCCGTCGAGGTTGAAGATGTTGAACCAGAGCTGCCCGTCCTCGTCCCACGCCTTGTCGGCGATCAGCAGGTTGACGTCGTAGTCGCGGTTGCCCCAGGGCAGGGCCGAGCCGCTCGGCAGACGCAGGTTGACGCCGTCGTCCCAGGCCTCGTTGCCGCGGTCGAGCGCGCTGTAGAAGTTGTACATCACCGCGCTGCCCTTGTAGACGTTCTGGGCGGTGAAGTCGAGCATGTGGTCGTGGAACCAGTGCGTGCTCATCGTCTCGCGCCAGTCGCCGCGGAGCTGGATGCGGCCGTTGGCGTCGCAGCTCTTGATCGGGTTCCCCTGGTCGTCGTGGACGAACAGCGTCTCGCCGGGCGCGCACGGGAACGCCGCCCGCGCGTCGGCGGCGAGGGTGTTGACGGTGTCGTAGCCGGCGAGCTGCATCGGCCAGCGGTAGTCGTAGAACTGGCCGGGGAAGTAGAAGGCGTTGGTGAAGCCGTCGCTCTCCGCCGGGTTGTGGCCGTTGTGCTCGTGGGTGGTGATCGTGTGCACGCCGAAGCCGCGGTTGGCCGCGACGTCGATCGGCAGCGCGTTGTACTGGCGCATCAGGATCGCCTCGCCGTAGCGCCCCGTCAACAGCTTGGGCGGGAAGGTGCCGTCGAAGGTCCATAGCGCCTTGTGGTTCTGGATCGGCAGGTCAGGGTGGAACTGGACGGTGACGCCGTCGGTGGTGCCGACGATCTCGTTGCCGTTGCCGTGGTTGCCGTCCGGGTCGTAGACGCGGTAGTAGAGCCCGCCCGGAGCGAACTCGCCGGCGTCGTAGGCGTGGAGCTGGCGGTCGTCGCGCGATCCGCCGTTGGTCCGCGCCCCCGCCACCGCCGTGTTGTAGAAGACCTCGGGAGTGAACTCGTTCCAGCGCTGGTGCGACCAGCCCTTGCCCGGCGGCCGGCCCTCGGCCGGCGGCGTGTCGAGCAGCCGCCCGAGGTAGTTCTCGATCTCGGTCCGCCAGGGGTTCTCGTCGGTGTCGTTGGCGAACTGGGTCGGGAACGGCGAGATGCCGTCGTCATCGAGGAACGCCTCGAGGGCGGCGCCCGCCGGCGCGCTGGAGGCGACGTCGACCGGGTCCTGCCCGGGGGCCGGACCGAGGGTCGGCTGCGGGAACGGCGTGGTCAGGGGCTGGGCGTCGGCCAGCCGCGCGGTGCCGAACTCCTCGAAGCGCAGCATCTGCTGCTCGAACTCGCCGGCGCCGAACAGCGGGCTCGGCGGGCCGCCGGTCGGGACGTCGAACTCGCGGTCGGAGTCGACCTCGTTCTCGCCCAGGGAGTTGTTGTCGCCGGCGTCGTCGGCGGTGCCGGTGGCGCCGCCCTCGAAGGCGCCGAGGTTGGCGTCGTCGAGGTCCTCGAGATCGTCGATCGCCTCCTGGGTACCGATCAGCGGCCCGGTGAACGCCGATGGATCCCCCGGCGGCGGCGGGCCGAAGTCGTCCATCACGTGCGCGAGCGTCACCGCGCCGAGCCCGAACACCAGCAGGGAAGCGCCGAGGGCGACCCCCTTGCGGAGACCCGAACCGGCGTCGCGGTAGACGGCGTCGCCGGCCCGGCGGTTTCTGGTTTCCTTCTCCAGTTCGCTCGCAGCAGCCTGCATCCTCGACCTCCTCTGCAAAGAGCGAGGCGTTTTCCGCCGCACTCGAACGGCCCGGCGGAAAGTGCGCTCATATGTAGCGATACACTCTTATTGTGTTGCAACTTCGTTCCACCGTGACATCGCGACAGGAGGCCCCGCGGTGGTCGAGCGGTGCCGGCGGCGCAGCGGCGGCGGCCGCCGATTCAGCTCGGTTCGCCGCGCTCAGGCGGCGGTTGCGCGGCGGTATGCGGTGACGTGGGCGACGTGGTGGCGGCCGTGCCAGCCGTAGAGGGCGGTCAGCCGGGCGAGCGAGATCTCGCCGTGGTCGGGGTGGTCGATGCGGCGCGCGAAGTCAGCGGGGCCGAGCGATTCGAGCAGCGCCGCCCAGCGGCGGTGGAGGCCGGTGAGGATCTGGACCGAGACGTCGACCGGCAGGCGGCTGTCGGCCAGCCCGACCCAGGCGTCCTGGTCGTAGGTGAGGATCCGCGGCGTCTCCGCGGTCAGGCCGAGGCGCAGCCGGATGAAGGCGTTGAGGTGGCTGTCGGCGACGTGGTGGACGAGCTGGCGGATCGTCCAGCCGCCCTCGCGGTAGGGCGAATCGAGCTGCTCCTCGGTCAGGCCGTCGAGCGCCTCGGCGAGCCGCTCGGGCAGCTCGGCGACGTCGCGCACGGCGGCCTCGACCTCGGCGGCGGTCGGCTCGGTCTTGGCGTCGAAGCGTCCGATCGGGTAGCGCGGGTCGGTCATGGGGCCCTCCTTCCGGTCCGACCGCGATCATGCCAGATCCGGCCGCCGGCCCGCGCCACCCGATGGATCGCTCGATGCCTTCGCCCTCCTCGGGGAGCTACATCGCGGCGGACCGCGCGGCGTGCTCCCCGTGAGCCGCGTGCGCCGCGGGCTCGCCGCGGCCTCCGTGGTGCCCGTCGTGCTCCGCGGCGCCGGCGGCGGCCCGCAGCTCGCCGATCCTGCGGCTCTCCTGGTCGATGTAGCCGAGAAGCTTCTCGACGTCGCCGTCGGTGAGCCGCAGGTTGGGCATCGGGATGTCCTTGTACTGCGCCAGCAGCGCCGTCGCCAGCGGATCCCCCTCCTCGAGCATCGCGTCCGGCTCCTT
>Ga0268386_10003554_pt1 | contig 11377 bp, 8 predicted proteins | sample RVTome_15_FD_200260 | JGI IMG/M metagenome (GOLD analysis project Ga0268386, IMG submission 200260) | Soil microbial communities from uranium-contaminated site in the Upper Colorado River Basin, Wyoming, United States - RVT150D86... ... | reverse complement strand
CAAGGACAGCAGGCTACATGGATCAACGCATTGTTTGTTGTTTTCCTGAGATACCCCCCATGGTGGGATTTGCTGCTACTGCTACCTTCAGGGGCTCAACCCCGAACCAAGACCTCAGTTACGGAGGACTGGAACAGCATGTGCAGAGCTTTTCCGAATTGCCTGGTCCGGCGATTGTGGTGTTTGAAGATCTGGACCAGCCGGTTGTGGCTGCTACTTTTGGTGAAATTATGTGTACCTCATATAAGAGATTTGGCGCCCGGGGGCTCATTACCAGCGGTGCCGGCAGGGACCTCGACCAGGTGCAAAACCTGGATTTCCCGGTATTTACCAATGGCACCATTTGTTCTCACGGGTACAGCCGTTTCCCTTCGATAGGGGTAACCGTACATGTGGGTGGGGTCACCATCCAACCGGGTGATTTAATTCATGGCGATCGTAATGGTATAACTACCATACCGCTGGAAATTGCAGAACCAGTAGCCAGGTTGTGCCATTCCTATATGGAGGCTGAAGCAATTATACTTACTTATTTGAAACAGCCTAATGTAACTCCGGGAGGGCTGGCCCAGGCCCAGAAAGAATGTAAAGATTACCTCAAAAAACTCGCTGACACTATTGATGAAAGGCCCGGTCATAAAAGAACTTAGGATAACTCCGATTGCCATTACGGATCCACCCCTGCTCAATTCGGTGGGGATCCATGCCGCTTACGCTTTGAGAACCATTATCGAACTGGTTACCGAAGACAATATAGCGGGAATTAGCGAAATTCCTGGCAATGAAGATATCGACAATTTGTTGCATCAGGCAGAAGAAATTGTGGTGGGCGCTAATCCTTTTGAACTAAACCGGTTGAAAACTATGCTTTTTATTCGGTTTAGCAATCAACAAGGTGATATTCGCGGAGACAATCCGTGGGATGACCGGAAATTGATCCATGTGTACAGTGCACTGGAAGTGGCCTGTCTGGACATTCAGGGAAAACTGTACAACCGACCGGTGGTGGACCTACTGGGAGGAAGATGCCGGGACGAAGTATCCTTTGCGGCTTATTTGTTTTACAAGACCAGGGGGGCCGGAGGAGTTTTCGGACATGATGTCGATGAAGAAGCCACCGGGTGGCCTGCGGCCCGTCAGGCCCGGGCGGAAACCCCTGATGAAATCGTGGCCCAGGCTAAAAGCATGTGCCAGGAATTCGGTTTTAAATCCATAAAACTAAAAGGAGGGGTTTTTCCCCCGGAGCAGGAAGTAGCCGCCATACATGCCCTCAGTAAGGCCTTCGGTACGCAGGTTCCCTTGCGTTTTGATCCGAACGGTGTGTGGTCTGTAGAAACTTCCATCAAATATGGTAAAGAGATGGAAGGGATCCTGGAATACCTGGAAGACCCCACCAGGGGCCAGCAAGGGATGGCAAAGGTGCGGCAGGCGCTCAAAATGCCACTGGCTACCAATATGTGCACCACTTCCTTCGAAGACATCCCGTCCAGTGTGGCGCTGGGGTCTGAAGACATCATTCTTAGTGACCATCATTTCTGGGGGGGATTGAGGGAGTCGGTGGCCCTGGGAAAGATCTGCGAAACTTTTGGTAAAGGCCTGTCCATGCACTCAAACAGCCACCTGGGCATCTCATTGATCGCCATGGTCCATATGGCCGCGGCAATTCCCAATTTGACCTACGACCTGGATACCCATTATCCATGGCAGTCTGAAGAGGTGATCAAAGGAGGCAGGATAAAATTCGAAGAGGGGAAAGTAGCAGTCCCCACCAAACCGGGCCTGGGGATTTCCCTGGACCGGAACATGCTGCACCGGCTGCATGAGAACTACCAGCGATGTGGAATTAAACGCCGTGATGACACTTCCGAAATGAAAAAGATCTACCCCGACTGGGAATTCAAGCCCGTACGGTGGTAACAAGAAATATGATAAACTTCAGATAACTTATTTTTCTATGAGCCCTTTACTTCTGCTTATCTTAGGTATTTCCATAGTGGTAATTTGCATATTATGGTTAAAAATTGACCCTATCCTGGCCCTTCTTTTCGCGGCCATCGTAGTTAGTGTTTTAACCCCTGAAGCCCTGCTGGTTCAGTTCGCAGAATCTACAGGCATGTCCGCCAGCGCTACCGAGTCTTTTTTAGACCAGTCTGTAGGCAGAAAAATCGCCAATAGTTTTGGCAGTACCGCTTCCAGTATCGGGATACTGATAGCCATGGCTTCTATTATTGGAACCTGTCTTTTACGCAGTGGCTCCGCTGACAGGATTATTAGGTCAGCACTAAGTTTGTTTGGAGAAAAGAGGGCCCCTGCAGCTTTTTTAACCAGTGGATTTACCCTGGGCATTCCGGTATTTTTTGATACGGTGTTCTACCTGCTGGTTCCGCTGAACAAAGCCCTGGCTATGCGGGTGGGGAAAAATTACCTCTTTTATATCACCACTACGGTGGCAGGAGCTGCCATGGCCCACTCCCTGGTCCCGCCCACACCGGGTCCTATGTTCGTGGCCGGTGAATTGGGAATTGACCTGGGAGTCATGATCCTGGGAGGTCTGGTGGTAGGATTGTTTACCATAAGTGCCGGTTATCTGTATGCTGCCTGGGCCAATAAACGATGGACCATTCCTCTGAGGGACACCGGGGATGTGACCCTGGATGAGCTCAATAAACTCATGAATAAGGACGACCGGGAATTGCCCCCATTGTGGCTGGCCCTTATGCCCATATTTTTACCGCTGGTACTGATTTCTGCAACTACCATTGCCAACGTGATGGCAGAAGATGCAGACCATTGGCTCCTCAACTCCTTCTATTTTATGGGGGACAGCAATATTGCGCTTACCATATCCGCAGTGGTAGCTCTTTTAATACTGATCAGGACTGAATCGGATAAAAAGCAGCTAAAGAAGCATATCATGGAATCACTGCAAAGCGCAGGGGTAATTATTCTGATCACCTGTATGGGTGGGGCATTCGGAGGAAGCCTGCAACAAACCGGGATAGGAGTGTATCTGCAGGGTCTGGCCACCAACTACCAGATCGGCCTGCTGCCTATGGCATTCTTCATCACAGTATTGATCAGGACAGCCCAGGGATCTGCCACAGTGGCCATGATCACTGCGGTAGGCATTGTAGGCAGTATGGTGCAGCCCGGATCTATGGATTTTCATCCTGTTTACCTGGCGCTGATGATAGGCTGTGGTTCCAAACCCATTCCCTGGATGAACGATAGTGGATTCTGGGTAGTCTGTAAGATGAGCGGAATGACAGAAAGTGAAGCGCTCAAGACCTTTTCAACGGTACTGGGCCTAATGGGCTTTGTGGGGGCAATTATTATAATGATATTGGCCAAACTCTTTCCATTGGTGTAGCTATGAGCAAAAGTTTGAAACAGCGATTGAAAGACGGTGACGTGGTCCATGGATGCTGGCTAAACAGCGGCTCCGCAGTAGACGCGGAGATCGTGGGCAAGGCAGGTTTTGACTGGGTCAATATTGACCTGGAGCATGGGGTGGGTATGGAATTTGACCTGCCCGGACAACTACAGGCGCTGTCCACCAGTACCACCACACCACTGGTACGGGTAGAGGCCCTGATAAGGTCACGGGTGAGCCGGGCCCTGGACCTGGGGGCACAGGGCATCATATTCCCAATGATCAGAACAATTGAGGAAGCAAAGCTGGCGGCATCCTTAATGCGTTACCCTCCCAGGGGTGTCCGCGGCATGGCCACCCAAACCCGGGCGGTGGAATACGGTTTACAATTCGAAAGATATTACCGTGAAGAAGACCAGCGACTGCTGGGAATTTTACAAATCGAACATGCCGATATCCTGGATCATCTGGATGAGGTAGCTGCCCTGGAAGCAATTGATGTGTTGTTTGTGGGACCGGCCGACCTGACATTATCACTGGGAGTCTTCCGGCAATATGATCATCCCCAATTCCTGGACTCCATAAAAAAAGTGCAACAGGCGGCTGACAGACACGGGAAATCAACCGGAGTATTCATACCCGGCACCGCTGAATATGAAAAGTTCTATAACCTGGGATATCGTTTTATCGGCTGCGGATCTGACACCTCCTTTCTGTTGCAGGCAGCGCAGAAAATGGCGCAGGAGCTAAGGGATATTGTGCCTTGAGGTCTTTGCAGGAAGGCTTTCATGGTTTAGTATTTTGATTTTTATTAATATAGACATAACAATAGAAAATGCAAATAGATCCTGATTTATGAAAACACTTGTAATACTGTCTGTAATGATCATTTTGGCTTACCCTGAAGCCGCCAAAGCCCAAATCGGAATATTTGAAGCTTCTGGGGACGTTGGCAGTCCCAAAAATCCAGGTTCCACCGTATACCATGCCGATGAACAGGTATATACCGTCAAAGGAAGCGGTTATAACATCTGGTTTGGCAGGGACGAATTCCAGTTTGCCCAGCGCAGGATCAGCGGTGATTTTATTTTGACGGCGAATTTCTCCCTGGTGGGTGAGGGTGTGGACCCTCATCGGAAAGTGGGCTGGATGGTCCGGGAGTCACTGGATGATGATGCTGCACACATAAGCGCTACGCTCCATGGGGACGGCCTGACAGTACTTCAATGGAGGAGACTGAAAGGTGCGCATATGAGGGATCCCCAGGACGAGATCTTTGCCCCTAAAAGCAATTATCAGATCCTCCAGCTGGAACGGATGGGCAATACCATGATCATGAGGGCAGCACAGGCTGGAGAGCCTTTGCAGACCATTGGAGAACATGAAATGTCCGATCTGCCGGATGAGGTTTTCGCCGGGATCTTCGTGTGTTCCCACAATGAAGATATAGTAGAAGAAGCCAATGTTTGGAACGCCAGGATTGAGATACCGGTTGACGATGACTACAACCCCAATGATCAGGGTTTCCTGGGATCACACCTGGAAATTATGAACGTCTTCGACGGTAAACGAAAAATAATCCACAGTTATGAAAAGCGATTTGAAGCCCCAAACTGGATGCCCGGTGGTAACAGTCTTTTGTACAATCAGGAAGGTTCGTTGTACACCATAGGTATTGACGGTAGTAATATTACTAAACTCAATACCGGGTTTGCAGACCGCAACAACAACGATCACGGAATCTCATTTAACGGTAAATTACTGGCCATCAGTCATCACCGCGACGGATTGCCCGGAGGCGGTTCAACCATTTATGTATTGCCGGTTGAAGGAGGAGAACCACAGCAGGTAACTGAAAAAACACCCTCTTACTGGCATGGCTGGGCCCCTAACAACAGGGAAGTGGTTTATGTGGCCCAACGTGAAGCGGACAATTACGACATCTTTAAAACCGACATAAAAGGAGGCGAGGAAATCAAACTTACAGATTATACAGGATCCCATGCGGACGGGCCTGAATATTCTCCTGATGGCAGGTATATTTACTATAATGCCTGCCCCACCGGTACCATGCAGATCTGGAGAATGAAACCGGACGGCAGTCAAAAGGAGCAGATTACCTTTGACCAGTACAACGATTGGTTTCCGCATATTTCCCCTGACGGAAAATGGATTGCATTTATTTCCTTCCCCACACATATTGATCCCAGGTCGCATCCGTCCTATAAGCGGGTGATGTTAAGGCTGATGCCTGCTGCCGGAGGGGCTCCAAAAACTATTGCCTACCTCTATGGTGGACAGGGAACCATAAACGTGCCCAGCTGGTCACCGGACAGCAAGTCCATAGCTTTTGTCAGCAACAGCAGGCCTTTGTAAAATGGACCATTTCCAGGAACTTTATAAGAACCCTATCAGTGTGCCCGGGACCAGTACATATACAGTTACCTGGTCCGTTTCCAATATGAAGAAGGCCCGGATGACTACGAGGACAAAGTTGACTGGCTCAATGTGCAAAAACCCGGCATCATCGACCTGTCCCGGGTACACAAAGATAGCGTGAAGATGGCCAAACTTTTTCACTGATTTTTACCGGAAGGAAGGAAAATGATTCGTTTAATGTGATCCGGGGTAAATTTAATATTGCAGGAGAAGATGAACCCTGAATTTCATTTTTAATTAAACGTGTACTTGACGCTAAACTGAAGTCGATTTGCTTTTCCGTCCAGCTCACTTTTATCTTCCCTCCTGCCACGCAGGTATTCCATTCCCACGAAAGCATTATCCAGAAAATGCCACAGAAAGTTGACGGCAAAATATCCGGTATGTTTGACATCCGAGTCTGGCTGACCTGTGGTATTATCTACGGACCCCCAGTTATAGACCATTAACGAAGAAAATTCCTTGGACCAATGATGCAGATACCCCGCGGTGAGACCTAAATCAGTAAGCGCTTCAATGGCATCGTTTTGGTCCGGAGCCGCCGAAATTCCTCCACGGAACCGGCCTACACCAGGTCCGTAAACAACCTGGTAAATAACCTTGTCCTGTTCCAGCAGGTTGTATTGTCCTGACAGGTTGATTCCAAATAGTGATACATTATCCTTACCCCCGGCAGCATAACGGTATCGAATTTGTGCGGCAAACGCGGACAATTGCACATGTCCCCAATCCTTGGTCAACCTGTAGCGCATAGTCAGATCGGGAAGCGGGCTTTCGAATTCACCATCCTGACCAGGGGCTTCTGCCCTGGCATTGGGCTCCTCAAAGGACAGAGTCAGGTAAGAATCCTGCGACAGGGAATGTTTCCATCTTACCATGGCGTGACGGGCAAATGCATAGGCTGCCGGTTTTTCAAAATCCAGGGTAGGCGGAATAATGGTTTCATCCATAAAATTGGACCACCATTGTCCTGCCAACCATTTGTCGTTTATGTCAATAAAGGCATGCCGCAGGCGAAAAGCCCCACTTGACCCATAGAAATCTCCTTCCACATAAGCCCTGACTTCTCCGATCTTGGTAGGTGTCCTGGTATCAATGTACAGCCGCGTTTCCTTTGCATGTAAATGGGTGCTTTCACCTTTGGATCCATCAGTAGGAATAGTGCTTACATCGAAAAAGTCGGGTGACCCAATGGGATCGAAATCATGCATCAAATCGAGCTTAACGTAACCTCCAATTTTAAGTTGAGTAGATGTTTTGGGTATTAGCCACCAGCCCGGAGGCGGATCTGTTTTTTCAACCTGGTCCTGTCCGTAGCCATCAATAGCAAATATCAGGGCCAGAATTAATAACTGTATATTTTTCATCAGCTAGTCTGCTAGTTGGCCGAGGAATCCATCAACTCTTTTGACTGAATTTGACGGTTGTTAAGCGTCTGAACTGGTCTGTTATTTGGGCCTATAACGGAGGAAATCGCCTCGATCTGTTCAGCTGCCAAATTCGGGTGGGCCCGTAAGACCAACCACTGAACGTCCTCACTACAGGGCGGTGTGGTGAGTGATCCTGAATAAAAGTAAGCTCCATTATCCTGTGGTACATGAAGGTGAAGCTGCAATATCTCATCCTCAAGTTGCTTGCTTTCTCCTTTAGTTTGTGGGAGGTTTGCTATGATACTGGCAAAGCTGGGATTTTCTGATCCCTCTTTAAACAAAACCCCCACAACCGCAAGACTTTCATCCTCACTTTGATGAACAAAGTGCGTTTCCAGAGGAAAATGCTGACCATCTATGGTGTGTTCACTGGGAGTGTGAAAATGAAATTGCTTAAGTTGATAAACTTTACCACTTACGGTAAATGTGCTCCCCTCATCCACGTTGATCTGGATGGTATGTCCATTATCTACTATATTATCTACATGCTGGTTGAATGCGATTCGAAGGGATGAAGTCCCGTAATCAATTGAAAATGGTGCCTCCCCTTCTATCTCGGAGTCATCAATATTAATTGGCGATTGAGAAGTCCCGTTCCCGCATAAAGCGTAGACCGGACTTAAAGTACCCCATGTGGCGGGACCCTCCGATGCTTCGTAACTCCAATGAACCGGTCGGGCAGATACTTTCTCCGGTTGATCGGGTTCAGGTGATACTGTAGATGTCTCCGATGTCTCTTTTTGAGGAGTTGTATTGCAGGAAAGTAATAAAGTCAGCACTAGTACTACTATTAATGATCGACAGGATTCAGTTCTGATATTCATAGCCAATAAGATTTGGTAATAATGTGTGTTCAATATAGTATAATTTATCCAATATGAAATAGTACAATAGCAATTCTAACCATTTGAAAACAGTTTCATTGGATGCTTTTTAATTTCTTATCTCACCTGTTCCCGGATCAGAGATTCGTAGTTATCCCCTTTTGCCATTGTAGTAGTGTACGTTATTACCATATTTATTCTTCTGAACAGGCATGGGACTGGCAGTGATACAATTTACAATAGCGGAGGGGAGTTTGCTTCATTTGAAGATAATAAGTCAGTAAATTGACTACATGAATAAGTCAACAAACAGAAGGTCATTTATCAGGAAAGCAACCGCAGGAAGTGGGGCGCTGCTGGCTGCAGGGCCCATGGCAGCCCATTCAAAAAGCAGTTTGAACAGTGGTAACCGTCTTAAAATAGCCCTCAACGGTTATTCTTTTAATGGGCCTTTAAGCGCCGGCCACATGGACATTGATGACATGCTGCAATTCTGCGCTGATAATGGTTTTTATGCCTGCGACATAACCGCCTACTATTTCCCCGGGTACCCTGAAGTCCCTTCTGACGAATATCTGTATCATGTAAAACATAAAGCCTTTTCCCTGGGGCTTGAAATTAGCGGTACCGGGGTCCGCAATGACTTCACCGACCAGGATCCCGCCAAACGTAAAGAACATGTGCAGCTGGTTAAAAACTGGATCATAGCGGCTGAGAAAACAGGGGCGCCGGTCATCCGGGTATTCGCCGGTGCCAGACTGGAGGACGAGTCACAGCGGCCTCAGGTGCTGAAGTGGATGATAAGTGATATTAAGGAATGTGCAGCCTTCGGAAAATCTCATGGAGTAATAGTGGCAGTGCAAAATCACCATGATTTTATTCTGACCCCGCAACATGCACGTGAATTGATAGAGGGGGTAAACTCGGAATGGTTCGGTCTGGTAATAGACACTGGAGGGTACCGTGCCGGCGATCCCTATAAACAAATAGCAGATTCAATTAAATATGCAGTCAACTGGCAGATTAAAGAGAAGATCTTCGTAGATGGGGAGGAACAGGATACTGACTTCACGAAATTGGCCGAAGTCATCAAAGCCTCTGACTACCGCGGTTATCTGCCGATTGAAATCCTGGGACCAGGAGATCCCAAACCGAAGATCATGAAGCTGTACAAAGATCTGGTTGCAGCGTTATACCCTGTCTAGAGCAACAGCATACAGCAACAGCATACAGCAACAGCATACAGCAACAGCATACAGTAGATAGCAGTCCGCACCTGTATGCTGTTTCCTGTATGCTGTTTCCTGTATGCTGTTGCTGCTAACCTAGTATCCCCTTCACCAGTTTCCCATGCACATCGGTCAGCCTGAAATCCCTGCCCTGGAACCGATAGGTATACTTCTCATGATCAATGCCCAGGGTATGCAGGATGGTGGCTTGCAGGTCATGTACATGCACCTTGTCTTTAATACCGTAGTAGCCGATCTCATCTGTTTCTCCATAAGTTATTCCGGGCTTGATTCCACCCCCTGCCATCCATATGGTAAAAGCATCGGTGTGATGATCCCTTCCGAAATATGGGTTATCCACCCCGCTGCGGTTTTCCATCATGGGGGTTCTTCCAAACTCACCTCCCCATACTACCAGGGTATCATCCAGCAGTCCCCGTTGTTTAAGATCGGTAAGCAGTGCAGCGATAGGTCCGTCGACTTCCTGGCAGCGCTGTTTGAAACCTATATTAAGGGCTTCAGCGGCACCTGCTCCATGTGAATCCCAGCCCCAATGGAATAACTGGATAAACCGCACACCTCTTTCAGCCAGCCGGCGTGCCAGCAGACAGTTATTGGCAAAAGATGTTTGACCTGGTTGGGTTTCATACATCTGGTGAATGTATTCGGGCTCATTAGTGATGTCCATAGCTTCCGGCACAGACATCTGCATCTTAAATGCCATCTCGTACTGGGAGATCCGGGTCAGGATTTCGGGGTCCTGAAATTCATCATACTGTTTCTGGTTGATCCGGTTGATAGCGTCAATGGAATGCTTCCGTAGGTCCCGGCTGATACCCTGGGGATTATTGACATACAATACCGGATCTCCATGGGAACGGCATTGCACCCCCTGGTAAACGGTGGGCAGGAATCCGCTGCCCCAAACACTCTTACCGGCACTGGGTGTGTTACCACCGGATACAAAGACTACAAACCCCGGCAGATCGCTGTTCTCAGAACCCAACCCCCAGGTTACCCAGGAACCCATGCTGGGGCGACCAAGTCTGGGGCTGCCGGTGTACAGCATCAATTGTGCCGGGGCATGATTGAATTCATCGGTATGCATGGCCTTCAGGAAGCAGATCTCATCGGCCATAGTGGACAGTTTGGGCAGGTGGTCTGAAATCCAGGCACCTGAGTCACCATGCTGTGAAAATTTTGCCTGAGGCCCCAGCATTTTTGGAGTGCCATTGATAAAAGCGAATCGTTTTCCTTCCAGTAATGATGGTGGACATAGTTGCTGATGCAGGCGCTCCAACTCAGGCTTGTAATCGAAAAGTTCAAGTTGGGAAGGAGACCCGGCCATATGCAGATAAATTACCCGCTTGGCCCGGGGAGCAAAGTGAGGCACTGAAAGCCTTTCAGTATTGGTCCCGGCAGAATTTCCAAATGCACTTATTCCTGTAAATGAATTTAAGGCAACCGCACCAAGCCCCATGGAACAGGCTTTAAGGAAATGTCGCCGGGTTGCGTATTCCACCTGGGCCAGTTTCGCTTCTTCAAATAGTTTCATGTCTCCATTACTCTTTAGTAACAAATTCGTCCAGGTTCATGATGGCGCTGGCTACCACTGTCATGGCATCCATTTTTATCTCCTGGTAATCTGCAGATGACATCAACTCGCCTTTAAACTCTGAGTCTGCATTATTGTAAAGATCCAACAGTATATCCACGGTTTCCCTATCGGGCGGCCTGCACAGGGCCATCTTATACCCTGCCTGAATAGCATCCTCGACACTATTAGGAGCCTCAGCTGCCATCCTTTCTGCTAAAGCTTTGGAAGTTTCCAGATAAACCGGATCGTTGAGGGTTATTAGTGCCTGCAGGGGTGTATTGGTACGGATCCGCCGGGATACACAAAATTCTCTACTGGGGCTGTCAAAACTAACCATAGAGGGGTATGGGGTGGTCCTACGCCAGAAGGTGTAGATCCCCCTGCGATATTTGTCCTCCGGGTTGGTTTCCCATTTATGACCGCTGTAAACCACATTCCAGATCCCCTCCGGCTGAGGTGGCATAACGCTTTCTCCGCCAATTTTT
>Ga0268386_10003553_pt1 | contig 11377 bp, 10 predicted proteins | sample RVTome_15_FD_200260 | JGI IMG/M metagenome (GOLD analysis project Ga0268386, IMG submission 200260) | Soil microbial communities from uranium-contaminated site in the Upper Colorado River Basin, Wyoming, United States - RVT150D86... ... | reverse complement strand
GCGGCCCAGGTTCGGGTCAATCTAGACGTGCGCGATGCCCATGTCAGCCTCTCGGTCCAGGATAATGGGCGCGGCATCGACGGTGGGAACGCGATGTTTTTGGCCAAAAACTCTGGCGGTATCGGATTGCTGGGGATGCGAGAACGGCTACAATTACTGGATGGAAGACTGGAGATAGATTCAAAGAAGGGCATGGGTACCCGTGTCACCGCCCACCTGCCAATGGGGAAAACCCTATGATCACGGTTGTCGTTACGGACGATCATCACCTGGTCCGCGAGGGGATTCGCGCCCTGATCGAGAAAGCCAATGACATGGAAGTGGTCGGCGAAGCGGCTGACGGGTTGCAGGCCATTGAACTCGTCCAATCTCTGAAGCCCGGCGTGTTGGTGATGGATATTGCCATGCCGCGCTTGAATGGGATGCAAGCCCTGGAGCAGATTCAGACGTTGAACCAGAAAACCAAAATCGTCATCTTATCCATGTACTCCAACGAAACGTTAGTGCGGAAAGCGTTGCAGAAGGGAGCCAAGGGATATCTCTTGAAGGATTCCGTGAAGGAAGAATTACTGCTGGCGATTCGGGCCGCCAGCCACGGGGCCATCTATCTTAGCCCCACGATTTCGGAAGCCATTTTCGCCGATGTCTCTAACCCGGAAGAGGGTACTGGTGAAACCGATTCACTGATACCGCTGACTAATCGGGAAATCCAGCTCTTACAGCTGATCAGCGAAGGGTATACGAACAGCGAGATGGCGGAACAGATGCACCTCAGCATCAAAACTGTCGAACGGCACCGCGCCAACCTGATGACGAAGCTCAATGCCCGTAATCTGGTGGAACTGATTCGCATTGCGATCCGGCACGGACTGATTTTGATGGACGAGTGATTCTACCCCCAACACCCCTTGCCGAGAGCCGTACGCACGGCTCCCGCCGATGACTTTTCCCTTGCATGAGTCGCTTCTGATGACGCCTGGCCTCTATAGGCCAGCCCCCCTTGAAGATGGGCAGCCATGATGTCTGAGGGCAAACCCTATCCTCTTGGGGAATTTACCATCGGTATGGCGGTGGGGTTGGCGCCCTGATAGAGGAGTCCACCCCACGCTGCAGGGGATCCTACCTCATGAAAAAAGACGTTGATGCCCGATTGACTCATTATCGATAAACCATGACTATCTAAGGGTCTCAGCATCATTGGAGGAAGGCAAATGATTCATGCTGTATTGGCACGAATGGCTCTCGCTTTTCGCCTCCGCCGATCCTTGGCCTTAATCATCGTGTTGGGGCTGGGGGCACTGGGCCCGGTTCGGCCCGCCGCCGCTCATGGCGAGGCAGGCACCCTGCAATTGGACCAGGTGCGGATGGGCCCGTATCGCCTCTCCGTGTGGACCTATCCTTGGTATCTTAGCGTCGGGAGGATCGCTCTCTCGGTGGCTGTCCTCGAAGCCCAGAGCAACGCTTCTGTCCAGAATGGCAAGGTCCTGGTGCAATTGGCGCCGCTTGAGGCGGATGGTGGGTTACTCAATCATCACCCTTCCTCTTATCCTACGATCCAACATCCTCTCTACGACTTCGAGGTTGATCTGGCGACTCCAGGTCCGTATCGAGTCATCGTCCAGGTACAAGATGCGTCCGGGTGGGCGGGAGAAACCGCGTTTGCCATGGTGGTGCATCCGGAAGTCGTGTGGTTGAAATGGCTCATCATTGTGCTCTTGATCCAGGCCGGATTGGTCGGCAGTTGGTTGGTGCAAGATGCTGCAAAAGTCTGGGGTGGCCGGCGCGGGGTCGTATTGGGGAAGACTTAGACTAGAGGAGAAACGTATATGGTGACGGCCAATACAGGTCTCATGACCCGGGGACGGTCCGTATTTGCCCCATGGGTAGAGTGGTTGAATGGACCTGCACATGAAAAGGCGCTTTGGCTTTACATGGTTGTCGTCCTGGCTCACTGGGTCGAGCATTTGGTCCAGGCCTATCAGATTTTTGTCCTGCACTGGACCCGGCCAGTCTCGTTGGGTGCCGTGGGGTTGGTGTTTCCATGGCTGGTCTCAACCGAAATTCTCCACTCCGGGTACGCGCTCTTTATGTTGGCAGGCTTATTTATGCTGCGCCCTGCCTTCTCGGGTGTATCGCGGGTGTGGTGGAACATCTCCCTGGGTATTCAGCTTTGGCATTTTGTCGAGCACTCCATCCTTCAAGGACAAGCCTTCGTAGGGCATAACCTGTTTGGCTCCCCCGTCCCCATCAGCATTGTGCAACTCTGGGTGGCTCGCCCAGAGTTGCATCTGATCTATAATGCAGCGGTTTTCATCCCGATGGTGGTGGCGATGTTTTATCATAAGTACCCCCCACGCAAGGAGCGCATGGCGTACCAGCCCGTCTGCACCTGTGCTCGCTGAGCACCTGGAGAACGGTTGGATGTGGGTTGTCAGCGACGATCGCCTCACGGAATGGGAGGCTGACAACCCTGCCTTACGGGTCGAGACAGCGAGCCCTACCCAGTCGAGAGAGGACATCACCATGCGGATGCTTCATCACATTTTGCACGAAATCAAAATGGCCTGCATATTGTTTGCGAACGCCTTCCCAGATCAGGCTTCCGTGCATCCACCAACGCGAAAATGTTGGCTGTCTCGCGTGATCACCGGTTGTCGACATCAGCGGATACCGCACGGCACAGAACCGGGCGGGAAATAGGGTCGGGCCATCTCTTCTCCTTCCTCTGCTCTCTCACCTACTAGATTTCTCAGTCAGCGGTCTTCGAGCCAGCAGGCGTATCGGAGATTCCTTTATAAATATAAATTCCATATTTCCATATTGACTTTTAAATTTTAATCTATACATTGGAGCAGATTTAACCTTATTTTATTTAACAAACTCAAAGTTAAAATTCATATTTGGTGTAGATGTTATAGAAGAAGACCGTGGAAAGAAGAGACATGGGTGTCAAACATCGCTACATAGCCAATCCATTTTCAGGCCCGTTGAGCAGAGAGATGTGGGCGAAAGCGCACCGGGTATCAAGTGCGTATGAAGATACCTTCGACTACGGAATCTACGACCGATTAGTCGCTCGGTTTGGCGCCGATCAACCCCGCGGTGGCGTGGTGTACAAGGGCACGATGAAACTGTTGGATGCCCAGGACTGCGCCCGGTGTTTTCACCGCTTTGAAATCGATACCTACGGCCGGGGCTGTATTCACAACTGCGCCTACTGCTATGCCAAAAGCTACCTGTCCATTCGGCGGTACTGGAACGAGCCCATTCCCTTTCCGATTGACATTGCGGCCATCCGACATATCTTCGCGACGGTGTTTGAAACGTCGAAGCGCAACAAATTCCGGTCGATCCTCGAACAACGCGTGCCGCTGCGGATCGGGTCGATGTCGGATGCCTTTATGTGGATGGACAAAACATACGGGGTAACGCGGGAACTGCTCAAAATTCTCAAGTTTTATCGGTACCCTTACATTATTTTTACCCGCTCCGATTTGGTAGCAGATGACACCTATATTGAGGCCATGGACCCACGTCTGGCCAGTGTTCAGATGTCGATCTCGAGCCTCAACTCGGCTTTGACCCGCACCATCGAACCCGGTGCCCCCAGCCCGAAGCGGCGCTTAACAGCGCTGCAGAAGCTCGCCACGCACGGCTTCTGGACCACGGTGCGGATCAATCCCCTCTTCCCGATCTACCCGGATGGCTATTACTCGAACCCCGATTTCGATCACACCCAGCCCATCGAGCCATTTAACTTTTTCTCCTGGGATATGATCGAGGTGATTGCCCAGCACCAGGTGCCGACAGTCTTGGTGGGCATGGCTCGGCTCTACCGGCCCAACCTTCGGTTCATGCACCAGGCATTGGGGTATGATCTGCGTGCTCATTTTGCCGAAGATGTGCATGAGGAACGCGCTTCTTTGCACTTCTCGGCGGCGGAGACGGCGTATTACTATCAGCGCATCAAGTCGCTCTGTGAGCAACACGGCCTGCGCTTTTCGACTTGCTACATCGGCAACGATTCTGCCGGAAAAAGCTTTGAGCGCTATCAGCCGCTCTGGAGCAATCGCGCCGATTGTTGCGATGCCCTGGGCAATGTCGCGGCGTTTACCACCACCTGTGCCGCGTTGTAAGCGTTAACCATTCGCCGGCATGGAAGCGACAACATACCGCACGGGTTGCGTCATGAAGTCAAGGAGGACCTTCCCCATGATGCCTCAGGCCATCACCTTGCCGGGCATCAATATCCAGTCGCCTTGGGCCCGGGCGATTATCTCCGGGCACAAAGTAATCGAGACCCGATTTTACCCGCTGCCGTCTAAGTGGATCGATCATCCCCTGGTCATCATCGAAACCCCCGGCAAGACCGGGCGTTTTAAGCGCCGTATTGCCGGCTTGGTCAGTTTCGGGCCGAGCTGGTGTTATACCGACCGGGACGCGTTTGCCCGAGATCGCACGAAACACCTCGTTGATCCTGATGATCCCCGGTTTGGCTGGAAGTCAGATGGCAAGCCCAAATGGGCCTGGCCAGTGGAATGGGTTGAGGCGTACGAACAGCCGTTGCCACCCGAGTTTCGCGCCGGCATTCGCTATAGTCGGGCGGTGGAAATTCGCGAGCCGCCGAGGTCGCTCATTAGGGCGCGGTCAGCATAATTTTCCCCACCCCTGGGATAGGCACCGCAGTTGATCGGTAGCGTCGAGCACCTGGGTGCACGATTCCCATGGGGTTTTGGTGATCTTGTGGTACTTCAAGTGGAAGGGATGCTGGTCGGGCACTTTGTCGATGGTGCGCCGGGCCTGTTCGATCTCCCCGAGCGCTACCTGTATCCAGACATCTTCGAGCACATCAGGGAGCTGGCCAAAGAGAGTGTGAATGCCTTCCAGGCGCTCGGAGAGAAGATCGTGCACGCGGTCTTCGACTGAGCCTTTGTAGCGCATGTTGTAGACCCACACTGTATCGCGCAATTGGCCGATGCGCTGAATACGGCCTTTTCTCTGTTCCAGTCGAGTGGGATTCCAGGGCAAATCCAGATTGATCAGAGTGCCGAGCCGCTGCAAGTTTAACCCCTCGCTGGCCGCATCGGTGCCGAGCAGCAGTCGGATGTCGCCCCGCTGCACGCGTTGTTTCAATTCCTCTCGCGGGATGGCGGTGAAACCGCCGTTGGCCATCACTCCCGATCGCGTCCCCCCGGCGTAGACGCCGACCGCTTCCTCCGGCAGGTCGCGCGCGAGCTGTTCTGCTAACCAGAGAATCGAATCATAATACTGCGAAAAGATGATGCAGCCGTCGTCGATCCAACCCTGCTGAAGGAGCAAGTCTACGACCACCCCACACTTGGGATCGCGATCTTGATTGGCGGCCAGCGACTCGCTGAAGGCATGGAGTTGAGCGCGCTCAGCCGACGTCAGCGTATCGAACATCTTCGCGTCCAGCAGTTCATCATCGTTGTCTTCGGCGTCGCTCAGGTCTTGCTGAGGGCCAAGCAGCTTTTCCGCTGTCTTGCGGCCAGCGTACATGGTGCTGCCCACCCGGCGCAGCAGCAGGGTTTTGAGAAACCCTGCTCCCTTGGTGCGGGCCGCGATCAACTGGCAGAATTCTTCGGCGTGTTTGTATGCATCTTGCAGATAGAGGGGCAGGGGAATCGCTTCCTCATCGCGTTCGCCGAAGAGTTCGACTCGCACGGGTTTCAGATAAGGTTCCCCGGTATCAGGATCGAGCGTGGTTTCGAGATACTCCCGGGTACGCCGCACGATGTGCCGAATAAACGGGTTGTGCTGCGGAGCAAAATCGCCAGCCAGGCGGCGCAGGCGCGATTTGTCAGGGTGGCCGAGTTGGTCCCAATCGCTGCCGGCGGCCACGGCACACGCGTCGGGCAGGCGCAAGGAACGGCGAATGATCTCGAAATCCCGGCCCTCCGAGCCAAAGGGTAAGGGGTTGCGAAGCCAATCCCAGACGTCGTGATCATCCGCTGGCAAGGCGCAGCGCTGCATCGCCACGTCCAGGGCGTCAGTCGCATGGCGCCAGCGGCTCCACGCGTTGCCGAGCACGTGCTCATTGCCGACCGCCAACACCGAGAGCAGGTCCCAGGCTTCGATGGGATCGAGCTGCACCGGGGTGGCGGTGGCCAGCAGCAGGCTCTTCGTCCGACCTGCGATATCGTGGAGAAAGGCGAGCAGATTGTTGGGGTCTGATTTTTCGCCCTGGTGGCGCGGCCCCAAGTTTTTGCGCCGCGCCCGGTGCGCTTCATCGACAATGACGCATTCGTATGAGAGTTGCGTCAGATACGATACCGCCTCGGATTTGCTAGTGATGAGTCCTTGCGACACCAGCCCCACCCGGCGCGGGCAGGTTTTAATGCCAGCCGGGCCAGCCGCTGGGTATTCAATGCCGTGTTCGTCCACCCAATGCGTGCCCGTCCACACCGCAGAGGGCATGGCGAGCAAGCGCTGCATCTCGTCCTGCCACTGCCAGAGCAAGGTCTTGGGTGCGATCACCAAGACCGGCCCCGTGCCGTAGAGGGCCATGAGCAGGCCGGACATCGCCAATTGCAGCGTCTTGCCGAGCCCGACCATATCCGCCAGGAGGAATCGTGCCCCGCCGAGCCGCCGGTGGGCGTCGAAGACCAGTTTGACAAAATATTTCTGGTGTTCCCACAGCCCGTTTTCGCGGCGATACACCGGCGTTTCGATCACGGGCGCGGCTGCTTCGGGTGCTTCTCGCCACACGGCCACGCTTGGCACCACGGTGCGCTGCGCCAGGCGGCCAATGTCGTCGATGACGAATTCGGCCAGTGGCACCGCACACGGGTGTTGCCACAAGGCATCAAATTCGTCCTGTAACCACTGGACGGCGTCGGGGTCGGTATCTTCCCAGACCAGTTCGTAGTTCAATGTCCAGGCGCTGTAGGTTTCGTTGGCACTGCCCATAAAACACGTCTGGCGCCCGTCGGCTGCGGTGATGACGCCAGCTTTGCCGTGGATCAAGCCAAAGACGTCGCGCGGCAGCACTTTGACGCGCATGGTTTCCGAGCGCAGAAAGTCATGGAGTCGGGCAAAGCGGTCTTTCGCCCGGGCGTGCACATGGCGCTCGGGTTGCGAAGCGCACCATTCGCGGCGTATGGCCGCATTGGCGGCTTTGGCGGTCTCGACATCGCGTTGATCCAGGTCGGAGTTGCACACCACGCGAATGGGGCCGCTCATGGTTTCTAGCGCCTCACCGGCGACTTCGAGAATGGAGGAGCTGAAATAACCGGCGATGCGGTCGTAGGCTTGCGCGCCGTGAAGTCGAGGGGTCAGGAAGGAGTGATCGAGTTTCTGTAAGCGGGAGGAAAAGCGGCGAATCACAAATACAACCTCATCACCATTGGCACCAGGATGTTTTCTCGGCTCATGCGGGTATCCCCTCCCGTAAAATGTTGAGCACCAGAGGGCTTTCCGAACAGGGGCCATCTTCGAATTCGTTTTTGGAAAACGGCACTACCGAAATGAGTATCTCTTGCTCGAACCCGATCTCCCACGCCATGTTCCACAACACGTGGCGGTCTTCGTTGGTAAGATGATCGAGAACAACACAGACATCCAGGTCAGACTCCCAGGTCGCATCGCCGCGCACACGTGAGCCAAAGGCCCAGACATCGGCGTCGGGAAACCGCTCCCGCACGCGAGCGGCAAAAAGGTCCAGAATCTGGCGGTCGCGATCGGACATCATGGTTGCGTTCTCCGCTGGTCACGCGGGTATTAGATACTGTCGTTTTCCAAGGCCCCGGCTAACAACCGCGCGCTGTTGGCGTCGTTTTGCCAATGGGGCATCATGAGCCCCATGGCCGAGAGGTACCGCAGGATTGTAATCAGGTTCTTGCGCTGTTGCCAGTAGGCCGTGCCTTCGGTGCGCAGCCAGATCTTGCCATCCAGGGTTTCACCAGTGCGGGTTGTTTCCCGCACCGCAAACAGCGCGTGGCGGAGCAATGAAGCGCCAAAGCCTTCGTCTAATATCTTAGCGCCGAATTCGCTGGCGGTTTTGAGCCGGGTCTGGTTGGCCTTGCTGCCAGCGAGTAGAGATTTGTAGTCTTTGACGCCAAACCCCCGGGCCAGTTCTTGGTAGGCTCCGGCGCGGTATTCCCCGTGGCGTTCGAGGTCAAGCCCTTTCAGGTAGAAGCGTTCGTCTGGGGTTAGTGTCTTCCAGACAAATTGATCAAATCCGAGCGGCACGAGATGATCACAAGCCACTTTGACGGCATCGGCGATAATCTGCTCAATGGGGGTGACTTCGCCTCGACGCCGGAGTTTCGACAGTTCGTGAGCGATGTCGTAATCCTCAGGCTGTTTGTATTGTGTCAATACCCGAAGCGCCGCCGCATAGGCCGCGAGTTGATAATCCGTATCGCCGAAATTAGGATCTTCCTGGTCTTCTAGTGCTAGCATGGCATCGAGCTGGGCTTTCACCTCAAGCTCAACTTCGGGGTAGATTTCGTCGAGGAAGGCGGTGTCGTCTGAGATTTGTTTGCGGAGGACGAGGAGAACAGTGCCTTGGACGTAGTTTCCTACTTTAAGTCCCGGACTAGTTTCAGTCGCAATTGTCCAGGCAGCAGTTACTCGCAATCCCGCAGCCCAAAGAATGAGAGCCAGATCGGCCCAAATTCTGGCATTCTGATGGGTAAACATGACAATCTGAAAGCCATTTACGGGCATATGATTTGCTAGGTTGAGGTAGCAGTCTACCATACTCTTGCGGAAAGCGTCGTCAGAACCGGTAATTGCTAAAGCACGCTTGCTATCGGCAAGCCACGCAGGGAACAATGACTGAAGCAGATTTTCATACCAGGCAAGGAAAAACTCCGAAAGTTCATGGTAGTTGACAGCATCAGCATATGGAGGATCAGTAATCCAGATATCACTTTTCATATTCACATGTCGAGCATCTTCACTTATGTTTAATGATTTGTGGTTATGGTACGTAGGTGTAATGCCTAAGTCCCATGATGTGTCATAGGATATCATTGTTCGAACACCAAAGCTGGTAAGTGTATTTAGCGCTTGGTTGAGAAATGTATTTGCTACTTTCTCATACGCGGATTGGAAAACGGCAAGCTTACTCCCTTTGTCCAAACATTTCCCCAACCCAAGTAAACACGCCACAGCATTAATCATATCCGCCTGACCCGACAATTCCTTCGCCAACAACCCCTGCACCAGCAACTGCCGCGGATGAAACAGATGATGCCAGTGCGTCCAGCCTCGTTCTCGGATGGGCTGGTCAGTATTGTATCCCGGCTCAATACGGCGGCTCGGCAGGTATCCCTGCTCCTGCCACGAGCGAAAACGCTCGCGCAGAAGTTGCAGCGCCTTGTCTTCCCGCTGCAGATCATGCGCATCGGGCGCACGGTAGTGCCGACGGGTGGTGACCGAGCCATCCGAGCGCTCGATCGTTTCGACCCACCGAATGCAGTAGAGCCGTTCCTGGAAGACATCATCCGGGCGGGGCACGAGATCATCATTCTCCCACAGCCGCAAGCCGTAGGCGGTGTTGCCATCCACCCGGCGGTCGCCCCGGAGCATGGCCATGGGCGTCGATTGATCGCAGTGCGGGCACGCCAGGGCCGAGCGTTTGACGGTCGCCGCAGTTTTGGCGGCCGTCATCTTCTGAGATGACACCCCGGATGCAATATGGATATCGAACCGTTGGTTGGCCGCATCCGGATGGAGTTCGGCAATACAGCGCGTTTTTTCTCCGATTACCCACGACGGTGCCAACGGCACGCGCCAGCCGCATTCCGGGCAGGTGGCTTCGTTACAGTACAAATAGGCATCGGCACGCCAGCCCTGCTCGTTGTGCTCAGTGCCCCACGCGGTAACTTGCCGGTCGACTGCCTCGTACACTTCTTGCTGGGCGCGGCGCACTTGCTCCGCCACCTCAGGCCCACCGCCGACGATATGCAAGGCTGCCCAGGTGAGGAGCGCGGCTACCGGATTGAGATCGGAGCCATACGCCTCACACCCCAGACGCGCCGCTTCGAACGGCACACTGCCCCCGCCGCAGAACGCATCTCCCACGCGCGGGACATGGCCGAATTGCCGCTCGCCCAACTGCCGCACCAGGTCCGGCAGTGTCTGAGCATCGGTCCCCAGATGGGCGTTGATGTCGCCCCAGGCCGCTTCCGACGGCCCGTCAATCTGTTCCGGACGGTCGCAGTAGACGAGTTTTTCATCGTAGGAAAGGCGGTTGAAAACCGTGCGTTGAAGAGCCTCTCGATCCTGCCGCGTCACGGTTTTTTTGAAAGCCGGTTTGGCTGACCCTGAGGCCGGCTCCAACCATTGCTCGCACTCTTCTTGAGTCAGACGCGCATACATGTCTTTCAGGGGAATCGCTTTGGACTTCCGTCGCCACAGCCCCTCATTGTCCATGGTCAGGAGTTTGAGGAATATCTCTCGGTCCTTTTGCGGATCATCCGACGCGGGAAAAAGCAAGCCGAGGATGGCCGCGCGCACGAGGATCAGCGGTTTGCGTCCCCACCATTTTCCCAGTCCGGTCAGGGTCTGGCCGGAGCCGGCTTTCCGTTCCTTGTAACTTTCTTTGGAGAGCTTGGAGACCGGGAATTGGGTTTCGATAAACGATTTGGTAGACGTGGAGACGATCATGCATCAGGTCCCATCTTGAAGAGTTTTTAAATGTTAAAATAGTCAGGCCGCGGCATCGCGAGGTGGTCGAAAACGTGTGGCGGCAGGGGTGCGATCCGACACCGGGTTTTCCGTCAAGGCATAGCGCACCGCCTTGCGCCAGCCTTTATTGCGTCCGGCAATGGCGTGGCCCGTAGCGGCATTGGTCATGGTGAATAGCCACCAGCGCTCCTCCGGAGCCAAACCCAACCAGTTCTGCAGGGCCACCGGAACCAGCTCGGGCTCCGCATCCTCAAGGGCCCAGGCGAGCAGCACCAATTCCTTGCCAAACAGGCGCGAGACGGGCGTCTGCCCGCGTTTCCACTTCCCGGTTTTGAGCTTTTGGGCCTTCAGCCGCTGGTTGAATTCCACCCGCACGGCATCCGCGATGGCGTCCCACTTGGGGCGCGGTAAGATCACTCGGATGGCGTTATCCTCGGCACCGAGGGCAACGCTCAGCTCTCGCCGGGTGTCGCTGTTGTCCCAATGTAAATGCTCGGACATGTAAACGGGTTCGCTGGGGGCTGACGGCAGAGTGACGAGAAAATGGTGCTCGGACTCTGCTGGTGCAAAGCCAAAGCCGATTAATTTGGGTTTTGCGGTCATGGTTGTTCCACCTCCTCGGGCTGTAGCTCGGTGCGTACATCTTCCACCCAAGCTAATAATTGCTGGCCGGTGGGAAAGCGCAACGCAAAGGCTTCCACGGTAATCTGGCCGTCCG
>Ga0268386_10003552_pt1 | contig 11377 bp, 9 predicted proteins | sample RVTome_15_FD_200260 | JGI IMG/M metagenome (GOLD analysis project Ga0268386, IMG submission 200260) | Soil microbial communities from uranium-contaminated site in the Upper Colorado River Basin, Wyoming, United States - RVT150D86... ... | reverse complement strand
CGCGCCGAGATCACCGGGCCGAGCTGCGTGTCGGGCGACGCGGGATCTCCGATGCGGATCTGCCGCGCCTCGGCGACCAGCGCGTCGACGAACTCTTCGTGGATCGAGCGCTGCACCAGCAGCCGCGTCCCGGCGATGCACGTCTGCCCGGCCGCGATGAACCCGGCGAAGGCCGCGCCCTTTGCGGTCTCGTCGACCGGCGAGTCGGCGAACACGATGACCGGTGACTTGCCGCCAAGCTCCACGGTGACCTTGGCGAACCGCTCCGCCGCCGCCAGCGCCACCGCACGTCCGGGTTCGGTCCCACCGGTGAACGTGACCTTGGCGACATCGGGATGCCGGGACAGCGCGGCGCCGGCCACCGGTCCCACACCGTTGATGATGTTGAGCACACCGCCGGGGAACCCGGCCTCGACGGCCATCTCGCCGAGCATGAGCGTCGTCAGCGGCGTCTGCTCCGAGGGCTTGAGCACCACGCTGTTGCCGGTCGCGAGGGCCGGCGCCAGGCTCTTGGACCCGATCATCAGCGGGTGGTTGAACGACGACAGGATGCCGACGACGCCCAGCGGGAAGCGCTGTGTGTAGGAGTGGTACGGCCCTGGCATGGGCACCACCGCCGTGCGGTCGGCCAGCAGCAGCGCCGCGTTGTAGCGGTACCACTCGGGCAGGCGGCCGACCTGCGCGCGCGTCTCGCGGATCGGTCTGCCGTTGTTGAGGGTCTCGAGCCGGTAGAGGTCCTCGATGCGCCGTTCGATGATGTCGGCGAAGCGGTGCAGCACCTTCGCCCGCTCGGCGATCGGGCGCCGGCTCCAGTCGCCGCTGTCGAACGCCTGCCTGGCGGCGCGGACCGCCGCGTCGACATCCGCGACCGCGGCCGCGGGCGCCCGCGCGATGACCGTGCCGTGCGCGGGATCCATCACGTCGAGCGTCTCGCCCGATGCGGCGTGGACCCACTCGCCGCCGATCAGCATCTCCGGCTGGGCGACCTCGCGATCAACGACCGTCATGGCTTGTGCCCTCCACGTCGTGGCGATCAGATGTCGCCGGCGGGCGAACCCTCGTACCGGTGCTGCGACGACGGACCGCGAAAGCTGGCGAAGACCACGCAGCCCTCGGGGTAGTCGAACGGGCCATGCGCCCGCCCGTGGCCGAGCGTCAGCACGTCGGTGTCATCCTGCCACTCGACCTGCCAGCGATGCGCGGTGTGGAACGCCTTGCCCATGTCGTGTTCCCCTTGGTTTGCAACTAGGTCAGCGCATCGAGCACCGCGGTCGCATCCCTGCGCGGCCACCACACCTGCAGGCCGAGGTCGTCGGCGATCGCACCCGCGGCGTTGAACCCGGGGTTGCCGGTGAAGCTGCCGCCGGGGTGCTGGCTGGACCCACACAGGTACAGTCCGTCGACCGGCGTGCGGTAGTCCGAGACGCTGCGGTGCGGACGGTCGGCCCCCCAGTTGTCGGGATGGAAGCTGCCGTGGTGGCGATCGCCGCGGGGCATCGACGTCAGGTGCGCACCGGTGTCGGTCGGCGAGTGGGCGGCGACCCCGAGCACGCAGTCCTCGAAGTCGGGCGCGTATCTGCGGTAGCACTCGATGACCGCCTTGACCTGTCGGTCGTTGTCCGCCTGCGTCCACACACGGTCGGCGCCATCCGGCTCGCGCGCGGCGACGAACTGCCACGCGAAGGTCGTGTGCGCGCCCGGTGGCGCCTGGGTCGGGTCGTTGACGGTCGGGAAGCTCGAGTGCAGTCCGGTGTGGTCGGGCACCACGCGCTCGGCGATCGCCCGGTGGTCGATCAGCAGGTCCTCGTGGGACTCGTAGCCGAGCGCGAAGTTCAACGACCCGAGGATCTCTGGCTGCTCCGCCGCGGCGGTGAACCGCGGCGGGCGGCCCAGCGCGAAGTGGACGCCGAACAGGCCCTCCTCCAGCGCGCGGTGGTTCCGCAGCGCCATGACCAGAGCGTCGTCGAGGTGCGAAGGTTCGACCATGTCGAGCAGTGTCTGGTCGGCGGGCACGTTGCTGGCGACGAACCGCCGCGCGCGCACCCGCCTGCCGTCATCGGTCTCGACCGCCACCGCGCGGCCATCGCTGACCTCGATGGATGCCACGCGCGAGTTGTTGACCGCCCGCACACCCGCGTCGTAGCCGGAGGCGTACAGCGCCTTGGCCATCTCATAGCTGCCGCCGCGGATCATGCGGCCCTGGTGGCTGTTGACCAGCGCCAGCACCGCGCAGTAGCCGGTGCCCGGCTCGTCGATCACCGGCAGGTAGCCACGGACCGCGACGTTGAACGCGAGCAACGCGCGCAGCGGCTCAGCTGAGAACGTGTCGTTGATCACGTCGAGCGCCGACCGGTCCGCCAGTTCGAGGTAGCGCCGTCCGAGCCCGCTGCGTGCCAGGCGTTCGCGGAACTCGTCCTTGGCGAGCGGCGGGGCGAACCGCAGCGGGGCCTCGATCCGGTCGACGATCTCGGTGAACTCGGCGTGCACCTGCCGGTAGGTGTCGGCATCGGCCGGCGACAGCGCCGCGATGGCGGCGACGCTGCGGTCGATGTCGCGGTAGTTCAGCAGCGCGCGCTGGCCACCATCGAACGGCACGGCGTTCTGCACCTCGGGAAAGATCGCCTGCACGCCGTAGCGGTCGAGGTCGAGGTCGTTCCAGATGGTGTAGTCGGCGGTCCAGCGCACGAAGAACGCGTGGAGGTTGTGCCGGAACTGCGGCAGCGTGATCTCCTCGGTGGTCACGCCCCCGCCGAGCGTGCTGTTGGCCTCCAGCACGAGGACGTCCAACCCGCAGCGGGCGAGGTAGGCCGCGGCCACCAGGCTGTTGTGCCCGCCACCGACGAAGACGCCGTCGACCTCGTCGGGCAACGGCTGCGTGTGCGTCATGAGCGCCATGTGATCCGACCCTGCCGCTTGAGTGTGGGCGTCCCATCACGATCAAACATCATGCATTATCGAACATCAACCCCAATATCCCACCGCCCGTCAGCCAACCCGTCGGGTGCGGCTTTGCTCACCATCGGGTGCATCCCCAACCCCGGACCGGTCAGACATGCACCCGACGACACCCGTCGGGTGCAGACCGGCCCGCTCCGCATCGACGTCGACCGGATCACATCCAGGTCAGGGCGCCGCGGCCGATGAGGACGCCATCGCGCAACGCGGCATGGAGGTCCAGGACGTCCGCTGGACCCGTGGTCGCACCGATCACCGGCTTGATGCGGCCCGAGGCGACCAGCCGCGCGGCGGTCGCGACCTCGGCCTTGGAGGCGTAGCGGGAGCCCACCACGGCGGCCTCGGACAACACCAGTTCGCGCGGCGACAGGGAACCGCTGCGATCGGGGAAGGTGGTGAGCACGACCACGCGGCCGCCCGGTGCCAGGTTGGCCGTTGCCCAGCTGAGGGTCTCGGCCGTGCCGATCAGGTCGATCACGGCGGTCGGCGGACCGTCCGGCCACAGTGCCGCGCCGTCGACCGTCGAGAGGTCACCGGCGTCGACCGGTCGGGCGCCGAGGTTCTCGACCGCCGCCAGCTTGTGGTCGCCACGTTCGAAGCCCACGATGCGTGCGCCATGGAGCGCCGCGACCTGGACCATGTGCGCTCCGACACCTCCGCCGGCGCCGATGACGACCACCCGGTCGTCGGGCACGAGTTGCGCGCGCGTGGCGCACACGTGCACCGGCGTGGCGACCGCGTCGGGCACGACCGTGGCGAGCACGGGGTCGAGCGCTTCGGGGACGACGATCGCGTTGCCCGCCGGCAGCGTGGCCCAGGGCGCGTAGCCGCCGTCGCGGTGGACACCGACCAGCCCCGCGAGGCGCTCACAGCGCGGTTGCGCACCGGATCTGCACCAGTGGCACGCGTCGCACGACAGGTAGAAGTAGGCGACGACGCGCCGGCCGTGCAGGCCGGCGTCCACACCAGGACCCCGCCCGACCACCCGGCCGACCATCTCGTGTCCCGGCACCCGTGGCAGCAGCGCGGGGTCGTCACCGAGGTCGCCGTTGATGCAGTTGAGGACCGTCAGGCCGACACCGCACGCCTCGACCGCGACCAGCACCTCACCGGGACGGACGCGGGGCCGTTGCATCTCCTCCCAGACCGGTGCATCGCCCCACTGCCGGACGCGATAGCCGTGCTGGGTGGCCGCGTCGTCGTCGTTCACGCGTCGGTCCCGCGGTCATCCGGCAAACCGGCCATGCCTTCGAGCACGGCCAGCAGTACCGCCGGGTCGTGCTCGCTCAGGCCCTGACCCATGGCGGCGTTGTAGTACGCCTCGGCGGCCGAGAACAGCGGCGTCGGGGCACCGACCTGTGCGGCGAACTCTGAGATCACCGAGAGGTCCTTCATGAACATGCGCACTGTGGCCTGTGGCGGCGTGTACCGCCCCTCGACCATCATGGGCCCCCGCACGTCGAAGATGCGCGATGAACCGACGCCGTCGGAGATCACCTCGAACATCTGCTGCAGGTCAAGCCCGGCCTTGCGTCCGAGCACGAACGCCTCCGCCGTCGACAGGTTGTGGATGGTCACCAGCAGGTTCGCGATGTACTTCATCTTGGAACCCATGCCGAAGTCGCCCAGGTAGTGGATCGACCGGGCGACCGCCTCGAACACCCCGCGGGCGCGGTCGAACGCCGCGCGTTGACCGCTGCCGTACATGACCAGGTCGCGGCGGGCGGCCTGCGCGCCGGTGCCCGACAGCGTGCAGTCGAGCAGGGGCACCTCGACCTTGGCCAGCGCGTCGCGGGCGTGTTCCTTGACGGCCAGCGGCATGGTGCCCGTCTCGGCGACCACCAGGCCGTCGTGCGCACCGGCCGGCAACGCGTCGGGGCGCACGATGGCCTGCAACGCTGCCACCGTCGCGACCGAGATCACCACGATGTCCGAACGCTGCGCCACCTCACGCTCCGACGCCGCCGCCTGCCCCCCGGCGTCGAGGAAGGCCTGCACCTTGGGCACCACCGGGTCGTAGCCGACCACATCGAACCCCGCAGCGAGCAGGTTGCCGCCCATCGCCGATCCCATGATGCCCAGCCCGACCATGCCGACCGTCGCCGTGGTGTCCGTCATGGTGCGCTCCTGTCCGGTCGTGTCATCCGGTCGTGAGGAAGACCGCTCCCGCTGCGCCGTCGACTGCAGCGATCACGCGCTCGTCCGCGTGCGCGTGCAGCCAGCCGTCGACGGGGCATGCGACCACCGCCGGCACCCGCAAGCTGGAGGCGACCTCGAGCAGGTGCGCGGCCGGGCTGCCCGCCCCGGTCACCAGGCCCGCGGCACCCCACATCAACGGCGCCAGGCCCGGCAGCGGCCAGGGTGCGGCCAGCACCGGCCGGTGCTCGGTGATGCCGGCGCTGTGAGGGTTGGTGACACCGACCACGACACCGGCGCCGATGCCGGCGGCCGCGGCCACTCCGTCGAAACGCCGACCATGTGCACGGATGACGCCGTAGAGAAACGGCTCCCAGGCGTCGCGCCCCCGCGCCGCGGACACACCGCCCTGACCGGCGGTCGCGGCGGACACCAGCGCGAGGGCTTCGGCGGCATCGCGCGCCGGCACGGGCCGCAGATCGGCGAGCCGCTCCAACGCGGCGTGCGGCTGCGGGCCACGGACCTCGGCGAAGGTGCGCGCCGCGGCGGCGAGCGCCTGGTCGGGGGGCAGGTCCCATGCGTGCGCCGCGAGCCGCGACGCGCGCTGCTCAGCCGCACGCGGCAGGTCCGCAGTGCTGCCACGGGCTACCTCGGTGGTCACCGCGGCCGGCTCCCAGCCAGCGGCGCACGCCCACGACAGCACCAGGCGCTCCGCCCCGGCACCGCGATGGCGTGACGCCAGCCGTGCCAGGCGCAGCGCCAGCGGATGCTCCAGCCCGGTCGGCACGACCGGTGAAGCCGGCGCGACGGGCACCGTCGTGCGGCACTGGAGCAGGTGGACGTCGGAGCCGGTCACCGCCCACTCGATGACGTCGCTGTCCAGGCTCGACCGCACGCCGCGGGCGAGTGCGGCGACGGCCAGGATCGTGGGGTGAGGCAACAGCTCGGCCTCGCCGGCCGTGACAGGGCCCACCGCTTCGCCAGATGTCCCGACCGTGTCATCGGCGGCGACATGGAACTCGACGCCACGTGCCCATCCGGACAGCAGGGGCGCCGGTGATCCCGCGACGGCGGTGATGGTGACCGCGCCGTCACCGCCGGTTCGTGCCAGGCCGCCGGCGTCGGGGGTGACCTGCGACTGCACGAGCACCGCCATGGCCAGCTCGTCGGGCGCCACTCCCGACTCCTCGGCACGCTCCAGTGGGTCGACCGAGAACGCCGATGCCCAGCAACCGCGCAGCGCCTTCTCCAGGTCGCCAGCACCGATGTCGAGGAACGAGCTGAACGCTCCCGACCAGGTCGGCGCGTCCTCCAGCGGGCTGGATGAGCGCACCACGAGCGGCTGACCCAGCCGTGCGGTGCGCCGGTCCAGCTCGGCGATCAGGTCGGCGTCCACACCTGCCCGCAGAGCGGCCAGCCGCGCCGCCCCACTGCCCCGCGCCAGGTCGGTCACGGCGGCGCGCACCGCCGAACGCGATGCGGCGACGGGCACCACCACGCCGGGCGGCACGGGCAGCCCCAACCGGCGCGCACGCGCGAGTTGGGCGGCCTTGGCTCCGGTGACGTGCGGATCGGTCGCCGTTTGATCGTCGAGATCGACGAGCACGAAGATCCCTTCGCGAGGCTGTCAGTCGACCGCGATGATCTCGTGCGACCGGTACGTCGACAGCATGTCGATGCCGGTGTCGGTCACCACGAGCATCTCCTCGAGGCGCACGCCGAACTCGTGGAGCTTACCGTGCTGGGTCTCCAGCGCGAACGTCATGCCGGTCTGGATCTCCTGCGGGTGGTCCAGCGACCAGATCCGCGAGATCACGGGCATGTCGTACTGCGCGAGGCCCAGCCCGTGCCCCCACAGGTTCGCGGCGGCCTGGTCCTCCTCGTCGTAGCCCCAGATCTCCTTGGCCGACGGCCACTTGGACGCGATGTCACGCGTGGTGACACCCGGCTCGACCGCCTCGATCGAGTCCCACAACCACTTGTGGGCCAGGTCGTAGTACTCCTTGTGCTCGTCGCTGGGCTGGCCGCCCACGCAGTAGGTGCGGTACACACACGACTTGAACCCGTTCCAGGTCAGTGCCGCCAGGTCGATGATCACCAGCTCGCCCGGCCGGATGATCCGATCGGAGAAGTTCCGCCAGTTGGGCCATGCGTTGGGACCCGACGACACGATGACGTCCTCGACGTCCTCCATGCCCGGGATCGAGTAGAGCTGCTCGAACCCGAAGGCCGCAACCTCGTTCTCGGTCATGCCGGGCTTGATGAAGTTGGTGATGTTGTAGTGCACCACGTCGCAGATGGACCCGACCATGCGCATGGCCAGGACCTCGTCAGGGCTCTTGACCGAGCGCGCCTCCATCATCGGCGTCATGCCGTCGGTCCAGTTGATGCCGGCACGTTCGAACGCCTGGATCATGTTGAGGTCGATGAAGTCAACGCCCAGGGGCTGGTCCTTGACGCCCGCGTCCTCGAGGTCGTTGAGCAGCGCCCGGGTGAACTTCTCCACCTGCGTGTCGGACGCCGGTCCCGCCGCGCCCTTGATCCACGAGTACGAGTAGCGGATGTTCTCGTGGGGGATCCAGGGGTTGTGGACCTTGAGGTGCTTGCCGATGTCACCCTGCTCGTAGACGATCGGCTTGCGGCCCTCACACAGGACGACGTAGCGCAACCCCGGCTTCAGGCGGTTCCACCCGGGCGTGAGCGTGGAGCTCACGTAGCGCATGTTCTCGTCGAACATCAGCAGCATCGCGCCCAGCCCGTGGCGCTTCATCGCCGCATGCGCACGTTCGAGCCGGTAGTCCCGCACCCGCGCCCAGTTGATGCCTTCCTTCCAGTCCGTGCTCAGGACCCCAAACGCTTCCTTCATTGCGCATTCCTCCTGTCAACGACGATGGCTTCGGTCAGGACGTGACGGCGTAGTCGGGTGCTCTGTCGGTGAGGACCTTGATCACCTGCGTGGCGGCCTTGGTCTGGGACTCCCGCACCGCCTGCTCGGAGTAGAACGCGGTGTGGGGCGTGACGAGCAGGTTGGGGACCTCGTCGAGCGCGCCCGGCGGGGGCGGCTCCACCGGGAGCACGTCGAGGCCGGCCGCGCGCAACCGGCCCGCGCTCAGCGCCGCGACGACGTCGTCGAGCACCACCAGTGGTCCCCGAGAGGTGTTGACCAGCACGGCGTGCTCCGGCATCAGGGCCAGCGCATCGGCGTTGATGATCCCTTTGGTGTGCGGGGTCAGTGGCGCGTGCAGCGACACGGCGTCGGCCGTGCGCAGCAGTTCCTCGAGGGACATGAGTGGCGGCAGGTCGTCGGAGGGCTCCAGGAACGGATCGTGGACGATCAAGCGGCATCCGAGGACCCGCAGCGACTCGGCGAGCCGGCGCGCGATGCGCCCGAACCCCACCAGTCCCACGGTCACCTCGGTGAGCCGGGTCATCGGCCGCAGCCCGTCGAGGCCCCAGCCGCCGCCGCGCACCTTGGCGTCGCCCTGCGGCAGGCGCCGCAGCAGCGCGAGCAGCATCGCCAGGGCGTGGGTGGCGACCTCGTCCACGCAGTAGTCGGGCACGTTGGTCACCACGACACCGGCCTGTTGCGCGGCGGTCAGATCGACGTTGTCGACGCCGATGCCGTAGCGTGCGACGATCCGGCAACGTTCGAGCTGCGCGAACACGTTCGCGTCGAGTGGCAGATAGGTGTTGAGCAGCGCGTCGGCGTCTCGTCCTCTGGCCAGCGCGTCATCGAGGGAGCCGTCGGCCACCTCGAGGCTGGCGTCGATCTCCGCGAGCAGCCCCCGTTCGAGTTCGACGTCGGGGAACACCTGGTCGGTCACGACCACCTTGAACCGGCTCATGCCAGGACTTCCTCCTCGATCCCGTCGGGGTGCAGGGTGACCTTGAGCGTGTCGCCCGACCGCGCCATGGCCAGCGCGCCGGCGGCGTCGTCCAGGGCGGCGCCGCGTGACCACAACGGCGCGAGCTGCAGTGCACCCGACGCCGCCAGTGCGATGCCGCGGTCATAGTCGCGGGGTCGCGCGGCGCGGGCGTTGACGACGTCGAGCTCCTTGTAGTACAGCTCGTACCAGTTCAGGCCGTCGGGGGGCGACGAGATGATGCCGAACACCAGCATCCGCCCCCCGGTCGCCGCGAGCTCGACGCCCTGACGGAACGTCGCGCCATAGCCCGCCGCCTCGACAACCAGATCGACGCCGGCGCCGCCGGTCATCTCATCGACGGCGGCCCGCGCAGCGTCGGGTGCAGCGGTCGCCATGGCTCCCATGTCCTCGGCCAGCCGCCGCTTCCACGCCGAACGCGTGATGCCCACGATGCGGTCGATGCCACGCGCCCGCAGCAGCTGCACGTGCAGCAGGCCGCTGATGCCCAGGCCGATCACGGCCGCGGTCTGGCCGGGGAAGACCTCGACCAGGGTCTGGGCATGCACACAGGTGCCGAGAACCTGCAAGGTGGCGACCTCACGCAGCGACAGGTGGTCGGGCACCGGATGCAGCCGGCGCTCGTCGACCGCGACGAGGTCGGCGAACAACCCGTCGACCTCACGTCCCATCAGCGCCCCGTCCGGGCACAGGTGGGAGCGATCGTCCCGGCACAACCGGCAGACGCCGCACGAGATGGCGGGATCGACCAGCACACGCGCGCCTTCGGGGAGCATGCCCTCGGCGCCCGGCGCCACGACGCGCCCGATCATCTCGTGGCCGAGCACCCGCGGATGCTCGACGGGGATCGCGCCCGACACGATCTTGATGTCCGTCCCACACAACCCGAGGATCTCGGGGGCCACCAGTGCCGCCCGCCCCACCTCCGGCTCGGCCACCTGCTCGACCGTCACGTGATCGACACCAGCGACGACGACGGCTCGCATGGGTCAGCACGTCCTCCCGTCGGTCACGGCACCCGCATCGTGACCCGGTTGTCAGGGCTCAGACTTTCCTTCGCGCCCAGATCCTATAACATACATTACCCAGCGCGTCCAGAGTGTTCGCGCAGACAAAGCGCACATGCGAGGAGGCCCACGTGCAGGCGGTGAGCGTGCAGGCGGCGGTGCTGGACGTGCGCGACGGCGATCTGGTGCTGAGCGAACCGTTGCTCCCCGGGACCACGAAGGGCCTGATGTGACCGCGCCCGATCTGGTGGTCGCCGGCGGCACCGTCATCACGCCGACCGGCACCATGCTCGCCGACGTGCACATCACCGGCGGCCGCATCACAGCTGTCGGCGACGAACGCTCCGGTGACGCGCAGGTCATCGACGCCGACGGGTTGCTGGTGCTGCCCGGCATGGTCGACACCCACGTCCACCTGATGGATCCCGGCGACACCGCGCGCGAGGATTTCCCGACCGGCACAGCGGCCGCCGCGGCGCGCGGCGTCACGACCATCGTCGAGCACACCCACGTGCATCCCGTCCGCGAGGCCGCCGATCTCCAGGACAAGCGCCGGTACCTGCAGGGCAGCGCGCACGTCGACTACGGCCTGGCCGCCCACGTGTGGCCCGACCGCCTCGATCAGATTCCCGCCCTGTGGGACGCGGGGGTCGTCTTCTTCAAGATCTTCACGTGCACGACCCACGGTGTGCCCGGCCTGAACCCCGCCGACCTGCGCGACGCGCTGGCCGCCATCGCCGATGTCGACGGCAGTGCGCTGGTGCACTGCGAGGACGAGAGCATCACCGCGCGCGACGAGCAGCGCCTGCGCGACAGCGGGCGCACCGACGGCGCCGTGATCTCCCAGTGGCGGTCGCCTGAGGCCGAGCTCGTCGCGGTGGCCACGGCGGCGGAACTGACACGCTACACCGGAGCCCGCGTGACGATCGCGCACGTCAGCAGCCCGCGCGTGGTCGACCTGATCGTCGCCGCCCGGCGGCGTGGCGCCGACCTGGCCGCGGAGGCCTGCCCCCAGTACTTCCTGCTCCGCGAGCAGGACCTCGCAACCGAGCACGCGTTCCGGAAGTTCACCCCGCCGGCGCGCGCCAGGACCGACAACGACGAGAACGCGATGTGGGCGCTGCTGCGCAGCGGCGCGCTGTCGCTGGTGTCGTCCGACCATGCGCCCGCCACGGTCGAGCAGAAGACCGCGGGCAGCATCTGGGACGTGCACTTCGGCCTGCCCGGGCTCGACACCACCATGCCGCTGCTGCTCGACGCCGCGCTGCGGGACCGCATCAGCCTGGCCGACCTGGCGCGCGTCTACGCCGAGGCCCCCGCACGCCGCTACGGCCTGCACCCGCGCAAGGGCCACATCGCCGCAGGCGCCGACGCCGACCTGGTGCTCGTCGACCC
>Ga0268386_10003551_pt1 | contig 11378 bp, 11 predicted proteins | sample RVTome_15_FD_200260 | JGI IMG/M metagenome (GOLD analysis project Ga0268386, IMG submission 200260) | Soil microbial communities from uranium-contaminated site in the Upper Colorado River Basin, Wyoming, United States - RVT150D86... ... | reverse complement strand
TGACCCTCCTCGAGCGCGGGCAGATCGACGCCATCACCCTCCTCCTCGTCTCGTTCGCCCTGGCGACGTTCGTGCGGTCGGGGGACGGGCTGCACGCCGGTGCGCTCCTGGGCGCCGCCACGCTGCTAAAGCTGAACGTGGCGTTCTTCCTTCCGTTCCTCCTGGCCGCCCGGCGCTGGCGCGCGGTGGCGGGGTACGCCGCCACGCTGGTGGCACTGTCCGTGCTCAGCCTGGCGGTGGACGGAAAGGACTCGGTGGCCGGGTATCTCGGCCGCGAGCTGCCCCGGATCGCCGCGTACGGGGAGGGTGGACCCTCGGACCACCTGTTGCCGCCGGACGTCCTGTCCCGGCTGCGGCAGGGGACCTCCCAGGGGGACGCGCCGAAGGACGGCCGCGTCTACGCGCGCGAGGCCTTCGGTTTCGTGGCCAACGCGTCGCTGGCCCGGGTGATGACCTCGTGGACCGGCCGGCGGGGCGAGAACCCGCTGACGGGGCGGATGGCCCTCGGTCTCGGCCTGGGGCTGCTGCTCCTCATCACCGCGGCACGCCCGGCTTCGGGCGGGTGGGGCCCGTCCGGGAGCGCCCTGTACTGGCACGCCGTGATGGTGGCCGTGCTCATCTGCGGGCCGCTCACCTGGGTGATGAACCTGGTATGGCTGCTGCCGGTGGGGCTCGTGTTGTGGCGCGAGGCGGAGGGAGGGACCGCCCGCCGTCCCGCCGCGGCGTGCGCCGGGACGGTCGGGCTGCTGCTCGCGTCGCTGCCGGACCGGCACGTGTTCCCGCTCCTGTCGCCTTACGGAGGAGCGGTCCTCGACTACCAGTACGTCCTGGCCGAGGTCCTCGTGGTCGGCGCCCTCGTCGGCCTGCTCCGGGGACGTCCCGCCGAGGCGGCGCCGCTCTCCGCCCCCGGAGCGGCCTGATACCAACGGCCACCTGGTATCCTAGGGACTCGGCCGCCCTCGCGGCCGCGCGGGAGGTTCGACGATGGCGATCACCGTGAAGAGAATCACCTTGTGGCGCAAGGAGGTCGAGAACCGGCCGGGGATGCTGGCCGAGGTCCTGGAGCCGCTCAAGGACGCGGGGGCTGACCTCCGGATCGTGATGGGGTATCGCTTTCCGGGCAACGAGTCCAGGGCGGCCCTCGAGATGTACCCGGTGACGGGGGCGAAGCAGGCGCGCTCCGCCAGGGCGGCAGGCCTGGAGCCGACGAGCATCCCCACTCTGCTCGTCGAGGGCGACGACCGGCCCGCGCTCGGCCACGCCTTCGCCCGCGCCCTGGCCGACGCCGGCATCGACCTGGGCTTCCTGGTCGCGCAGGTCGTGGGCCGGAAGTACTCGGCGGTGTTCGGGTTCGCGAGCGAGGACGATCTGAAGAAGGGCACCGCGGCGCTGAAGAAGGCGGCGTCGCGCCGGCGCTGACGCACCGGCGCGGACGCCTTCGGGGGACGTGCGGGCCGTCGCAGCGCTAGGGCTTCCAGTCTCCCCGCGCCACCGCGGGGACGAACCGGTCGAGCCCTTCCGGCTTCCAGGCGAGCACGCGCTCCTGCTCGGCGCTCATGTAGCAGGCCATCAGCAGCTCGGTGACCTGGAGGCCGGCCCGGAGGTCGAGGGCCGGCTGCACGCCGTCGATGAAGGCCCGGACGAAGTGCCGGTTCTCGCCCTCGTAGCCGTACTCCGCAGCCTCGTTGCCGACGAACGGCATGAGGCCCTGCTCGGCGTTCTGCTTCTCGACGAGATCCTCGCCCGCAGCGCCCTTGAGCCGGCGGCTGAAGAAGACCTTCCCGCCCGCGTCCAGCGAGCTGGTGGCGAAGGAGTACTCGGGGCCCAGCAGCTCCATGCTGAGACGCAGCCCCGCCCCGACGTAGCTCCACGACGTGGTCGCCTCGACCACCAGCGGGTTCCCGGCCTCGTCCAGGTAGTACACGGTGGCGCGCGCGAAGTCCTCCGCCGGACGCCGGCGGTAGTCGACCTCGGGGCCCATGGCTTCCCGGAGCGCATCGGCGTACTCGGGCCGCGACCACTTGAGCGAGGCGATCTGGGCCGAGACCTTGACCGGCCGGATCGAGTCGCGGGGTGCTCCGGGCCTGGTGAGCAGGAACCGTCCGACCTCTAGGCTGTGGCACATCATGTCGTTCAGCACGCCGCCCCCCTGGAGGTCGCCCCGCCAGAACCATGGCGTGTGGGGCCCGGAGTGCTCTTCCGCGGCCCGCGCCAGGTAGGGCCGGCCGGACAACGCCGCCCCGCGCGCCCAGACCAGCGCGTGGCCGCGCTCGAGCCCGGGGGAGAAGAGCTGGTCCTCGAGGTAGCCGTGGAGGACGCCGGCCTTCTCCGCCAGTTCCAGCACCCGGCGGCCCTCGGCCACGTTCCGGGCCAGGGGCTTCTCGCAGGCGATCGCGGCCAGCCTGGCGCCCCTGCCGACCGCGTCCGCGATCTCCTCCATGTTCTCGACGCGGGCGTGGTTGGGGCCGCAGAGCCAGATCGCGTCGATGGCGGGATCCTCCACCATCTCGCGGATCGAGCCGAACACGCGGGCGTCGCCCACGTGCAGATCGCGGGCAAGGGCCGCCGCCTCCTGGGCCCGGCCGCGGTTCGGGCTCCAGATCCCACAGACGTCGGCGTCCCGGACTGCCTGCCAGGACTTTATGTGGAACCTGGCTATGAAGCCGCTTCCGACGAAGCCTACTCCCAGGCGTTTGGTGTTGGCCATTGAGATACCCCTCGAGTGCCACGGCCTCGAGCAGAAGCGGCCGAGCCTCGCGTCAAGAGAGACGACCGTCGGGGATCGACGATCGGTCGTTGAGGTACCCGAGCCTGCCTTCGAGCTTGGCCGGCCTGTCGGATGAGACGATACCGCCAGAACCTGGCTGGCTCAAGGTGGAGTGCTTGGAAACGCTGCCTTGCCGGCCTTGCACTGGCCCGTTAGGATACCTGGCCGCAAACCAGCGTAGCGAACCGGCGTAGCGATGGTCGAGTCGATATTCTCCTGGGCAGAGCAGCGGCGCGCTGGCTTCGTCGCGCTCCTTCGCGATCTGGTAGAGATCGAGTCTCCTTCCGGAGACGCCGAGGCGGTGCAGGCGGTGGCCGACCGGCTGGGCCGCGAGTTGGAAGACGTAGGCCTCCGGCTCGATCCCTTCCCGGTACCGGGAGCCGGGCCCATCCTCCGGGCGCGCTCGGACGCCCCGGGGCGGCCGGTGATGCTCCTGGGCCACCTCGACACTGTCTGGCCGAAGGGAACGCTGGCGCGCCGGCCCGTGGCGATCGATGGGGAGGTGCTGCGGGGCCCAGGGTCCTTCGACATGAAGGGAGGGCTCGTGGTCGCAGTCTCCGCCCTTGCGGCCCTCGAGGCCCGAGGCCCCCTGCCGCCCGTGACCGCGTTCTTCACGCCGCTCGAGGAGGTGGGGGGGGATGCCTACCGGGACGTGATGGAGGCTGAGATGAAGGCCTCGGCCGCCGTCCTCGATTTCGAGCCCGCCTGGCCGGGCGGTGCCGTGAAGACGTCGCGAAAGGGAGCCGGCTCGTTCACGCTCACCGCGATCGGGCGCGCCTCCCACGCCGGCGCCGATTTCTGGAAGGGCGCCAACGCCGTCCTCGAGCTGGCGCGGCGATGCCTGGAGGCGAGCGCACTCACCGACCTGGGTCGGGGGGTCACCGTGAACGTGGGCGTCATCCGGGGGGGGCTGCGTTCGAACGTCGTTCCTGACCGTGCGGAGGCGGAGATCGACGTCCGTTACGCCGCGCTCGAGGACGGCCGGCGGGTGGAGGAGGCTCTTCGGCGCCTCCGCTCGGAGGACGCGGCCGTCACCCTGCGCGTCACCGGCCGGTTGAGCTACCCGCCGCTCGAGCGGGGTCCGCACGTGCTCGCGGTCTACGAGCGGGCCCGGCGGCTGGCCGCCCGGATCGGCCTCGACCTGGCCGAGGCCGCGACCGGGGGCGCGAGCGAGGCTTCCTTCGCGGCCGCGCTGGGAATACCCACCCTGGACGGGCTCGGCCCGGACGGCGACGGGGCTCACGCCGAAGACGAACACGTCCGGCTCGCCTCGCTCGTCCCGCGTGTGGCCATCGCCGCCGCCCTGGTCGCCGAGCTCGCCGGCGCAGGCTGAGCGTCGCCGCTCCGGGTCATGACGTTGGCCGCCAGCTTCAGGAGGGCCGGCCGGCGCGCTCCACCATCTTGCGCATGTCCGGGTAGGGGGCCACCGTGAGGACGACCGTCGCTGGCGGGATCACCCCGGACCGTCCCCAGCGAGCCAGGTGCTCGATCGCAGGGCCGGTGTTCGACGGCATCACCACCGTGGCGGTGAGCTCGCCGGCGTCCACCAGGCGCTGCCCCACGTCCGGCACGCCGTCGATTCCCAGATACAGGATCGGCGTCCCGCGGCGCGGCGCATCCTCGGCCTGCTCCATCGCTCGCCGCGCTCCGCGTGCCATGGAGTCGTCCTGGGCGGCCACGACGTTTATCGCGACGCTGTCCGAGGACTTCAGCCTGAGCCATCGCCGGACCGCCGCTTCGGCGCTCTCCTCGGTCCACTGGCCGTCGAGCACGACGAGGCGAACGCTGGCGCCCTCCAGCGCCTCCTTCAGCCCCCGGAACCGCTCCTGCGCCGGTATCGCCGCCTGCGGGCCGTGGATGAAGAGCACGGTGCCGCCCCCCGGCAGCAGCGCACGGATCTGCCGGGCCTGGAGGCGCCCGATCTCCACCTGGTCGGAGGTCACGCTGAAGACCGGGAGCAGCGGGAACTGGGCCCGCAGGGCCGGGATCTCGGCGAAGGTGGTGTTCAGCAGCGCGCAGCCGATACCAGCCTGGGCCGCCTTCCGGAGCACGCTCTCCATGCCGTTGGCGGTGACCGGCTCCACCACGATGGCCTCCGGCGGCGGCGTCCCCCGGAACACCTTGAAGAGCTGCTGGATCTGCATCACCGCGCTGTTCTCGGCGTGCAGGATCTCGATCTCGGCTCCCAGGCGGGTGCCGGCCGCGCGGGCATCCTTGGCCTGGAGCACCTGGAACTCGTTGTCCTTTTCCGGCAGCGAGATCACGATTCGCATTGGACTCGTCTCACGCTTCTGGCGCCGGCGTCGCGCCCAACCCGGGACGGCCAGACCGTAATCATGCCACGGGCAGGGTCACATTGGCTCGTAGGCCAGGCCGAGCTTGTACGCGCCGTCGGGAACGTGCAGCTCGGCGCTGCCCAGACGGTCCAGCCGCAAGGCGTGGTCCCGGCCCGACTCCTCGTCGACCAGGTGGAGCACCACGTCCTTGAGGATGGGGATGTCGGGGAGGTGGACCTGGATGAAGCGCCGGCGGAGCCCGTCCGGCGCCGTCTCCTCCAGGATTCGGAGGGGGCCGTACTCGCCCAGCCGCGGCGCGTCGTCGGGTAGGCGGAACCGGGGCGTCGTCATGCCAAGCGTGTCCGCCAGGTATCGCTGCACCGCCACCTCGACGCCCATGAGGTGGTACAGGACCCGGGCCAGCCTGTTGCGGGCGATGAGGCTCAGCAGTTGGGAGGAGATCAGCTCGCTGGCCATGGCGTACTCGGCCGCCTCGATGAAGTGGACGAGCTGGTCGATGCTGCGGAACACCAGGTCTCCTTCGACGGGCGCCAGCCGCACGCTCGAGATCTCGAACAGGACGCGCTCCAGGCTGCGCAGGGCGTCGCGCCCCTCCACCCGCTGAACCTCGCTCTCGCCGAAGTCGTGGAAGGCGATCTGGATGAGGGTGGGGACGAGCCGGAAGAAGATGCGCTTGACGGCCTGGACGCCGGGCTCAGCCAGGGTGGGGAGGAGGGTACGGAAGAAGACGATGAACCCCTCGACGGCCTGCACCGGCTGGGTCCTCTCGCTGTCGCGGCAGATCTCGGTGAGGAGGTTGATGCGGTCGGTCAGCGCGTCCGGGGAGAGTGCGAGGAACTGCTCCTCGTCCAACGGCCGGCCGCCGGTCGCCAGGAACACGGCGAACTTCTCGGGCAGTGTCCCTGCCCCGCCGTGGCCAGGCCCGCCGGCCAGCGAGGCGACGAGCTCCTCCAGCTCCCCCAGCAGGGCCTCGTCGAAGAATCCCTCGGGGTCGGCCACGACCTCGTTCCCCTCGCCCACCACCTAAAGCATAGGCCACTCCCGGCGATACCGCTCACCGCCGCCGGCGGCGCAGCGCTGCGTGCAGCGCGATGCCGACGCAGGTGGACACGTTGAGCGAGCGCAGGTCGGGATCCCGCATCGGCAGCGAAACCAGACGGTCCCGGTAGCGCGCGCGGACCTCGGCGGGGCGGCCGGAGCTCTCGCGGCCGAACACGAGCACGCAGCGCTTCGGGAACCGGACGCTCCAGAGGTCCCTGGTGCCGTCGGGGCTGAACAGCAGCGGCTCTCCGAGCCGCGGCAGCTCGGCCTCGAAGGCGGCCCAGCTCGGCCACACCGTGGGGTCGACCCGCGGCCAGTAGTCGAGCCCGGAGCGCCTCACCTCGCGGTCGTCCAGGGAGAAGCCCAGGGGCCCGACCAGGTGGAGCCGGGCGCCGGCGGCGAGGCAGGTCCGGCCCGCGTTGCCGGTGTTCCAGTGGATCTCGGGCTCGACCAGGACCACGTGAAAGCCGCCTGGTGTGGTCAGGCCGGCCCTCCACCCACGTCCCGCCATGCGCAGCCCAGTCTGCCGGCGAGGCCCTCACCGCCCCAGCGCATGACCACGTGTAGAACGCGAAGAAATGCTGGCCGTGGCGCCCGTTCCCGCCATTCGCGCGCGGACTTGAACACGAAGGCGGCGGCGAAGCCGAGGAAGGCGGCCCACGCCGGCCAGGCCACCCACGGGAGCTTCACGAAGCCCGGAAACAGCAGCACGCGGCCGCCGGTCACGAGCTCCCCGGCGATCAGCTTCTGGGTGGCGATCGGGTAGAGGGCGGTGAACAGGACGCCGTAGTCGACGACCCTGGACGACCACTCCCATCCCCGAGGGTCCTTCATGCGATAGGCGTCGGTCACGTACGCGACCTGGTGGATCACGTGGACCGGCGCCCAGAAGAAGAACAGCGTGACGAGCAGCGTCAGGTGGAGCGCGGCCAGGGTCACGATCAGCGGCGGCAGCAAGAGCGCGCTCCGGGTGTAGCGCGGGTAGCGCCTCCGGAACCGCGGCTCCATGAACGTCATCGTGTAGGTGGCGAACAGGTGGGGCCCGCCGATGAGCATGGTGACCGTGAGGTCGACGTAGATGTTCTTGCCCAGCAGCCGGAACGCCAGATGGGGAAACAGCACGAGCACCGCGGACAGGGTGATGAAGGCCAGGTCGTAGGTGGGGCTCACGAGCCAGAGGCCTTTCTGGCCGAGGTCTACGCGACGGGTTGGCGCCGCGCCGCGTTCCGACGCCCCGGACCGCTCGAACGGTCCGCTCCACCTCCAGGATGTCCCTCGTGCATGCGACCCCGCTGTCGGCCTCCATCTTAGGGCGCTCCCCCGACCCGGTGTCACCGCACAGCGGCGGCCGCGGGAGCGGACGGAGCCGGCGTCCCCGGCGGAACCTCGAGCCGACGCGAACGGCGAAGCGGCGACGGCGGTGGGCTCAAGCGGCCGATACCTCCGTTCCGAAACGATGGCCCATGGCTGCTAGAATCCTGCCCGGAGCGGCGGGGCTTCAGTCCCGAGCCCCCGACGCCTTCCGGAGCGCCCGGGTCCCCATGCCATGAAGACGATTGCCATCATCGGATCCGGCGAGCTCGCCGGCACCCTGGCCAGCCGGATCGCGGGGTCGGGGCTGGCCCGGCGCGTGGTGCTGGTGGACGGTGACGAGGGCCGTGCCCGGGGCAAGGCGCTGGACGTCCTCCAGTCGGGGCCGGTCGACGGGTTCGACACCCAGGTCGTGGGAGCCTCGGATCTCGGCGCCGTCGGCGCAGCGGACGCGGTCGTGATCGCCGACCCGGAGGAGCTCGCGGACCCGGTCCTCGCGGGCGGGCGTGCCGAACGTCTGGTGTCGCGGCTGCGGCCGGCGATCGGGAAGGGCCTGCTTCTGGCGGCGGCCGCCGACCCGTCGACGGTGGTCGAAGCGGCGGTGCGTGCCGAGGTCCCGCGGGAGCGGGTGCTGGGAAGCGCCCCCGTGGCCTGGCGTTCCGCTCTCTGCCGGCGCGTTGCGAGCGAGCTGGGCGTCGAGCCGCGGGAGGTCACCGCGACCGCTCTGGGGCTGCCGCCGCCGCGGCTGGTCGTCCCCGCGGGATCCGTGGCGCTGGCCGGGATCCCGGTCGAGCGGCTGTCTCCCGTCGCCCTCCGGCGCGCGCTCGAGGCCGCGCAACGCCGCCAGCCCGGTCCGGTCGCCCTCGCCTCGGCGGCCGCGCGAGTGCTGCTGGCGATCCAGGGGTCGCGGCCGTCGGTCCTGCCGGTCGTGGCGGCGCTGCAGGGCGAATACGGCCATCGCCGGATCGCGCTGGCCGTCCCCGCCCGGCTCGGCGGCGGCCGTCTCCAGGAGATCGTCGAGCTGCCCCTCGAGCCGGTGGACCGCGTGGCCTTCGACAACGCCGCCCAGCGGCGCTACGAGCAACGGTGAGCGCGATGGCGGGAGCGCTCACCGTGGACGAGGCTTTCGCGCACTGCGAGGCCCGGGTGCGGTCGCACTACGAGAACTTCCCCGTCGGCCTGTGGGTGCCGAAGGAGAAGCGCCGCTATGTGTACGCCCTGTACGCATTCGCCCGGGCCGCGGACGATTTCGCGGACGAGCCGGCGTACGAAGGGATGCGCCTCGAGAAGCTGGACCAGTGGGAGCAGAGGCTGCACGCCGCCTACGCGGGCGAGGCGCTGGACCCGATCTTCGTCGCGATCCGGGAGACCGTCCGGCGCCTGCACGTCCCCAAGGAGCTGCTGCTCGACCTTCTCTCGGCCTTCCGGCAGGACACGGCCAAGAGCCGCTACGAGACCTGGGAGGAGCTGCGGGACTATTGCCGGCGTTCGGCCAACCCGGTGGGGCGGCTGGTGCTCATGGTTTTCGAAGAGAAAGACCCCGGGCTTCCGGCGCTCTCCGACTCCATCTGCACGGCGCTCCAGCTCGCGAACCACTGGCAGGACCTGGGGGTGGACCTCCGGAAGGACCGGATCTACGCTCCGCGGGAGCTGATGGACCGGCACGGCGTGAAGGTCTGGGACCTCAACGCCCGGCGCGTCACGCCCGAGTTCCGGGCCTTCATGGCGGAGCTGGTGGCGCGCACCCGCGAGCTGTTCGCCGGTGGCCGTCCGCTGTGCGATCGCGTGGGGCGGTCGCTGCGCTTCGAGATGCGGCTCACCTGGCTGGGAGGCCACGGCATTCTCGAACGGATCGAGGCGGCCGGGTACGACGTCTTCCGCCGGCGCCCCAGCTACGGGCTGCTGGGCAAGGCGGGCCTCGCCTGGCGAGCCTGGCGGTGGAGCCCGGCTAGGCAGGGAGCCGGCTGGCCTCCCGAAGGAGACGATCGATGACCGCCCGCGACCTCATCGACGCGGCCGCACGCCATCCGGCGCTGCTGGCGGCGCTGTGTCTCCTGCCGCCGCTCGGCGCCCTCCTGCTCGGATGGGTCCACGGCCGCGGCCGCGGCGCGCTCGCCCCGTGGCGGCACTTCTACGGCGTGCTCGTGTACGTGGCCTGTATCCCCGGCATCGGGGCGGCGGTCCTGACCGCGTACACGCTCTTCTTCACCGGCGAGAGCCTCCTCGACAAGGACCTCCTTGTCTACGTCGCACCGGTGCTGTCGATGGGGGCCACGCTTCCCCTCATCCGCCGGAGCGTCTCCTTCGACGACGTCCCCGGGTTCGACCGGCTCTCCGGGCTGATGGTGCTCATCGCCCTGACCTTCGCGGTGATCCTGGCGATACGGAAGACCTTCATCGGGATCCTCTTCGGAGCGTCCTTCGCGACCCTGCTGGCGCTCGGCGCGGGAGTGTTCGCCCTCCTGAAGTGGGGAGCCTACGCGGCCTTCCGGCGCCGGGACCAGCCTAGGGCCGGGCCCCCGGCGTTCCGCTGATGGGGCGTGCCTCGGCCCGGCTCACCCGCCGGAGCGGGAGCAGCTTCTACTACGCCTTCCGGCTCCTGCCCGCGGCCAAGCGCCGGGCCATCTACGCGCTCTACTCGTTCTGCCGGGTCGTGGACGACTGCGTCGACGAGCACGACGGCGGCGGCGAGCCGGGCCTGCGGCGCTGGCTCGAGGAAGTGCATCGCTGCTACGCCGGGCGGCCCACGACCGAGCTCGGCCGCGACCTGGCGGAGGCCCTCTTCCAGTTCCCGATCCCCCGTGGCTGCTTCGAGGATCTCGTGGCCGGCTGCCGGATGGACCTGGCGACCTGCCGCTACCGCACCTACGACGACCTCCGCCTGTACTGCCGGCGCGTGGCGTCCTCGGTGGGCCTCGCCTCCATCGAGATCTTCGGGTACGACGACCCCGGTACGCGCGAGTACGCGGTGGAGCTGGGCATGGCGCTCCAGCTCACGAACATCCTCCGGGACGTGGAGACCGACGCGGCGCGCGGGCGGCTCTACCTGCCCCTCGAGGACCTCGAGCGGTTCGGGGTGGCGGAGGGCGAGCTGATCGCCCCCGAGCCCGTTCCGAGGGAGGCCGTGCAATCGCTCCTCCGGTTCCAGGGGGACAGGGCGCGCGGGCAACACGAGCGGGCCCGAGCGCTCCTGCCCCGGTGCGACCGCAGGGCGATGCTGCCCGCGCGGGTCATGGGCGGCATCTACCGGGAGCTGCTGGAGGAGATGGCACGCCGCGGGTTCCCCCTGTCCGGGCCCCGCGTCAACGTGCCGCGCTCCCGGCGGGCATGGATCGCGCTCCGGACGTTCGCCCTCACCTACCTCCCTTCATGAGGGTCGTCGTCGTGGGGGGCGGCTTCGCGGGCCTCGCGGCCGCCATCGCGCTGGCGGAGCGGCGCCACCACGTGCTCCTGCTCGAGCGGCGCGGCGTGCTCGGCGGGCGCGCCACGTCGTACCCCGACGCGGTCTCCGGGGAAGACGTCGACAACGGCACCCACCTGATGATCGGGGCGTACACGGCGACGCTCGACCTGGTACGCCGCGCGGGCGCCCGGGACCTCCTGCTCGTGCAGGACGACCTGCGGATCGACTACTTGGACGACCGCGGGCCGACGTCGCTGCGCTGTCCGCCCGTCGCGGCTCCGCTCCATCTCCTGGCGGGCCTCGTGTCGCTGCGCGCGCCATGGTCGGTCCGGTGGGCGGCGCTCCGCCTGGCCCTGTCGGTCCGCTTCGGCCGCCCGCCGCGGGGCCTCACGCTCGCCGAGTACTTCCGCCGCACCGGCCAGGGCCCCGCCGCCCGGCGCCTGCTGTGGGACCCGCTGGCCACCGCGATCCTCAACGAGACGCCGGAGCGCGCCGCCGCGGTGCTGTTCCATCGCGTGTTCCGGGAGGCGTTCCTGGCCGATCGCCGCGCCTCCCGGCT
>Ga0268386_10003550_pt1 | contig 11379 bp, 13 predicted proteins | sample RVTome_15_FD_200260 | JGI IMG/M metagenome (GOLD analysis project Ga0268386, IMG submission 200260) | Soil microbial communities from uranium-contaminated site in the Upper Colorado River Basin, Wyoming, United States - RVT150D86... ... | reverse complement strand
AGCCGGCGCGCCGGCGATCCGGTCGACGGCTATCGGCGACTCATGTCCTCATCGCTGTTGTCGTCATTCTGGCATTCGTCCTTAACCTCCTCGTCCTTCAAGATCGCAGCGCCACAACTCTGGTCGCGATCGCCGACCGCTCCATCGCCGCAGGCAACATCCTCGAATTGGATGCCGTCAGGCTCGTTCCCGTCGACTCGGCCTTCGAGGGCCTCGGTGCTCTCCTCGATGAAGACGATCTGGCGCGGTACGAAGGATGGGTGGTCGATCGGTCGATCGCCGAAGGCTCGCCAGTCGACGCCTCCGCCCTCACAGCTCCCGGACCCGCTTCCGGTGCCCGGTCGATGAGCCTGCCCGTTCCCATCGAGCATGCGGCGGGCGGCAGTCTGAGTGCGGGCGACCGTGTTGACGTCATCGCCGTCCAGGACGGTGTTGCCGGTTTTGTGGCGGTCGACCTCGAGGTCATCAGAGTGGCCGAGACGGCGACCGGCTCCATTGGGGTCACCGGGACCTATCACGTGGTCGTCGCAGTGGAGGCCGACGAGGCGCTACGACTTGCCGAGGCCCTCGAGGCCGGGTCGATGGAACTGATCCGCTCGACCGGCGCCGCAGAGATCGCCACATCGGGAGGCGTCGATGACAGCTGACATTGCGTTGGCGGCGTCGTCACGGGAGTGGCCGGATCGCCTTCACCGGTTCCTGCTCGACCATGGCGGAGGTCGGATCGTCGACCGCGTGATGGGGCCCGATCAGGCGGTCGAAGAGTCATTCGACGTGCTGATCATCGACGACATCTGCTCGTTTCTCACGCCGCGCCTGGTGACCGTCATCAAGCAGTCCGGCTCCGAGGTGATCGGCGTGTTCGTCCCCGAGGACGGCTCCGACGCCAAGCGTCGTCTCCTCGAATGCGGGATCTCGGACGTGATCGAGTCGGAGGCCGAGCCAGAGGAGTTTGTGGAGAAGATCCACCAGACACTGGCACATCGGTCGCCCGTCGACTTCGCACCTGCCTCGTCGGCGCGCGCTCCCTTGACCATCGCCGTGACCGGCCCATCGGCGGGAGTGGGGATGACCGAAGTGGCGATCTCCCTGGCCGATGCACTCGCCGGGAGCGTGGGTACGACGCTCTTGGACTTGGACCCCGTATGGCCCTCCATCGCCCAACGACTCGACATGCCGCTACATCCCAACATCCGGACCGCCCTCGACCATGCCATGCATGAGCCGAGTCGCCTCGCCGGCGCCGTTCACCATGTGGGGCGGCTCATGGTGATCGGGGGCAGGGCGGACGGGGGCCAGGGTGCGCCCATCACCCGTCACGAATCGGTGACTCTGATCGAAGCGCTGAGCGACCATTGCGCAGTCGTGGTCGCCGACCTCGGGCCAGTCTTCGACGTCGAAGGCGGTTTGATCCGAGAGTTCGACAACGTGATCGTCGTGGGCGAAGCCAGTCCCGTCGGCGTTGCCCGCCTGATGAGAGCCACCGACCGAGTCCTGGCGAACAACCCTGGTCGGTCGGTGCTCGCCGTCGTCAACATGACCACCAAGAGCTCTTTCCAGCGGTCGGAGACGCTCGGTGAATTGGGGCGCGCCTTCCCCACTCTCCCGGTTGTCATGCTCCCGTTCGACAGACGTCTCGCCGAAGCCGCGTGGGATGGGGTCCTCGCCAGCAGCTCCCGCTACGGCCGTGCCGTTCGGGCCATGTCCTCGGTCGTCGAGCGGAGCCTTTCATGACTGTCGACGTCTACGAGTCCCTCCGCCGGGAGGCGCTGGCGCGAATCGACGGAACCGGGCTAGATCCGGTCGTCGAGGTCACGGCGGTGCGAGACCTGCTCGCGGCCACCGTCGAGGAGTACCAGCAGAGGGCCCATCTCGGCGGCGGGCGCTCCCTCGCCGACCCGAAGGCAACGATCGACAGGCTGGTCCGGTCGGTGTCGGGCCATGGGCCGCTCCACGATCTCCTCGAGCGTGACGACGTGGAAGAGATATTCATCGAAGGTGATCGCATCACCTATCTGGAAGCCGGAGGGTCGTTGCGGGCGGCTTCGCACCCGTCGACGGAGTCGGAGAACCGTCAGACCATCGAGCAGCTGATGGCCACGACCGACCGTCGGCTCGACGTCTCCAATCCGATCGCTCAGGCTCGCATCCTCGACGGCACGGCTCGTCTCACCGCGGTGATACCACCCGTGGGCGATCGCCTCTCGGCGACCATTCGCCGCTTTGCGCTGAGAAGGCAGACCCTGGACTCCCTGGTCTCACTGGGTTCGCTGACACCCGGTGCTGCCAGCTTCCTCGAGGCGGCGATGCGAGCCGGTGCCTCGGTCATCGTGTCGGGCCCCCCTGGTGCCGGTAAGACCTCGTTCCTCTCCGCGCTGATCAGTGCGGTGCCCATCGATCACTGCATCAGGGCATGTGAAGAGGTGCGTGAGCTCTATGTCCCCTTGATCCACGGTTCTTACTACGAGGCCCGACCACCATCACTTGACGGGTCGGGCGAGATCAGCCTCCGCGATTTGGTCAAGGTCACCCTTGCGATGCGCCCCGACCTCATCGTCGTCGGCGAGGTGCGTGGCGCGGAGGCTTTCGAGCTGACACGGGCAGTGAACGCCGGCTGTGGCCTCGCCTGCACCGTCCATGCCAACTCGGCATCGGACGCCTTGGAGGCCCTGGTGAATGCGGCGCTGATGGCCGGGGAGAACGTGCCCGAGCGTGTGGTGCGCAAGGTCTTCTCCACTTCGATCGATCTGGTCGTGCATCTCGACCGACGGACCGACCCGGCCGAATCGACGATCCAGCGTCAGACCACGGAGATCCGGGCCGTGGTGCCCGCATTGCACGACGACTTCTCATCCGAGCCCATCTTCGCTCGCCAGCGTCTCGGAACACCCCTGCTCTGGACCGGGGCAGTGCCACCCGGTCACCTGACCGAGAGGATCGAGCAGGAGATGGCTCCGGGCCAGTCACTGGCGACAGCACTGGAGAGAGGGAGCTCGGGTTGGTGAGTCTCCTGGCCGCTGCGGCCACAGCCATCGCCGCTGGCCTTCTCGTGGTGGCCCTCACCACCGGTCGCCGTCGTGACCGTCCCGAGCGACCGCTGCGGCCCACCCTCCCCGGCCTCGACGTCTCACGTGCCCAGTTCTGGGCGACGGTGCTCGGAGCGGCGACCCTCACCTATCTAGTGATCTACGCAGTGACAGGGCTGGCGGTGGTCTCACTGGTTCCGGCCACGGTCGTGGCGACGATGCCCATGGCGTACTTCACCCGGAAGCGATCACAACGCCTGGCCCGAGTTCAGGAGGCCTGGCCCGACGGTCTGCGTGATTTGCTGTCTTCAGTTCGCTCGGGGGCGTCGTTGCCTTCGGCGATCGAGAGCCTGGCGTCGTTCGGCCCGGGGCCTCTTCGGGAGGCGTTTCAGGGGTTTGACGCCTATTCGCGGAGCCTCGGTGTCGGTCCCGCCCTGGAGATGGTGAAGGACGACATCGCCGACCCGACTGCGGACCGCATCATCGAGGTGCTCATCCTCGCCTATGAGCGGGGCGGGACGGTGGTGCCCGAGATCCTCAAAGACCTCGCCGAGGCGACCACCCGTGATCTGTGGACGCTGGAGCAAGTGCGCACCGAAGTGCTGGAGCAGAAGATCAACTCTCGGGTGGTCTTCGTCCTCCCCTGGATCGTCCTCGTGGCCATGACCGCCCAGTCGGGGCCTTTTCGCGAGTTCTACTCCTCAGCGACGGGTCTCCTCGTCGTGGCCATAGGCGGGGCCATGAGCCTCGTCGGTGTCTTGATCACCTCGCGGCTGGGCACTCAGCCGGCGGAACCTCGAGTCTTCGGGGGGACGAGGTCGTGACCCCTCTGGGGATACTGGCGGCTGCGATGACCGCCGTCGCCTCAGGTCTGGTGATCCGTCTGGTGGTTCCTCCACCCCGTCGACTGCGCACCCGACTCGACCAGTACTTGTCCCCCTCTCTCGTTGGGCTGGGCGGCCCCCACCACGGCCCTCTGCGTTCCGTGTTCGGGCCGATGGTCAAAGACGTCGCCGACTGGGTCGGCGCCAGGATCGATCGCTCCGGCACCGGTGTGACTCTGTTGCGACTCCGCCAGGCGGGTTGGTTCAGCGGATTACCCGAGGAGCAGATGATCACCGGGTACCGGATCACCCAGTTGAAGTCGATAGTCGTCGTCCTGGTCTTGGCCCTGCTCGGCGGGCACGTGCTCGGCTCTTCGATCGCCGTGCGTCTCGCACTGGTCGGGCTAGCCCTCGTCATCGGGGGGACGCGCACCAAGGGCCGTCTCGAAAAGGCCATCGCCGCGCGGCGTGAGCTGATGAAGATCGAGATCTACACGGTCAACCAGCTCCTGGCGATGCGAGTCCGGGCCGGCGGCGGGGTGATCCAGGCGGTCACGGCAACAACGGAGCGGGGCTCGGGTGCGGTGGTGGCCGAGCTCAGGGAGGCCCTTCGCTTGCACCGCTCCGGCTGGCGAGGCCCTGATGCCTTCCGACGTATCGCCGAGCTCACTCCGGAGCCGTTCTGCTCACGCACCTACCGTCTCCTGGCTGCTGCCGAGGAGCGTGGTGCCGACCTGGCGGGAGCTCTTCTTTCCCTTTCCGAAGACGTGCGGGAGACGCGGCGGGAGTCGATCAAACGGACGGCCACCAAGCGGCGTGCGGCGATGCTGGTCCCCACAATCGCCATCCTCGCACCCGTGCTGATCCTGTTCGTGGCGGCACCTCTCCCGTACCTCATCACGGGATGGCAGTGAATCGAGAGAAGGAGGTCGACATGCTGCCGGCGATAAAGGCGTGGGCGACGGCCCTGCGCCGTGACGACCGGGGATTGAACACCGCGGAGCTGATGGGCAATGCTGCATTGGCCATCGCGGCCCTGGTCGTGATCTGGGCCGCGCTACAGGCGCTCGGCGTCGACGTGGTCGGGTGGATTCGGGCCCAGCTGCTCGGCGGCTAGACGACCGCGGGCTGTCCTCGGTCCAGTTCGTCTTGGCGGCGGCGCTGGCGCTGCTCCTGTTCGTCACCCTGGCCAACCTGGTGGTGGTCCAGTATGGGAGGGGGGCCTTGCGCTCGGCGCTCGAGCAAGGCGCCCGGGCCGGATCGGTCGCCGGGGTCACCGCCTGTGAGCGGACGGCGAGTGGCGTCATCGAGGATCTCCTGGGTGGAGCCATGTCCGAAGGCCTTCTTATTCGCTGTGCCGACGACGGGTCGGGTGTAATGGCGTCCGGGACGGTGACGTTCAGGTCGTGGACTCCGTTGACCCCGGACTTCCCGATTTCGCTCTCGAGTCGGGCGGTCTCCGAGCCATGAGGGATCGCGGCCACGCCGCCATCGAGCTCGCCCTCGGCGTCGGGGTGATGTTGCTGCCCGCGGCAATAGTGGTGCTGGCCTTCGGGCCCTGGACGGAGCGGAAGGTGGCCGCCGAGGCGCTGGCCAGCGAGGCGGCCCGCGAAGCGGTCCTCCAGCTCGATCAGGCCTCCGGGATGGCCGCTCTGCAAGCGCAGGCGACGGGGATGGGTCTGCACCCTGGCGAGGTGCGCGTCGGTTGGTGTGGAGCCCGGCCGGCGCCGGGCTCGGTGGGTGTCTGTGCGATGGCCCGGGGGACGGTGGTGGCGGTGTCGGTGGAGGTCTGGGCTCCGCTCATCTCAACCCCCTGGGGTGCAGTCGGGGGAATCTGGGTCGAAGCCGGCCATTCGGAGCCGATCGATCTGTATCGGAGTCTGGGGTGAGGACGCCGGACCGGGGTTCGATCACGATCTGGATTCTGGGAGTCTCCCTCCTGATCCTGACTTTCGGCGGTCTGGCGTTGGACTACTGGCGAGCACTGGCCGCGCAGCGAGAGCTCGCCGCGGTGGCCGACTCGGCGGCGGTCGCCGCGGCCTCCGGTATCGACGAAGCCGCCTATCGGGCGACGGGAGAGGTCGTCCTCGACGAGAACCGCTCTCGGGGGCTGGCCGAGGCCGCGGTGGCCTGGCAGGACCTCGACGTGCTGACGACTACGGTTGACGTGACCCCGGATACGGTGAGCGTCACGCTCACAACGCAAGTCGAGCTCGGGCTGCTCGGAGTGTTCGTCGATCAGAGTGAGCCACTGACGGTGCGAGCCACCGCAACCGCCGTGCCGGTGCTGATCCCTTAGAGCTGGCCCAGTGGGTGATCGTCGAGAGGCTGCACCTCCGCCCCGCAGTATTGGCACTTCTTCAGACCCGGTGCGACCTTGGAGTCACATTGCGGGCAGTCGACCGGGCCCCTCCGCATCCTGCCGTCGGGGTTCCCATCCATGTGGTCGAGCTCCTCGATCTTTGCCACGAGCTGTTCGGTGGTCATGCCCTGCTCCTCGAGGAGGGACCAAATGGCTCGCATGATGATGGCCATCTCATCGATCCTCTCGTTGAGGTCTTCGATGCGGTTGCTGTGGATCGTCCCGTCGGCGGCGGCCGCGTCCCTTGCCAGCGCGGCCGCTCTTGTCGCCGTCCTCTGACCGGCCGTATATCCAAGAACGAATTCGAACATGGCGTCATTATCGGCCACCCAACCCGGGTGGGGCAGGTCCGACAGACCTAGATGGGGCGGTGGCGCTTCGACGACACCACACCGGTGTTGAATCCGGCGAGGTGGAGACGCCCCGAGAACCGGGCGTGCTCGATCTTGAGACAGCGGTCCTGGACCACCAGGAGCCCGGCGGCGACGGCCTTCTGCGCCGCCTCGTCGTGACGGAGACCCAACTGCAGCCACACCACCTTGGCTCCGACGTCGATGGCCTGATCGACCACCTCGGGGATGGCGTCGTGACGACGGAAGACATCCACGATGTCGGGGACCTCGGGCAAGTCATACAGGGTGTCGTACGTCTTCAGGCCGAGGACCTCGTCGTAGGCAGGGTTCACCGGATAGGTTCGGAACGGGGTTCGCACCAGATAAGCGGCGACGAAGTTGGACGACCTGATCGGGTTGTTCGACACGCCGACCAATGCCACCGACTCGGAGTTCTGGATTATCTGCAGACGCTCCAGGGCGGTGGCGTCGGGGATGGTGGCAGTGCTCATCGTGATCTCTCCAAGGCTTGATCGAGATCGCGGATAATGTCGTCCACCGTCTCGATGCCCACCGAGATCCGGATCATGTCGTTGCCGACACCCATCGCCTCACGGCTCTCCGGCGGAACCTGCTGGTGGGTGGTCGACGCCGGATGGATCACCAACGTCTTGGCGTCGCCGACGTTGGCCAGGTGGGAGGCGAGCTCCACACCCTCGATGAACCTGACGCCGGCCTCGTAGCCGCCTTTCAGGCCAAACGTGAACACCGCCCCGGGACCCTCCGGGAGATACTTCTTCGCCAGCTCGGTCCACTTGTTGTCGGCGAAGATCGGGTAGCGAACCCAGGCCACCTCGGGGTGGTCGGCGAGATGTCGGGCGACAACCGCGGCATTCTCGACGTGGCGTTTCATACGCAGCGAGAGGGTCTCCAGGCCGAGGAGGAGGATGTAGGAATTGAACGGGGAGATCGAAGCCCCGATGTCCCGCATCACCTCCACCCGGGCCCGCATCAGAAACCCGTACTCCCGGAAGTTCTCCCAGAAGTTGAGGTCGTGATAAGAAGGCGACGGCTCGGTGAGGATGGGGAACTTGCCGTTGTCATAGGGGAACAGCCCGGACTCCACGATCACACCGGCGATGACGGCACCGTGCCCTCCGATGAACTTGGTGGCCGAATGCAGCACTATGTCGGCTCCCCATTCGATGGGGCGGCACAGGTAGGGGGTGGCGAAGGTGTTGTCCACCATCAGGGGGATCCCGTGCTCGTGGGCCATGTCGGCATAGCGGGCGATGTCCAGCACGTCACAGCCGGGGTTGCCGATGGTCTCGGCGAACAACGCCTTGGTGCGTTCGGTGATCGACTTCTCCACCTGATCGGGGTCGGAGAAGTCGACGAAGGTGACGTCGATTCCCATCCGGCGCAGGGTCACGTTGAACTGGGTGAAGGTTCCCCCGTACAGAGCATTGGAGGACACGATGTGGTCGCCTTCACGGGCGATGGTGAGGAGCGCGGTGATCTGCGCCGACTTGCCCGACGCGGTGGCCAGGCCACCCAGCCCTCCTTCCAACGATGCCACCCGCTCCTCGAAGGCCGCCGTCGTCGGGTTGGACAACCGGGAGTAGATGTTGCCGAACGTCTGCAGCGAGAACAGATCGGCGGCGTGCTGGACGTCTTCGAAGACGAAAGACGTGGTGGCGTAGATGGGCATCGCACGAGCGCCCGTCTCGGGGTCGGGCCGCTGTCCGGCGTGTATGGCCCTGGTATCGAACCCGTATGTCTCTTCGGTGCTCATGTCGATCAGATCCGCGTATTCGTCGGGCCCGTGCCGGGTCGTCTCGGAGACAACGCCGGCATGGGCGACGATATTCGCTCAGCGCAACTGCACCGACACGGGGATCGGGCGCTGCAGGGTATGCCCCACCGGTGAGGTGGAGATCACCTTGCGGTGTAGCTCCTCGATCTGTTCCGTCGAGGCGTCGGCCTCGATGTCGACCGTGGCGTCGATGGTCTCGAACCCGGCGTGGCCGTCGGCGAGGCCGAGGAAGGTGTGGAGGTCGAGATCTCCCTCCAACTCGATCCGCAGAGCCTTCAGCTCGATACCGGCCACTGTGGCATTGGCCGCGTACCCCACCGCGAGGCAGTTGCCCAGCGCCCCGAGGAGCTGCTCGACCGGATTCGGTGCGGTGTCGTCACCGCCCAGTGCTCGTGGCTCGTCAGAGGGCACCGGATCGAAGTCACGGGACCGGGACTCCGAACGGAAGCCGCCCTTCCAGTCCACGGTCGACTTCCAAACGGTGTTGGCCGTGGTCGGCTCTTCCTGGATCGCCGATACCAGGCCGCCCACCGCGGAGATGTCGACTGAGTTGAGTGTGTTGATGGTCGTGGTCATGTGTGATGTCCTTTGCGATGAGCGCGCCGGGGGCGCGCCGAAGCGTCATGGGTTTGCGGGATGGACTCCGGAGGCTGCGGTGATCCGTCAGGCAGACATCAGACATCGACGGGTGTGAGCGCGAGGCGCCGGCGATCTATTGATCGGCTGCTCCATCTCGATTTCTCCTTTCACTCGCTGTCTTCACGCGCTCTTTCGAAGCGTGCGCGAGCGGGAGAACCCGTCTCGGCTACTCATCGGTCAGGCATTGGCACCATCGAAACGGTTGCCGCGGCTTCACAGGGCCTGTCCCTCCACCGCTCTAGATGAGCGCGTCTATGTGCGGGCCAGTAGAGCAACCGGCGTCGGTTTCGTCAAGACCTCGGCTTCGTCGATGGTGTGCGCCCCCCAACCGTCTGACGGAGATTTCACCCGCCATCGCGGCGACCTTCCGATGGTGTGCCCCCTACCGGAGGGAACGTCGGAAATCGCGGAAGAGGGAAGCGCGTCACCATTGCAGCTGCGCGGGCCGCGGGAGGCCACCTTGACCGTTTTCGAGCCGAGTGCTCTACTATCGACCCAACAACGCGCTCATCTAGAGCGGTGGAGGGACAGGCCCTGTGAAGCCGCGGCAACCGAGTTGGTTCGGTGCCAATGCCTGACACGATGAGTCAGCTGTCGGCGGTATTCCGCTCGCAGCGCTCTCAGAGCGCGTCAAGCGAACAGGAGCCCAGATGAAACCGCACGACAACCCCATCCCTCACTTCGTAACGACACCCGGTTCGATGTGTCTCTGCTCCCGGGTGGGCCAGCAGACCACTTAGGCCACGACGCCAACCACCCAGGGAGCCTACTCCGCCCGCTGCGGCGCTATTCGGCGTACCCCTCCATCCACCCCTCGACAACAGGAGAGACAATGACCACAACACAGGAATCACCAGTCAGCAATGGAGTGAACGTCCAGGCGCTCCTCGACGCCCGCAACGCGCTGGCGGATGCGCCAGAGGGCGCCCAGTTCACCTGGCGTGCCACCAACGAGTGGGTCGTCGGCACCCACAGCGAGTCGACCGTCGAGGAGTTCTTCGGTCTCGGCGACGACCAGACTCACAAATCGACGTTCCAGTTCTCCGCCGACCACCCCGAGGTCTTCGCTTCCGAGGACAAAGGGGCGACCCCGGTCGAGTTCGTGCTCGTCGGCCTGGCGAGCTGTCTCACCGCAGGTGTGGCCGCGGTGGCCCAGAACCGGGGGATCCAGCTGAACTCGGTCAAGGCGACGATCGAGGGCGACATGGACATCCTCGGCATCCTCGGCGGCGACCCCGAGGTTCGCAACGGGTTCAACGCGATCCGGGTCAACTACGAGATCGACGCCGACGCCAGCCCGCAGGAGATCGAGGCAATCGTTGCCCAGTCCCAGAAGCGCTCGGCGGTGTTCGACGTGATCACCAACCCGACGAACGTCGCGGTCACCGTCAACTAGGGGCAGCGTTCCCGGTCCCGTGATCCGCATCCCAACGGTGGTGATCGGGGCCGGGCATGCCGGCCTCGCCGTCAGCTATCTCCTCACCCAACGCTCTGTCGACCATGTCGTCCTCGAGCGTGGCGAGGTGGCCAACACCTGGCGTGAGGAGCGGTGGGATTCACTACGTCTCCTCACCCCCAACTGGCAGACCCGCTTGCCCGGCCTCGAATACGAAGGTGACGACCCCGATGGTTTCATGACCATGGAGGGAGTCGTCGACTTCATCGAAGGCTATGCCTCCTTCGTCGACCCACCCCTGGAGACTGACACCGATGTCGAGTCGCTGCGACGGGATGGCGGTCGTTACCTGATCTCGGCCAACGGGCGCTCCTGGGACTCGGACGCAGTGGTGATTGCTTCGGGCGGCTTCAATCGTGCGCGCATCCCCGCAGTTGCGTCCGATCTCCCGCCGGGCGTTCATTCGGTGACCGCCTTCGAATACAAGCGACCGGCGCAGCTTCCCGAAGGCGGAGTCCTGGTGGTGGGCGCCTCGGCCACCGGCGTCCAGATCGCCAACGAGATCCAGCAGTCGGGACGACCCGTCACGGTGGCGGTCGGCGAGCACGTGCGCATGCCCCGCACCTACCGGGGGCGGGACATCCAGTGGTGGTTGGAGCAGATCGGCAGACTCGACGAGCGTTACGACGAGGTGGACGACCTGGTCCGCGCTCGTCATGTGCCCTCGCCGCAATTGGTGGGGACACCGGACCGTTCGACACTCGACCTCAACGCCCTCACCGCCGGCGGGGCCAGACTTGTGGGTCGACTCAGTGCGATCAGGGACGGCACGGGCTATTTCTCGGGCTCATTGCGCAATGTCTGCTCCCTGGCCGACCTCAAGCTGATTCGGCTTCTCGGCCTAATCGATGAGTGGGCCACCGAGCGCGGGCTCGACCCCGAGCTTCCCGCGCCGGAGCGCCTCCCCGACACCGTGGTCGAGGA
>Ga0268386_10003549_pt1 | contig 11381 bp, 9 predicted proteins | sample RVTome_15_FD_200260 | JGI IMG/M metagenome (GOLD analysis project Ga0268386, IMG submission 200260) | Soil microbial communities from uranium-contaminated site in the Upper Colorado River Basin, Wyoming, United States - RVT150D86... ... | reverse complement strand
AAGGACCTGATCGCGGTGTCGCCCGTCCAGACCGAGGAGTCTGGTACGGGCGCCACGCCGTAGGCTCCGGGATGACGACCCGGTCGCACGGCGAATCGAATCCGGTCGGGCTTCGCGGGCGGCGTCTGCGACCTGGGTTCGAGTCGGGTTACACCGTCATCGAGCTCCTTCTCACCCTGGCGGTCATCGCCGTGTCGGCGGGTGTGTCCGTCGGAGGGATCCGGGCGGGCCTGGACCGGGTTCAGGCCCGCGCCGCCGCGCGCTACCTGACGTCCCGGCTGCTCGATGCGCGCGCACGCGCCGTCCGTGATGCGGCGGCGGTGGCCATCCAGTTCAGGGAGTCGGCCGGGATCGTCAGTTTCCAGCTCTATCGCGATGGCAACGGCAACGGGATTCGGGCGTCGGAGATGCTTGCGGGTATAGATCCGCCGGTCGCTGACCCCGAGCGCCTCGAAGACGAGGTCGGCGGCGTGACGTTCGGCCTGCTCGGTTCTCTGCCGAGTCCCGACGGCGCCGGCATGGTGGATGCCTCAGGCGGACCGATACGGTGCGGCCCGGCGGATCGGCTCGTGTTCAGTCCGGACGGACAAGGTTCCTCCGGAACCATGTACATCCGCGGTCGCCGCTCACAGGTCGCTGTTCGCGTTCTCGGCACGACGGGAAGGATGCGGGTGCTCGAGTACGAGCCGGCCAGCGGCTCCTGGAACCGCCAATGACCCGATGCATCGATCGCAGGAGCACGCCGCGCTACGGAGCAGAGTCGCTCGACGAGCCCTTGAGGATCACCTTGCGCTCGGGAGATCGGCTGCTGCTGAAGGACTACTCGCGGCGTGGCTGCGGCCTGGAGGGAACGACGGCGGTGGCGCCGGGCCGCGAGCGCTCTCTCTGGGTGTGCTCCCAGGGCCTGGAGCGACAGCTGGTCGGCCTCGTTTCACGATGCGAGCTCTGTGCCATCGAGCGCGATGGCTCCGCCCGCTTCCGTGTGGCTGTCGAATGGGCCGACAACGCGCGACGGACTTGGGAAGGCCTGACCGGCGATGGGCACGGCGCACCCCGGATCTCGGGCCAGAACGGGAACGTGCTATCCGTCGGTGCGCGCAGATTCTGAGCTTCCTATTATTCCGGACCGGATTCGTTGGGCTTGCCGAAGGATGAGGCGATGGCATCACCTTTGTTAGGGAGAGGCGCGGGAGCAGCCAGCCTCGGTACTCAGCCGGGGACCGCACCAATGAGCGCTTACGGACCCGAGCACGGCCTACCGGCGAGCGCGAAGGGCCCCGAGGAGTGGAGGCAGCTGGTGAAGGGTGTCGCCGAAGCCCTCGAAGACCGTTCGGTCGATCCGGGTCGCCGCTTCGAGGTTCTGCTGGCCGAGCTCGGCGACTTCCGCGAAGTGTCAATCGTGGCTGGAAGCCGCAGTCTCGCGGGGAGCGGCGCCCTGAACGATGGCCTCTCCGTGCCAATCACGACCGGCGATGACCAGGTGACGTTGCGGGCCGTGCCCAGGGTGTACGGCCGCGTGCAGCCGTGGCAACGCCAGCTGCTGCAGACCGCCGCGTGCTTTGCGCGCATGCTCGTCGAGCTCGAGCGGCGGCCCGCCGCGCGGCCGGTGCCGCTACCGGTGGATCCTCGTCACGGCGCCCTGCTCGGCACCAGCATCGCGATGCAGGGACTCAGAACACGCATCGATCGCGTCGCCCGGACGAACTTCACGGTCCTCGTCGAGGGGGAGAGCGGCGTGGGCAAGGAGCTCGTGGCGCGGGCGATTCACGAGGGATCCTCGCGCCGCAGGGGGCCCTTCGTCGCGGTCAACTGCGCAGCGCTCGTCGAGACGCTGCTCGAAGCCGAGCTGTTCGGCATCGAAGACCGCACCGCAACCGGTGTGCGAGGTCGCAAAGGGAAGTTCGAGCACGCCGACGGGGGCACGCTGTTTCTCGACGAGATTTCTGACCTGACCTTGCCGGCACAGGCGAAGTTGCTGCGGGCACTGCAGGAACTGTCTGTCGAACGGGTCGGCGGCCAGGGCGCGCAGCCTGTCAATACCCGCATCGTGGCCGCGACGAACAGGGGGCTGGTGTCGCTGGTCGAGGCGGGACGCTTTCGACTCGATCTCTACCACCGCCTGAACAGCCTCGAGATCAGGGTGCCGCCGCTTCGCTCGCGTCCCGACGACATCCCGGAACTGGTCTCCCGCCTTCTCGAACGGCACCGCGCCTTTCGGGCCTTGAGTTTCTCGACGGAGGCCATGGACGCCCTCCAGACGTACGACTGGCCAGGCAACGTACGGGAGCTCGAGCGCGTCGTCGAGCGTGCGGTGACCCTCGCTGAGTCGGACCGGGTCACCCTCGCCGACCTGCCGCCGGCCGTAGCGCGCCGCTACAACGACATCCTGCTGCCCGCGCTCCGCGAAGGCGCCACCCTTCGGGCCTGGGGCAGCCGGTACGTCCGGCTGATCCTCGAACGCTGCCAGAACAACAAGCGCGAAGCCTGCCGGGTCCTGGGTATCAGCTACCACACCCTGCAAGCCTACCTGCGCTACCCCAGGCGCGTTTCGGGCCCGTCGAGCTCGGTGCCCGTGTCCAAGCCTGGCGCACCGCCGGGTCAGTCCGTTCAGGCACTCGGCGTCCGTCGCGAAGACGACGCCTGAACGCGTGCTTGGCCGGACAACCCGTGTGGTGCACACCCGACACTTGTAGGGGCACCCCTTGTGTTTGCCCGGGGGCAGCCGCCAGGAGCGCCCCTGGATCTGTCCATCGCAGGGGCACGTGGCTGATATCGCGCGATCGAGGCCAGAGAGGGACCAGCCGCCTGAATTCTCGTGGGCCGGGGGCACAGCACCTGCTAAGGTTGGGCGCGACTCATCGTCCGCATGCCCATCGACGCCGGCCTCGGCCTCCTGCTCGGGCTCACGATTGTGTTCGTCATTTTCGCCACGGCTGTGGCGCGGATGCACCCGTTCCTCGTCCTGCTGGCCGCCTCGTACGCGGTGGCGCTCGCCGCCGGCCTGCCCGCCGTCACCGCCGTCACCACGATCACCCAGGCCTTCGGCGCCACCCTCCAGTCCATCGGCATCGTCATCGCCGCCGGCGCGATCATCGGTACCTGCCTCGAACGGGGCGGCGGCGCCCGCCGCATGGCCGGGACGATCACCCGGTGGAGCCTGCGACTCCGAGCTGCGCCGGCCGCCTCGATGAGCGTCACTGGCGCCGTGGTCTCGGTGCCCGTGTTCTGCGACGCCGGCTTCATCGTGCTCGCGCCCCTCTGCCGCGCACTCGCCGTGGCGTCCCGCGCCTCGATGGCCACGTTCGCCGTGACCCTGAGCCTCGGCCTCTACACCACCCACGTGCTGGTGCCGCCAACTCCAGGCCCGTTCGCCGCCGCGGGACAGCTCGGCGCCGACGTGGGCCTCGTCATCCTGCTCGGCCTGATCGTCACCGTGCCTGTGCTGACGACGACGTACGTATTCGCCAGCTGGATGGGCGGCCGGATCTTCATCGATCCCGCGCGCGCCGCGGGACCGCCCGCGCCGCTCGACGATGGAACGCCCGATGCCGAGCCGGACCAGGACCAGCAACCCTCCACCTGGGCGGCCTTCTCTCCGGTCGTCCTGCCGGTCGCGCTCATCGCGTGCCGATCCCTCATGCAGTCGCCCGGCACGCCCTTCGGCGCCGGGGCGCTCCCCATCGTCCTCGGAGTGCTGGGCGAACCGAATACGGCGCTCCTCATCGGGGCGGCACTCGCCCTTGTGTTGAGCGGCGTGCCGCGAGCACGCCAGACGGCGTGGGTGACGGCCGCACTCCGGGGCGCGGGCCCGATCGTGCTGATCACGGGAGCGGGCGGCGCGCTGGGCGGGGTGCTTCGAGCCTCGCTTCCGCGCCGGGCTCGGCCGTGATGGGCCTCGTCCTTGCGTGGGTCATCGCGGCGACGTTCAAGACGGCGCTCGGTTCTTCCACCGTCGCGATGATCACGACGGCATCGCTCGTCGCCCCCACCCTGGCCGGCGCGGGGCTCGGCGCGGGGGCGGGGCCGGCGCTGGCGACGCTCGCGATCGGCGCCGGCAGCATGGTGGTGTCGCACGCCAACGACAGCTACTTCTGGGTGGTGACCCAGCTCTCGGGCATGAGCGTGGCCGAGGGGTATCTGCTCCACACGCTGGGCTCGGCGGTCGCGGGCGCCTCGGCCCTTCTCGGCGTGCTGGCGCTGTCCCTGGTACTCTGAACGGCTCGGTCCGCTCACGCGCGCGCGAAATTAGAAACCGACGCTGCCCGCCGAGCGCGTCGGGCTGTCTTGACCCTCCAATCCGGCGCATAGTACGGTAGTGCGGTTCGGCACGCTGGCGTGATTCGCCCTGTAGCACGCTGCCGATCCCGCCTCGATACGAACCCGACATGACCGAGACGATCGGCGGCCAGCTCCAGCGCACCGCGCTCTACGACACGCACGTCGCGCTCGGCGGCCGCATGGTCCCGTTCGCCGGCTGGGAGATGCCCGTTGAGTACTCCGGGCTCTCCGAAGAGCACCGCGCCGTGCGCACGCGGGCCGGCGTGTTCGACGTCAGCCACATGGGCGAGGTCGAGATCGCCGGTGCCGACGCGCTCGTTGCCGTCCAGCACGTCTCGTGCAACGACGCCAGCCGCCTGCACGTGGGGCAGACGCAGTACTCGGGCCTGATGACGCCCGAGGGCACGTTCGTGGACGACCTGCTCGTCTACCGGCTGGCCGAGGATCACTTTCTTCTCGTCGTGAACGCCGCGAACCGCGCGAAGGACGTCAAGTGGATCAGGGCCGCGATCGATCCCTCGCTCGACGCCGCAGTGGTTGACGCGAGCGCGCGCTACGCGCTCATCGCCGTCCAGGGGCCCGAGGCGGCAGGCGTTGTGCAGACGCTCACGGCCGTCCCGCTCGACGAGGTGAAGTACTACTGGTTTACCACCGGGGAAGTGGCTGGCGTCCGCGCGCTGATCTCCCGCACCGGGTACACCGGCGAGGACGGCTTCGAGCTGTACGTGCCGCCGGCTTCGGCGGCCGCCGTCTGGCGCGCCGTCCTCGACGCCGGCCGCGGCGTTGATCTGGTGCCGGCCGGGCTCGGCGCGCGCGACACGCTCCGCCTCGAAGCCGCCATGCGGCTCTACGGCAACGACATCGACGAGACGACGACGGTGCTCGAGGCCGACCTCGGGTGGATCGTCGGCTGGAAGAAGGCGGCGTTCACCGGCCGCGACGCGCTCGCCGCCCAGAAAGCCGCCGGCGTGGAGCGTATCCTCATTGGCTTCGAACTCGTCGACAAGGGCATCGCCCGGCACGGGCACGACGTCTACATCGACGGCCGGCCCGCGGGTGTGGTGACGAGCGGCACGCGCACCCCCTTCCTCGAGAAGGCCATCGGCCTAGCCTACGTTCCGGCGGGCGAGAGCGAACCCGGCCGGGACCTGACGATTGTCATTCGCGGCCGTCGCGCCGCCGGCCGCGTCGTGCCGCTGCCGTTCTACAAGCGGGCCAGGAGTTGACCGGCATGTACCCAGCCGACCTCAAGTACACGAACGATCACGAGTGGATCCGTCTCGAGGGCGGCGACGCCACCGTGGGCATCACCGACTACGCCCAGCAGCAGCTCGGCGACGTGGTGTTCATCGAGCTGCCCGAGGTCGGCCGCAAGCTGGCGGAGGGTGAGGTGTTCGGCACGATCGAGTCGGTCAAGGCCGTGTCCGAGATGTTCAGCCCGATGGCCGGGGAAGTCGTCGCGGTCAACGGCGACCTCGAGAGCCGGCCCGAAGCCGTGAACGCCGATCCGCACGGCACGTGGATGGTGAAGCTCCGCGTGTCGAGCCCGGAGGCGACGAGCCACCTGCTCACCGCTGACCAGTACGCCGAGCTCGCCAAGTGACCCGTCCTGACAGCGACACCGACCGGTTTGCCGATCGCCATATCGGGCCGAGCCCGGCCGAGCGCGACGCCATGCTCGCCGCCCTGGGCCTCCGCTCGCTCGATCAGCTGATCGCCGAAGTGGTCCCTGCGGGCATCCGGCTGAAGACGCCGCTTGCCGAGCCGGCCGCGCTCTCCGAAGCCGAGTACCTCGCCCACGTCCGCCGCCTGGGAGAGCGCAACCAGGTGTACCGCTCGTTCATCGGGCTCGGCTACCACGGGACGGTCACGCCGGCGGTGATCCTGCGCACGGTGTTCGAGAACCCGAGCTGGTACACCCCCTACACACCCTACCAGGCCGAGATCGCGCAAGGCCGGCTGGAAGCGCTCCTCACCTTCCAGACGATGGTGACGGATCTGACGGGGATGGAGGTGGCCAACGCGTCGCTGCTCGATGAGGCCACGGCGGCCGCCGAAGCGATGACGATGCTGGCCAGGGTGAGCCCGCGCCGCGAGGCGGACGGCCGGGTATTCCTCGTGGACCAGCGGTGCTATCCGCAGACGCTCGCCGTGCTGGCGTCGCGGGCCGAGCCGCTCGACATCGAGGTCCGAGTGGAGGCCGTCGAGGCCATGCGCTTCGACGAGCACGTGTACGGCGTGCTGCTGCAGTACCCGGACGGCTGGGGCGAGGTGCGCGACCCCTCGCGTCTCATCGAGCGTGCCCATGAAGCGGGCGTGCTGGTGGCGGTCGCGACCGATCTCCTGGCCACCGTGGCGCTGACGCCGCCGGGTGAGCTGGGCGCCGACGTGGTGGTGGGCAGCGCCCAACGGCTCGGTGTGCCGATGGGCTATGGCGGACCGCACGCGGCCTTCTTCGCCACGCGCGAGCGGTTCGTCCGGCAGTCGCCGGGACGGCTGATCGGCGTCTCGGTGGACGCGCAGGGCAACCCCGCGTACCGTATGGCCCTCCAGACCCGCGAACAGCACATCCGCCGCGAGAAAGCCACCTCGAACATCTGCACCGCGCAGGCGCTCCTCGCCAACATGGCGGGTTTCTACGCGGTCTACCACGGGCCCGAGGGTTTCCGCCGCATCGCCACGCGCGTCCACGCGCTGACCACGCGGCTCGAGGCCGGTCTCGATGCGATCGGCTTCACGCAGGCCAACGCCGGCTACTTCGATACGCTACGGGTGCCGGTCGCCGACGAGGACACGCACCGCCGGTTGCTGGCGGCCGCAGACGATGCGCGCGTCAACCTCCGCCACGAAGCCGGCTGGGTCGGCGTGACGCTCGACGAGACGACCAGCACGGAGGATGTCGAGGAGCTGATCGGGATCTTCGCGCGGGCGGCCGGCCGCCAGACCGCGCCGGCTGCCGGCACGCCAGCGACACGCATTCCGGCGGCGCTCGCGCGCCGGACGCCGTTCCTCCGGCACGAGGTCTTCAACGGCCATCACTCGGAAACCGAGATGATGCGCTACCTCAAGACGCTGGAGCGGCGCGACATCGGGCTGGACGTCTCGATGATTCCGCTCGGCTCGTGCACGATGAAGCTGAACGCGGCAGCCGAGATGATTCCGGTGAGCTGGCCGGGGTTCGCCCATCTTCACCCGTTCGCGCCGATCGAACAGGCGGAGGGCTACGCGGAGATCTTCCGGGGCCTCGGCGACATGATCCGTGCCATCACCGGGCTCGATGGGGTGTCGCTGCAACCCAACTCGGGCGCGCAGGGCGAGCTGGCGGGTCTGCTGGTGCTCCGCGCCTACCACCGCGATCGCGGCGACGCCGATCGCAACGTCGTGCTCATCCCTTCGTCTGCCCACGGGACGAACCCGGCCAGCGCCGTGATGGCCGGGATGCACGTGGTCGTCGTGGCGTGCGACCGGCGAGGCAACGTCGATCTCGAGGATCTCCGGCAGAAGGCGGCCGCGCACGCGTCGCGGCTCGCCGCGCTGATGATCACGTATCCCTCCACCCACGGCGTGTTCGAAGATGAGGTCCGTCAGATCTGCGAGGTGGTCCATCGTCACGGAGGGCAGGTGTACATGGACGGCGCCAACCTGAACGCGCAGGTGGGCCTCACGAGCCCCGCCTCCATCGGCGCCGACGTGTGCCATCTCAACCTGCACAAGACCTTCGCCATCCCGCACGGCGGGGGAGGCCCGGGCATGGGGCCGATCGCCGTCGCCTCGCACCTCACACGGTACCTGCCTGGCCACCCGCTCGTGAAGACGGGCGGCGATCGGGCTATCGCGCCCGTGGCGGCGGCGCCGTGGGGAAGCGCCAGCATCCTGTTGATCTCGTACGGCTATATGCGCATGCTGGGCGGTGCGGGCATGACCGAGGCGTCGGGGCTCGCGATTCTCAACGCCAACTACGTCAAACACCGGTTGGAGCCGTATTTCCCGGTGCTGTACGTCGGCAAGAGCGGCCGCGTCGCCCACGAGCTCATCTGCGACTTGCGCCAGTTCAAGGCCGCGTCGGGCGTGGACGAGGCCGACGTCGCCAAGCGGCTGATCGACTACGGGTTCCACGCGCCGACGATCTCGTTCCCGGTGGCCGGCACGATGATGATCGAGCCGACCGAGAGCGAGTCGAAGGCCGAGCTCGATCGCTTCTGCGACGCGCTCGTCGCCATCCGCGGCGAGATCCAGGATGTCGTCGAGGGACGCGCGGACCGGCGCGACAACGTGTTGAAGAACGCGCCGCACACGGCGACCGAGGCTTCCGCCGACGCGTGGAGCCATCCGTACACGCGGGCGGCGGCTGTCTACCCGCTGCCGTACGTGCGGGCCGCCAAGTTCTGGCCGCCGGTGGGCCGGATCGACAATGCCTACGGCGACCGCAATCTGATGTGCACCTGCGCCCCGGTGGAGGCCTACGCCACCGAGGAGCCCGTCTCGCCCTGACGGTTCGGAGGGGAAGGCGGCGGCCGCGGACCGGCGGCAGGCGCCGCCGGCGCGACCGGCACGCGTGACGCGCCGCGGTCGCGGGCAGCGCGATGTCCCAGGAGGAGCCTCGCCGGTCGGGTTGGCGCGCGATAGGCGCCTGGCAGCTGACGGCGCACGCCGGGCTGTCGCTCCTCGTCGGGCTGGCGTTTCTCGCGTCGGTCGCGTGGCTCGTCTGGCCGTTCCTCCGCCTGGACGGGATCCCACTGGCGATCAGGCTCGGGTGGCTCGCGCTCCTGGCGACCGCGGTGGCCGCTCCCCGGGTGGCGCTCCTCGGGTTCCTGGCCGTCACGCCTCTCCTCTTCATCCTCCCGTTCTGGCTCCGGTGGCCGCGCGCGTCCCTGCCCGAGGCGTGGCTCTTCGCCCTGCTGCTGCCCGCGTGGGTCGCGTGGCTGCGTCGGCCGAGCCACGTGCTGCCGCCGGCCGCGCTCGTGCTGCTGGCTGTCGCCGCCGCGTCCACGATCGTGACCCTGGCGCCGTTCCAGCTCGCTGCGGGCGGAATCGCACCGCTCGTGGAGGAATTGCGACGGTTCGCCAGCGAGGAGCTCTTGACGCTCGCGTCGCAGCGGCACGTGTATGCGTCCGCGCTGGCGTTCCTCATTCTCGCCGAAGGCCTGGCGCTGCTCTGGGTCGTGCTCTGGATCGGACGCGACAAGGGCGACACGCACGTCACCTGCGCGGGGGCCATGGCGCTCGCCGCCGTCCTGGTTTCCGGCGTCGCCGTCGGGCAGTGGTGGACCGGCGCCGGGCTCCTCCCGTTCTGGGCGAGAGTGGACCCGAACATCGTCCGGGTCAGCGCGACGTTCGGCGACGTGAACGCGGTCGGCGCCTACCTGGCGTCGATGCTGCCGCTCGTCGTGGCGTTCTGGCGGTCGGGGTGGCGGATTCTGGTGTCGGGTGCGGGACTCCTCGTGGCGACGGCGCTCGTGTTCACCGGATCGCGGGCGGCGTGGCTGGCAGGGGCGGTGGGTCTGACGGTGTACGCCTTCGGGGCGGGGTGGCTCGGTCTCGCCGGAGCACGCTGGTCGCGGCGGTACCAGCACGTGCTCGGCGCGGCGTTCGCCGTTGCCGTGGCGCTCGGGGCCGCGCTCACGGTCTATGCCACGGCGCGCAACGTGCGGCACGTCGATCAGCAGTCGTACGCCGACACCGTCCTCTACACGCTGAATCTCAACACGCCCATGGAGGTACGGTTGAAGGGGCGCGATCAGTTCTGGCGTGCGGCCGCGGGCATGATGGCGGACGCGCCAGTCTTCGGGATCGGGCTCGGCCGCTACTACAAGGAAGTGTACGGGTACGCCCCGGACCAGGATGCGCTGGTCCGTCCGCAGGAGAACGCACACAACTACTTCCTGCAGATCGGCGCCGAGCTGGGGACCGTGGGTCTCGCGGCGTTCGTCGCGCTGCTGGCGGGCGGTGTCGGCGCCGGAATCGCCGCGGCGCAAACGGGCGCAACCCCGCTCGCGCGGCGCCTGGGCCTCGGGGCAGCCGCGGGCATCGCGGCCTTCAGCGTGGCCAGCCTGACGGGTCACTCGCTCCTGCTGCGCGACGGGCAGTTCACGTTCTGGCCGCTGGTCGGCCTGGCGCTGCTCCTGGGCGGCGCCGCGGGCCGCCGGTGCCTGGTGCGGCCGCTCGGCGGCGCCAGCCTCGTCGTGATGGCCGCGATTCTGTTCACTTCAGCGTCGGTTCCGGCCCGGATCGCCGTTGAGATCGAGACGTCGCTCGACCGCGCGCCCGTCGGCCTGTACCTGGAGGAAACCGGCCCGGATGGGGAGCCGGTCAGGTGGACCGCCGAACGCGTGCTGATGCGTGTGCCCGAACAGGCGACAAGCCTGAGCGTGACCTTGCGCTCGCTCGCGCCGTTTCCACAGCATGTCGAGATCCGGTTCGACGACCGGGTTGCCGCCGAGTTCGACCTCGACACGAATGAGTGGCGGCGTCTGACTCTCGGTCTGCGGCTCCAGGGAGAATCCGCGGGACCGAGCCGGATGGCGTGGACGGTGTCGCCGGGGTGGCCCGTCGCCGACGGCCGGCGGCTCGGCGTGCTCGTTTCGGAGATCGCCTGGCAGACGGCGGCGCCCTGACGGGGACGGTACGTAGCGTGGGGCTTTCTTGGGCGCCGTAAGCCTTGGTGAAGGTGCAGACCTGCCTGGATTGGCCGTGCCCCACTTCAGCGCGGCCCACTTCAGCGCGGCCCGCTTCACCTGATCGAGCCCCGGGGTCAGCGCGGATTGGCGCCGGAGGGGACAGGCGCCGTCAGGCTGGCGGCTTTCAGACGATAGGCTTCCAGCAGGCGGAGCGTAGCCGGTCCGGGCACGCCGTGCCCGACGATGGCGTTGTCGATCCGGGTTACCGGCGCGACCTCCCGGGTTGTGCTGGTCACGAACGCCTCGTCGGCCCCTGGGAGATCGTCGGGCGTCAGCGTGGCCGCACGGATCTCCACGCCGATCGCCGCGCCGATTTCCATCACGAACGCCCGCGTGATGCCCGCGAGTACGCCCGTCTCGAGTGGCGGCGTGAGGACCACGCCGTCGCGGACAAGGAAGAAGTTCGACTGGGAGCACTCCGCGAGC
>Ga0268386_10003548_pt1 | contig 11381 bp, 12 predicted proteins | sample RVTome_15_FD_200260 | JGI IMG/M metagenome (GOLD analysis project Ga0268386, IMG submission 200260) | Soil microbial communities from uranium-contaminated site in the Upper Colorado River Basin, Wyoming, United States - RVT150D86... ... | reverse complement strand
GATCAGCACGGCCGCCACGCCGGACGGGATGCGGAGCTCGGCCAGCACGACGGCCCCGTTGCCGCCGAGCAGCAGGAGCGTCCCGATGATGGCCGCCGAGCGCCAGTGCACCGCCGTCGGACGCTCGGCGACGCCAGCGCGACGCCAGCGCGCGTGCGCCGCGATGGCACCGAGGACGAGGGCACCGGCCGTGGCGTAGCGCGCGCCGGCGGCGAGCAGCGGCGGCAGGGTCTCGATCATCACCGCGATGGCGAAGTAGGTCGAGCCCCACACGACGTAGACGATGAGCAGCGCGACGATCACCACCGCGGTTGGCGCTGCCGGCCGGGAGTCGGTCACGCCGCTGATTCTGACGAGAAGGCCTCGTCGTCGCCGGTCGGGTACTGCGCCTCCTGCTCGGGCGAGAGGCGCACAATCGGTCCCGATGTCGATCGGGGCTCAGCCCGAGCGTCGTCATCGGTGCAACCTATCACCGCAGCGGAGCACGACACCGATGAAGTACATCATGCTGATCGCCGGCGACGAGGAGCGATGGGCGGCCCGCGGCGAGGGCGAGCGGCGCGAGCTGTACGGGCGCATCGGCGCCTGGTGGAACGCCGAGGAGGCCGCCGGCCGCATCCTCGAGGGCCATGAGCTGGAGCCGTCCGCGACCGCGACCACGATCCGCCTCGACGACCAGGGTCGGGCGACGGTGACCGATGGGCCGTTCGTCGAGGGCAAGGAGATGGTCGGCGGTTACGCCATCCTCGAGGTCGACGACCTCGACGCGGCCCTCGCGCTCGCTTCGCAATGGCCGGTGCCCGGCGATGCGCTCGAGGTCCGGCCGATCGTCCAGCGTGACGGCTGACCGCGCCGCGATCGACGCGCGGCTGGCCGAGGTCCTCCGCGAGGAGCGCTCCCGCCTCGTGGGCGCGCTGGTGCGGATCCTGGGCGACTGGGACGCGGCCGAGGAGCTGGTCCAGGACGCCGCGGTGGCGGCCCTCGAGCATTGGGGCACCGATGGCATCCCATCCAACGCCGGCGCCTGGCTGATGACCACGGCCCGCCGACGGGCCGTCGACCGGCTCCGTCGCCGGGCGCGCTACCGCGAACGCATGGCGCAGCTCACCGCCGAGGCAAGCGAGATGGATCGACCGACGCCGACCGGCGGCGCGATGGCCGCCGATGACCGGCTCAGCCTGCTGTTCACATGCTGCCATCCGGCGCTGAGCCGGGAGGCGCAGGTGGCGCTCACGCTGCGCACGATCGGCGGTCTCGAGACCCCGGCCATCGCGCGGGCGTTCCTCGCGCCGGAGGCGACGATCGCGCAGCGCCTGGTGCGGGCCAAGCGCAAGATCCGCGACGCCCGGATCCCGTACCGGGTGCCGGCCACGGCCGAACTGCCGGCACGGCTGGGGGAGGTGCTGGCCGTCCTGTACCTCGTCTTCAACGAGGGCTACCTCGCCTCGAGCGGTGCGGCGGCCGAGCGACGCGAGCTCGCGCGGGACGCCGAGTGGCTGACGTCACTCGTTGCGCGACTCATGCCGGACGAGCCCGAGGTGCTCGGCCTGCTGGCGCTCATGCGGCTCCACCTGGCACGCAGCGACGCGCGCTTCGGCGCCGATGGGTCGCTCGTCCTGCTGCCCGACCAGGACCGATCGCGATGGGACCGCGAGGCGATCGACGCCGCCATCGCGCTGCTGGCGCGTGCGGATCGGATGCATCGCCCCGGTCCGTACCAGCTCCAGGCGGCGATCCTGGCGACGCATGCAGCCGCTGCGGCGTGGACGGAGACGCCATGGCGAGCCGTGGTGGCGCTCTACGACGCGCTCCACCGCCTCCAGCCGACCCCGGTCGTCGCCCTGAACCGCGCCCTGGCGCTTGCCGAGCTCGAGGGTCCCCGCGCCGCGCTCGACGCGATCGCGCCGCTCGAGGATCGGCTCGACGGCTACCACCTCTACCACGCGGCGCGCGGCGAGCTGCTGCGCCGTGTGGGAGACGAGCCGGCGGCGCGGGACGCGAACCGTCGGGCGCTGGCCCTCACCGACAACCCGGCGGAGCGACGCCTGCTCGAGGAGCGGCTGGCCGGCGCCTAGGCGGGGAGCGGCCGCACGTCCGGCCCGACGTAGCGCACGTCCGGTCGGATGAGGACGTTGACCTCGGCCTGCTCGAGGCAGTGCGCCGTCCAGCCGGCGTGCCGGGCCAGGGCAAACGTGGCGGGGAAGAGGTTGGGTGGCAGGCCGACGCCCTGGAGCACGGCCGCCGCGTAGTACTCGACGTTCGTCTTGATCGGGTAGTCGGGCTTGAACTCGGCGAGCACGCGGAGGGCGATCTCCTCGACCGCGACCGCCTTGTCGAGCCACCCGGCGACGCCGGACATCCCCTCGGCCACGCGACGCAGCGCCGCGGCCCGCGGGTCGTAGGCGCGATAGACGCGGTGGCCGAAGCCCATCAGCCGCTCGCCGCGCTCCAGCGTCGAGCGGATCCACGCCTCGGCCTGGTCGACGCTGCCCATCTCGTGGAGCTGGTCGACGACCTCCGACGGCGCGCCGCCGTGCCACGGTCCCTTGAGGGCACCGATCGCCCCGACCACGGCCGAGGCGATGTCCGAGTGCGTGCTGACGATGACGCGCGCCGCGAAGGTGGAGGCGTTGAAGCCGTGCTCCGCGCCGACGACGAAGTACGCGTCGAGCGCGCGTGCCGAGGCCTCGTCGGGATGCTCGCCGCGCAACTGATAGAGGAAGCCGGCCGCCAGGCCGAGCGACGGATCGGGATCGATCGGCTCGAGCCCGTCGCGCAGCCGCGCGAATGCCGCCAGAGCCGACGGTGCCACCGCGGTCACCTCGCGCGCCTGGTCGACGGTCGGCGGCCACACCGGCCCCGCGGCGGCGCCCCAGGCCGAGATGGCGGTGCGCAGCGCGTCCATCGCGTTCGCGGCCGGCGGCAGGCGTCGGAGGACCTCGAGCACGCCGTCGGGAAGCGGCGCGCACGCGAGGTGCGCGTCGGGGTCCCAGTGATCGGTCCACAGCAGCTCGGCCACGGCGGCGTACGAGCCGCGCTCGACGAGCTCACCGATCGGGTAGCCGCGGTAGACCAGCCGCCCGTTCTCGCCGTCGACCCTGGCGAGCGCTGTCTCCCCTGCCAGGACGCCCTTGAGTCCGGGCGAGAAGGCACTGGCGTCGGTGTTCATGCGTGGTGGAGTCTAGGCGAGCGGGCGGCGTAACGCGGCCCAGCCGCTGCGCGTCTTAAGCGCGGCAATCCACCATCCAGCGGCCCACCAGGAGGGATCCATGCGTCCCCTCTCGCGCCTCTCCGTCATCGTCGGGGCCCTCGTGCTGCTCGCCGGCTGCATGGGCTCCGATCCATCGGCCTCCCAACCGGCCAGCCAGGAATCGTCCATGCCCGCCGCAGCATCCGCTCCGGCCAGCGAGGCGCCACGTTCATCCGAATCCGTCCCGACGACCGAACCGGTCGCCTCCGACGACCTCGAGGCGTTCACCTGCGACCTCCCGATCGTGGAGGACGGCAGCGTCGCGGTCGCGAACATCGTCGACGTCCGCGTTGGCACCCACGACGGCTACGACCGCGTCGTGTTCGAGTTCGAGCAGGGCACGCCGGAGCTGACGCTCGACCGCGCCGAGCCGCCGTTCACCCAGGACGGTTCCGGCCTGCCGATCGACGTCGATGGCGCCAGCTTCCTCGGCCTCGTCATGCGAGGCGGCTCCAAGCAGACCGATGCCGGCACGAGCAGCTACGGCGGCTCGACCGACATCGCCCCGGGCCTCCCGGCCCTCGTCCACCTCATCGAGGGCGGCGACTTCGAGAGGCAGAGCACCTGGTACCTCGGCCTCACCGGCGAGTCCTGCGTGCGGGTGCTGCTCCTCGACGCGCCACCGCGGCTGGTCATCGACGTCGAGCACTGATGACGTCGGACGCGGCTGGCACGCCGGAGACGCGGGAGCAGACCCCCGAGCGCGTCCGGCGCGCCGGCCGCGCCGTCATGATCGGCTCCGCGCTCGGTGTCGCCGGGCAGCTGCTCTTCTACGACGTCGGGCTCGGCATCAACTTCCCGATCGCGATCCTCCTGCTCCTCGGCGGGGGCTGGACCGCCCGCCGCCCCGGCATTCGTCCATCCCTGACCGATGCCTGGCTCGGCCCGGGGGCCGTCGTGCTCGCTGCCTTCGCGGCCCTGCGGTCCGACACGACGCTGCTGATGCTCGATGTCCTCGCCGCCCTGGCGCTGAGCGGCGCCGCCCTCGCCACCTTCGGAGGACGCGAGATCGTGCGGCAGCCCCTGGGCTCGATCGTGCGGACCGGATTCGCCGTCGCCGGTTGGGTCGGCGGCGGGGCGGTGGCGGCGCTGGCGGCGCTGGCGGGCGCCCGCCGCGCGGTGCCCGGGGCGCAGCACACGCGGGAACAGGCCCGGCCCTTCGTTCCCGTCCTGCGCGGCCTGCTCATCGCCGCGCCGATCCTTGTCGTGTTCGTGACCCTCTTCGCGTCGGCCGACCCCATCTTCGCCCGCACCGTCGAGGACCTCGTCGGGCTCGACCTCGACCTCGGTAACGTCACCGGCCGGCTCGTGCTGGCGGCCGCGATCGCCTGGATCGCCACCGGGGCCGTGGCGATGGCAGCATCGAGTCCGCCGGCTCCCGTCGAGTCGGCCGGGCGCGGGAGGGCCGCCTGGCGGCTCGGGACGACCGAGGCGGTGACCGTGCTCGTCCTGGTCAACGCCGTCTTCGCCGGCTTCGTCGCCCTCCAGGCCGCCTACCTCTTCGGCGGGCTGGACACCATGCAGGCGATCGGTCTCTCCTACGCGGAGTACGCCCGCCGTGGCTTCTTCGAGCTGGTGGCGGTGGCGGTGCTCGCGGTCGGGCTGGCGGTCGCGCTGGATCGGCTGACGCGGACGCGAAGCTCCTGGCTCATCGGCGCCGGCGTGACGCTGATGACGCTGACCGGGGCGGTCCTCGTCTCATCGGCCTTCCGCATGCGTCTCTACCAGGAGGCCTACGGCTGGACGGAGCTTCGGCTCTATGTGCTCGCCACGATCGCGCTGCTGGCGGTCGTGCTGCTCGCGATGGTCACCGGACTGCTGCTGGATCGCGTCCGATGGATCGGGCACGTGGCGATCGTCGCCGGGCTGGTCATCGGGATCGGGCTGAACGTCATCGGTCCCGTCCGCTTCATCACCGACCAGAACGTCGCGCGCCTGGCTGACCCGTCGCTCGTTCCGGAGCATGGCACCGCGGGGCTCGACGAGCTGTACCTGGCGTCGCTCGGGGACGACGCCGTCCCGGCGCTCCTGCGCGCGCTCCCGCTGCTCGACGGCAAGCGGGCCGAGTGGCTCGGACTCGACCTCGGGCTCCGGCTGCACCGCCTTCGGGAGCCGGGCCTGGAAGCTTGGCAGGCGTGGAACCTCGGGCGCGAGGTGGCGCGCGATGCCCTGGCGTCCGCGGATCTCGGCACACCCTGATCAGGCGACCGCCACCCCGTCCTGATACACCGCGTCGATCCGCTCTGCGAGCGTCCCCACCTCGAGCGGATCGCCGCTGAGCACGACCAGGTCCGCGCGCTTGCCCGGCTCCAGCGTCCCGAGCTCATCCGAGAGCCCCATCAGCTCCGCCGCCGAGCGGGTGGTCGCCTCGACCGCCTGCATCGGCGTCATGCCGCCTTCGACCATGAGGGCGAGCTCGCGCAGGTTCTGCCCGTGCGGCGTCACCCCGGAGTCGGTTCCCATGGCAATCTTGACCCCGGCCTCGACGGCGCGGGCGAACGAGGATCGATGGATCTCCACCACTTCGCGGGCCTTGGCGACCGCGGCCTCGGGCACTGCCGCGCCGGCGTCGGCCGCGTCGATAACGCCCCGCGGTGCCATGAGGGTCGGCACCAGCCAGGTGCCACGGTCGAGCATGAGGTCGATCGCCTCGTCGTCGAGGTAGATCCCATGCTCGATCGAGCGGATCCCGGCGCGGATGCTGTTCTTGATCCCCGGCGTCGCCTGCGAGTGGGCCATCACCGCGATCCCGGCGGCGGTCGCCTCCTCGACGAGCACTTCCAGCTCCGCGGGACGCAGGTGCGCATGGGTCGGCTTATCGCGCGGCGACAGGACGCCACCCGAGGTGGCCACCTTGATGACGTCGGCTCCCATGCGGATGAGCGTGCGGACGACTCGCCGCATCTCGTCAGGCCCATCGACGAGCGTGTCCGGCACGCCCGGATGGCGCGGGAAGAAGTGCAGCTCACCGCCGGAGACGGTCCACGGATCCCCGTGGCCGCCGGTCTGGGTGATCATCGACAGGCTGATCTGCATGCGCGGTCCGGGAGTCAGGCCGTCGGCCACCGCCTGCTTGATCCCGAGGTCGGCGCCGCCCGCATCGCGCACGGTGGTGATGCCGATCTCCAGCGTCGCGGCCAGGTTCCGCGCCGCCTGGTAGAAGCGGTAGCTGAACGGCGTCTGGATGTTGCGCATCGAGTCGATCGTGGACACCACCACGTGCGTGTGGCAGTCGAACAGGCCGGGCAGCACGGCCTTCCCGGCGAGGTCGATGCGATCGTCGCCGTCCAGGCCGGATCCGATCTCGAGGATGCGGCCGTCCTCCACCACGATGTCGGCCGGCGAGGGATCTGCGCCCGTGCCGTCGACGACGGTGGCGCCCGCGAACAGGGTGCGTGTCATGCCGTCGAGGCTACCAGCGCCGCGCATCTCCGGTAGCATCGGAGGCCCACTTCTCAAGGAGATCTCATGGCCGATCACCTCGCGCCGCCGTCCGGCGCGCTCGACACCTCCAAGTCCTACACCGCGATCTTCAAGACCGAGAAGGGCGACATCACGGTGGAGCTGTTCGCCGATCGCGCGCCGCTGACCGTCGAGAACTTCGTCAACCTGGCCCGCGCCGGCTTCTACGACGGCACGACGTTCCATCGCGTGATCAACGGCTTCATGGCCCAGGCCGGGGACCCGACCGGAACCGGGACCGGCGGGCCCGGCTACCAGTTCGGCGACGAGTTCCATCCGGCATTGCGCCACGATGGCGCCGGAGTGCTGTCGATGGCGAACGCCGGGCCGGGCACGAACGGCAGCCAGTTCTTCATCACCCACGGGCCGACGCCGCATCTCGACGACCGCCACAGCGTGTTCGGCAAGGTCACCGTCGGAATGGATGTCGTCAGTTCGCTCCGCGAGCGCGACCCGCAGCGGGACCGCCAGCCCGGCGATCGGATCGAGACGATCGAGATCCGCGAGTCCTGATCGCCCGACGAGCGGCGCCGTCAGGCGGCGCGCGCCGGCTCGTACAGCAGGGCGAACGTGGTGGCCGGATCCGGCGCGAAGGCCATCCGGGTGTTGCAGGCGCTGCACACGAGCTCGTCATCGGCCTGGTTGACCTCGAAGACGACCTCGTCGCCGCACCACGCGCAGTCGAGAAGAATGTTCATGCCTCGCACGATGGGCGTGGCTCGCGACAACTTGCGTGTCGCAATCTCGACGGGACCCATGACGAATCGGCCATTCGCGCACCATCCGGGTATGCGGTAGCCTAGAACGGTCGGAGACACGGCTGGGACGCTCTGCTCCGATGTCCGCCAGAGCGGGTCTGGCGGGAGTAGGCGCGCTCCCGGACAAGGGTTCCAACGGTCTCGCTGTGAGCGCACATCCCGCACCTCAACTTCGCGCCGCCATGGCGGATTGGCGCGTCTTCGCGTCCGGCCAGTACCGGCTCTTTCGCGTCATCGCCGTGGCGCAGGGCTTCATCGGCGCCCTGACCGGCCCGGCGATCACGATTCCGCTGCTGCTCGCCCTCGGCGCCCATCCGGCGCTGGCCACCGCGCTCGCCGTCCTGCCCGCCGCGGGGACGATGTCGCAGCGCTGGCTGCCGGCCTGGCTGGATCGCACCGATGGCAACCTGCGCGGCATCGTCGTCTTGCTGGCGACGATCGGCGAGCCCCGCGGCCTTCTCCTCGCCGGAGTCGTGGCCCTCGCCGCGGCCGGCTGGCTCCCCGCCTGGGCGACGATCGGGCTCATCGGCGTCATCGGCGGCGTGCTCGGGGCGCTCGGCTCGATCGCCTACAGCCTCCAGCAGTCGTGGTACCAGATCATCCTGCCCGACGAGCAACGACGGCTGGTGGCGCCGCGGCTCGGCGGCATCACGCTCGGCATCGGCTCCGTGGTGCTCCTGCCGATCGCGTTCCTCATCGACGACCTGGTGGTCGGCATCGGCCTGTGGGCGTACGCCGGTCCGCTGCTCATCTCCGGCCTCGCCGGGTTGGTGCCGCTCTTCATTCTCCGACGTCTGCCGGCTCCGGGACGGATCCGCGTTCCGCGCTCGACGCCGTGGACCGATGAGGCGCAGTCGCGGCTCCGTCGCCACGGTGACGTCATGAGCCTGGCGCTGCTATCGGCCGGCCTGTCACCGTTCCTGTCGGTGTACGCGATCAGCGTGCTCGGGACCGGCGCCGGCTTCGCCATCGCGCTGAGCGCCATCAGCTCCGGGACGCTCGTGCTGGCGTCGCTGTACGTGAGCTCACACCTGCGCGGCGGGTCGTCGTCGCGGCTGCTCCGCAACTCGTTCGTGCTGCGCTCCGCTGCGCTGTTCCTCGCCCTCGCCGCCCACCCGGTCAACCCGTTCGCGCCGGCCGTGCTGGTGGTCGTCGCGGTCCTGCTGGCGATGGGCGACACCGCGGGACAGCTGGCGGCCAACGAGCGGCTGATGCGCCTCGCCACCGGCCCCAACGTGCTCGCATTCCAGAGCCACTTCGTCGTCCGCATCGTCGGCGCCTACACCGGCGGCGTCGCTGCCTCGTCGCTCGTCATGCTGCTCGGCGGCTACCCGGCCTTCGCGATCCTGTTCGTGAGCGCCGGCCTCGCTCGCGTGGCCGCGGCCCGGGCGACGGAGACGCGGCCACGTGGCGAGGTGAGCACCGACACGCAGGTCGTCTCCGCCTAGGAGCTCCGCGCAATGCGGGCCGGCCAAGGGAGAGCCGATGCCAGGGCGGCCGTCGGTGTTGCACTCAGTGCACCGAAATACGAGGCAGCTGGACGTTCATGGTGTGTACGTGCGGCGGCTGCACGAATCGGGGGTACCTGGGCCCTGCGGGGCCGTCGCTGTGCAGCCAGCGCACACGAGGCCAGGCTCCTTCGTAGTTACGTGCGTCCAGTGCATCAGCGGATGGCCGCGCGGGCACCAGATCGCCCCTGTCCATCCAGGCATGGACTTGCGCACTTGCGCAAGTGATGAGATGATCACGCCGATGAAGACGCTGCAGACCACCGAGGCCGATCGCGTTCGCGCGGCCGGCATCGCGCGTGCTCTCGCCGACCCGAAGCGACTCTGCGTCGTGGAGCGGCTCGGAACGGGCGAGCGCAGCGTGAGCGACCTGTCCCGCGACATCGGCTGCCAGGTCCCCAACATGAGCCAGCACCTGTCGGTGCTCCGCTCCGCGGGGCTCGTGGCCAGTCGTCGGGAAGGGAGCACCATCTACTACCGGCTCGTGGACGATCGCATCCTCGACGCCTACCGATTGCTGCAACAGGTCACGGGCTAGACGCCCCGTCAAGGAAGGAAACCACATGTCCGCCAATGTCCAAGAGGTCACCGACGCGACGTTCGACACCGACGTCCTCCAGAGCGAGAAGCCGGTCGTCGTCGACTTCTGGGCCGAATGGTGCGGCCCGTGCCGCATGGTCGCCCCGGAGATCGAGAAGCTGGCGACCAAGTACGCCGGCAGCGTCGAGGTCCGCAAGCTGGATGTCGACGCCAATCCGCAGACGGCGATGAAGTACGGGATCATGAGCATTCCGACGGTCGCGATCTTCGCTCCCGGCGAGGCGCCTCGGGCCGCGGTCGGCTTCCGTCCGGTGGAGGCGCTCGAGGAGGCATTCGACCTGTCACGGTTCAGCGGCGCCAGCTGACCGACCACCGACCGATGGCGCGTCCGCCCTCCGGGGCAGGCGCGCTTTCGCGTTCCTGACGCCGTCGATCCGGAACGGCATACTAGGCGGCCGATGCGCCGCTCCCTGACCGCCGTCCTCCTCGGCACTTTCACGCTCCGCTTCAGCACGGGGCTGACCGGCGCGCTCATCGTCTACTACCTCGCGGAGCTCCAGGGCTTCGGGGCCGATCGCGTGACCGCCTTCGAGGTCGGCATCCTCACCGCCGCCTTCTACGTGGCGGAGCTCGTCCTCTCCCCCGTGTTCGGCATGCTGTCGGATCGCATCGGCTCGCGACGGGTCATGCAGTACGGACCCATCTTCGGTGCGGTGGCCGTGGTGATGACCGCGCTCACCACCGACCTGTTCCTGCTGGGCGTCACGCGCTGGCTCGAGGGCGCGGCGGCGGCGGCCAGCATTCCGTCCATCCTCGGCTTCATCGCCGTCGCCACCTCGCACGACGAGGAGCTGCGCGGCCGCATCGTGGCGCGCTTCGAGGCCGCCACGCTCGCCGGCCTCGGGCTCGGGCTGGTCGCCGCCGGCGGACTGTGGGCGCTGCTCGACCGCAACGCCTTCTACCTGAACGCCGTGCTGTATGGGGTGTCGTTCCTCATCTACCGCTACGGCGTGACCGATGCGGGCGTGGCCGAAGCGGAGGCCGAGGAGGTCGCCACCGAGACCGGGAAGCTCGGGGCCGGTGGCGTTGCCGCGGTGTCGCACGGCTTCAGCCTGGCTCGCTATCGGAGCGTGCTGGCCAACCCGGCCGTCTGGCTGCTCGCCCCGACCTGGATCGCGGTGAACGCCTTCATCGGCGCGTGGACGAGCCAGTCGATTTTCCAGCTCGTCAACGAGCCCCGGCCGGGCTTCGAGGACCAGCTGTTGATGGGCGGCTTCGAGCCGGCCCAGGTCAGCATCGGCCTCGCGGTGGCCCTGGCGGTCTTCTTCGCCGGCCTCTTCTACTGGGGCAACCGCTTCAAGCGCTACCGGCGCACCACGATCATGGGGATCGGCATCGCCGGTGGCGTGGTGATGGTCGGGTCGATCTTCGGGCTCAATCACGCGGCCGGCGCCCTCTCCCTCCTCCAGGTGCCGCTCGCGCTGGTGGCGGCCGCCGGCCTCTTCGTCCTCGCCGGTGCGACGCCGGCCGCGCTCGGCATGCTCGCCGACGTGAGTGAGCAGCATCCGGAGGATCGCGGCGCGATCATGGGCCTCTACTCCGTCTTCCTGGCCATCGGCCAGGTCGTCGGCTCGCTGTTCGGCGGCGGGGCGGCCGAGCTCATGGGGATCGACGGGCTGCTGCTCGCCTCCGCAGGCCTGCTCCTGCTCGCCTTCGTGCCGCTCCGCTGGCTGCGCGGCTCGGAGCACCTCGTCACCGGATCCGACACCCCGATCACGGAGGCCGCCGCCTGATGCGCCTGTCGCAGCTCTTCTTCGCATCCCTGCGCGAGGACCCGGCCGAGGCCGAGATGGCCTCGCACCG
>Ga0268386_10003547_pt1 | contig 11382 bp, 8 predicted proteins | sample RVTome_15_FD_200260 | JGI IMG/M metagenome (GOLD analysis project Ga0268386, IMG submission 200260) | Soil microbial communities from uranium-contaminated site in the Upper Colorado River Basin, Wyoming, United States - RVT150D86... ... | reverse complement strand
GCTTCGCCGCACGCCCCGAGGTTCTTCCCGGGGTAGAAGCTGAACGCCGCCGCCCGGCCGATCGAGCCGGCTTTCCTCCAGGTCCCCGTCTTGCGTGAGAAGTACTCGGCACCGTGCGCCTGGCATGCGTCTTCGATCACCGTCAGGTTGAACCGCTCCGCAAGGTCGAGGATGGGATCCATGTCGGCGGGCTGACCGTAGATGTGGATTGGCACGATCGCGGTGACCGGACGTCCGCTGCGCCGGCTGACGGGCCGGCCCGAGCCGTCGAGCGTGCATCGTTCTTCCAGATACTCGCGAAGCCTGTCCGGGTCGAGATTGCACGTGCTCCCGTCGACGTCGACGAACTCCGGGAGAGCGCCGGCGTGCGTGATGGCCTCCGTGGTCGCGATGAACGTGTGCGGCACGGTGATGACCACGTCGCCCGGCCGGACGCCGCCGGCGATCAGCGCGAACAGCACGGCATCGGTGCCGCTCCCGACTCCGATGCAGTACCGGGTGCCGCAGAACCTGCCGAACTCCTCTTCGAACGCCTGGACCATCGGGCCGCCGATGAAGGACGCGCTGGCCAGCGCGCGATGGAACACCGCCGTCAGCTCATCCTTCAGCTCCGCGTGCTGTGCAACCAGATCCACGAACGGCACACCCCGGGATCGATCCATCGCACTCGCTCCTCCCTCACTCGATGAGGCGATACAACGTGAAATCTTCGATTCGGGTCTCGAGCCGGTACGCCGACAAGAGGCTCACGACTTCGGGCCGCTGCTCGAGACTGTCGACGGCGCGTCCGAGAGCGGTCGGCGAATGCAGCCGCTCGAAGATCAGATAGACCGGACGCCGCGCCGCAAGCGTCCGGGCGACCGCCGCCAGGTCGAACTCGGGAGCCGGAAAGCTCGCCGGATAAAAGAAGTTCACACGCAAAAAGCGGTGGGCGGTCAGGCGATCCGACGCGAAGTAGATCCCGGCCCCGTTTATTCCGAAGAGATAGATCGTCTGATTCTCGGTCGTCCGTTGGCGCACGTAGCCGGCCAATTCCGCGTTGGCACGGGCGGAATACCCGCGGCCGTTCGCATAGCCGCCAAAGACGTCGAGGTAATCGTTGCCCCGGCCGCCCCGAAGACCCTCGAGGTCCGTGCGGGCGAACTCGTAGACCCGGCGCGGATAGTTGCTCCAGACCAGCAGCTGCAGCAGCATCACGCTGACGGCGCCCGCGCCGACGATCCGCGTCATGGCCGAACGTCTGAAGCTTTCGACCAGGAACCAGGCGCCGAGCAGCGCGAGAGGCGCCGCCGCCTGGATGAAGTAGCTGTTGTACAGCCGGACGCCGTTGGCCACGATCGCGAGCGCCGCGGCGGCGCCCCAGGCAATGGCCAGCCCCGGAGCGGGCGGGAGCCTTTTGGACCGGAGCAGTTCGAAGGCGCCAAAGAGGGTGCCGAGGGCGCCGGCGCACCACAACGGGTCGGTCTTGATGCGCAGCCAGACCGCCTTGGAGAACTCCAGCGGGTAGCCCTGCAGCGAGAGTCCTTCCGTGACGTAGAACCGGTTGAACTCGATCAGCGCCACTCTGGCTTCGGTGAGCACGCCATGGGTCCAGAGCCACGCGAAGACGAGGCCAGGCGCGATCAGCGCTGCGCCGCAGGCGGCCATCGCCGCCCTCACCCGCACCCCGCGGCTCACGCCCGCGTACGCGGCCAACCAGATCAGCAGCGCGGGGAAGTAGAGAACCGCGTTCGGCTTGTACATCACGGCGGCGCCCGCGGCAAGTCCGAGGCCGGCGGCGTAGATCGCCGGCGCACGATGAAGATGTATCGCGCACCACGCCGCGGCCGAGACGCACAGGACGATGAAGGTCTCGGCGACGCTTCGTTCGAGAAACCCCCCGTGGCGGTAGAGCCAGCTCGGCACAGTGAACGCCGCATACATCGCCGCGGTCAGGGTCCCGGCGAACGGACCGTCGAGCCGGCGTGCGATGAGGAACAGCAGCAGCGCTGTGCCCGCGGACGCCAGAATATCCAGCCATGCGATACTTGCGGGGGTCCAGCCGCCGAGCGAAAACGCAGCCCGGTAGGTCAGAAAGAGCCCCGGCGGTTTTTGATCCCAGACGTCCCGGTAGAGCGCCTGGCCTCGCGAGAGCCCGCGGGCGGCGGACGCCCACAAACTCTGGTCGATTCCGAGCGGCTCGGCGATCGATGGCACTCGGACCAGGAGCGCGAGCGCTGCGACGAGACCGAGGAGTATGCAGCCCGCGCGGAGCCTTGACATCGAAAATGGCCACGGTACTGTACCGGACGATGTCCGCGCCGCCTCTGGCACAACAGTCATGACCAACGCGCTTCGAGATCAGACGATCCGTGACTTCGGTGAACAGTGGACATCGTACAGGACCAACGAGGGCTACTACGGCTCCAGCGACCTGTTTGCCGACGTGTTCGGCCCCCTTCTCGACCCGGCGGCCTTGCGCGGCGCGCAGATCGCGGAAATAGGTTCAGGGACAGGTCGGTTCATCCGCATCTTGCTGGATAGTGGAGCGGCCGCGGTGGTTGCCGTCGAACCGTCCGCCGCGTTCGACGTGCTCACGGCGCAGGTCTCCGATCCGCGGCTGACGTGCATCCGCGCCAGAGGCGACGAGCTCCAGCTGACGAACGCGCTCGATTATGCGTTCTCCATCGGGGTCCTGCACCACATCCCGGATCCGCACCCGGTCGTGCGCGCGATGTTCGCGGCGCTGAAACCTGGAGGCAAGATCGCGATCTGGGTGTATGGCGCTGAAGGCAATTCCAGCTATCTCGCGATCGCCGGCGCCGCTCGGGCGATCACGACGCGACTGCCGCACTCGATCCTCGCCGCTGTGGTCTGGATGCTATACTGGCCCCTCACCCTCTGGATGCATCTCAGCCGTTTCCTGCCTCTGCCCCTGGCCGGATACCTGCGCCGAGTGTTCGCCCGGCTGACGCCCGACAAGCGGAGGCTCGTCGTCTACGACCAGCTCAATCCCGCGTACGCGAAGTACTATCGGTCCGAGGAGGTGCGGCGCCTGCTCGAGCGAGCCGGGTTCATCGACGTTCAACTCTACCATCGACACGAGTACAGCTGGGCGGCCGTGGGCCGCAAGCCGTGACGCGGTTCGCACCCGACGCGGACAGGAGCCTGCCCGTCGCACAGGTGTTCGACACATCCACAGCCGGCCGGCCACTCGTCAGCATCGTCGCGCCTGTCTACAACGAAGCCGCGACGCTGCCGGAACTGCTCGACCGCCTGCGCGACACCGCCGCGGGCCTGAGCGGACGCTACCGCTTCGAGTTCATCCTGGTCGACGACGGGAGCACCGACAGCAGTCTCGAGGTTGCCAAGAGCCTTGTCGCGCGGGAGCGGCGCCTGCGCGTCATCGAGCTGCGGCGAAACTTCGGACAGACGGCGGCGCTGCAGGCGGGGCTCTCGGCCGCCCAGGGGGACGTCATCGTGTCGATGGATGCGGACCTGCAGCATTTCCCCGAGGACCTGCCGCAGTTCCTGACCCTGATTGAGGACGGGTACGACCTGGTCTGCGGCTGGCGCCACGATCGCCAGGAAGGCGTGGTGCGGCGCTGGCCGTCGCGGGCGGCCAACCTGCTGATCCGGCGGGTCACGCGCCTTGACATCCACGATTTCGGCACCACGTATCGCGCGTACCGGGCGGACCTCGTGCGCCACCTGAGGCTCCTCGGCGAGCAGCACCGCTTTGTCCCCGCGCTGGCCCGAATGGTCGGTGCGCGCGTGACGGAGGTGAAGATCCGGAACGTGAGTCGTCCGGCCGGCCAGTCGAGCTACGGGCTGGGGCGGACGCTGAGCGTCGCGCTCGACATCCTGTTCCTTCACTTCTCGCGGCACTACCTCAATCGTCCGCTGAAGGCGTTCGGCAAGCTCGCGCTCGTGTTCGCGATCGTCGGGGGAGCCATTCTCGCCTGGCTCCTGATCTACGCGTACGTGACCGGGGTCGCGGCCGTACGCGAGCGCAGCGGGTGGTTCTTCGTGTCGCTGGCCCTGCTGCTGAGCGCGCTGCAGTTCACCCTTGCGGGGATCCTCGCCGAGATCCTGGTGCGCATCTACTTCGGGATCATCGGACACGGGGGCTATGTCATACGTCGAGAGTGGGTGCAGCCGGACGCCGCGAGTGACACGGTCCACTCCGCAAGATCGTGATCGAGCGATCGGCTCGTTCGATCCTGCAGCGTGCCAGGTCTGTCGTACACCTCTCGTCCCCTGGTGTCAGAAGCTCGGAAGACGCGTGGCGCGATGCAGGAACTGCGGCCATATCGCTGTCGTCGAGGGCCTGGCGATCGGCGAGGACGGCCGCTCGATTTACGAAACAGAGGACTCGATTTTCAGCCGCGACGGCAACGCCGATTACTACATGGACGAGACCCGGATGCTCGCAGCCGAAGCCAAGGTGCGGTTCGTCCGGCATTACTGGGCGGGGAACGGCCCGCTGCTCGACGTCGGCGCCGGCTTCGGTCATTTTCTCAAGGCAGTGGGCGGCGGTTGTGCGGCGTCCGGCGTGGAACTGTCCCCTCACGCGGTGGCCTGGAGCCGCGAGCATTTCGGTGTTCGAAGCGACGTGGGATCTACTTACGACATTCCGTGGAACCACGACCGGCCGTTTCAGGCCGTCACCTGCTGGGACGTGATCGAGCATCTCGAAGATCCGCGGCGCGCCCTCGCGGAAATGCGAGCGCACCTTCAGGAGGACGGCTGGCTGTTCCTGTCAACCCCGGATGCGGGCGCTGCGATCGCGCGCCTGATGGGCCGCCACTGGCACTATCTGGATCCGATTCAACACATCAATCTTTTTTCGCTGCGCAACCTCACGAGGCTGCTGGAGGACCACGGGTTCCGGGTCGAGGGGGCCGCGCACCTGGGCCATGCCTACCGCATCAACTACATCGTCAACCGCGTGAGCTTCCTTGCGGGAAACGGATGGCTCGGCTCCGGCGTTCGTCAGATCGGCCGCGCGATACCCCGGGGCATCAGGCGCAGGCAGCTTCACATCAAGCTCGGCGACGTCATGGCGGTGGCAGCCCGCCGCATTCGCTGAGGCGGCAGCGCGAGAGGGACCATGTGCGGCATCATCGGTAGATTCGCTTACGCCGAGGCGCTGACGAATGCCGACGTGCTGCGCAGCCTCGTGGACACGCTCGGACACCGCGGACCCGACGGCGCGGCCTGCTGGTTCGACGGCCCGTTCTTCCTGGGCCATCGCCGTCTGGCCATCATCGATCTCTCCCCCTCGGGAGCGCAGCCGATGTGCACGGCGGACGGCTCGCTGGTCGTCACGTTCAACGGGGAGATCTACAACTACCTCGAGCTGCGCGAGGAGCTGGTGAGCCGCGGCTATCAGTTCCGCACGCAGTCTGATACGGAGGTCCTTCTCCACGGCTATACGGAGTGGCGGGACGAACTGCCGGCGCGTCTCGTCGGAATGTTCGCCTTCGGCCTTGCGGACCGGCGGCGCCAAGAACTGTTCCTCGCCCGCGACCGGTTCGGCGAAAAGCCGCTGCTCATCGCCGAGGACCCGCGCGGGGTCAGCTTCGCGTCCGAGCTGCGGCCGCTCGCGGCTCTTCCCGGCCTGCGCCGCCGAATGAACGCGCGCGCGCTCGCGTCGTATCTCTGTCTCAACTATGTGGGCGGCGACAACACGCTCATGGAGGGCATCCGGCGCCTGCCCCCTGGCACCTGGCGGCGGTACCGCGCCGGCGGGTCGATTCAGTCCGGGAAGTTCTTCGATCCGTTCGCGGTTGCGACGCGTGAGGAGCCCACGCTGCAGGCGGCGCTGCCGGAGCTCGAACATCGACTCGATCGCGCCGTCAACCTCGCGCTCCGAAGCGACGTGCCGGTCGGGATTTTCCTCTCCGGCGGCATCGATTCAGGGCTGCTCGCGGCGAGTGCCGTCCGCTCGGGCCGCCTGTCACATGCATATTGCCTGACCCCCGCCGAGAAGACCTACAGCGAATGGGACGGCGCCCGCGCGACCGCGCAACAGCTCGGAATCCCGCTCACGCGAGTCGAACTGTCGCCCGCGGCGCTGGGGGAGTTCTTCGAGATCGTCTCCCATGCGGATGATCCGCTCGCCGACTCCTCGGCCGTTGCGGTCTGGACCCTCGCGCGCGAAGCCTCCAGGACGAACAAAGTGGTCCTCAGCGGCGATGGCGGCGACGAGCTGTTCGGCGGATACCTGACGTATCAGGCCACAGCCGTGCACACCCGTGTGATCTCCCGGCTGCCCCTGGCAATCAGGAAGCAGCTCGCCGCCGCAGGGCTTCGGCTGCCGACCAGCGAACGGAAGGTTTCGGCCAGCTACAAGCTGATGCGCTTCCTTCGCGCGTCAGATCTGCCGCCGACGATCGCCCACCTCACGTGGAATGGAACATGGCTGCCGTCCCAGGCCGCGGGGCTCGTCCGCGACGCCGATCTGAAAGCCTTCGTCTCGTCCGCGCTCGACGATCTGGCGGCGAACTATCCGCTTCCCTTCCGGCCGTCGCTGAGAGATCTGCAAGCACTCGACTGTTCGGAGTACCTGCCCAACGACATCCTGTCCAAGGCCGATCGAATGACGATGGCGCATGGGCTCGAGGCGAGGGCGCCCTGGCTCGTTCCCGAAGTGGCGGACTTCGCCCTGGGGCTCCCGGCGGCGCTGAAATGTTCTCCCGTCGGGGGGACCAAACGAATCCTCCGGCAACTGGCTCAGGATCGCTATCGCCTGGCGGTCGCCCGCGCTCCCAAACAGGGCTTCAGCATTCCCGTGCACGCGTGGCTGCGAGGCGCCGGCCGCCACCTCGTTGACGATCTGCTCGCGCCGCAATCGGTACGGGCTCTCGAGGTCCTGGACGAGGCTGCGGTGCGGCGCGTCGTCGAGGACCACATGTCCGGGCGGCGTTCGTACGGGTTCGAGTTGTGGGGGTTGATGGTGCTGGCAGCCTGGCATCGTGCTCGGATCGCTCGCGCGCCTCAACTACCTCCCGACCAGCCGCCGGCGCCGCGCCTCGAGCTGACCGCGTCAGGCTCCGCCCCGTCGAGATGAACGGGACTTCGAAGCTGCGCCAGACCTGGGGCCTCCTCGTCGTCTCCGTCCGTCGCTCTGCAACCGGCAGCCAGCACCGCAGCGTTTGGGTGCTCGTCGCGGCCCTCATCGTCATCTGCGGCTGGCAATATGGCTTCTCGAGACGCAGCGCGTTTCTGGACTCGACCTACCGGAATGCCGCCGCTTCGGGTGTGCATGACGATGGAAAGTTCGTCTACTTCCTGTACTACCTGAACGTTTTTCCCGTCGCGACGACACTTCCCAACCCGCCCCTCCGCGAAGAGGGTGCTCGATCGCTGCTGGTCCACCACCCCTCGACGCTCGTCCAGGACCTCAACTGGACCTGGTTCGAAGGAGACCGCGGCAAGATCCTGCCGTACTTGTTCGACGCCTGGCTCAAAGGGGAACCGCGAAATCCCAGTGTCAGGCCGTTCAATCGACTGGCCTTCACCCTGGCGCTGTGCGCGCTCTTTGCGTCGTTGTGGCTCGTCGGCCAGCCGCTTCTTGGAGGGTTCGCGGTCCTGTTCCTCGGTTCCAACCCGTTTCAGCTCTACGAAGTGCATGCGCGCGAAAACGTGCACGGATGGACCATCACCATCGCCGTGCTGATGCTCGCGCTGCACGTGCCAGCGCTGGCGCGCCGGCGACCCGACAGTCGATACCTGTGGCTGCTGCCGGTGATGTCAGGAGTGCTGCTCGGAACGGTCCGGACGATCCGCTCGGAGCCAGTTGCCATTATCGTCTCGGCTGCCGTCGCCTATGCCTGTCTCAATGAGCTGCCATGGCGGCGACGCTCGGTAATGGTCGCGGCCCTGGCGGCCAGCTTCGTGCTCACCAATGCGGCCTGGAATCGCTGGTTCGTTTCCAAGCACGAGGAGGCGAAGGCGCTGCTGACGCGGGTCGGCGGCCATCCATTCCCCGGCCCGATTCGCGCCCATCATGCATTCTGGCACCCGATCTGGTGCGGGCTCGGAGACTTCGGGCAGAAGTACGGCTATGCCTGGCGGGACGAGGAGGCGCTGGCGTATGCGGCGCCGATTCTGGAGGAGAAATACGACCAGACGCTGCCCAGGCTCGCGTGGGACGGGGACCTTCCTCCGGAGGAGTACTGGGACGAGCGGAAGGTTTACAAGAAGCTTCCGTTCGACGTCCCTCACTACGGGGAGGTCCTGCGGAGCAAGATCCTGCGCGACGTCAGCCACGACCCGCTCTGGTATGCCGGCGTGCTCGCCCGGCGTCTATGGCGCATCGTCTTCGAGACGACTCCCGTGCGCGTCGCGGTGGGAACACAGGCCTGGACCGTCCCCATGCACGGCCTGCTCCTGTTTCCACTCGCGGCGATGCTGTACGCCGCGGGCAGCCGTTTGCTGCTGGGCATGGTGCTGTTCACCCTCCCCACCTGCCTCCCAGCCTTGATCGTGTTCTCCGGGATGGGGATGACCTACTACGGCGTCTACCAGGCACTCGTCGCGGCGGTGGGTCTGACGCTGGCGATTGAAAACTTCGGGCGGTGGACGCGCCAGCGTCGCACGCCGCAACTCGAGTAGGGGGATGCTTTCAAACTTCAGACTTCAGACTTCAAACTTCAAACTGCGCCCTGAAGGGCCAGGCGCGCGGCGAGGAGCACGGCGCCGACGAGGCTGGAGGGATCCGCCACCCCGCGACCCGCGATGTCGAACGCGGTGCCGTGGTCCACGGACGTCCGGATGATGGGCAGGCCCAGCGTGACGTTGACCGCCTTGCCAAACGCGAGCAGCTTCACCGGGATCAGGCCTTGATCGTGATAACACGCCACGACCGCGTCGAACTCGCCGCGCATCGCCCGGCCGAACACCGTGTCGGCCGGGAATGGACCCCGGACGTCAATCCCGCGGTCCCGGCATCGCGCAACGACCGGCCTGTGAATCACCTCCTCTTCCGTGCCCATGAGGCCGCCTTCCCCCGCGTGAGGGTTCAGGCCGGCGAGCGCCAGCCGCGGCGAGGGATGACCGAAGCGCGGAAGCTCCGACGCCGCGAGCACGATCGTCTCCTCGAGCCGATCGACGGTCAGCGCCGAGGGGACCTCGGCCAGCGGAATGTGCACAGTGGCGAGCACGACCCGCAACTCGGCGGCGTAGAACATCATCCTCACGCGCCGGCTGCCCGTCAGGTGCGCCAGAAGGTCCGTGTGTCCACGCCAGGGGAAACCCGCCGCGGCAAACGCCTCCTTGTTTACCGGCGCGGTGGCCATCGCATCGATCCGACCTTCGACCGCGTCCTGAACGGCCTGGAGGATGGCCGTGTAGCCTGCGCGCCCTGCCTCGGGCGTTACGCGCCCGGATGCGAACCGCGCCAGATCCGGATCGGTGTGCGGCCCGTAGAGGACGATGTCGCAGGCGTGCTGGACCCGAGGATCGTCGGCGGCCTTGCGCGCAATCTCCGGCCCGATGCCGGCGGGATCGCCAACCGTGATGCCGACGCGCGGCCGCGCCGTCATCGGCTGCCGCCGCAGCCCCCTGACCCGCAGGAGCCGCAGCCCGCTCCGCCGGGGCCGGTGGGATTGCTGCAGCTGCCGCACCCGCCCTCGTCCGCGCAGCCGCCGTGCTTGACCCCCTTGCCGTTGGGCAGCTCGTAGCGCAGACAGCACTTCAGCCTGCCGCACATCCCCGACAGCCTCGACGGGTTGAGGCTCAGCTTCTGCTGCTTCGCCATCTTGATGGAGATGGGCTCGAACGATTGCAGCCAGGTCGTGCAGCAGAGCGGCCGGCCGCAGGATCCATAGCCGCCGAGCATGCGCGCCTCGTCGCGGACGCCGATCTGCCGCATCTCGATCCGCGTGCGGAAGTGGGCAGCGAGATCGCGAACCAGCTCCCGGAAATCGACCCGGCCTTCGGCCGTGTAATAGAAAATCAGCCGCGATCCATCGAACAGCTGTTCCACCCGGGTGAGCTTCATCGACAGCCCGCGCTCGCGGATCTTCAGATGGCAGATTCGGTATGCGTCCTGTTCGCGCTGCTGGTTCTTGAGGCGCGTCACGACGTCTTCGCGCGTCGCGCGCCGGACGACGAGCGCCTCCGAATCGGGGGGTGGAGAGTTGCGCGCAGCGATCTCGGGAATCGGACGGGTGACGTTCCCGATGGCGGGCCCTTCGGGCGTCTGGACGATGACGGCTTCGCCGGGAGAGGGAACGGGCGCCTGCTCGTCGAGCGCCAGCTCGGGCAGCAGGAACGTGTAGGTCCGGCCAACCGGCGTGAACTTCACGCTCACGAACGGGCGGGGCTGCCCTTCACTCATGACGCCTCAATCAGGTTGCTGAAAAAGGTAACAACCTGAATGAAGAAGAATGAAGAATGCAGACGTGTTGAATTGCGGCTGTTTTCTTCGCTATTCATTCTTCCTTCTACATTCTTCCTTCAGGCTGGCGGTTTTCCGGCAGCCTGCTATATGTGAACGTCTCAGTTGCCGGTGACGTGTTGCCAGCGTCCAGCGGCCAGCCTCATCAGGAATGAGCTGAACCGGCGGCAACTGAAGCTGGCGGCCGGGAGCCGGCGGCTGACATTTACAAGTGGAGCGCGACCCAATCAGCGACGATCTTCGGGCTTGCGTTCCGATCGAGCGCCGCGAGCGCCCGGTCCACGGCCGCAAACGCCCGCAGCGTGCGGTCCCGGTCGAACGCGGACAACAGAGCGCCGAGCGGGCGCCGCAGGTCCGGGTTCGCGAGACAACGCTCGTCGGCCTGGCACCGGAGCGCCCCGAGGTCGCGCAGCATCGAGGCGACCGCGCGAAGGCGGCGAGCCAGTCCGTCCCGGTCCGGCGTGCCTCGCGCGTCGGTCAACGCTTTGGCGCCGTCGAGGCGGCGGCGCGGGTCGCGTGCGGTAGCCACGACCTCGAGCACTCTCTGAGCGGCCGCCCGCGCGTCCACGAACTCCTTGGAGCCCTCGTCCAGCGCCGCGCCAACGCTGCCTTCCGACGCGGACGCCGCCGCATGCGCGGCCTCGGCGTCGTACCCATGCGTGCGCATCAGCACGGCCGCCACGTCAGCGGGGGACAGCCGCCCGAACCGCAGCCGCTGGCAGCGGGAGCGCACGGTCGGCAGCAGCAGGTCCGGCCGCGACGTGATCAGGACGAACACAGACGCCGGCGACGGCTCCTCGAGCGTTTTGAGCAGGGCGTTCTGAGCTTCCGGGATCATGGCGTCGGCTTCGTCGATGACGACCACGCGCCGCTTTCCTTCGAACGGGCGATAGGCCGATCGCTCGATTGCCTCGCGCACCTGATCCACCTTGATGGCGCCGCTCTCGCCAGGCTCGATCAGCAGCACGTCGGCGTGGACGCCTCGGCCTATCCGC
>Ga0268386_10003546_pt1 | contig 11384 bp, 9 predicted proteins | sample RVTome_15_FD_200260 | JGI IMG/M metagenome (GOLD analysis project Ga0268386, IMG submission 200260) | Soil microbial communities from uranium-contaminated site in the Upper Colorado River Basin, Wyoming, United States - RVT150D86... ... | reverse complement strand
CCAAGAACACGTCCGACGCGCCGGCGTGACGGGTGATCCTCGCGGCGACCAAGCCACCGGTGCAGCTCTCCGCGGTCGCGAGCGTCAGCCCCAGGCGCCGAAGCTCGACGGCGACCGCCTCGGCGACATCGCCGCTCTCGGCCACGAAACGCCACGGCGCGACGACCGGCCCGATCGCGGCCTCCAGCGCGTCCAAGCGACTCTCGGCTTCGTCGCCGTCCAACCCGCCGACGCTGAGCCGAAGGTCCACGCCCAGCTCGTCGGGAAGGTAGGCGAGCCCTACGCCTTCTCTGAGCTCCGGCGGGACCTCGCGCCACGGTCCCGCCATCAGCTCGGCGAGTCGGGACTCGGGCACGCCGGTCGTGTGGATCGAGCGATGATGCACCCGCTCGGCCAGCAGGCCCCGTCGGTCGAGCACTTCGCGGAGCGGGCCAGAGACGATCGACCGCATCTCCGCCGGGACGCCCGGCACCAGCACGATCGGGCGACCCTCGAGCTCGAAGAGGATGCCCGGCGCCGTTCCCACGTCGTTCGCCAGGGCGACCGAGCCCTCCAGGATCTCGGCCTGGCTCTCGGTCAGCCGCGGCGGGCTCTCGTGCCCCGCCGCTCGGAACCGCGCGTGGATAGCCGCCCTCACCTCGTCGTCGACCACCAGCGAGGCGCCCACTAGCCGGGCGGCCGCGGCCTTGGTCACATCGTCGTCCGTCGGACCGAGCCCCCCGGTCACGATCACCAGGTCGGCGACGCGGACCGCCGCGCGGAGGGCGTCCTGGATCGCCTCGACGCGGTCGGGCACCGTGAGCCCGCGCACGACCCTCACGCCCCATCCCGCGAACGTGCGGCCGAGCCACGCAGAGTTCGTGTCGACCGTCTCCCCGAAGAGCAGCTCGTCGCCGACCGCTATGATCGCGGCGGTCGTCGCGCCGGCACCCGTGGCATTCGCGCCCATCGTGGCTCAGACCGTGGCCCGCGACAGCCTTCTAGTCTCGGATCCCCACCAGGGACCGGTACGACCAGAGGTAGTCGAACATCGAGTAGATCGTGAGCACGATCGCGAGCGCGAGGGTCACGCCCACCCAGGCGCGGATGAACTCCGAGACTCCCGTCCAGAGCAGGCCGCTCCAGGCGCCGGTCTCGGCCATCGCGAGCACGGGATACCACAGGAGGAGCCCTCCGATGAAGAGCGCCTGTAGCAGCGCCTTGTGCTTGCCGGACCGGCCGGCGGCGATCACCACGCCACGCCGCGCGGCGTAGCTGCGGAACAGCGTGATGAACAGCTCGCGCCCGAAGATCACGACCATGACCCACATCGGCATCGGCCCCCACCAGGGGATGACATCCAGCGCCGAGCCTCGGTGTGAGATGATGTAGAACGGGACGAGCGTCGCGACGAGAAGCAGCTTGTCGGCGATCGGGTCGAGGAGCTTGCCCATGTCCGTGATCAGGCCGTATCGGCGCGCCAGATATCCGTCCCACACATCCGACAGGCCGGCGACGACGAACAGCGCGAACGCCCAGAGCCGCGTACCCACGCCGGGGGCGACGGCCAGCGCGAAGATCACCGGGCATACGACGATTCGCGTGATCGTGATGACGTTGGGTAGCGTGAGTCGGCTCCCGGTCACGCGAGGAGGATTCAGGAGAGGGACGCGACGACCAGCTTGCTCACGCACGACAGCGTCTCGAAGACCCCCTTACCTTCGAGGGCGGTGCCCTCGAAGTCGGGCACTCCCATCGGGTTGATCTGAGCGCGGAGCTCCTCTGGAGAGAGGACGTTGGCCATGTCGCGCTTGTTGTACTGGATCGCGAACGGAATGCTCTCGAGGTCGTACCCGTACGTCTCGAGATTCTCGTACAGGTTGTGCATCGACTCGATGTTGGCCTCCGCGCGTGAGGCCTGCGAATCCGCCACGAAGACGATCCCGTCCACCCCCTTGAGGATGAGCCGCCGGCTGGCGTTGTAATACACCTGGCCAGGGACGGTGTAGAGATGGAAGCGCGTCTTGAACCCCCGCACCTCACCCAGATCGATCGGCAGGAAGTCGAAGAACAACGTCCGCTCGGTCTCCGTGGCCAACGAGATCATCTTCCCCTTCGTGTCGGGATTCACGCGGGAGTAGATGTACTCCAGGTTCGTCGTCTTTCCGCCCAGACCGGTGCCGTAGTACACGATCTTGCAGTTGATCTCACGGGAAGCGTAGTTGATCATCGACATGGGTCGACGCTACCTCCCGGGACGGACGTTTGTCGGAGCCAATGGGTCTCCAGTCGACTTCCTGTTGGAAAGAGGGCGCGCCGGTGTCCCACCCACGCGCCCGGAGCCGGCCAGGATCGGCCTACAGCCCCTAAACTCGGCACGGGTGCTGCGACGTGCAAGGCTCGTCGTCTTAAGCGCTTCCGGCCCCGGCGCCCAGCTCGAGCCGAGTGGCTTCCTCGGTCATGCGGTCCAGGATCACGCGCGCGCGTTCCCGCAACATCTTTCTCGGCTCCCAGGCGATGAAATCCCGAAGGAGTCGGATCAGGTCCACCGACGCCGGCTCTTTGCCTATGTGGCCCAAAGCCGCGAGGCGCTTGAACGCTCGAGGGCTGAACAGATTGCGCTGGTGCCTGTGGATCTGCCCTCGGATGATGAGGGCCGCGAGCGCGCCCGCCCCCGCCGCCACCAGCACCGTGAGCCCCGCGGTCCGTACCCGTCTGTTCATCTCACATTTCCCTGCGACCGGCGAGCGCCTGAGCGATTGTCGTGCCATCAACATATTCGAGATCGCTGCCCACGGGGATCCCCCTCGCGAGCCGTGTGACTCGAGGGCCGAGCGGCCGTATTTCCTGCTCCAGAAAGACCGATGTCGCCTCGCCCTCGACGCTGGCGTTGGTCGCGACGATCACCTCGCGGACGGCGCCGTCCGAGCCGTCGATACGCCGGAGGAGGCTCTCCACGTTCAGCTCCTCCGGGCCGATGCCGTCGAGCGGGGATAGCCGTCCACCCAGGACGTGGAACAGCCCGCGGTACTGACCCGTCCGCTCGATGGCCCCCACCTGATACGCCTCCTCCACGACGCACAGCACTGTGCGGTCACGACGCGGATTCGAGCAGATCTCGCACAGCTCCAGCTCCGAGAAGTTCCCGCACTCCCGGCACGGCCGGACCTTCTCGGCGAGGTCCACGAGCGAGCGCGCGAGCCGGCGCGCGTCTTCCGATGACCCTTTCAGAAGATGATGGACGAGCCTCAGCGCGGTCTTCGAGCCAATGCCCGGAAGCCGTGCCAGGTCGTCGGCCAGGCGCTCGATCGCCGACACGGAGTTGTTGGCCCGCTCTCAGAAGAGCTTGGGCAACCCGGGGAGGTTCATCGGCAGGCCGCCGGTTGCCTTCCTCATCTCGACCTCGTACGCGGCCTGCGCCTTGGTCTGCGCCTCGCTGATGGCCGCCAGGACCAGATCCTCCAGCATCTCGACGTCCCTGGGGTCCACGCAGGTCGGATCGATCTGGACCCGCTTGGCGTGCCCCTTCCCGTCGACGGTCACCGTCACCATGCCACCACCCGACGAAGCGGAGATCACCTTGGACTCGAGCGATTCCTGGAGCTCGGTCATGCGTGCCTGCAGCTGTTGGCTGAGCTGCATGAGCTGGGAGAGATCTGTCATTCCGGACGTGCCTGCCTCGTGGCGAGAGGGGGAGCTCGATTCGCCGTCAGGCTCCTAATCCATGAGCTCGAGATCGAGTTCTTCTACCGCCCGCTCCAAGCGGGGTTCCTGGCGGAAGAGGGCGTTCAACGTGTCCTCGCGAACCTCGTTCTGGGTTACGCGCCGGGGCGCCTCGGGCGGGGCCTCGGCGCTCTCGACGATCAGCGCGGGCGTGCGCCCCAGAAACGGCGTGAGACCCCTGCGAATCTCGTCCAGCACGACCCGCTCGGCGAGTCGATCCACCGCCGGACCGGGCAGCGGGCGGATCGTCACCACCCCCTGCTCGGACTCCGAGATCTCGGCGGATCGAAGAAGCGCGCCCAGGCCCCGCGGAACCGTGCCCTCGTCGAGCCAACGCTGCCACGCTTCCCGAGCACCCGTGATCGTCGGCCCGGCGGTGCGCGGCGGCTCCATCTCGGGTTGGCTCGCGACGGTCGCGCGCGCCCCTGGCTTGGCGGGGCGTGTCACGGATCCCCCCGCCGTTGCCCCAATGGAGGTCGGGGTCGCTTGGGAACCGCGCCCCCGCTCCGCCCCGGCGATCGAACCGCCGCCCGCGAGGCCGCCGCCAGACGGCGGCGCGCCCCCGAGCGCGGTGAGGAGCTCCTCTAGACCGACCGTGCGGTCCAGGAAGCTGAGTCGCAGGAGGAGCATCTCGATCGGCAGCCGCGGGTTGGGGCTCCTGCGCAGACTTCCCTGGCTCTCCAGATCGGCTGCGGAGGTCAGCATCCGCACGAGGTCCGTCGGCTCGAAGGCTCCGGCGTACTCGACGAGCTGGGCCCGGAGCTCGTCCTGGACGTCGACGTCGGCCTCCGGAGCGAGCCTGAGCCTGAGGACCGTGCGGAGGACGTCCAGCAGCCCATGGTAGAATTCGACGAGATCGTACCCCTCGTCGACCAGCGACTGCACGAGTCGAAAGACCTCGTCATGCCGGCCGCCGCGCAGGATGCCCAGGAGCTCGACATAGCGTTCGTCCTCTACGAGGCCCAGGACGCGGCGCACGGATTCCGGGTCGACCTCGCGTCCCGTCAGCGACAGGACCTGGTCGAGCAGAGACAGCGCGTCTCGCATTCCGCCGTCGGCCTTGCGAGCGATCAGCCGGAGCGCTTCGGGCGCGTACCTCACACCCTCCGCCGTGAGCACGGCTTCGAGCCGCGCGATGATGTCCGCCATCCCGATCCGGCGGAAGTCGAAGCGCTGGCATCGCGACAGGATCGGCGCGGCGTACTGCTGGATCTTCTGGGGCTCCGTGGTCGCGAAGACGAAAATGACGTTGGGCGGCGGCTCCTCGAGGATCTTCAGCAACGCGTTCCACGCCTCACGGGTGAGCATGTGCGCTTCGTCGACGATGTAGACCTTGCTGCGGCCCTCAGCCGAAGGCGCGTACATCGCCCTCTCGCGCAGATCGCGCGCGTCGTCGACGCCACGGTTGGAAGCCGCGTCGATCTCGACCACGTCCAAGGAGGTGTGTCCGCCCCAGATGCGCGAGCAGCTATCGCAGACTCCGCACGGCTCACCCGCGGCGGTACGGTCGGGGCAGTTGAGGGCCATCGCGAGCACGCGCGCGATGGTCGTCTTGCCGACACCGCGAGGGCCACAGAAGAGGTAGGCGTGGCCCACCCGCCCCGCCGCGACGGCGCCCAGCAAGGTCTCCGACACGTGAGCCTGGGTCGCCACGTCCGCGAACGATCTGGGCCGGTAAGTCCTTGCTAACGCCTTGTGGCTCAACCGGTTGACCCCGAAGAGCTAAAGTAGGCAGGGAATAGAAATGCCCCAGGCTACCCGCAGCGACGATCACCGCACTTACCGCTGCTACCTGCGGGGTCCTGACGGGATTCGCGGGCTCTCGCCCTGCGGACCTGGGGCACCCGTGAAGCTAACCGGGGGCCCCGAATGAGGTCAACGCGCGCCCCGGTTCGGGCGCCCTAACCGGATCGACGCCTCGCCGCGTCGGCGCCCTCACTCGGTTGGTACTCTCGCGCGGGCCCGCGGGCCTTCACTCCGGCCCGCGGCGCCTCACCCGGCCTCGCGGGGTCGCCACGCGTCGGCGACGTGGGTGCAGCGCACGATCCGCCGGCCGGCGCCGACGACGATGCCGACCACGTCGAAGCGGACGTCCAGATCGCACGTCGGGTGCCGGAGCAGGAAGTCCCGCGCCACGGCCTCGATCTCACGGCGCTTGAGCGCCGTCACGGCCTCCTCCGGCTGCCCGAACCCCTCCCCCGCGCGGGTCTTCACCTCGACGAACGCGAGCACCCTTCCACGCCGCGCCACGAGGTCGACCTCTCGTCGACCGAAGCGATAGCCCCGGGCGAGAATGCGCCATCCGCGGCGTTCCAGCGCCTGGGCTGCGTGGCGCTCCCCCCAGGCGCCGAGCGCGTGGGGCGCATATTCCTCTCCCGGTCCCATGATCCACGATCGTGGGGGCAGCGGGGCGCCGGGATGGGTGGATCGGCCCGCGGGGCCGGGGAGATCGCCATGAGGCGCGCCGGCGTGCGCCCCCGATGCCGGGGAAGGGGCGCAGCCGCGCCCCTTCCGTGTTCGCGCTCCTAGCCGGCCGCGACCGCCGCTAGGGGGGCCGTGAGGCTCCGTCCGATCGCTCTCGCGATGACGTCGATCTGCTTCATCAGCTCCTCGAACTGCTCGGGATAGAGCGACTGGGCTCCGTCCGACAACGCGCGCAGCGGGTCCTGGTGCACCTCGACGATCAGCCCGTCCGCCCCGGCCGCGACGGCGGCGCGCCCCATCGGCGTCACCATGGCCCTCAGCCCCGTACCGTGGCTCGGATCGGCCACGATCGGCAGGTGTGAAAGCGCCTTCACCACAGGAATCGCGGCCAGATCGAGCAGGTTGCGCGTGTGGGTGTCGAACGAGCGCACGCCCCGCTCGCACAGGATGACGTGCTCGTTGCCCTCGGCCAGGACGTACTCGGCCGCGAGGAGCAGCTCGTCGATCGTGGCGGAAAGACCCCGCTTGAGGAGTACGGGCTTGCCCGTCCGGCCCGCACGGCGCAGCAAGGGGTAGTTCTGCATGTTGCGCGCGCCGATCTGGATGATGTCTGCGTACTCGGCCACGAGGTCCGCGCCGTCGGGGTCGAGAGCCTCCGTGACGACCGCCATTCCGGTCTCTTCCCGGGCACTGGCGAGGTACTCCAGCCCGGCCCGCCCCAGCCCCTGGAACGAGTACGGCGAGGACCGCGGCTTGAACGCTCCGCCCCTCAGGACGGTCGCGCCCAGCTCCTTGAGTCGATGGGCGATCTCGATAACCTGCGACTCGCCCTCGACCGCGCACGGCCCGGCCATGACCACGACCTCCTCTCCGCCGATCCGCGTTCCGTTCGGCAGCGTGACGATCGTGTCTTCCTCCCGCCATTCGCGGGAGACCTGCTTGTAGGGATGTGTGACCGGAATCAGCTCGAGCACGCCCTCCAGCCCCTGGAGCCTCGAGGCATCGACGCCGCCGTCGTTACCGATCAGGCCCACCGCGACGCGCTGTCCCCCCGGGATCGGTCGCGCGTCGTAGCCCATCTCCTTGATGGCTCCGACCACGCCCGCGACCTGGTCGTCGGTGGCGTTGTGCTTCATGACGACGAGCATGTGCGTCTTCCTCTGGGTGACTCGAATGGGGTAAGTCTATACGCGACTTCCGGGTGGGTCTACGGCGACCCGGCCGGCCTCGATCCGGACCCTGAGGCCGTCGAATGCGGCTCGGACGCTCCCCTCGAACCGCTCGCCGACCTCCCGGGCGGCGATCTGCGGCGTGCGTGGCGGATAGACGTGCGTGACCACCAGTAGCTCGGGCGCGGTTGCGGCCGCCATGGCCGCGAGGGTGGCCGGGGTCAGGTGCGTTACCGTGCTCGAGCCGTCCGCGTGGGCGCATTCCGCGACGAGGACCGAGCACCCCGCCAGGAATCGGTCGAGCAGCACGGACGGCCCCGTGTCGCCGGTATACCCGACCCGGCCCCACCTCCCCTCGAGAACGAGCGCGAGCGACACGTCGGTGTGTGACGCCGGTGCGGAGCGCACCGTCAAGTCGCCCGAGACGACCTGGAATGCGTCGTCGCGAGCGAGCTCGACGATCTCGACCGGGAACGGCTCGTCCAGGAGCGACGTGCCGAGCGCGCCGGATATGCCGTCCAGCAACCGACCGAGGCCCGGGGGTCCGAGAATGGCGAGCGGCTCGCTCCTCGGCGGGCTGATTGCGTGCTCGAGCGCAATCAGCAGGGCGGGCAGGTCCCCGACGTGGTCGTTGTGGAAATGCGAGATCACGATGTGCGAGAGGGACCGCCACGCGACGCCGTGCTCCTCGAGGCCGTGCAGGGTGCCCGGGCCGCAGTCGACGAGCACGCTCGCCCCGTTCACGCTCAGGTGATGGGCGGGCGAGCGTCGGGTGGCGTCCGGCACGAGCGTCCCGGAGCCGACGATCGTCAGGAGCGCCGCGCCCCTGGGCGGAGACACGCCGGTGGGAGGCCGGGGCCTCAGGCCGCGCCGGCGGCCTGGAGCGCATCCTGGAGCTTCACCCCGACGATCGTGCTCACGCCCGGCTCCTCCATCGTGACTCCATAGATCCAATCGGCGGCCTCGATGGTGCGCGGATTGTGCGTGATCACCACGAACTGGGTCTCGGACTTGAACTCCTCGAGGAGGCGGATGAACCGCCCGATGTTGTTCTCGTCGAGGGGGGCGTCCACCTCGTCGAGCACGCAGAACGGGCTCGGCTTGACGAGGTAGATCCCGAACAGGAGCGAAAGGGCCGTGAGCGCCCGCTCACCTCCCGAAAGCAGGTCGATTCTCTGGGTCCGCTTGCCTCTGGGAGAGGCGTGAATTTCGATCGGCGACTCGAGCGGGTCGTCCGGCTCCTGGAGCCAGATGTCGGCCTCGCCGCCCTCGAAGAGCCGAAGGAACGTCTTGCGGAAGTTCTCGCGGATGTCCTCGAAGGTGCCCGTGAAGAGGTCCGTGGCTGTCTTGTTGATCTCCCTGATGGCTGAGCGGAGGTCGTTGCGCGCCTCGACCAGATCGGCGCGCTGCGCCGTGAGGAAGTCGAGGCGTTCGCTCTCCTCCTCGTGCTCCTCCACGGCGAGCATGTTGACCGGACCGAGCCCCTCGAGAGCCTGCACCAGCTCGTTCAGCTCGACCTGGAGCACCTCGGGGTCGCCCTCGACGGGCGTGGCCTGCTCGAGCAGGCTGTCGAGGGGCCGGCCCCATTCGCCCTCCAGGCGCTCCCGGATCCGCTCGATCCGGCTCGTGAGCTCGTGCTGCTCGAGCTCGAGCGCGTGGCGGTGGTCGACGGAGGCCCGCTCCGCCGTGCGCGCCTCCCGTACGCGGCGCTCCGCATGCGAGAGCGCCTGCGCCACCTCCTGCAGGACCTCGTCGCGGGCCTGCACCTCGGCCTCGCCGCGGGTTCGCTCGGCGAAGAGGCGCTCGGTGGCCTCGTCGCCTTCGGTTCGAGTCCGTCGCGCCTCGTCGAGCGCATCGCGCAGCCCGCTCTCCTCGGAGGCCAGAGCCGCGACGCGCCCCAGCGCCTGTTCCAGGGCGTCCGTGATAGCCACCAGGCGCTCCGAGTACCGCGCGACGTCACCCTCGAGTCGCGCGACGTCGACAGCTAGACGGGCTTCTTCGGCCCGAGCGGTCTCCCATTCTTCCTGGACCGTCTCCACCGCCGAGCGCGCGCGGTCGCGCTCCTCCTGAATTCCGGACTCCTGAAGCAGTAGCGCGGCGCGGTCCTCGCGCGCGGCGCCGGCGCGCTCACCGGCGCGAGCCTTCGCGGCCCGCGTGCCCTCGAGCTGGCGAGCGAGGTCACTCCGCATGCGGTCGACCCGCCCTCGTTGATCCGCTTGGGCGGCCAGCTCCGAAGCGACTCTGCGATGATCGTCCTCCACGGTCCGGAAGCGCGCCCGCGCGTCGGCGTGCGCCGACTCGGCGACCGCCAACGTCCCCTCCGCGAGCGCGAGCGCCTCGCGTGCGTGCTCCTCCCGAACGACGGCGGCTTCGTGCGCGACCGCGAGGCCCCGGAGCTCTTCCTTGCGCTCGAGGACGCCGGAGCCTCCGCCCGGGTCGCCGATCCGCACAACGCCGCCCCGCTCCGTCACGGGCACGCCCTCGAGGGCCGGACCCGACACCTCGACGCCGTCGAGCAACGCGCGTACCCAGGGGGCGCCCGCGCCCGTAATGGTCAGCCGCGCGAGCAGCCCACCCGACGCGGCGGCGGCGGGAACGCGATCGAGGGGCAAGGCGATCAAGCCGCCACCCCCGCTCCACTCCTGCCGGAACCAGCCGACGATACGCTCGAGGGTCTCCGAGTCGCGCACGACCAGCGCGGTGGCGAGCGTGCCAAGGTACGCTTCCGCGGCACGCATCGTCTCGGCGTCGGCCTCGACGTAATCCGAGAGCGGGGCGAGCACGCCGTCGTCGCCGAGTCCCAGCGCCGCCTTGACCACGGGCTGTACGCCCTCCAATCCCTCCTGGAGCCGCTCGAGCGCCGACCTGCGGGCGCTCAGCGCCGCGGCCTCCGCGGCCGCTTCTCGCTCCTCGGCGCGGGCGGCCTCGAACCGGGCGCGCCCCTCGGCCACGGCCGTCTCGGCGGCCTCCATCGCCGCTCGCGAGCTTCCAACCGTGTCGGCCAGGTCCTCGACGCGCCCCGAGAAGAGGTCACCCTGAGACTCGAGATCGGTGAGCGTCTCGGACGCGGAAGCGAGCTCGGCGTCCACCTGGTCGATGCGACGTCCCAGCTCCTCGGCCTGTGCTTCCGACGCCTCGGCGTCGCCCTCGAGCTGGGCGCCACGGCGCGCGAGATCCCGGGCTCGTGTCTCGACCGCTTCGAGGGCCTCACGTGCCTCGAGCAGACGGGCGCGCACGCTCGCTACCTCATCCGCTCGCTCATCCGCCACTCCCTTGAGGCCGGCCAACTCCTCGGCGAGGCCCCCGCGGTCACGCTCGAGAGCGCCCTGCTCCTGATGCAGGCGCTCGGCGCGCTCCCGCGTTTGGCCGCGCTCCTCGTCGATCTGGGCGAGCCGACGCTCGGCGTAGGCACCGCGCTCGTCCGCGACCGCCAGTTCCCGCTCCCAGCGCACGAGGTGCTCTCGGACCCCGTCGAGCTCCTTGGCCGCCTGCGATCGGTTCCTCTCCGCGTCGACCTGCCGCAGCCTGAGCGCCTCGAACTCGGCCTCGGCCGTGGCGAGCTCGGCGATCACGCCCTCGCCGCTGCGGATGTCGCCCGCCAGCTCCTTGTCGACGATCGCGAGGCGCTCCCGAAGCATATCGAGCTGGTGGCGGACGACGGCCACCTCGACGTCCAGGCGGCGCTGTCGGTACTCCGTGTACCGCTGAGCCTTGCCTTTCTGGCGAGCGAGGGAGCGCACCTTCGTCTGTACCTCGCCGATGACGTCTTCGAGCCGTTGAAGGTCCATCTCCGCCCGCTCGAGTCGCCGCAGCGCCGCCTTGCGCCGGTCCTTGTACTTCCCAATCCCGGCGGCCTCCTCGAAGAGCCCTCGGCGCTCGTCCGCACGGTCCGAGAGGATCGCGTCGATCATCCGGTTCTCGATGATCGCGTACGCGTTCGCACCGAGACCGGTGTCGCGGCAAAGGTCGACCACGTCGCGCAACCGGCAGGAGGCGCGATTGATCGAGTACTCGCTGCCGCCGTCCCGAAAGACCTGACGACCCACCTCGACTTCCGAGTACGGGACCGGGAGCGCCCCGTCCTCGTTG
>Ga0268386_10003545_pt1 | contig 11384 bp, 11 predicted proteins | sample RVTome_15_FD_200260 | JGI IMG/M metagenome (GOLD analysis project Ga0268386, IMG submission 200260) | Soil microbial communities from uranium-contaminated site in the Upper Colorado River Basin, Wyoming, United States - RVT150D86... ... | reverse complement strand
GACGCACGGGTAGGGTCAAGCAACGGAGAGGCCGTCTTCGACCAGGTCCGCCTTGATTCCTACCCGTGCGCATGGCGACTCCGAGAGGGCCGGTGTCAAGCTGTTACGGAACCGGCGATCCGCTACAAGGCACAGTCCATAGCTTTGGACGTTACCCCGTCGCAATCGATGCGATCCTAACATGCGTATAATGTATATTATGTTAAATTCGATACGGATGTACATCGTACCCCCGCTGCGGTTTCCTCCCCCTTGTGCGTCGTGGCACGTTGCTTGCAGGTCAAATTGCCGGACATCTCACCGTTGCCGCATTGGAGTTGCCGCGTGCGACCCGATGCTGGCGCCTTCCCGAACCCAAGAAACGCAGGAGAACATCCACATGTCAAAGTACTATCCGCCAGGTGTGTTTCTCGTTCTGGCAGTTCTCTTGATGCCTTTCGAGACCAATGCTCAGGAAACCGCAGCAAGTGCCTACGGGGAAATAGCGATAAGCGAGGACTCTGTACAGTTGCGCTACATACGGCCGAATGTGCAGCCGGCCGAAAACGTCGAAACCGGACAACTCGGCTTTGGGCTGTTTCTCAATGAAGAGCGCGACATTGTCGCCAGCACGAACTATTACGTCGAGGCCACACGGCTGCGGATCAACCGGTTGTCCTTCATGGTCGGTCCGGTGGCGTACGCAGCGTTGTTGAGCGAGGAAAACCAGGACGTTTTTGCGCTTGCCCTCGGCGCCGAAGCGCGCTTTCGGCTGCTGCGAAATCCTCGAGTGGACCTCGTCGGCCAGGTCGTTTACGCACCGGATATTCTGACCTTCGGCTCGGCGGACAACGTCTGGGACGTCGTCGGGCGCGCCGAGATTCCGATTACCGACCGGGTGACCGGCTTCGGCGGTTTCCGCCTGTTCGAGATCGACCTGGTGCAAGGCAAAACGGAACTCGAAGAAAGCGTTCACCTGGGGTTGCGGTACCGGTTCTGAATGTTGCGCTGGTGCAACAGCACTTGTAAGTTTTGCCGCGGGTTGTAACGATTGCGTTGCGCCCTCACCCGCCGTTCGGGGGAACCTATGAGGATCGCGAAGATGCGCATCACAGGAATGGTCACAGGTTGCATCCTGCTCTCGTCCTGCGCAACCGAGGAATTCGCCAATGCGCCACCTGAAGTCGTTGAGGACTGCAGGCGTGAAGTTGCGTTGCTGAGCGACCGGGATATCCTGCCTGCGCAGGAGGACCCGCTTCGGGGAGCGGCGGCCGAGACGGAACCGCAACCGATCGAGGACGCCCGGGCGGCGCAAGAAGTGGCCGGCGGCGCCCACCTGTCCTCGTGGCCGGAGGAAGCGCTTATGTATCGCTGCCTCGAAAGTCGCGGCGTCGAGCTGACGCAGGAGCAGACGCAGATGCTCCACGAGTGGGAGACCGGCGCACGGGATTGAGTCCATCGGCCGAGCGGCTCATTCGGGGTATGCTGCAAGCATGATGCTCCGCATTCTGCCGCTCCTGACCGGCCTGATACCCATCGTTGCCGTGTTTGCGAGCTACTGGATCGCCGCGAAAACAGGGAACGTTCCATCATGTAATCCATTTATCGAAGGATGCACGTCGGTAAGCGCGACTGGCCGATACCCGCCGGCCAGTTACCTGTTCAAGGGGGCGATGCTCCCACAATCGATCCTCCTGTGCGGTTACTGGTTATTCAACGTCGCATGGCTCCGGACGCTGACTGTTGCAGCGGGCCAAGTCCCGCGAAACACGTCCGTAATCGGCACGTTCGGCGTTACAGGATCTCTGTTCCTGATTCTCTACGTCACGTTTCTCGGCAGCCAGGAGCCTTTTTATGAATTCATGCGCCGCTACGGCGTGTACATGTATTTCCTGTTGAACGTGATCGCGCAACTTGTCCTGGCATCAAAGGTGCTGCCGGTCGCCCGGCAACTCAGGATGCCCCGCCTGATCAACCTGACGAGGTTGCAGCTGTTTCTCGGCTGGTTTCCGTTTGCGCTGGGTGCGCTGAATATCATTCTCAAGGCGACGCTCGCGGAGAGCGCGCCCGCTGAGAGCCGCATCGAGTGGATCTTCGCGATGCAGATGCAGCTCTACTTCATCGTCACGTATTTTTCATGGAAAGAGACAGGCTTTGGTATTGCTTTCAATACCAGCAATCCTGGCAAGGTGGCGCAGAAGCACGTGGCTTGAACCATCTGGCAATGTCCAGGACGACGAGGGAATTCATTCAGACGACGGAACGGATAGTGACGGGTCCTGCAACACGGACTCGTCCGTCAGCGCGTCGAGAAACGCGAGGAGGTCAGCTCTTTCCCGGGGAGTGAGGTCGAATCCGCGGACGAACTCCGAACGGTAGGGGTTACGACTCCCATCCCCGGCGTATGGCCCCTCCTCGATCATCCGCCCTCCCCGCTCATAGTGGTCGATAACTTCGGGCAGCGTCGCGATGCTGCCATCGTGCATGTACGGGGCCGTAACGGCGATGTTGCGCAGCGTCGGTGCCTTGAATCGACCCATATCCCTGCGTTCACCGGTAAGGTCGTAGAGGCCCGTGTTGTCCGGCGGATACAGTCCGGACCCGTCGATGTTGTACAGCCCGTTGTTGTGAAAACCGACACTCTGCACGAGCGTGTCCGAATGCGTGCTGCTGTCGGTAAAGTTGAATCCGCCATGGCAATGGAAGCATTCGAGACGCTCGGAAAAGAACAGGTTCATTCCGCGAACCTGTCCCGTTGTCAGTGCCTCGTTATCGCCCCGAAGATACCGGTCATACGGTGAATCGAATGACACGATCGTTCGCACAAAGCTCGCCAGCGCCCGCACCGTGTTGAGGATCGAATAGGGATCGCTGTCGCCCGCAAACGTTGCGGGAAACGCATGACGGTAGTGCTCGTCGTTGCGCAGGATCTCGAGGATCGAAGCTTCGCGGCCGGCCATTCCCATCTCGATCGGCTGCTCTCCAAACATCGGTGTCAACGCCTGCACTTCGAGCGTATCGAGCAGATGATTTGCCCAGGTCAGCCTCCCCGAGTAAGCGGCGTTCACAAGCGTCATCGACCCTCGCGGATGTACCTCGCCGGTAGCGCCCACTGCCTGCGCCAACCCGTCCGTGAACGCGAGTTCTTGCGCGTGACAGGTACCACAGGAAGTTACGCCGTTCACGGACAATCGGGTGTCGTAGAACAGCTGCCTGCCGAGCACAACTTTCGCGTCGCTCATCGGATTGTCGGCGGGGACGACCGGCAACGGCATTCCATCGGGCAGGTTCCACTCGTACTCGTCCGGGAACAGGCGCGGGAAAATCGTCAGCACGACGGCAATGGCCGCAACCATCGCGAGCGTCGCACCGACGGCAACGCGGCTTCTGTTCATCAGGGAGTTCCGACCTGGAACACGTGCGAGCCTCCGACCGAAGCTCCCGTGCTGAGATTGATGCCCAACGCGTCGAACGGGTTCCGGCAAGCCGTCTCCGCCGGTCCGGAGGAACAATCGGAAGGCGTGCCATCGGCGAGGTCGATTCCGTCGACCAGGTCGAGAAGGTCGACTTCAACTCTGTTTGTGCCAGGCAGGTACGGCTCCAGTTCGATCCGCGGCCGGTTGCCAGAGCGGCAGCCGGTGACGTCGCTCGCCGTACCTTCGCAGCGTGAGCTGCCGAGATGAATCCAGAAGCCATCGGTGTCGTTCGCTATTCCTGCGCGCAGGAATTTATAGCCGGTGCTCCAGTGCCAATGCATGACCGAGTAGTTGAGAGGCGCTGCTGCGATGAGCGGGTTCTCGTGGTTCAAAGGCTCCGGCACGCCGATCTGAAAACGGAGCCCTACGTACTCCTCCGCCGGTGCGGACCCGCGGATCACCGTATTGGTCTGCGGGGTTCCGTTCGTACAACTTCCTTTGCCGTTCTCGAAATCCAGCAGCGCAATCTGCTCGGTCTGCCATAGCGCGTCCGCCAGCAACTCCACGGGATTCTCGGCGCCATCTCTCGTCACCAGCCGCACGTCGTGCACGTAAAAGCGAAGGTCGGTCAGCGAGATGTCACCCGCCGGAGCCTCGCAAGAGAGTTGCTGCCCGCCGAACGTCAGCTCGAACGGAATCTCGACCGACTGCCGTGGTGCGGAGCAGCTACCAAGCGCGAGGGTCACAAGGCTCACGCACCATGCCGCACTGCGCGAAGTCACCGACATTTCAGGATCGCATTTAACCGCCATACAGGACCCCGCCATGCGGGCGACTCCGATGGAGCCGGACCTGTGCAGATCTTCCCTAGTACTCTGTCAAGGTGATATTGACAGAGTACTAGCCGCCCGCCTTGAAAACCTGGACGTCATCCTCGTCACTATCCGTCATGAAGTCCAGCACGCCAGTGGCAAGCAGGTCGGTTGACGCCTGGACGACGGAAAGCTCGGTTTCCACTTCTCGTAATTTTACTTCCGAACGGACGTTTTCGGTGGCCCTCAGGGCAAGTTCCTCGCGGAGTTCGCGCGTCTTTTTCACGGAGTCCTTGAGGTCGGCACGAAGCTGGTCGATGGTCTGTTCCCGCCTGGTCAGCGCCCCGTCCCGCTCCTTGAGAATCTTCTGCGTCTCGGACAGTTCCCCGGCCGTCTCCTGGAGCTTTGCCTTGGCCTTTTCGATGGCAGATTGAGCGACTCTCACGTCGGCTTCCAGCGACCTTATTCGAACATCACGCGGGTCCTGGTTCCTCGCCCTTACCTTGCGGCCGATGTAAGCGCCGATTTTCGCCACGATCCAGCCCGACAGGAATGCCGCTAGTGTCGCGAGCGTCAGTGGTTCAGGAAACTCCTCGAGCATTGCCGAAATCCGTAAGGGGCTGGCAACGTTCTAGATTATTCGCTTTCCATCGGTTGAACAGGACAGGGTTCTCACTCCCGGCTTCGATTTACCCGGCCCGGATGCCAGTCGAGTCCAGCACCGATCCAGCTTGGTGAGAAAAAACCTTATATTTCGGACCGATGAAGTCAATATTTAAGGTATTTTCTCATCGCGGATCCCTCCGACGGTCCAAGGCCTCGAGGACCAGATTCGGAAAATCGGTAAAGAAACCATCCACCCCGAGAGTCCCTGTAAACCAGTCCACCATCTCGCGGAACGACCCGAACCCGGGAGCCAGGGCGTCGGCCCGGAACGTGTACGGGTGCACCTTCAGCCCGGCCGCACGCGCCGCAGTCACCAGCCCCGTCGAGACGGGGTGCCCGTCTATTTCTGCAAGCACGTAAAGCTGGCTCAGCGCCGGCCCGATGGCGTCGGCATATTCGGCGGCCTCGCGCAAGCCTTGCGCACTCCTCAGTCGTTCGTAATCCGTGCCGTCCGTGGCGTCAGTACTGTTCTCATCGATCAACTGCACGAGTTTCAGTTCCGAACCGAGATCCCGCCGAATCCGGCGCAGCTCGCGGGCATCGAAGCACTGCAGGTAGACAGGATCCGTGTTACGTCGATATCCTTGCCGGTCCAGACAATCAAGGACGAGCGCCGAAAGGTCGACACCTTCATCGAGGTGCCACGACGGTGCCTTGATCTCGGGGTAGATGCCGACGGTTTGGCGACTGGAAGCTGAAAGACCGCGGACCATTTCGAGTTCCTCATCGAGCGTGGCGATGCCGAACCGGCCAAGGCTCGTCGGAAATCGCCTCGGGAAGACGGGCGAGCCGTCGGCATTCCGCCGCTCGTGTACGTTGAGTGACTTCAGTTCGGACAACTTGAAGTCGCGGACGTAGAAATGCCCGTCGTCACGGTGGCGAGCCGGGAAACGCGCCGCGACGTCGGTGACTCGGTCGAGGTGAATGTCATGCAGCACGACGAGTTCATCGTCAGCCGTTGCGACCACGTCCTGCTCGAGAAAATCGGCGCCCATGCCGAAGGCCAGCGCCTTGGCCTCGAGCGTATGTTCCGGCAGGTATCCCGATGCACCGCGGTGCGCGATAACGATCGGCTTCTCAGGTGTCGAAGGCACTGTATGGCCAGGCAACGGTCAATAGCTGGAATGAATCCAGTCCACAACCGTCACGGTGCCGCCTCAAGGGAAATCAATGACGTCCCAGCGTGCCGTATCCTCGAGGCGCGCCTGGCGACGTAAGGCATCCGCCATTTCCCTCGAATTCCATTCAATGTGTTCGCTGACCCGCTCGACGAGTTCCTTCGGCGTTTCCAGCAATCCGCCGAACGGACGGACGGCGATCATGGGTATGTCGTTGGCGGCTGCGACATCCATCTGGAAGCGGATGATATCGACCTTCTGCGCATACTGATTGGCCAGAACGACGACGGCTTCGGCTTGCTTGATCTGATTGATCAGTTCCTCCTTGATCGCTTCCATACCTCCGCTCGCGGGGACGTTCTGCGGCTTGCTGCAGTTGATGTAAAAGAAGCGGTCGACGCCTTCCAGAAACTCGAAAAATCTCAGGTAGTCCTCATCCTCTGCAAAGCTGTGAGTCACGAATACCCGAATGGGATTATTTTCATACACCGTTTTGCCCCCGGCAGCGGCTACTGCCGCTAGTGTAGCGAATTGACCGCCGCAGTGGCCAGCAACGTCATCGGACTCGGATCGACCACATGGCGGGGCCGGCGCGTGTATGATGCTCCGAGCGCAGACCGCCGCCCGGCCCAGTTCGGACCACGGGTTCCGGCATCGGGGCCTCCTGTATTGTAACCTTCGCCCTGCCACGAGACGCTTGCTCCATCATTTATGGATACTCCCGAAGCCTCAGGAAAACATGCGACTGCTTCTTTATAACATCCGCTACGCCGTGGGCGCCGGAGCGTCGATGCATATGCCGCTTCCGGGGGCGGGGTACCTGCTCGGCAACCAGAGCGTGCTTCCGGAAATCACGAATTTCATTCGGGCCGCCAAACCCGATATCGTCGGCCTCATCGAAGTGGACACGGGCTCGATCCGCAGCCGACGCGTCAACCAGGCCGAAAGAATCGCGTCCGAGCTAGGGCTCAATACCTCGTACGAAATCAAGTACGGCGCCAAATCGATAAACCAGCTGCTGCCCATCATCCGCAAGCAGGGCAACGCGTTCCTGGCGTCTCCGAACGTACACGGCGAAACCTTTCATTACTTCGATACCGGCATCAAGCGACTGATCATAGAACTGGAGCTCGAGCGATTCGCTGTGTTCCTGGTGCACCTGTCACTGAAATACCGCCATCGGCACCTGCAGCTTCGCAAGCTGTACGACCTCATTTCGGTGACCAAGAAGCCGGTGATGGTCGCCGGCGACTTCAACACTTTCTGGGGTGAAAATGAAATTTACCTTTTCATGCGCGCTGCGGGGTTGCAGAGCGCGAACACGCGCCACCTTCCCTCCTACCCCAGCCGGTCGCCACGGAAGGAACTGGACTTCATCCTGTATCAGGAAGGTATAACGGTGACTGGTTTCGATGTGCCGAACGTGCGACTGTCCGATCATTTGCCCCTCATCTGCGATTTCGACGTGGCCTGAGGGACACTTCCGTTCGCAAGAGCCGATATCAAACGAACCTGGACCGTAGTCTATGACCCAGCTATCCGGCAACGACAACGCCACCGACGAGATCGCGCACTGGCGCGTCGAACAGGACAGCGCCGGCATCGCCTGGCTGTGTATCGACAAAGCCGACGGCAGCGCCAACGTCCTGTCGACGTCTGTGCTACGTGAGCTGAACACGATCATCGAACCGTACAAGAGCGAGCCTCCGCGCGGCATCGTGATTTATTCCGGCAAGCCGAACGGCTTCATCATGGGCGCCGACATCAATGAGTTCACGACGATCCGGGACCCGGGCGAAGCGTACAACCTGATTCGCCTGGGCCAGCAGGTGTTGAGCACACTGGAAGCGCTGCGTTGCCCAACGGTCGCTGCGATCAACGGGTTTGCGCTTGGCGGCGGCTTCGAGCTGGCGCTCGCATGCGACTATCGACTCGTCCTGCAGACGGACAAGGCGATACTCGGTCTTCCCGAAGTCCAGCTCGGCATTCATCCGGGATTCGGAGGCACGGTTCGCACCGTGCGTATTGCCGGTGTCCGGGCAGCGATGGGACTGATGCTGAGCGGACAGCCGATTGCCCCGGGGCGCGCCCGGCGCCAGGGCCTCATCGACAGGATCGTGACTCCCGACAACTGGAAACAGGCGGCGAGGGAGATGATTGCGTCGCCGCAGAAGCGTGCGCAGGCCGGTTGGATCGATCGCCTTCTCAACCTTTCGCCAGCGCGGCCGTTCATCGCGAAGAAGTTGAGCGGCGAAGTAGCCAGGCGGGCGCGACCCGACCACTACCCTGCCCCGTACGCGATCATAGACCTGTGGGTCCGGCACGGTGCCGACGAACACGATGGATACGAGGCGGAAGCCCGTTCGATCGCCGAACTGATGTGCGGAGAGACCTCGCGTAACCTGGTGCGCGTTTTCTTTTTGCAGAATCGGCTGAAGTCGCAGGGCAATCGCCCGGCGGGTCGCATCGAACGCGTGCACGTCGTCGGGGCAGGCGTGATGGGCGGCGACATCGCTGCCTGGTGCGCGCTGCGTGGTCTTAAAGTAACGCTCCAGGACCGGGGTGCCGAATACATCCGCCCGGCCATTGAAAGAGCTTCGAACCTGTTCGAAAAGCAGGTCCGTCAGGAAAAAGAGCGGGCAAAAACGACCGCACGGTTGAGAGCAGACGCGGACGGCAGCGGCGTCGCCGACGCAGACCTGGTCATCGAAGCAATCTTCGAGAATGCCGACGCAAAGAAAGCGTTGTACGCGAAGCTGCAGGCGTCGATGAAAGCGGGCGCAGTGCTCGCAACCAACACCTCAAGTATTCGACTGGAGGATCTGCGCACGAATCTCGATCGCCCGCAGCGGTTCATCGGCCTGCATTTTTTCAATCCCGTGGCCAAGCTGCCGCTGGTCGAAGTCGTCCGCTGCACGGATACCGAGCAGGAGGTTCTTGATGTCGGCTTCGCATTTGTCAAAGCCCTCGGCAAATTTCCACTCGAATGCATGAGTTCGCCGGGGTTCGTCGTCAATCGCGTACTGGCGCCATACATGGCTGAATCCATGTACCTCGCAGAAGGAGGCGTGGCGCTACGGGACATCGATCGCGCCGCGGAAGATTTCGGCATGCCGATGGGACCAATCGAGCTTCTGGACAGCGTTGGCATTGACGTCGCGTTGCACGTCTCGGAAGTCCTGGGCGCGGCGTTCAATCAGCAGATCCCGCCTCAGCTCGCACAGATGGTCGAGGAGAAGCGACTCGGGCGAAAGTCCGGACGGGGTTTTTATGCCTGGGAGAATGGCAAAGCGGTCAAGCCGGACGAACAACCTGCTGATCCAGACCTTGCCGTTCCCGAAGATATTCGAGACCGGCTGATACTCCCGATGGTGAATGAGTCCGTAGCGTGCCTGCACGAGGGCGTGGTGACCGACGCGGATCTGCTTGACGCCGGCGTCATCTTCGGAACCGGCTTCGCCCCGTTCCGCGGTGGCCCGCTGAAGTACGCACGCGACCGGGGTACTGATGAAATCCGGCAACAACTTCATCGCCTTCAGGAAAAATACGGTGAGCGTTTTCGCCCACACGATGGCTGGACGAGTTTCTGAGATCCGGTCCGGCGCGCCGGAGGCTGGCTTGATAAACTGTGCACCGTTTCACGGTGCAGCACCGTGGCGGTATCGGAGCCTTATTAATTGGAGGTAGAATAACGGCTTAGCCCGTCATCCAACAGACGCCTCACACCGGTGCCGGGACCGGTTCGGCCTGACGGCAGGACAGTCAGGACCCGTGCCTGACGCAACGAAGCTAAAAACGAGCACAACAGGATGAAAAATGAAGGACGAGCAGCTGGATACTGAACTGCTCAAGGGCTTTTCTCCACTGGATGGACTGAAGCGGGACAACCTCGCTGCACTGGCGAAGAAGGTGCAGATTCGTGAGTTGTCGCCTCAGCAAATCCTGTTCAAGGAAGGCGATACCGAGAAGCGCACGGTCTACGTCGTGTCCGGTGCCCTTGAACTCGTTGACCAGGGACAGATTCAGGAGATCATCGAAGGCGGCACTGACAGCGCCAGGAATCCCGTATCGCCGATGTTCCCGCGGCGCGTTACAGCAAAGGCGCGCAATCGGGTGCAGTACATTTCGATAGACAGCGATTTGCTGGACGTCATGCTGACGTGGGACCAGACCGGTTCATACGAGGTGTCGGAACTCAAGGGCGACAATTCCAGCGCCAGCGGCGACGACTGGATGACCATGCTGCTGCAAACGAAGGCTTTCCACAAGATACCGCCAGCCAATATTCAGGCGATCTTCATGCGCATGCAGCAGATCAACTACAAGGCCGGCGACGTCGTGCTCAAACAAGGCGCTGAGGGAGATTATTTTTACGTTCTGACCCGCGGCAAGTGTCTCGTCACGCGGGAAACGCCGCTGAACAAGGAAGGCATCAAGCTTGCCGAGCTGTCGGTCGGGGACACGTTCGGCGAGGAGGCGTTGATATCCGACGCAAAACGCAACGCCACCGTGACCATGCTGACAGATGGTGCGGTCATGCGCCTTGGAAAAGATGACTTCAAGCGTCTGCTCAACGAGCCGATGCTGGACTGGGTAACCGCTGCCGAAGCCGACGAGATCGTGCGCAAGGGCGGGCACTGGCTGGACGTGCGCCTGCCAAGCGAGTTCGAGAATCATCATTACGACAACGCGATCAACATCCCGCTGTATTTCATACGGCTGAAGATCAACACGCTGGATCCCAAGGGGAAGTATGTCGTCTGCTGCGACACCGGCAGGCGCAGCTCAGCGGGTGCCTATATCCTGAGCGAGCGCGGCTACAACGTGCACGTACTGCGCGGCGGAATTAACTCCGGGCAGAACTAGTGCCCTGTCCCGTAAATAACTAGGCCATTTCGGTTGCGGATTTTTGCGTCTGGCAAGGCGTGGCGACGAGTAATAGCACCGCTATTGCGAGGAGTCGCAACGCCGCCAGACGCAAAAAGGCGCAGCGAAATGGCCTAGTTATTTACGGGACAGGACACTAGCGGCGGACGGATGGCTTGTCGCCAGTCGCGCGAAAACCTGAATCCCGTTTAATCCACGCTTTCGCGGGAGACGATCCGGTCCTTGGGCCTACATCGTGTGGGTGGGCTTGTCGCCACCCAGCGCGCCGGCCAGGTAATTCTCAATCTTTTTCTGCGTATTGCCTTGGTCCTGATCGCTGAACTGTACGCCGATGCCTGCGGTTCTCTTGCCCTGTGCGCCTTTCGGAGTCATCCAGATGACGGTGCCGGCAACCGGAATCTTCTCTTCCTCGCCCATGAGGTTCAGCAGCATGAAAACCTCATCGCCCAGCCGGTAGGAGCTGTTCGTCGGTATGAAAAGCCCCCCGTTTACCACAAACGGCATTT
>Ga0268386_10003544_pt1 | contig 11385 bp, 9 predicted proteins | sample RVTome_15_FD_200260 | JGI IMG/M metagenome (GOLD analysis project Ga0268386, IMG submission 200260) | Soil microbial communities from uranium-contaminated site in the Upper Colorado River Basin, Wyoming, United States - RVT150D86... ... | reverse complement strand
CGAGGCCGAAGAGCCGGCCGACGTAGTCGAGGTACTCCGCGGCCGTGAGGTAGTCGTAGAGGTAGGGGTGCTCGGGCAGGAAGCCGGTCCGGTAGCGCCAGGCCCGGTCCTCGTGGGGCAGCCCGAGGACCCTCAGGGAACCCGAGTCGGGGCGGAGAAGCCCGGTCAGGACCTTGAGGGTGGTGGTCTTGCCGGAGCCGTTCGGCCCCAGGTAGCCGAAGACCTCGCCGCGCTCCACGTCGAAGCTGACGTCCACGAGGGCGGGACGGAGCCGCGTGATCACGTGGCCGACCCGGTACGACTTGGAGAGGGAGACAACCTCGAGGGCCGGGGCGCGATCCGCCATCGGGCCCGAGGTTAGCAGGTCACTGGATGATGATGCAACCGGGGGACATCGCGCCGCCGCCGGTGGCCACCGGCGTGCCGTCCGAGGTCGTGCAGATGGCGCCGCTGCAGTCGCCCGCGAAGCCCCGCACCCCGGTCTGCCCGACCGAGACCGGCGTCGCGTGGTAGACGTAGCAGCTCAGCGCGTTCGAATGCGGGGCGTTCGTGACGACGGCCGACTCGTCCATGGACCGGGCGTAGCCGGTCTTCGTGGTGAGGGACGCCATCGCCGAGTCCAGGAAGGTCGGGGCGTTCGTGGGATACCCGGTGATGCAGGTGTCGGGGGCGAGGAGGCAGGTGGGGGCGCCGTAGTAGCCTCCCGTCGCCGAGTGGTAGGCCGCCTGGGCGGAGATGACGGTCCTGATGTCCCCGACCGCGGCCGCCTCGTTGGCCGAGATCCGGGCCCGCAGGAGGCTCGGGATCGCGATGGCGGCGATGATGCCGATGATCGCGACCACGATCAGCAGCTCGATGAGCGTGAACCCCCCCTGGGCGTGGCGCACTCCCCTTCTCTCCACGCGTCCTCCTCCTCAGGCGTCTCCGCCTCGGCAAGGTTCCGGGGGGGCTCGAGGCCCCCCCGGCAAGGCAAAGTTACTGCAGGATCACGCAGCTCGACCCGACGGTGAGCGCGCCCGACACGAAGGCGGGCTCGGTCCCGTCGGGGCTCTGGCACACGATGCCCGAGGAGTCGCCGCCGAACCCACGGACGCCGGTCTGGCCCTGGTTGACCGGGGTCGCGGTGTAGACGTAGCTCGAGACGCTGGTGGACGCGCCGGAGAGCTGGGTGTTGATGTTCGTCGGCGCCGGGCCGAAGCTCGGCGTGAACCGGTTGTAGCCCGACTTGGGGACGAGGGACGCGATCGCGCTGTCCACGAAGGTCGGGGAGTTGGTGGGGTAGTTCGGGATGCAGCCGAAGGGATCGACGAGACAGGTGAAGTCGTTCGCGTAGTACCCGCCGTTGGCGGACTGGTAGGCGGCCTGGGCCGAGATGACGGTGCGGATGTCACCGATCGTCGCCGCCTCGTTCGCGGAGACCCGGGCCCGGAGGAGGCTCGGGATCGCGATGGCCGCGATGATGCCGATGATCGCGACGACGATCAGCAGCTCGATCAGTGTGAAACCCTTCTGGTTCTTCATCGAGTTTGACCTTCCTTTCGCCAGTGCACTGGCCACCCGCTGGTAAAGCAATGAAGGTGCCAGGGAGGCGGCGCGGCAAGTCGTTGACGGAGAGACGTTTGTCCACTCGGCCGCCGGGGAAGGCCTGACAAAGTTTGTCACCGGCGTCAATTCCTGTCCGCGAGGGTGGGATGCCCCTGCACCGCCGCCGAGTGCTTCTGGATGAGGTAGCGGAGCGACCGCGCGGACACGCCCAGGAGGCGGGCCGCCTCGCTGCGGTCGCCCCGGCACCGTTCGAGGGCCTCGAGGAGGAGGCGGCTCTCGGTCGCCCGGAGGTGCTCGTCGAGGCTGAAGCCGTTTCCGAGGTCGGGGGCGCCCGGCGCGGGCGCCTCTCCGCGCCCGCGCACCGGGTCGGCGAGCCGCTCCGGAAGGACCGCCTCCGTGGCCTCGAGGGCCACCGCGCGCTCGATCACGTTCTCCAGCTCCCGGACGTTCCCCGGCCACGAGTAGCGCCGCAGCAGCTCCATGGCCTCCTCGGAGACCTTCGCCACGTTCTTCCCCATCTCCCGGGCGAACCGCCGGAGGAAGTGGTCGGCGAGGAGGGGGATGTCCGTCCGGCGCTCCCGGAGGGGAGGGGTGTGGATGGGAATCACCTGGAGGCGGTAGAAGAGGTCCTCGCGGAAGCGCCGCTCCCGGACGAGGGACTCCAGGGGGACGTTGGTCGCGGAGATCACCCGCACGTCGACCTCGAGCTCGTCGGTCCCCCCCACCCGCCGGATCCGCTTCTCCTGGAGCGCCCGCAGGAGCTTGACCTGCATGGGCGGGGAGGTCTCCCCCACCTCGTCCAGGAAGAGGGTCCCCCGGTGGGCGGCCTCGAAGAGGCCCTTCTTGTTCTGGTGGGCGTCGGTGAACGCGCCCTTCATGTGCCCGAACAGCTCGCTCTCCAGCAGGGTGTCGGGGAGGGCTCCGCAGTTCACCGAGACGAACGGGCCGTCCTTGCGGGGGGAGAGGGAGTGGATGGCCCGGGCGACGAGCTCCTTCCCGGTCCCGCTCTCCCCGGTGACGAGGACGGTGGAGCTGGTGGGGGCGACCGAGCGGACCATCTCGAAGAGGGCGGCCATCGCCGGGGAGACCCCCACGAGCTGGTCGAGGGCGTGGGGACGCCCGAACTCCCGCTTGAGGCGCAGGTTCTCCTCGCGGAGGTCCTGGCGCTCCAGGGCGTTGCGGACCACGATCTTCAGCTCGTCGACGTCGAAGGGCTTCAGGATGTAGTCGTGGGCCCCCAGCTTGAGGGCGGCCACCGCGGTCTCCGCGGTGCCGAAGGCGGTCATCACGATGACGACGGTCTCGGGGGAGGCCGCCTTCACGTGGCGCAGGATCTCGATCCCGTCTCCGTCGGGGAGCTTGACGTCGGTGATCACGAGATCGACGGGGGCCCGGGCGAGGACGGCCGCCGCCACCGCCCGGCTCTCCGCCGCCACCACGTCGAAGCCCTCCTTGCGGAGCATGATCGCGAGGAGCTCCCGCATCGACTGCTCGTCGTCGACGACGAGGATCCGCCGCACGCCTCAGGCCTCGACCGGGATCGGCACGAGGGGCAGCCGGACGTCCACCTGGGTCCCCTGGCCGGGGGCGCTCCGCACGGTGATGTCGCCGCCGTGCTCGCGCACGATGCCGTAGACGATGGCGAGACCGAGCCCGGTCCCCATCGGGGTCGAGGAGTGGAAGGGCTCGAACATCCGGCGCTGCTCCTCCCGGCCCATCCCCTGTCCCTGGTCGCGCACCGAGAACACGAGGTCGTCCGAGGACCTCCGGAGCCGGACCTCGAGCCGCCCTCCCTCGGGCATGGCCTCGAGGCCGTTGCGGGCCAGGTTCCAGAAGACCTGGGTGATCTGGTCGGGGTCGGCGAGGCACAGGTGGGGCCCCGCGTCCGCCTCGAACCCGACGTCGTGGCGGGCCCCGACCTCGGGGCCGTTCTTCAGGAGGGTCACCGCTCCCGCGAGGAGGGGCCCGAGGTCCACCGGTCCCCGGCCCCGGGGGACGGGCCGGACCTGGAAGAGGAATCGGTTGAGGGTGTCGCTCAGCCGCTTGGACTCCCGGGTGATGATGCGGAGGAGCCGCTCGTGCTCCCCGGAGACGTCGACCTCGCCCATCAGCACCTGGGCCGACCCGCTGATCGAGCCGAGGGGGTTGCGGATCTCGTGGGCGAGCTGGGCCGCCATCTCCCCCACCGCGGCCAGCTTCTCCTTGGTCCGCACCTCCTCCTCCAGCCGCTTGACGTCGGTCAGGTCCTGGAAGACGAGCAGGTACCCGCTCCCCGGACGGTCGCGGGGGGCGAGGCGGGTGACGGTCACCCCGAGGTCGAGGGTGCCTCCCCCGGTGACGGCGTATTCGAGCTCGAGCCGCGCGAGGGAGCGGCTGCCCGCCCGGGCCCGCAGGGCGGACGGCTCGAGGAGCGAGGAGCCGAAGACCTCTCGGATGCGCTTCCCCCGGACCGCCCCCGACGCCTGGCCGAGGATGGCCTCCCCGAAGGGGTTCACGTAGAGGATGCGGCCGGAGTCGTCGGCGGTCAGGAGACCGCTCTGGATGCTGCCGACGATGACCTCGTTCAGCTCCCGGAGGTCCGCGACCTGCCCGGCCGCCTCCACGAGCTTCTCCCCGGCGTGGCGGAGGCTCTCCGAGAGGAAGGCGCCGATCATGGCCGCGGTGCCGCAGGCCACTCCCGTGACGAGGATCGAGAAGAGCACGAACTTCACGTGGAGCTCGTGGACGTCCTCGAGGCCCGCCCCCGCGGGGAGGAAGCCGGCCCGCACGGACCACAGGAGGCCCGCGTAGAAGATGGTGGCCACCCCGGCCAGGGCCATGCTCGCCCGGCGCTGGATGAGCAGGCTCCCCGACAGGACCGAGATCGGGTAGAGGAGCATGAATCCCGGGCGGACTCCCCCGGTCAGGTAGACGAGCCCGGTGATGATGAGGAGATCCGCGATCGCCTGGAGGTAGACCTGCCAGACCCCCGAGGGGAGGAAGCGCAGGGCGAGGGCGTAGAGGACGGTCAGGAGGTAGGTGGCCCCGATGAGGAAGTAGAGGGGGTTGACCGCGAGGAGGGTCTCCGACACCGCCTCCACGTAGGCGGCGATCAGGAGGAGGGTGGTAACCATGACCAGCCGGAAGAGCATCAGCTTCTTCAGGCCGAGCTCGAGGGACTGGTTCATGTGAATCGCGCCTCGCGGCGCGGTCGTTGTCTCACCGCCCGCGCGGTCCCCCCCGGCTCCCGCCCGCGTCGCTCCCTCGCCGGCTTCGCCCGCGGGAGCGGGGACCGTGGGCGGCCGGGTGCATCGCGCTCGCCGATCAGCTCAGCTTGCTGATCAGGTCGAAGAGCGGCAGGTACATGCTGATGACGATGCCGCCGACCGTGACCCCGAGGAACAGGATCATGACGGGCTCCATGAGGGTCAGCAGGTTGGCCACCGCCTGGTCCACCTCCTCCTCGTAGAAGTCGGCGATCTTGCTCAGCATCGCGTCGAGGGCGCCCGTCTGCTCCCCGACCCCGATCATCTGCACCACCATCGCCGGGAAGACCTTGCTCTCCCGGAGGGGCTGGGCAACCGTGAGGCCGCTCTCCACCCCCTTGCGCACCATCTGGATCGCGTCCTCCACGATCGCGTTGCCCGCGGTGCGGGCGGTGATGTCGAGGCCGTCGAGGATGGGGACCCCCGAAGCCATCAGGGTGGAGAGGGTGCGGCAGAAGCGGGCCACCGCGATCTTCCGCATGATGTCCCCGAGGATGGGGGCCTTGAGGACGAGCCCGTCGATCTGCCGCCGTCCGCCGTAGGTGGCGTAGTAGCGCCGGAACAGGACCACCGCGAGGACGCCGAAGACGATGATGAAGGGGAGCAGGCGCACGAACCAGTTGGAGAGGGCGATCACGAAGCGGGTGGGGAGGGGCAGCTCGGCCCCGAGGCCCGCGAACATCGAGGCGAAGGTGGGGATGACCTTCCAGAGGATCACCGCGATGACGATGGCGGCGATGCCGATGACCGCCACCGGGTAGACCATCGCCCCCTTGACCTGGGCCTTCAGCTTCACCGCCTTCTCGATGTAGGTGGCGAGGCGCTTCAGGATGGTGTCGAGGATGCCCCCCGCCTCCCCGGCCGCGATCATGTTGACGAACAGGTCGTCGAAGGCCTTGGGGTGCTTGCGCATGGCGTCGGCGAGGCTCGCCCCCCCTTCCACGTCCATCCGGGTCTGCTGGAGGATCTTCGCGAAGTTCTTGTTCTCCTGCTGGCTCCCCAGGATCTCCAGGCACTGCACGAGGGGGAGGCCGGCGTCGATCATGACGGAGAACTGGCGGGTGAAGATGGCGAGGTCCTTGGAGGGGACGCCGCCCCCGAGCTTGGGGAGGGCGATCTCCTTCCCCTTCTCCTTGACCGACGAGACCAGGATCTGGTCCCGGCGGAGCAGGGCCATCACCGCTTCCTTGTTGTCCGCGACCCGCTCCCCCGAGACGACCTTGCCGTCCCGGGTCTTGCCCTTCCAGACGTAAGCTGGCACTTCGGTCCTCCTCCTAGCTCACCCGGGGGGCGCTCAACGGACCCCCGGACGCAGGGGTGGCCGGCCCCCGGCCTGCGGGGTCGCGAGGCCGGCGCCGCGGTTGATCATGTCCTGCAGCTCGTCGGGGTTCGAGCTCGCCCCGAGACCGGTCTGCAGGCTGATCTGCTTGGCGAAGTAGAGGCTGGCCAGGCACTGGTTGAACGTCTGCATGCCGTACTTCTCCTGGCCCGTCTGCATGGAAGAGTAGATCTGGTGGATCTTGTCCTCGCGGATCAGGTTACGGATGGCCGCGTTGGGGACCATGATCTCGAGGGCGAGGCAGCGCCCGGTCCCGCTCGCCTTGGGGAGGAGCGACTGGCACATGATCCCCTCGAGGACGAGCGACAGCTGGGCCCGGACCTGGGACTGCTGGTGGGCGGGGAAGACGTCCACGATGCGGTTGATCGTCTGGGCGGCGGAGTTGGTGTGGAGGGTCGCGAAGGTGAGGTGGCCGGTCTCGGCGATCCGGAGCGCGGACTCGATGGTCTCGAGGTCGCGCATCTCCCCGATGAGGACCACGTCGGGGTCCTCGCGGAGGGCGGCCCGGAGCGCGTTGGTGAAGGAGTGGGTGTCGGCGTGGATCTCCCGCTGGTTCACCACGCACTTCTTGTGCTGGTGGAGGTACTCGATGGGGTCCTCCACGGTCAGCATGTGCTCGTGGCGCTCGCTGTTGATCTTGTCGAGCATGGCCGCGAGGGTGGTGGACTTCCCCGAGCCGGTGGGGCCGGTGACGAGCACGAGGCCCCGGGGCTTGTCGCAGATCTGGGCGATCACCGGGGGGAGCCCCAGGTCCTTGAACCCCCGGATCTCGTAGGGGATCGTCCGGTAGACCGCGGCCACCGCCCCCCGCTGGAGGAACACGTTGGCCCGGAAGCGGGCGAGCCCCTTGATCCCGAAGCTGAAGTCCAGCTCGAGCGTCTCCTCGAAGCGGTGCTTCTGGGCGTCGGTGAGCACGCTGTAGGCGAGCTGCTTGGTCTCGACCGCGGTGAGGGGCGGGGTGTCCAGGGGACGGAGCTTGCCGTCCACCCGGACCTGGGGCGGCGAGTTGGTGGTGACGTGGAGGTCGGTCCCCCCCATCTCCGTCATGGTCTTGAGAAGCTGGTGAAGGCTGACCGCCACTATGACCCCCTCGTCAGTCGGGGCGCCGCCGCGCCGCGGTTTCTCGTCCGGGAGCCCGCTCGAGGCCGCCTCAGAGCACGGTCTCCCGGAGCACTTCCTCGACGGTGGTGATTCCCGCCTTGATCTTCTCGACGCCGCTCATCCGGAGGGTGAGCATCCCCTCCTCGAGGGCCTTCCGCTTGAGCTCCACCGCGGTCGCCCCCACCATCACGAGGTCGCGGATCCCCTCGGAGACCTCCATGACCTCGTAGAGCCCGACCCGGCCCTTGTAGCCGGTCCCGTTGCAGGTGCCGCAGCCCCGCCCCTTGAAGAGCTTGAAGCCCCCGACGTCCTCGGGGGGGACCCCGATCTCGATCAGGGTCTTGCTCGGGAAGTCGGCGACCTCGGTCTTGCAGGCGCTGCAGACGCGGCGGATGAGGCGCTGGGCCTGGATCAGGTTGACCGCGGTCCCCACCAGGAACGGCTCGATGCCCATGTTCACCATGCGCGACACGGTGGAGGGGGCGTCGTTGGTGTGGAGGGTGGAGAGCACCAGGTGGCCGGTGAGGGCGGCCTTGACCGCGATCTCCGCGGTCTCGTAGTCGCGGATCTCCCCCACCAGGATGATGTTGGGGTCCTGGCGGAGGAAGGAGCGCAGGACCGCCGCGAAGTTGAGGCCGATCTGGTCCTTGATCTGGACCTGGTTGATCCCCGGCAGGTTGAACTCCACCGGGTCCTCGGCGGTCATGATGTTGGTGTCGGGCTTGTTGAGGGAGGCGATGGCCGAGTAGAGGGTGTTGGTCTTCCCCGAGCCGGTGGGGCCGGTGACGAGGACGATCCCGTAGGGCTTGGCGATCGCCTTCTTGAAGCGCTCGAGGGAGCCCGGCTCGAAGCCCAGCTTGGTCATGTCCAGCATGAGCTTCGTCTTGTCGAGGAGCCGGAGGACGATCTTCTCCCCCCAGAGGGTGGGGAGGCAGGAGACGCGGAAGTCCAGGTCGCGGCTGCGGTCCTCGACCTTCATCTTGATCTTGATCCGGCCGTCCTGGGGGAGGCGCTTCTCCGCGATGTCCATCTTGGCCATGATCTTGATGCGGGAGGTGAGGGGGTCCTTCAGCTTCATCGGGAGGGCCATCACGTTGTAGAGGATCCCGTCGATCCGGAACCGGACCCGGAACTCCTTCTCGTAGGGCTCGATGTGGATGTCGGAGGCCCCCCGCTTCAGCGAGTCGATGAGGAGGACGTTCGTCAGCTTGACCACCGGGGCGGCGTCGACGTCCTTGGTGATCTTGCCGAGGTCGATCTCCTCCTCGTCGGTCCTGACCGTCTCCACGTCCGCCTCGGCGTCCGACATCGCGTCGAGGTCCACCTCGGAGAGGCCGACCGACGCCATGTCGTCCATGCTGAGGCCCGGCCCCTCCATCACCTCCTTGAGGCTCGGGGACTTGCCCCCCAGCATCGGGTAGCCGCCCGGGTTGCCGCCCCCGCTCGACGCCGCCTCCCGGCGCAGCTCCAGGGACCGGGTGGAGCCGTAGTACTTCTCGATCGCCTCCTCGAGGGAGGTCTCGGACGCCACCACCGGCTCGACGTTGTAGCCGGTCATGAACTTGATGTCGTCCATGGCGAACACGTTGGTGGGGTCGGCCATGGCGATGGTGAGGGTGGCCCCCGAGCGCGAGAGGGGGAGGATCTGGTACTTGCGGGCGGTCTCCGCGGGGATGATCTTGATGATCGTGGGATCGACCTCGAAGTGGTCGAGGTTGATCGAGGGGACCCCGTACTGCCGGGAGAGCAGGCTGGTGATCTCCTCGTCCCGGACGTATCCCAGGGACACGAAGGCCTTCCCGAGCTTGCCTCCGTTCATCTTCTGGTGGCTGAGGGCTTCCTGGAGCTGCTGAGGAGTGACCATGTTCTCCTTCAGCAGCAGCTCACCGAGCTTGACGGGCATTCGTTCCTGTGGAAAACCTAAGTGTCTCTGTTACTTAGTCGGTAGATGCTAACGCTCTCACGAGAAGCCTGTCAAGCTTACGGACCCCGAGGGTGGCCGGGCGTGACCCCGATCACCCGCGGGAGGCCGTCCGGCGACCCGCCGGGGGCCACGTGCTAGGATGGCTCGGCCGACGGTGATGAAGACCCGCCCGGAGGAGACGAGCGCCCCCGCACCTCTCCTCCTCACCGTCCCCTGGCTGGACGAGCGCGAGCGGGAGCGCGTCGGCCAGGCCCTCGCCGGGCGGCTGGCCGGCGACGGTCCTTTCGGACACCGGGTGGAGCGGCGGCTCGCGGAAGCCCTCGGGGTGCCCCGGGTCCTCCTCACCACCTCCTGCACCCACGCGCTGGAGCTGGCCCTCATGGCCCTCGGGGTGGGACCGGGCCAGGAGGTCGTCTGCCCCTCCTTCACCTTCGTCTCCACCGCCAACGCCATCCTCCGGGTCGGGGCCCGGCCGGTGTTCGCGGACATCGAGGAGGACTCCCTCGGCCTCGACCCCGACGACGTGGCCCGGCGGCTGACCCCGCGGACGGCCGGGCTCCTCCCCGTCCACTACGGGGGGGTCGCCCCCGACATGGACCGTCTCCTCGCCCTCGCGGCCGACCGGGGCCTCGCGGTCGTCGAGGACGCCGCCCAGGGGCTGGGGGCCTCGTACCGGGACCGACCCCTGGGCACCCTGGGAGACGCGGGCTGCTTCAGCTTCCACGAGACCAAGAACGTGACCTGCGGCGAGGGCGGGGCCCTCGTGCTCCGGGACCCGGGGGTGACCGCCCGGGCCGAGGTGATGCGGGAGAAGGGGACCAACCGCAGCGCCTTCCTGCGCGGGGAGGTGGACAAGTACACGTGGGTCTCCGAGGGGAGCAGCTACGTGCTCTCCGACGTCCTCGCGGCCGTCCTCGACGCCCAGCTCGACAAGCAGGCCGAGATCGAGCGGCGGCGGGCCGCGGCCTCCCGGCGCTACCGGGAGGGGCTCGGGACCTGGGCCGGCGTCCACGGGGTCCGGCTGCCTCCCGAGCTGCCCGGCCGGGGCCCGAGCCACCACCTCTTCTACCTCCTCTACCCGAGCGAGGCCGTCCGGGACGCCGCCCTTGCCCGCCTGAGGGGGGAGGGCGTGCTCGCCACCTTCCACTACGTCCCCCTGCACTCCGCCCCCCACGGCCAGGCCCTCGGCAACGCCTCTCTCCGGCTGCCCGTCACCGAGTCGGTGGCGGGCCGGCTGCTCCGCCTCCCCCTCCACCCCCTCCTCGGCGAGGACGACCTCGACCGGGTGGTGGAGGCGGTCCGCCGGTCGATCGGCTGATCGAATGGCGGGAGGCCCCCGGGTCAGCGTCGTCCTCGCCTGCTACAACGAGGCCGAGATCCTCGAGTCGAGCTTCGCGGAGATCGTGGACACCCTGGAGAACATGGGGCGCTCCTTCGAGATCCTCCTCGTGGACGACGTCAGCCGGGACCGCACCCGGGAGATCATCCGGGCCCTCGTGGCCGGCCATCCCGGCCTGGACCTGCGGGTCCTCCTCCACGAGCGCAACCAGGGGCGGGGGGCGACGGTCACCGACGGCTTCCGGGCCGCCCGGGGGGAGATCGCCGGCTACCTCGACGTGGACCTCGAGGTGCACGCCCGGTACATCCCGTCCCTCGTGCGGGCGATCGAGCAGGGAGCCGACGTGGCGACCGTCCGGCGGATCTACGCGCTCCAGCTCTGGAGCCTCGACCGGTACTTCATGAGCCGGGGCTACGGCTGGCTCGTCCGGAAGCTGCTCGGCACGAACGTCCAGGACACCGAGACCGGCTACAAGTTCTTCCGCCGGGAGCGAGTGCTCCCCCTCCTCGACGAGGTCCGGGACCCCGGCTGGTTCTGGGACACCGAGTTCATGCTCCGGGCGGAGCGGCGCGGCCTGCGCATCGTCGAGGTGCCCGGCGCCTACCTCCGGCGCTTCGACAAGACCTCCACCGTCCGCGGCCTGCGCGATTCCCTGGAGTACTTCCGGAAGCTGGTCGCGTTCCGGGCCCAGCTGCGCCGGGGGGGGTCGTGAAGGCCCTCGAGGAGATCGGCTGGAGGAAGGCCCTCCGGTTCGCCTTCTTCACGCTCGCGACGGGCGCCTACCGCCTGGCGTTCCTCCCCCCCCTGCGCGTGGCCTGGCTCCGCCTCATGGGGGCCCGGGTCGGCCCGCGGGTGATCGTCCACGGCGTCCGCTTCTTCAACCTCTACCGCC
>Ga0268386_10003543_pt1 | contig 11385 bp, 11 predicted proteins | sample RVTome_15_FD_200260 | JGI IMG/M metagenome (GOLD analysis project Ga0268386, IMG submission 200260) | Soil microbial communities from uranium-contaminated site in the Upper Colorado River Basin, Wyoming, United States - RVT150D86... ... | reverse complement strand
ACGGCCAGGCGCAGGTCCAACAGGTTGGCCACGCCACCGACCGCCCGGCCCACCAGGGTCCCCGTCCTCTGCCTCCAGCGGCGGTCGGCCTCGGCCGCCGGCGCCCCTGTCAGCTCGGCGATGGCGGTGCCGGACGCCTCCCCCTCCAGGCTGCCTGCGATGCCGGCGTGGGTGCGGCCGCCTGGGACCACCACCAGGTGGCCGATGTGGCCGGCGTTGCCGTCGGCACCGTCGAGCAGGCGGCCGTCGAGGACGATGCCACCCCCGACACCGGTGCTGACGACCAGAGCGATGAAGTCGGAGCAGCCGGACGCTGCGCCCTTCCATCCTTCGGCCAGGGCCAGCGCCTTGGCGTCGTTGTCGACATGGGTGGGCAACCCGAGGACCTCGGTCAGCCGGTCCCGGAGCGGGAAGCTGCGCCACGCCCCGATGTTGAGCGGCGAAACGAGGGCGCCGTTGCCCGTCATCGGACCTCCGCTGCCCACCCCGCACACCTCCACGCCGGCCGACGAGGTGTCGGAGCACACGGACCCGACCAGCTCGACCAGGGCCTCGAACAGTCCCTCTGCGTCACGATCGGTCGGGGTCGGCCGACGCCGGCGGTGCAGGATCACCCCTTCATCGGTGACGACACCGACGTCGAGCTTCGTTCCGCCCACGTCGATGGCGAGGGCTCGGGCCACGCGGCGACGGTAGCTCCCCCGGGGGCGGGCGAGGGGGTGACTGCCCGGCGCGGCCCCAGCCTCGGTCGAGCGCGACGATCGCGACCCCAGCGGCGTTCTAGCCGCGTAGTGCCGACCCGGTGCCGGGGCCTAGGCTGGGCTGCGCCGTCGTGTCGCCGACCGTTGGGGGTTCCAGGCGGACCATGACTGATCACGCATCCACGACGGGGACGGCTGGCGGGGCCGACGGCAGCGGGCCTGAGCCGGAGAGCCTCACTCCCAACGGACAGCAGTCCGAACGACCGACGCCGGGGTCCGAGACCTTCCCCGAGCTGTTCCAGCGCATCACCGCCAACGTGGCTCAGGTGATACAGGGCAAGCAGGAGGTCATCGAGATGACCCTCCTGTGCCTCGTCAGCGAGGGGCACCTCCTCATCGAGGACGTGCCCGGCGTCGGCAAGACCAGCCTGGCCAAGGCGCTGGCGTTCAGCCTGGACTGCTCGTTCGGGCGGATCCAGTTCACCCCCGACGTGCTGCCGACCGACGTGGTCGGCGTCAACGTGTGGAACAGGGCCTCTGGCGAGTTCGAGTTCAGGCCAGGGCCGATCTTCCACAACCTGGTGCTCGGCGACGAGATCAACAGGGCGTCGCCCAAGACGCAGGCCGCGCTGCTCGAGGCCATGGAGGAGCGCCAGGTCACCGTCGACGGCACCACCTATCCGCTCGCTCCACCGTTCATGGTGCTGGCCACCCAGAACCCGGTCGAGCACGAGGGCACCTATCCCCTCCCCGAGTCACAGCTGGATCGCTTCCTCATGCGGGTGTCGGTCGGGTACCCGTCGCCCGAGGCCGCCATCGACATCCTCGACACCCACGGTGGCACCCTGCCCGGTGTCGGAGCCTTGAGGGCGGTGGCCGACGTCGGCGACGTGGTGGCCATGGTGGCAACCGTGAAGTCGGTGCACGTCGCTCCGAGCCTGAAGCGCTACATCGTCGACCTGGCCGACGCCTCGCGCCGCCACCCGGCGTTGAGCCTGGGTATCTCCCCCAGGGCCACTCTGAACCTCCAACGGGCGTCACGGGCACTGGCCGCAGCCCGGGGCCGCAACTACGTGGTGCCCGACGACGTCAAGCTGTTGGCAGGCGCCGTGCTCGGGCACCGGCTGATGCTCACACCCGAGACGCAGCTGCAGGGGGCGACGGTGGGTGACGTGCTGGAGGACATCCTCGCCACCGTCCCCGTGCCCCTCAACCAGGACGCGTGATGGTCCGGCGGGACCGGGGCCCGGTACCCGCGTCGTGACCGCGGACCGGTGCTGACCCGCTCTGGCTGGGGGATGGTCGGTCTCACGATCGGCCTGTTCAGCGCTGGTCGCATCCTCGGGGTCTTCGAGCTGTACATCCTCGGTGGGGCCACGGCCGGGCTGATCCTGGTAGCGGCGCTCTACGTGGGACTTGTCCGCCTGCGGCTGCGGGTGTCCCGCCAGGTCCGGCCCTTCCGGATCCACGCCGGCTCCCCGGCCCGTGTCGACCTCGAGCTGCAGAACCGGGGCCGGCGCACCCCGGTTCTTCGCATCCGTGACGCGGTGAGCGGCACCGCTGGTGCCGACCTGACCACCGGTCCGCTGCGCCGTGACGAGCTGGCCAGCGCTGCCTACCGCATCCCCACCGAGCGTCGCGGCATCCTCGGGATCGGACCGCTCACCGTGGAGGTAACCGACCCCTTCCGCCTGGCCACGGTGCAGGTGCGGGGTGCCGAGCGAACCGAGCTCACGGTGCTGCCGCGCGTCAAGTCGATCAGCCCGCCGCCGTACACCGTCGGTCGCGACCCCCACGGCGCGGCCGACAACCCCAACTCCCTGGGCCGGGTGGGCGACGACTTCTACGCCCTTCGGTACTACACGGTCGGCGACGACCTCCGCCGCGTGCACTGGCCGTCGACGGCCAGGGTCGGCGAGCTGATGGTCCGCCAGCACGAGCTGCCCTGGCAGGGTCGCACCACGGTGATGCTCGACACGCGCATCGGCGACGCCACCGACGACGAGTTCGAGACCGCGGTCAGCGTCGCCGCCAGCCTGGTGGAAGCCTGCGCCCGCCGGCACGATCTCGTCCGCGTGGTGACCACCGACGGTGGTGACTCCGGCTTCGCCGCCGGTCACGCCCACGCCGACGCTGTCATGGAGTACCTGGCCACCGCTCACCGCAGCGGGCACGGGACCCTGCACGGCGCGCTCACCAACCTGCGACGGTCGACGGAGGGGGGTGCCTTCGTCGCTGTGGGGGCGGCGATGGGACCGGCCGACATCGACGCCGTCCTCCGGCTCCGCTCCCACTACGGGATCACCTACGTGCTGCGCTGCGCTGCGGCCGCCCCTGAGGGCGGCGTGCGCATCGGCGGCGCCGACGGCTACGTGTTGAACGTGGCCGACCTGGGGGAGTTCGGCGAGGACTGGAACCGGATCACACACCGGGGGAGCCGTGCGCTGGCCCGTCGCTGACGGCCGCGACGACGCCGGGACCAGGCCGAGCGAGCGCGGCTCACCCGCCCTGGCGCTGGGTCGAGCCACCGCGCCGCTCATCGCCGCCGAGATCACCCTGACGCTGGTGACGATCTCGGTCGTGGTGGCCATGGGCCGACTGTTCGCCAGCTTCGGCGACCTCCGAACCGTGCTGGTGGCCGGCGTGGTGGCCCACGTCCTGGCCGTCCTGGCCCGTCGGACGCGGCTCGGCGTGGCCCTGTCGCTGCTCGTCTCGGCCCTGGGGATGGTCCTCACCATCACGTGGCTCGAGTACTTCCCGACCACGTGGTACCTCCTGCCCACCAGCACCACGTGGAGCATGGTCGGCACCGACCTCGCGGACGGCTGGGACGCCTTCGGGCTGGTACGAGCGCCGACCGAGGCCCTGCCCGGGTTCGTGGTGGCAGCCGCGGTGGCGGTGTGGGTGGCGGCGGCGATGTCGGACCTGGCTGCCTTCCGGGCATCGAGCGCGGCCGAGGCGCTGGCGCCGGCGGGCGCCATCTTCCTGTTCACGGCCGTGCTGGGAGACGAGCAGCACCGGACGGCGACGACGCTGGGCTTCCTGGCTGCCTCGCTGCTCTTCGTCCTGTGCTTCCGCATCGTGTTCCCTCCCTATCGCACCGTCCCGGTGGGGACCACCGTGCAGCGTCGAGCGGCCTCCCTGGCCTGGGTCGGCATGGGGGTGGCCCTGGCCGCGGTCGCGGTCGGCCTGATCGTCGGACCGCTGCTGCCCGGCGCGGAGGCGAGCCCTGTGCTCAACGTGCGCGAGCTCGACGGCACCGGGGGCGGCAGCTCCCGCATAACCCTGAGCCCCCTGGTCGACACCCGCGGGCGCCTCGTCAACCAGTCCGACACCGTCGTCTTCCGTGTCCAGAGCGACGCCCGCGCCTTCTGGCGAACCACCGCCCTGGACACCTTCGACGGTGCGGTGTGGGGCTCCCAGAACACCTATGACGTGCCAGGGGACAACCTGACGGCGTCCGAGCAACCGCCTTCGGGAGGGCTCGTCCAACAGACCTACACCATCGAGGCCCTGGGCGACATCTGGCTCCCGGCCGCCTACACGCCGGTGTCGGTCGAAGGAGCCGATTCCCGCTGGGACGCCGACTCCTCGACGCTGATCACCCGCGAGGAACGGACCCAGCGGGGCATGACCTACTCGGTCACGTCGCTGTCCCCGACCGCCGATTTCGGGCCAGAGGAGCTGCTGGCCGCCTCCCAGGTCGTCCCCGCCGACGTGCTGGCGCGCTATACGGCGCTACCGGAGGACTTCGACCCCCGCATCACCCAGCTGGCCACCGAGCTCACCGCCGGGCTGCAGACGAGCTACGAGAAGGCGCTGGCGCTGCAGAACTGGTTCCTCAACAACTTCGACTACTCGACCGACGTGGCCGCAGGGCACGGCACCGACCGCATGGCCCAGTTCCTCCTCGAGGAGAGGGTGGGCTACTGCGAGCAGTTCGCCGGTTCCTTCGGTGCCATGGCCAGGGCGGTGGGCCTGCCCACCCGGGTGGCCACCGGCTTCACCCCAGGCGACCTGGTCGACGGTGAGTACGTAGTACGGGGCGAGCACTACCACGCCTGGCCCGAGGTCTACATCGACGGACGCTGGGTGTACTTCGAGCCGACCCCTGGCCGTGGTGCTCCCGGCGCCCTCACCTACACCGGCGTGCCGGAGCAGCAGGTGCAGAGCGCCGAGGGCACGGCGACCACACTCGACGAAGGCAGCGGCCTGATCGGCGGGGCCACCGTGCCGGACATCCCGCTCGAGGACTTCGGGGACTTCGGCGACGACGAGACCGCAGGCGCCGACGCCGGCGATTCCGGTGCGCCGCGCTGGTTCGGCCGGATGCTCGCTGCGGCCGGGATCCTGATGGTGCTGGCCGCGGCCTGGTGGATCGCCATCCCGGCGCTGGTGCGCTGGCGACGACGCCGCCGCCACGCAGCGGCCCGCTCCGCGGCAGAGCAGATCGAGGCATCGTGGCTGGACCTGACCGAGAGCCTGGCCACGGCCGGGGTGGAGGCCGACCCGAGCGAGACGCCGCGGGAGTACGCGGACCGGGCCTACCGCACCAGCGCAGTCCGCCGGGACCAGATCAGCGAGATGGCCAGGTTGATCACCGAGTCCCGCTACAGCGACCAGCCTCCGGGTGACACCGTCGCCGTCCAGGCCGCTGAGCTGGTGCGGGCCCTCGAGGTGGAGCTGGCCGACGCCACCGACGCCAAGGTCAGGTTCCGCCGCCGCATCGATCCACGCCCGCTGCTGCAGCGCTGATGGCGCCGGCGAGTCCGATCAGGTCTCGTCGTCCTTGCTGCCGCGGTGGAAGCGCCCGCCGAGGCGGCGACCCATCCCTCCGAAGGCGTCGCGCATGCCGCCCGACCGCATGGAGGCGGTCATCTGTTGCAGTCCGGCGCGGCCGAGCTTCTGTGCGTTGCGGACGATGAAGATGGTACTGGCGAAGACGATGAGGAAGCCGAGGAAGGCGAGCAGGAAGTGCACGCCCAGGGAGGCGACGAGCACCACGGCTCCGAGCACGAATCCGAGGAGTCCGAGCTTGATGTTGCGCCAGGCGTGTCGGTAGAGGCTGGTCTGACTGACCTCGCGCGCGAACTCGGGATCGTTTTCGTAGAACTCCCGCTCTATCTGGAGGAGAATTCTCTGTTCGTCCTCGGAAAGCGGCACTGTGGCCTCCTTACCAGCCCCTGCGGGAAGTCTCTCACAGGGGCCCATCTTGGACAACGCGCTGAGTGGCCTTGAGGTTCCCTCCGAGAGCCCGTTTCGACGGCGACGGTTGGCCTTCTGTCACTGGCGCACCACCCGGAGATCGTCGGGCGTGCCGTCCACTCTGTAGCGGAACACGCGACCCCGGCTCGAGCGCTCCGCCAGCCAGCTGAGCAGGGGCTCGGTCACCCACATCGAGGTGCCGTCCACCCGCTCGGCCAGCGTGTCCAGGTCGACGAACTCGGCGTCGACAACGATCCCGTCGGGGTCGGCGCCGACCCGCAGCTCGCCGTGCCAGCGGGCGGCCCTGTGGACCTCCACCCTGAGGTCCCAACCCAGCTCCGGTGCCGAGGCCCGCACCTCGTAGATGGGTCCCTCCCAGGCTGTGACCACGATGCCTGTCTCCTCGGCGACCTCACGGGTGAGGCCCTCGATGAGCGTCTCCCCTGGATCGATCACCCCGCCTGGGGTGGTCCAGTCCCTACGCCCGCTGCGCCGGAGGTTGTGGACCAGCAGCAGGCGGCCGCGGCGTTCGATGACTGCGCCCCCGACGACCCAGTCCCGTCGCTCCACCCGGTCAGTCTGACAGCCAGGCCACCACGGCCCCCACCGACTGCTTGCGAGCCTCCAGCGCTCCTACCGGCGGTCGAGAGGCGCCTGGGCATGCCACTCGCTCATGGCTCGCAGGACCAGCACGGCGATGACCGCCACCCCGCCGGCGGCGACCAGCGCTCCTCCCACTGCGGCCAGGGTGGTGGGGACGGTGCAGTCGCCGGTGCACTGCAGGTCGGCAACGGCGAATCCGATGAGCCCACCGCACAGCCCGGCCACGATGATGGCGGCGAAGGCGAGCCCACGGGCGACAGCGGACGGCAGGGCGCTGGGTGCGGCGCCGGCATCGCCTGGGCCATCGGGTCGGGCATCTGCGCCGGGCTCGTCGGGCACGGCCCACCATCGTACGGCGAGCGGCGGACACCGGCGGCAGCTCAGCCCAAAAGAAGTCGCCGGAAACCCTCGGCAGCTCAGCCCAAACGAAGGCGCCGGAAACCCTCGGCGTTGGCGACGCCTACGGCCTCGCCGGCGTCCTCGGCCCTGGCCCTGACCGCCTCGGTGATCCACTGGGCATCGGCCGCCTCGCCGGCGTGATGGCGCAGAGCGGCCGCCTTCGCCTCGACGACGGCGTCGATCAGAACGAAGGCGTCTGGCTCGAGCGAACCGCACAGATAGGCGTCGGAGATGGCGTGCGGCTCGCCCAGGTCCCTGTGGTACCGCGGGCCCGAGGACGGAGCGCCGATGGCGTCCAGGCAGGCCCACCCCACCGCCCGGTGGTCGGGATGGCTGACGTAGCGGTCGCCGTAGATCACCGCCGTCGGATCGTGGAAGAGGACGGCCTCGGGTCGGTGGGCCCGCACTCGGGCCACGATGGCGCGGCGCAGCTCCATGTTGTTGACGACCTCCCCGTCGGGGAAGTCGAGCACCTCGACCGAGCTCAGGCCGAGCAGGCCGGCGGACGCCTCGAGGTGGCGGGCCCGAGCCTCCGTGATGTCGTCGTCGGACGCCTCGCCGTCCTCGCCACCGCGCTCGCCCTTGGTCACAACCAGCAGGTGGACGGCCGTGCCATCCCTGGACCAAGCGGCCAGGGCTCCGCCGCAGTTGACGATGGGGCAGTCGGGATGAGCGAAGATGGCCAGCGCCACCGCAGGAGCGTCGACGATCAACGCAGCGTCGGCCACGAGCGCCGAGGGTACCGTCGGCCCGTGACCGCAGCTCCGGGTCGGCTCGCCGACGACCTCCTCCGCCTGGCGGTGTCCGCTGCAGCGCTGGCCGCACGTGAGCACCGCAGGCGGCCCGCCCCGCTCTGGGTGGACACGAAGTCCTCGACGACCGATCCGGTGACCGAGATCGACCGGGCCAGCGAGCGGGTGATCGTGGAGCACCTGCTGGCGGCACGACCCGACGACGGCGTGCTCGGCGAGGAGGGCAGTGACCTCCCCTCGCGCAGCGGCGTGCGGTGGGTCATCGATCCGCTCGACGGGACCGTGAACTTCCTGTACGGCTACCCCGCCCATGCTGTGTCCATCGCGGCCGAGGTCGACGGTGAGGTGGCGGCCGCCGTGGTGCACGACACCTCCAGGGCCGAGGTGTTCACGGCGGTGCTGGGCCGGGGCGCCCACCTGGACGGCAGGCCCATCAGCGCCAACCGGCCCGCAGGGCTGGCCTGCTCGCTTCTCGGGACGGGCTTCGGCTACGACCCGGCCCGGCGCCGCTGGCAGGCCGAGGTCCTTACGGGGCTCATCGACGTGGTGCGCGACCTGCGGCGCGGCGGCTCAGCGGCCATCGACCTCTGCTCGGTGGCATGTGGGCGTCTGGACCTCTTCTACGAGGTCGGCCTCAACCGATGGGACATGGCCGCAGGGGCCCTCATCGCCAGCGAGGCCGGCTCGACGGCGTGCTGGGAGCCGGAGGTACCTCGACTGCTGGTGGCACCGCCGACCCTGCTGCCGGCCTTCCGGGACGCGATCCGCGACGCGGAGCGAAGAGCCGGCCCGTTGCCTCCCTGACCGGCCGTCGGAGGCCGCGCGGCCGTGATGACTGCGCGTGAGGGCTTCCGTCGGCCAAGATTCACCTGTGGGAACCCGGATCCTGGCCGTCGAGGACGACGAGCGGATCCGCACCGCGGTGCGGTTCGCCCTCGAGGACGAAGGATGGATCGTCGACGAGGCCGAGAACGGCGAGGACGCGCTGGACCAGTTCACCCGTGCGCCGGCCGACGTGGTGTTGATCGACATCATGCTGCCCGGCATCGACGGCTTCGAGCTGTGCCGCTCGATCCGGCGCACCAGCGATGTCCCCATCGTGATGGTCACGGCGAGGGCCGATACCCACGACGTCGTCGCCGGCCTGGAGGCCGGTGCCGACGACTACCTGACCAAACCCTTCGCCCCCAAGGAGCTGTCGGCCCGAATCCGAGCCCTCCTGCGGAGGATCCGCACCTCCGGGCCCGATACCCAGACCGTTCGTGTCGGCGACCTCGAGATCGCCCCCGAGCAGGGAATGGTTAAGCGGGCAGGCGAGGAGGTCCACCTCACCAAGACCGAGTTCAGGCTGCTGTGCGAGCTCGCATCCTCACCGGGGAAGGTGTTCAGCCGCGAGCACCTCCTCGAGCGCGTGTGGGGTTACGGGTACTTCGGCGACGGTCGGCTCGTCGACGTCCACGTCCGCCGCCTCCGCACCAAGGTGGAGACCGACCCCGCCCACCCCCGACATGTCGTCACCGTCCGCGGGATGGGGTACAAGCTCCAGCCGTGAGCAGGTGGCCGACGCGGCCACTCCGTCGGCTCACCAGGGCGACCAGCTCGCTTCGGCTGCGGGCCAGGATCATCACGGCCTTCGGGCTGGGCGGCTTCCTGCTGTCGCTGCTGTTGGCCGGCTCGACGTACTCGCTGACCCGCAGCGTCACCCTGCGCCAGCAGGAGGACGCCTCGGAGCGCCAGTTCTTCCTCAACGCCCAGCAGGTGGAGCAGGCCTCGAGGACCGCCGACACCGACCTGTTGGCCCTGCTGCAGTCGCTCCCCCGCCTGGCCGGCGCCCAGCCCATCGTCAACACCGACGGCGGCGCCGACGACGCCTGGAACGCCCCGTCACTGGAGAGCAGCGACCTGCCGCCGGACCTGATCGGGGCGACCGCCACGAGCTCGGGCGACGCGGCCCTGCGCATGCGCTACGACCTCGACGACTCCCCGTGGCTGGCCATGGGCATGCGCTTCCCGCGCTCCGAGTTCCTCTACTTCGAGCGCGTGCCGCTCTCGGACCTGTCGAGCAGTCTGAACTCGCTGGCCGTCATCCTCGTGGCCGCCACGGTGGTCACCACCGGGGCCGGCATCGCATTGGGCGTGTGGCTGGGAGGACGCGTCCTGCGTCCGCTGGCCGACATCAGCGAGGCGGCCCAGGCCATCGCCGGGGGGCGCTTGGAGACTCGCCTGGAGCGGGTCGACGACCCCGACCTGGCCAAGCTGGTGAACTCGTTCAACGGCATGGCCTCGGCGCTGCAGCAGCGGATCGAGCGAGACGCCCGGCTCGCCTCCGACGTCAGCCACGAGCTGCGATCGCCGCTGATGACGCTGCGGGCCTCGGTCGACGTGCTGCTCAGCCGGCGAGACGAGCTGTCCGGCCGCAGCAGGGAGGCCTTGGACCTGCTGGCCCAGGATGTCGACCGCTTCCAGCAGCTGGTCGAGGATCTGCTCGAGATCTCCCGCGTGGATGCCGGCGCCGTCGATCTGTCGTTCGACCAGATCAACATCGCCGACCTGGTCACCCTGGCCATCGCGCAGTACTCCCAGGATCAGGCCATTGCGCTCAGGGTGGCCCAGGACGCGGAGGACGCCGTCGTGGTGGGCGACAAGCGCCGGCTGGCCCAGGTCATCCGCAACCTGCTGGACAACGCCGAGAAGTACGGCGAAGGCGCCACCTCCGTGGAACTGCTCGGTGACAAGGCCCACATCCGCCTCGTGATCGAGGACTCGGGCCCTGGCGTCCCCGACGAGGACAAGACACGGGTCTTCGAGCGCTTCGCCCGGGGCACCGCCGCCGCCGGGGCTCGTGGCAGCGGGGCCGGAGCCGGCCTCGGGCTCGCCCTGGTGGCCGAGCACGTCAGGCTGCACGACGGGGACGTGTGGGTCGAGGATCGCCTCGACGGCCAGCCGGGAGCGCGGTTCGTCGTCGAGCTGCCACGGCGGAGCACATCTGAGCTGACCGAGGTGGGCGAGGAGATGGCGGAGCTGGAGCAAGACCTCACAGAGGAGCTGGCATGAGGGGAACCGAGCCGGGCCGCCGCGGCCAGGGGTCGCGGCCAGCAGCCCGCCGGGCCGCCGGCTGCGTTCTCGTGCTGCTGGTGGCCGCGGTTCTGGCGGCCAGCTCGTGCGGCATACCCACCGACGACGGGCCGAAGAGCCTCGCCATCCCCGTCGACCTGAGCCCCACCACCGGGCCGGCGGCGGTGACGACCACGATCCCTCCCCAGGAACCGACCGACGACTGGACGATCTTCCTGGTCAACGACGATCGGCTGCAGCGGGTGCCGCGTGCGCTACCCGCAGGTGAGACCTTCTACCTGGACGTCATGGCCCAGCTCACCTCCGGACCGACGGCCGACGACCAGGGTGCTGGCCTCACGACGGCCATCCCTGTCGGCACCGAGGTCCTGCGCACGACCGTCGACGGCAGCGGCGTCGTGACCGTCGACCTGAACGAGGCCTTCCGGCAAGGAGCCGAGGGCGCCCAGCGGAACCTGGCCACCGCCCAGCTCGTGTACACGGCCACCGCGATGACGGCCGCCAATCTGGTGCGCTTCCGGGAGAACGGGCAGTGGATCCAGCTGGCCGACGCCGCCGGCACCCTGCAGCCGCTGGGCGCCAACGGGGTGCCTGAGCCGCTCAGCCGCGTCGACTTCCTGCGGTTCATCACCGATAGTTGACACCCTGCC
>Ga0268386_10003542_pt1 | contig 11386 bp, 7 predicted proteins | sample RVTome_15_FD_200260 | JGI IMG/M metagenome (GOLD analysis project Ga0268386, IMG submission 200260) | Soil microbial communities from uranium-contaminated site in the Upper Colorado River Basin, Wyoming, United States - RVT150D86... ... | reverse complement strand
GGGCTTCTTTTCGCGTTCACGCCCGTACGCGGACGGCAGCGTCGCCGGGGCCGGAGAGTCCGGGCGCCTTGGCGACCGCGTGTTTCTGCACGCGGCCAACCTGGCGCGCCTCGAGCGGGCGAGGGCGATGGCCGAACAGCGCGGTGTGTCTCCGGGGCAGATCGCGCTGGCCTGGGTGCTCGGGTTCGACCGGCGAGTTCTGGCGATCGTGGGCGCCCGGAACGCCGCCTCGTATGTGGACGCCGCGAGGGCATGCGACGTGGCGCTCTCGGAATCTGACCGTGCGTGGTTATCGAACGGGGAGGGCGGGCCATCGCAGTGACTGATGGCGCCGGAATGCAGGAGCCCGCCTTGGCGGACGGAGCGCTGCGCGGCGTCCCGGGCGCCGCCGACGACGCCTACGATCGTCAGCGGCGAGGGACCCTGCAGCTGCTGCTCGCCCGCGGCGTCTTCTTCGCGTCCGCCTACGTGGTGTCGGCCATTCTCGCCCGCGCGCTCGGGCCGGCCGACTACGGCATCTATGGCGTGATCGTCTCCCAGCTTTTCTGGCTCGAGATGGTGGTCCACGCAGGAGTGCCGGCCTCCACCTCCAAGATCATTGCCGCCGGCAGGCACGATCCGGATGCCGTCGCGGGTGCGGCGCGCGTGCTCCTGCTCGGGGTCTCGGGGCTGCTCCTCGTCGCCGGCTGGACGCTCGCCCCGGCCGTCGCGGAACTCATGCGGATCCCGGACGGCGAGACGCTCTATCGCCTTGCGATCATCGATCTGCCGTTTGCGGCGATCTACGCGTCCTACGAGGGGATTCTCTACGGCCATCGGCGCTTCGGTGTGCTGGCGACGGCGCTCGTCGCCTACGGGCTGTTCAGGGTCGCTGCGGTTCTCACGCTGGCATGGCTCGGCGTCTCCGTGGGTGGCGCCCTGCTTGCGATGGTGTCGGCCAGCCTCGCCGTCTGCGTACTTCTCGGACGCTTGCAGCCGTTGCGTGGCTTCCGTACGGAACGCGCGACCATTGCCGAGATCGCCCGCTTCGCGGGACCGATGGCGCTATGTCTGATCTCCGGGCAGATACTGGTGAATCTCGACCTGTGGTTGCTGCAAAGCCTGTGGACGGGGGAAGGTGAGGTTGTCGGGGAGTACGTCGGGTCCATGAATCTCGCGAGGATCCTAGCCGTGATTCCGACCGTTCAGGCCGGCGTGCTGTTTTCGTCGGTGGCCTGGGCCGCGGCGTCAGGCGACAAGGCCCGCGCCGTTCGCCACATTCAGGAGGCGAGCCGCTTCGCGATCGTCATCGCCGCGGGGGCGTGCGTCGTGCTCGGCACGAACGGCTCCGACGTGCTGGCGATCCTCTTCTCCAGCGCCTACGCAGAGGGGCAGCGTTTTCTTCCGCTTCAACTCGTGGCTTTCGCCCTCTTCGCGCTTCTCGACGTGTTCGCCAATGCCCTCATGGCGGCCGGGCGTCAGCGGATCGTGGCTGCGGTGCTGACGGCAACGGTGCCGCTCGCATGGGTCAGCAGTTATGTCCTCATCCCGCGAATCGGACCGACGGGCGCGGCCATCTCGCTGGTTCTCGGTGTCGCATTCGCCGGCGCCGTGACGGGCCTGATCGCGCGGCGGCACTTTGGCGCGCTGATTCGGTCCTCCACCGTGATACGGGTCCTCGTCGCCGCGACAGTCGTCGGGTTCGCAGGCGCCGCGGTTCACATGCCGGGCCCCTGGGTCCTCCTCAAGCTCGTGCTGCTGGGCAGCCTGTACCTGGCCACGCTGTTTCTGCTGAAGGAGATTACCCCAGGGGACGTCGGCTTCCCGGGAAAGGGGTAGCGTTGCCTGTCTGGCTCATGAAGCGGGAAATCGCCACCAACACAGTTCTATGCCTGGTGTCCCTGGTTGCGGTGCTGGTGGTGGCCGGGGCGCTCGCCGCCGGCGGGCTGGATCGGCCTGGCGGCGACGGAGGTATCGACAGAAGGAGCGCAATTGGCGCGCTCATCGCGTACTGGTTCCTGTTCTTTGCGGTCGTCTGGCTGACTCCTTTTTCGATTCGACATCCCAGGTACGTGGCCCTGTGCACGGTCGCGACCGTGGCGGCTCTGGGGCTGGTCGAGATCGGAGCCCGGATCCTCCTGCCAGGCACCCGCGTGCTCAACCTTGACGCCGGCGGGTTCCGGTCACGCGAGTTTCATCACACCTATCCTCCCCATGCGCGCCGGTACATGGGCCCCTTGGAGGGAACACCCGTGTTTCTCGATACGAATGAGGATGGCCTGCGGACCGCTTATTCGAAAGATGAATTCAAGAAGCACGATCACCGCGTAATCGTTCTCGGTGACTCCTTTACGTTCGGTCTCGGAGTCCCGAGCGCCGACACCTTCCCCTCGCGCGTGGAGGCGCATCTGCGGCAGGCGACGAGCGCCGGGACCGTCGCGGTCCTCAATGCTGGAATCGTCAGCTACTCGCCGTTCCTCGCGAAGCTGCTGCTCGAGAAGAAGCTGCTCGAGTATGAGCCGACGCTCGTCGTGCTGATTCTGGATGCAACGGACATCGGGGACGACTACGCCTATATGAGGGTGGCCGAGCGGGCGGACGGGACGTGGGTGTTTCCGTTCGACGATGCGGCACCGGTCAAATACCGGGGAGCACTCGGCGAGCTGGTGCGTCCCTACTATCGCCGGCTCATGTCGGCGCTCAGCTATCCTTTCGAGCTGGCCGGCTATGAGCCGGGCCGGCACCCTGACGATTATTACGACTTCGAGATCGTGGTCGGCGGCGTTCTGGAGAAGAACCGGTACTTCATCTATCGCCATCCGCTCGACCAGACGCGACAGTTCTTCGACAGGACCCTGCGCAACGTCGATGAGATTGCCGCCCTCGCCGCCCGGCTCGGGGCAGGGTTTGCACTCGTGATCACGCCGCGATATCACCATTGGAATGTCGGGGAGTGTCCCAATAACTGGGAGAATGGCGAGTACGGAGACGCCGAACCGTATCAGTTCGAGTATTTTCGCTATTTCGACGAGGCTGATCGGGATTATCCCATCATCAACCTGCTGCGCGATTTTCGGGCCACGTCCGAGTATCCGCTGGTGTTTGCAGACGATCCTCACTGGAACGCCGCGGGGCACGCCTTCGTCGCGCAGGCCGTGACGAGACACCTTCTGAGCACGGCGATGATTCGGAGGACGGCGCCAGCCACGGGTTCAGCGCCGCATCGTCCCTGATCTTCAGGGACGCGTCGGGAGGACGATGAGCAGCCGTCGCTTTCGAAAGCGGTGCCTGTTGGCGGTCTCGAGTGTGCTGGTGCTTCTGGGGCTGGCGGAAGGCACCTTGAGGCTGTTTCCGGGTCTGTTGCCAGTCCAACTCCGGCGGACGATTCGCGCCGATCCACGACTCGGTACTGCTTCGCACCCCTACATCGGCCATCTCAACAGGGCGACCAGTGAGACGGACCCTTACGGCTTCCCCAACGATTGGCCCTGGCCGGACACGCCTGCAATCATCACGTTGGGCGATTCCGTGACGCGCGGCTCTGGAGTCGAGAAGGCAGCCACGTGGACGGCGATTCTCGCCCGTGCATTTCCCGAGCGCGGCGTCGTCAATCTCGGCCTCAGCGGGTCGGGCCCGCAACAGTATGTACGCGTCTATGAAACGTTCGGCGTCGAGCGCCGCGCCAGGCTCATCCTGGTGGGATTCTTCGCAGGCAACGACTTCTGGGATGCAGCGATGTTCGACAGATGGCTGGAGTCCGGCGCGGGAGGCAATTACCTCGCCTGGCGCGACTTTGGAAGACCTCCGAGCGCCAGCCTGAACCTGCGGCAGCCCAAAAGACTGCTCGCGAGGAGCGCACTCTGGAGGGCCGAGCTCGCGGCCAGATCGACGCATCTGGGTAGCCTGCTGCTCTATTCAGCACGGCGCACCGGGGCTCCATCTGGGATAGAAGTCTATGAGGCTCCGGATGGGACCCGGTTGGACCTCCAACCCGAAAACCTTCTCAGAAATGCCAGACTGGCGCAGCCAGGCGCCGGCGTCTTGACGCGTGTGTTCGCGTCTGTCCAACGCATCCATTCCCTGGCGCATGAGAACGGCGCGAGTGCGCTCGTGATCTTCCTTCCATCCAAGGAGGAAGTGTACCTACCGCTCCTGCGAGTGTCCTCTCCGGATCCTGCCGCCCCGCTGCGTGACGCATTGGACGATCGTGGCATTCCTTACCTGGATGTGCTCGAGGACTTTCGACACCATGCGGCCAACGGAGAAGTGCTCTTCGTCGCGACGGACAGCCCACTCCCCAACGCGCGCGGCCACGCCTTGATCGCTGAACTCGTGATCTCCCATCTCAGACAGCATGCGAAACGGTACGGTCTATGACGCGCCAGCGGAGCGATCGTCGAAAGGGCAGGCGCGTGTCATTCTGTCAGTCCGTAGCGTTCGGCATCTGGCCACGCCGGTCGACATTCGGCCGGACATACCAATAGATCCAGACCACGAGCGTCAGAACCGACAGGACCAGTGATCCCTGCACCGTCCACTGATACATCGGATCGATTAGATGGACAATCCTGATATCGAAGTCCACGTCACCATCGAAGAACTCGATCGCCCACTTGTCGACAGACCACGCCTTTGAGTGACTCGCGAGTTCGAAGCCCGTCTGGATCAAGGCCGCCGCCATCCACCATTTGACCGATGACAACGGCGACCGGGCGCTGGCGTACCCCCACGCAGCGAGCACTCGATCAAGGCGAATGCACGCAATGGTCAGCAAGCAGAGGAACGGCGTGATCAAAAAACGCGACGGGACCCTCTCGGTGTTCAGAAGGGGAAGTGGCAAGAATGCAATGACAGCATAAAATGCCCCCATCGACAAGACGCTCATCGCAACCATGGGCCAATCCAGCGGACGATACTCGGTGCCCTCGAGCGCGCCGGTGAGCGTGTTCGGTGTTCTCCACCGAAGCCAGACGCCAAGATAGATCACGGCGGCAAACGCGAGGACGCCGATGAACATGTCGTACTCCCACCATCCGACGTCACCAACCAGGGCTGTTGCGGGCGAGATGTCGATATCGAACCGCCTGACATACACGAATGCCTCGATGAGGACGCCGATGGTCGGGTAACCTGTGAGGAATACGTGGTCGGCGTTCCAATAGGTGATCGCCGCCGGCAGGAGGATAAAACTGGACAGCATGACGCTAAAGAAGACCGCGATGGCCAAGGAGCGGACCGACTTGGGATTGAACACCGCGACAAGACCAAGGAAGAGCACGTTCCAGACATACATGTGGAACGCGCCCTGCAGGTTCATGGCGAACAGGGTCAACGCCAGCTTCAGCGGGAGGCGGTGGTCGGTCGGTGACTCCCGCGAGATGGTGTCGCAGAGCCTGAGGACGTAATAGCAGTAGAAAGGCATCAAAAAGTAGCCGTTCCACATCGAATGGCCAGTCGCGAGGTGAGAGGTGATGTACCCATTGAAATGGAATAACAGATACAGCAACGAGAACGATACCAACGACAGCGTGTACCGTCGCCGAATCATGAGGCATCCCCAAAATCCAGCGGCATACATTACCAGGATGTTGGCAACGACGAAATCGCCGATACTCATGAACCTGAGCAACACGATTTGCGGCGATCTGACCGTCTCGGGCAGCGCCAGGAATCGCTGAGTGTTCTGGAGGACCTGATCGACGTGGAACGGGATGGTCCCGGTGTGCAGGGCCTGTTGCAGGACCGAGTAATAGAGAAACTCTTTCGGCCAGTCGCCGCTTCGGAACGTAATCTCTCCGAAATTGAAGAACACGATCCAGTGACCCACTCCCACGCCGAACAGGAGCATGAGGGCGACGAATGTCGCGACTCTGGCAAGTGGACGATCGGGGGGTACGAATAGCAGATCTTCCAGGAACTGCAGCAGCCGGAATATGAAACGCATCATTGTGGGCGATGGACAGCTGGTGAAGCGATCATCGAAAAGGCAGGGGCGTGATCGTCAGTCTGCCAGGCCGTAGCGTCCGGCATTCTTTCTGATGTGTTCGTGCACCAGTTGCGCGATCAGCGCCTGACCTGCACCATTGGGATGTCCATCCACCTCGAAAAACAGCTGCTCGCCGGCTGCGGCGCGCGCGCGAAAACCCGGGGTGAGATTCAGGTACTCGATATTCAGGCGGTTCAGCGCCGAGCGCAGCGCGCTGGTTGGGTCAAGCGTCGTCACGCCGAGCAGGGGGAGATAGACTTCTTCTTTCCCGGGCAGAAGGACCATCAGCACATGAGCGCCCTCGTTCGAAGCGAGTGCGTGGACCTGCTGCAGTGATTCGAGTGCGAGCTGGAACACTCGTTGGCCTGGTTGTGCGTGACGCGCCTTGTCGAGCAAGTCGTCCTCGAGGAGTTGCAGACTCCTGCCGTCCTCAAAATGCACGATGCGTGGTGGCGGTGGCGCCCCTCCTTCGACGCCACCGCGCAGCCCGCGCAGGAGCGCGAAGACATAGCTGCGCCTGACGGCCGGGAGTACGCAGGATCGGACCAGCCCGTCAAGACTCTGTCGCGGGTGCCGCAGGCTGAGCGCAAGACGCGGCGGCCGGCCGAAGTCGCGCCAGACCATGTAATTGCCCCCCACGCCTGACTCCAGCCAACGATCGAACTGGTCGGCGTCCCAGAAGTCGTTCCGAGCGAAGACGCCGACGAGCACGAGCCTTGGCCGGAGCTTGACGCCGAAGGTCTCGAAGACGCGCGCGTAGTGCTGGGGACCAGCCCCGATCAAACCGAGATTGACGAGCCGCAGGGGCGCCAGGCGCTGCCGGATCACCGAGGGCCAGGCTTCGTCGTCCTCCACACACTGACCGAACGTCACCGAATCGCCGACCGCTACGATATCGGCCCCATCGGGCCACGGCCAGCTGTTGCGGAAGCCGAGCCCGTCGACGTTGTGGACCGCGCGGAAATCCCGTCCGGACAGCACGAAGGTGTTGTGGGGTGTGTGCAGATGACCGATGTAGGGATGGGCCACGCCGAAGTTGGCCGGATCGGCTCCACGCAGCAGCTGCTGGACTTCTTCGTTGAAGAGGCCTGACGCGAGGCGAAGCGTCGCCTCGGCGAGCGTCACGGTCAGCAGCACGCTCCCGGCGGCGGCGACGAGACCGACGACGTCGGTTCTCGACAGGGATTCTGACAGACGCCTGGTGCGGAGGACGAGTCCCCCGAGCAGGAGCACCGATCCGCCGAGCATCGCGGCCATGAAGACCATGACGTGCCACCGCCAGGAGATCACGGCGATTGCGACCAGCGTCAGTGCCGCGAACACCTGGGCGACCCACGGTACCGCCGGCATGTGAACCCGTCGGCGAAACGCCACCAGCAGGGCCACGGCGAGCAGGGGAACATAAAGGCCGGCGACATCGCGGGCCAGAGCGGGAGCGGAATCGTCCCACATCACGTGATGCCCCGATACAATGATGGCCACGATCAGGACGGCCATCAGGTCGAAGTAGTAGATGCCGCGAGTGAAGGGTCTGTCAGACATTGGTCTGCCTGCATGAGAACATTGCCGGGCGTTCCTCTCGCTTCCTTCGACAAACGCCCATGCAGGGCGTTCACGGATAATATACCCATGTACCTTCAGGGGAGACCCCGCGCCAAATGTGTGCGATCGCCGGATTGTTCTGTCTGAGTTCAACGTGCCGGGAACAGGACCACGCAGAAGTCGTGAGCAACATCTGCGCCGTGCAGGTCCACCGCGGACCTGACGACCTCGGGGTGCACGCGCTCGACGCTGTCTGCCTGGGCTCGAATCGTCTGTCCATCATCGACCTGTCGAAGGCCGGGCACATGCCCATGGCGGACGAGACGGGCCGCTGCTGGATCGTCTACAACGGCGAGACCTACAACTTCCGGCAACTGCGAGATGAGCTGGCAGCTCGAGGACACCGGTTCAGCTCGAACACAGACACCGAAGTCGTCATGCACGCCTTCCAGCACTGGGGGGACGCGTGCTTCGAGCGCCTCACCGGCATGTTCGCGTTCGCGGTGTTCGACGTGGAGAGCGGCGTCCTGACCCTGGCGCGGGATCGATTCGGCAAGAAGCCGCTGTACTACACGATCCAGGATGGTCACTTCGTCTTCGCTTCCGAAGTCAAGGCGCTGCTCCGGGCCTGCCGTCAGCGGCGGCCGAACTTTCAGCGCCTCATCGAGTGGTCGCTCTATCGAAATGCCGATTTCGGCTCGCCCGACACGTTGATCGAAGGCGTCTCGTCGCTGCCTCCAGGCCACTTCATGAAGGTCTGCAAGGGCAGGGTCGGGACGCCGCGCCCCTATTACTCGCCGGCGTCGCAGGTCGATTCAGCCGTCTACGAGCGCTTCGCCGCCCGGCCGGCGGCCAGTGTGACCGCCGAGATCGAGGCGCTGCTCGAGGCGAGCGTCCGCGCCCGCCTCGTCAGCGACGTTCCCGTCGGCACGCTGTGCAGCGGCGGCATCGATTCGAGCCTCATCACCGCGCTCTGTGCCCGCGACCTGCCCGACGTCACGGCGTTTCACGTCTCAGTCTCGGGGTACGAAGATCTGGACGAGCACCGCTATGCCCGGCAGGTCACCGAGTCACTGGGGATTGCGCTGCTCACCTACCCGATGACCGCGGAGGCGTTTCGCGAGAACCTGCCCCGCGCCATCTACCACAGCGACTTTCCGCTGACGCACCCGAACTCCGTGGCGTTCCTGCTCATCTCGGAGTTTGCGCGCCGGCACGGGGTGATCGTCCTGCTCAGCGGCGAGGGCGCCGATGAATTGTTCGGCGGCTACATGCAGCGCTATCGCCGCTACGGTCAGTTCCTGCGGGCGCAGCGGTTCTTTCGATTGCTGCCCGCGAAGGTTCGAAAAGCGGTCGCACTGGCCGGGTACGCGTGCGAGGGGATTCCCGCCACCGCGTTCTCGGAGTACGAGGGCCTGCTCGCACACACCACCGGCTTTCTCGACAAGTTCGCGCGCGAGGACCTGAGGGTGCGCTGTGAAGAGGCCTATCGCTTCGTGGGTCGCGATTCCGAACGCGCCGTCCTCGCCGCCATGCTGGCAGACATGACGAACTTCCTCACGCCGCTCCTGCGGCGCCTGGATCGCATGAGCATGGGCGCCTCGGTCGAATGCCGCACGCCATTCCTGGATCACCAGCTCGTCGGAGCGATCGTGAATCTGCCCCTGACGTATCGTCTGCGCGGCCGAACGGACAAGTGGATGCTGAAGGAGATCGCGGCCAAATACGTGCCGCACGAGGTCGTCTACAGAAGGAAGATCGGCTTCCCGCTTCCGGTGAAGGACTATCTGGCGCCGCTCGCCGGAACCGGGTTCTTCGAGGGGGGCTTCTGTCTCGAGGTGCTGGGGCTGCAGCCCCAGGGTTTTCTGAACGTCATCTCGAACTGGCAGGACAACGTCCACGGGTTCTTCAACCTGCTGGCCCTGGAAATCTGGGGCCGTCTCTTCTTCCTGGACCAGCCGGTCGAGGAGGTGACCGGGCACCTCCTGCGGATGTCTCACCGCCCGGGAAGGTCGCGGGTCGCTCAGGCGAGCTGATCGAACCGCGGGGCGCTGGCTAATCGTCCTCGCCTGACAGGCGGTTCTCGCGGCACACGCGTTCGAAGTACCTCGCAGAGGGCCTGACGGTCCGTTCCTGGGTCTCGTAATCCACCGCCGCCAGACCAAAGCGCGCTGTCGTCCCCAGGGCCCACTCGAAATTGTCGATCAGGCTCCAGTGCAGGTAGCCGATGACATCGATGCCAGCGTCGATCGCCTCACCCAGAACGGCCAGATGCCGCCTGATGTATTCGCGGCGCACTGTGTCGTCCTCGGTGGCAATCCCGTTTTCCGTCACCATCATCGGAAGTCCGTACGCCGAGAAGTTCTCGAGCGTCGCGCGCAATCCCGCCGGATAGATCTCCCATCCAGTCATGCTCGCCGGACCGTCGTCGCCGTGGTGCGGGAGGCGGCAGGCGCGCCCCACCACCGCGCCCAGGCCCCAGCCGGAGCTGCGGACGATGTTCCGCGTGTAGTAGTTGAGACCGAGGAAGTCGAGAGACGCCGCGCGGCGGCGCGACTGCCTGCGGGCGCCGATGAGATGAAAGAACGCACGGTTGAGCGCCGCGTCCCGCACGGCGGCGGCGAGCCGGTCCTGCGCCCGCGCGGGATCGCACGGCCGGATCAGCGGCGCGCTGTGCGCAAAGCCGACCTTCGCGTCAGGCCCGTGGCGGTGCAGGATGCGATACGCGGCGACGTGCGCGCGGGCGAGATTCCTGAGCGCGCGGCCGGCCGCCAGCCAGGCCGACGTCAGGCAGGGCGGCCACTCGCCCAGGATGTAAGCCTGCATCACGTACACCGTCGGTTCGTTCACGGTGAGCCAGAACTTCACCGCCGTGCCGAGATGGGCCGCGACGCGCGCGACGTAGCGCTCGAAGTGCGCCGGGCTGTCGCCCCGCGACCACCCGCCCCGGCGCAGAAACCACGCCGGGTTGGTGAAGTGATGGAGGGTGACGATCGGCTCCAGCCCGCGGTCCGCCAGCGCGCGAACCACCTTGCCGTAATGCGCCAGCGCCTCCTGGTTCCACGCGCCTTCCTCCGGTTCGATCCGACTCCACTCGATCGAAAACCGGTGCGCGTTCTGGCCGAGCGAGCGCGCCAGATCGAAGTCCTGCTCGAACAGGTCGTAATGCCGGCAGGCGGCAGCGGAGCGGTAGGATACGCGCCCGCGTTGCTCGTACTCCCACCAGTCGTTCCAGAGGTTGCCGCCCTCGACCTGATGAGCGGCGGTTGCAGCGCCCCACAGGAACCCCGGAGGGAACCGATACTGCATGCGGCTCAATCGAACGAGCGCTTCGTCGAATCGATGCGCGACCAGATGCCGCGCGGCCGCCGTCCGAAACGGAGGCGCAGCCACGCCGTCGCGTAAATAAGGGTTTCGAACCCCACCGCGCGCACCAGGGTGGCCGGCTTCACACCGTCCTGGCGCCACACGTCGCCCAGCGCACGGAAGCGCTGCCGCCACGACAGCGTCCCGACGTCGTATCCCTCCTGCGCCAGCCGCAAGTGCCCCACGGTGACGCGGGTGCGCTGCCTGACGTAGTCGCGCATCGTCAGCGGACAGTTCGTCCGGATCAAAGCGTCAGGCAGGTACACGACCCGATATCCGCGGCTCGTCACCGCGGCTTCGATCGCGGCCTCATCGGTGGGCGAATCGGGATCGATCCCGGGAAAGACGGTGCGGAAGACCGTGATCTCCGTGGACTTCGGGCTCGCCAGCGCGATCCGATGGTGGAGCGCCCAGAGGAGGCGCGACACATCGACGGCCGGCACGCCCTCAGGGCCCTCGGGAACCGGGCGTCCTGCCGCCACGCCGACCGTCTCATCCGCGAACGCGGCAACG
>Ga0268386_10003541_pt1 | contig 11386 bp, 9 predicted proteins | sample RVTome_15_FD_200260 | JGI IMG/M metagenome (GOLD analysis project Ga0268386, IMG submission 200260) | Soil microbial communities from uranium-contaminated site in the Upper Colorado River Basin, Wyoming, United States - RVT150D86... ... | reverse complement strand
GCGTCGAGCAGGCGCCCCTGCTGCCCGGGGTCGGACAGGTTCGGAGGCGCCTGGACGTGCATCCGGGGCCCGAACACGAGCCGTGTCGTCGCGACCGTGGCCAGGAACTCCTCGTCCCCTGGCTCGGGGGCGTCCTGCATCGCCGTCCCGGGCTTGGCCCGGAAGTTCTGCACGATGACCTCCTGCACGTGCCGATAGCGCCGATGCAGCTCGCGGATCGCGAGCAGCGACGCCGCACGTTCGGCGAGGGTCTCGCCGATCCCCACGAGGATCCCCGTGGTGAACGGGATCGACAGGCGCCCGGCGTCCTCGATCACGCGGAGCCGAACGGCGGGAACCTTGTCCGGTGAGCCGAAGTGCGGCCCGCCGCGTTCGGACAGGCGGTCCGACGAGGTCTCGAGCATCATCCCCATCGACGGCGCCACCTGCTTGAGCCGCGCCATCTCCTCGTAGGACATGACGCCCGGGTTCAGATGCGGCAGCAGCCCGGTGTCCTCGATCACGCGGATCGCGGCCGCGCGAACGTACTCGAGCGTGGAGCGGTAACCACGTTCCTGGAGCCAGGCTCGCGCGACCGGGTACCGCTCCTCCGGTCGGTCCCCCAGCGTGAACAGCGCCTCCTTGCAGCCGAGGCGCCGTCCGGCCTCGGCGATCGCCACGACCTCCTCGGGCGACAGGAACGGACGCTCGAGCTTGGCCGGTGGCTTGGCGAACGTGCAGTAATGGCAGTGGTCGCGACACAGCATCGTGAGCGGGATGAAGACCTTGCGTGAGTACGTGACCGAGCGTCCCTGCCCCAGCTCGCGCAGGTCCGACGCGAGCGACATCAGCCGTTGCAGGTCCGATCCGCGCGCCGTGAGCAGTGCCTCGATCTCGCCGACCGACAGCGTCTTGCCGGCATCGGCGCGGGTGAGCGCGCGCCGAAGCGCGTGCGCGGTCGTGGCCTCGGCCATCCGTTCGCGAGCGTACTACGCTGCCGTGGATGCGGGTCGCGGCGCTCGCCGGTGGGATCGGAGCGGGGAAGTTCCTCCGCGGGCTCGTGCGCGTCGTGGCGCCCGAGGACGTCACCGCGATCGTCAACACCGGCGACGACCTCACGATGCACGGGCTGCACGTCTCGCCCGACCTGGACTCGGTGACCTACTGGCTCGGCGACGTCTTCGACCGCGAACGAGGGTGGGGGCGGCGAGACGAGACCTTCCGCGCGACGGAGGAGCTCCGTTCGTTCGACCCCGATCAGGCCTGGTTCAACCTCGGGGACCTGGACCTGGCCACGCACCTGTTCCGCTCGAACCTGCTCTGGGCCGGCGAGACGCTCACCGGCGCGACCGCCGCGGTCGCATCGAGGTTCGGCGTGGTACCGCGCATCCTGCCGATGAGCGACGACCCGGTGGCGACGCGGATCGCGGTGGTCGCCGACGGCAACGAGCTCGACCTGCACTTCCAGGAGTACTGGGTTCGGCGGGGCGGGCGCGACGAGGTGAAGGCGGTTCGCTACGAGAACGCAGAACGGTCACGGCCCGCACCCGGCGTCCTCGAGGCGTTGTCGAACGCGGACGCGATCGTGCTCTGTCCGTCGAACCCGGTCGCGTCGCTCGGCCCGATCCTGGCGGTGCCCGGCATCCGCGAGGGGGTGGCCGCTCGCCGTTCGGACGTCGTCGGCGTGAGCGGGATCGTCGCGGGCGCTCCGCTCGCCGGGATGGCGGACCGGCTGATGCCGGCGGCCGGTGCCGAGGTGACCGCGGCCGGGGCCGCCGAGTGCTACCGCGGGCTGCTCGGCGCGTGGGTCGTCGACGACGCGGACCGAGCGCTGATCCCCAGGATCGAGGCGACCGGCGTCCGCGTCGGTGCGACCGACTCGATCATGACCGACGATGCGAAGGCGGAGGCGCTCGCTCGCGTCGCCCTCGGACTGCTTGGATGATCGGGCCTCATCTCCCCCCGTGAGCATCGAGGTCTTCCCGCTCGAGGGGCTCCCGGAGGTTCGCGCGCAGGACGATCTGGCGATCCTGCTTTCCGACCCGCTCGGCTCGATGGGCGTGCGCGACGGCGACGTCGTCGCGGTCACCCAGAAGATCGTGTCCAAGGCCGAGGGGCGCGTCGTCCCGCAGGGCGACGGTCGGGAGGCGTGGGTCGAGCGAGAGACCGAGCGGGTGGTGGCGCGTCGAGCCGACCTGGTGATCGCCGAGACGCGCCACGGCTTCGTCTGCGCGAACGCCGGCGTCGACGCCTCGAACGTCGAAGTGGGCTTCCTCTCGTTGTTGCCGGAGGATCCGGACGGATCGGCCGAACGGCTCCGCGAGGCGCTGACCGAGCGGCTGGGCGTCGAGGTGGCGGTCGTGATCACGGACACGTTCGGCAGGGCCTGGCGCCGCGGGGTCGTGAACGTCTCGATCGGCTGCGCGGGGATCCCGGCGCTCGTCGATCTCCGCGGGACGGCCGACCACCACGGTCGCGAGCTGGAGGCTACCGTCGTGGCTCTGGCCGACGAGGTGGCGGCGGCGAGCGGTCTGGCGATGGGCAAGGCCTCGCGGGTCCCGGCGGCGCTCGTCCGAGGGGTGGCGTTCGACGCGGCGACGGTGCCCATCTCCGAGCTCGTGCGTCTCCCGGAGGAGGACCTGTTCCGGTCGTCCCCGCTCCTGTCGATCTCGGAGCGACGGACGATCCGAGCGTTCGGCGCCGGAGACGTCCCGCGCGAGGCGGTGGAGGAGGCCGTGCGGGCAGCGTGCACGGCGCCGGCGCCGCATCACACGAGGCCGTGGTCGTTCAGCGCGATCTGGTCACCGGCTGCGAAGCGGCGGCTCCTCGGCGCCATCGCCGAGGCCTGGCGCGGGGACCTCCGCGGTGACGGGACGCCGGAGGCGACGATCGAGCGCCGGATCGCGAGGAGCGATGCGGTGCTCGGCGCGGCGCCGGTACTGATCGTCCCGTGGGTGCGGTTCGAGGGCGCCCATCCGTACGCCGACGCCGAACGCGCTCACGCGGAGCAGGAGATGTTCCTGCTGTCCGGCGGCGCCGCGATCCAGAACCTGCTCCTGGCGCTCTCGGCACAGGGGTTCGCCTCGTGCTGGATCTCCTCGACGCTGTTCTGTCAGGAGGAGAGCCGTACGGCGCTCGGCATGTCCGAGGAGTGGTTCGCCCTCGGCACCGTGGCCGCGGGGCCGATGCCGGCGGGGGCCGCGTCGCCGCGGCCCCCGCTCGATCTGTCCGAGCATCTACGGACCGAGTGATCGGCCCGCACCCCTCGGCCTAGACCACCCCGTGGACGAAGTACCAGGCGAAGATCGCAGCCACGACGTACATGAGCGGGTGGACATCCCGCCACCGGCCGCGCAGCACCGCGATCACCACGAACGACAGGAACCCGGCGCCCACCCCGTTGGTGATGCTGTACGTGAAGGGCATCATCACGATCGTCAGCAGGGCCGGGATCCCGATCCCCGGGTCCGACCACGAGATGTCCTTGACCATCACCATCATGAAGTACCCGACCAGCACCAGCGCCGGCGCCGTCGCCTCCGGCGGGATCACCCCGGCGATCGGCGAGAAGAACATCGCCAGCAGGAACAGCACGCCGACCACGACAGCGACCAGACCGGTGCGACCACCTTCGGAGATCCCCGACGCGCTCTCGATGTACGTCGTGTTCGACGAGGCCGATGCGGCGCCACCGGCGGCAGCGGCGAGCGAGTCGACCAACAGGACCCGCTTGATGCCGGGGAGCCTCCCGTTCGCGTCCAGCATCTTCATCTCGCCACCGAGCCCGATCACGGTGCCCATCGTGTCGAAGAAGTCCGACAGCATCACCGAGAGCACCACCGCCAGCGCGGTCGCGGTGCCGAGCACCGAGAAGAAGTCGAACGAGAAGGCACCGACCAGACCGAAGTCCGGCGTATCGACGACACCGTCCGGGATCGCCGCGATCCCGTTCCCCCAGATCGACAGGTCCTTCGCCTCGTTCACGATGACGGCGAGCACCGTCGAGACCACGATCCCGATCAGCAAGGCCCCCTTGACCCGGCGTGCGACCAGCGCGGCGCTCAGGGCAAGCCCGACGACGAACACCCCGATCGGCCACGTCGTGAGCTCGCCGGCGAGCGAGAGCGGCGTGGCTCCCGTGTTCGTGACCACACCCGCGTTCACGAGACCGATCAGCGCGATGAAAGCGCCGATGCCGATGCCGATCGCGCGCTTCAGATCCATCGGGATGGCGTTCAGGATCGCCTCGCGAACGCCGGTCAGAACGAGCACGGTGATCAGGAGGCCCTCGACCACGATGACGCCCATGGCCTGTGGGAACGACAGCCCGTTCGCGGCGACGAGCGAGAAGGCGACGAAGGCGTTAAGCCCCAACCCGGCGGCGAGCGCGAACGGGTAGTTCGCGACCACGCCCATCAGGATCGTCATCACCCCGGCGACGAGCGCCGTCACCGTTAGCACCTGTGCGAACGGCAGCCCCAGCGCCTGCAGGTCGGGGATCCCGGCGAACCCGAGGATGGCCGGGTTCACGAACAGGATGTACGCCATCGTCAACCACGTCGTGATGCCCGCGACGATCTCGATCCGCACGGTCGAACCGCGCTCGGAGATCTTGAAGAACCGGTCGAGCCCGCCGACAGGCGGCGAATCCGACTCGACGCGAACCACGTCGCCGGTGTCCGTGTCCGCCATGACTCCCCCTTCCGGCCGGCAGAGCGCCGACCCGAGTCGCGGGGAAGTCGAGGGCACCATAGGCAGGCGGATGGACGCACGCAAGGCTCCGACCCTCGAAGATGACCGGCCGACCCCCCGCTTCCTCGCTATCCTTGGGGAGCGCCTACAGGCGGACCCCGACATGGCCGACCCAACATCGAAGCAGCGTCTGACCAAGGCCGAACGCAAGGAGGAGGCCAGGCGTCAGCGCGTCGATCTCCAGCGCCAGATGGCCAAGACCCGCCGGAACCGCCGGATCGCGATGGGCGTCATCGTGGCCCTGGTCGTGGGTGTCGGCGCGTACGCGCTTACCAGGCCCCAAGAGGCGCGCGCGGATCCCCAAGAGCTGCTCGCCACCGCCGACCAGGGGAGGGAGGCAGCGGGGTGCGGCGAGGTCGAGGACGTGGGCCCGTACCAGCCGCAGAGCCAGGACCGGAGCCACATCGTCGCCCAGTTGCCTCTGTCGTCGTACCCATCGGTGCCGCCGGCGTCCGGCCCCCACAACGCGATCCCGTACGGGGCCGGCGTCTACAGCACGCCGCCTCCGATCGACCGCGTGATCCACTCGCTCGAACACGGTGCGGCCGTCGTCTGGTACGCGCCGGACGCGTCGGGCGCTGAGCTCGAACGGATCCGCTCGTTCTATGAAGACAGCGACGTCGGGAGCCGGGTCATCGTGGCGCCGTACGACTACCCCGATCAGGGGGCCGCGGGCTTGCTCCCCGGAGGAGACCAGATGGCGCTGGTCGCCTGGCACAAGGTGCAGACGTGTGCGCGTGTCAACCTCGCGGCGTCGTTCGGATTCATCTCGGCGTACGCGGCCCCGCCGTTCGGAGATCGCCCCTACCGGGGCGAGGCGCCCGAGGCCGGCGCGGCCTTCTGACCGGCGGGACTGATGGCGAAGAAGCGTCGCAGGCCGAGGAACCGTCCGCAGCAGCGGACCGCCACGCGGACCAAGGGGCCCGGCGCCGCTCCCGAGACGGACCTCGACGAGCCGACCCGCCCCGCGCAAACCGCGAAGAGGCCCCCGGCCGGCGAGAGAGCCCGCTCGGTCCGCGCCGAACGCAAGGAGATGGCCCGACAGGAGCGCGAGCGGGCGCGGAAGGCGATCGCGCGTCGGAGCGGCATCCGCCGAGGGCTCACGATCGCCAGCGTGGTCGCCGTGCTCGGCATCGGCGCCTGGTTGATCTTCAGCGTCGACTCGCCGGGCGCCGTCTCGGCGCAGGCGCTCGAGGTCGGCGCCGCGGCGGGGTGCGGCGACATCGTGACCCCGGCCGCCGAGGCGCCGGGGGGCAACCACCTCGCATCGGGCGAGCCCGCCGGATACACGGAGCACCCGGCCACCTCGGGAGCGCACGACCCCTCGCCGCTTCCGTCCGAACCCGCGGTGCACACCGAGCCGATCCGGGAGGAGAACGCCGTCCACAACCTCGAGCACGGGTACGTGATCCTCTACTACCGGGCGAACGGACCCCAGGCGCTCAGCGTGGACGTCTTGGCCCGACTGGCGCAGATCGCCGAAGGCCAAGAGAAGGTGCTCGTCGCGCCCTACCCGGATCTGGAGGAGGGCACCTCGTTCGCGATCACGGCTTGGAACAAGCTGTGGGAGTGCCCTGCGGACGTTACGCCGGAGGACGCCGGCATCATGGCGAACGCCTTCATCGAAGCCTACCGCGGCACCTCGAACGCCCCGGAGGCCAACGCCGCCTAGGGCACGGCGATACTCTCGGATCGAGCTTCAGCCGACCTGACAGCTCGAGCCGTCGGGCTCGCAGGTGATGACGCCGGTCTCGAAGCTCGCGCGCAGGTTCCCGTTCTTCAGCCTGTGAACGTCGGAGGTCGGGAACCCGAGGCGGCCGGCGGGTCCGCCTTCGTCGAAGTACCGAGCGAGCACGGGACCCCGCACGTAGTGGGCGCCGCTCGTACCCGAGTGGTAGATCGTGCCGCCCTGGAACTTCTGGCGGTCGCCGCCCGCGACCGCGACCTGGCGCGAGGTCGGGAGCCCCGGGGAGCAACCGAGCCCGTCGTACTTCGCCCGGATCGCCCCCGTGACGTGCCGGTTCACGTTGATCCACAGCCGGTCGTCCGGGAGACCGAGCTTCGACCGCAAAGCTCCGCCGCTGATCGAGGCCTGACCGTTCGCGCCCTCGACGGTGACCGACAGGATCCGGCCCGAGACGCCGCGATCGACGTTGGTGAACCCGGTCACCGTGCCGATGCTCAACCCGAGATCCTGGGTGATCTCGCCCGGCGAGAAGGTCTCGATCCAGGTGGCGTTCGGGTTCGCGGAGGTGTAGTCGCCGGGGTCGCACACACCGCGCAGGTAGTCGATCGGTGTCCCTCCCCACACGTTCTCGTTGTTCTCCGTGTATCCACCCGACGACGACATGTAGAAGGCCTGGATCGTCGTGCCCCCGTTCAGCACGACCTGGTCGTCGGTCTGGTTGACGGCCGCGACCCACCGGTCGCCGTCGACGCCGCCCTCCTTGTCCCATCCCGCGTACACCTGGTCGTATGAGCTCGCGTACAGCGCACAATCGCAGGCCGCACGGTGCTGCGAGCTGGCGGCCTTCGTGAACGCGTACGTGCGCGCCGCGATCGCCTGCGTCTTGAGGGCCGACACCGGCCACGAGCTCGGCACCTCGCCGAGACCGTAGAGGTAGTGCTGCGGGTCGACCGTGAGGACGAGACGCATCACACACCCGCCGCCGTCGCACGAGTACATGTCGAACTCGATGGACCCACGGTTGTACGTGTGGGCCGCCTCCGGGATCCGAACCCGCGAGTCGAGAGACTCGTAGACGACGAAGATCTGGTCGGTCGGTCCACCTACGCTGTCCACGGTGGCACCCGCGCCGTCCATGATGTGGTACTCGTTTCCGGCGGCGCGAACCGCCCACGTCTCACCGGAAGGGATCGTCGCGATCTTCGGCCCGGTCGTCGGGTCGCCGAGGCGGATCTCGACCGCACCGGCCTCGGCCTCGAGCCTGATCGACTGCTCCCCCTGCGCGAGCCCGATCCGCAGGTTCTTCGGCGGCGAGCCCTCGCGGTCCACACGTGTGCCCGAGTAGAAGTGCTTGAGGATCTTCGAGGGTCCCCACCCCTGCCTGGCGAGGCCGTACGCCCCCCACTGCGAGAGCCCCAGGCCGTGCCCGAACCCGGCTCCGAACATCCGGAACTGGACGGGCCCGGCGGGCTCGTCCGGCTCGCGGTTCGGTCCGGCGCTGGCTGGCAGGGCGCCGAAGGCCAGCGCGGCGAGTGAGACCAGGATGAGGGCTCTGCGCATGGATTCCGAAGGGTTCGTTGCGATCGCTCGAGCGGCCGCACCGTATCACAACGTTTCCGGCGCCTCCGAAGGTTACGCCTCGAACCGTTCTCCGGGCCGGACGCGTTGGCCGTGGGCGACCGCTCCTTCCGCTACCGCGGCCCCCTCACCCAGGACTGAATCGACGACCTCGGCCGCGGCGTGAACGGAGGCGTTCCGCCCGAGGATCGAGCGCCGGACGACCGCGGACTCGTCCACGCGCGCCGCTTCGAACAGGACGGAGTCCTCCACCATCGCGGTGGCGGCAACGCGCACACCCGGTCCGGCCACCACGTGAAGGCCGAGCACACCCTGTTCGTGCACGCCCTCGCTCTGGATGAAGGGCGACGGGTACGCGGGCTCGCCACCGACCCGACCGTCGAGCAGATCCCAGTGGGCCTGGAGGTAGGCCTCGGGCGTCCCGAGATCCATCCAGTAGGCACCGGACGGGAACCCGTACAGAGGCCGGCCCGCCGCGATCAGCGCGGGGAAGATCTGCCGCTCGATCGAGACGTTCTCGCCGCGCGTCCATCCGTGCAGGGCGGATGGGTCCAACACGTACGTGCCGGCGTTGATGTCGCCCGGGATCAGCTCAGCCGGCTTCTCCCGGAACTCGAGCACCCGCCCCTGCCCGTCCAACGGGACCAGCCCGTAGGGGCGCGCGTCGTCCACCGGCGTGAGGGCGATCGTGGCGACGGCCTCTCGATCACGATGCAGCGCAAACATCTCGGTGAGGTCGAGGTCGGTCAGGATATCGCCGTTGAGCGCGAGGAAGGGCTCGTCCGTGTCGAGCGCCTCGAGCGCGTTCACGATCGCCCCGCCGGTGCCGAGCGGCTCGATCTCGGTGATCCACGTGATCGCCGGGTCGCCGCGACGGCTCCGGATGAACGCGCCGAACGTCTCCTCGTGGTACGAGCTCGACAGCACCACCTCGTGCACCCCGTGACGCTCCAGGTGGTCGAGGACGTGGGCCAGGCTCGGACGATCCACGAGCGGGACCAGTGGCTTGGGGATCGTCTCGGTGATCGGACGCAGGCGCGTGCCCTCACCCCCGACCAGGACGACGGCTCTCACGTGTGCTGGGTCTGCGAGACGAGGAAGATCCCCGCGCCGATGAACGCCACGCCCGCCCATCGCAGCGGCGGCACCGTGTCGTTCAGCACGAACTCGTCGAAGAGCAGGATCAGCACGTACGTGAGCGCGGCGAACGGGTAGGCGAACGACAGGGAGGCCCTCGACAGCACCACGAGCCAGACGAGGGCCGACAGCCCGAACAGGAACAGCCCGCCCCAGACGAAGGGCTGCTGGGAGACGACGCGCAGCGAGGCGCCGTTCAGGGAGAAGGTGGCCGGCGAGAGCTCGTCGTTCACCAGGTTCATGCCGTGCTTGAGCGCGAGCTGAGCGGTCGCGGCCAGGGTCACGGAGAACAGGATCAGCAGGATCAGCATGGGAGGGGTTCCTTTCGTCTGGGTCGTCCCGGGGTCGGCCACGGGTTCGGTCACAGGTCCTCGACCTCCATCCCGACGGGGACCTCCACCCGCTCCTGGGCCCTCGGTGCGTCGAAGACCTCGAACAGGTACCGCTGGGTCTGCACGTGGTACAGGTGTCCGGTCGTCCGGCTCGAGAGCCCGATCGTCACCCAGTACTTGCCGGGGTCGTACGGGAACCCCGAGATCTTGAACCGCACGCGCTTCTTGTCGAACCGGCCGAGGTCGATACCCGCGCGGGAGGTCCGTGCGTCGAGCACGAGGTAGTTGCTGGACTCGTGCACGGCGAAATCCACGTCGAGGTCGTCGACCGTCTCGTTCTGGCGGACATCGACCACGATCGTGAGCGGATCGCCGGACAGGATGGCCCCGTGGCTCGACCCGTCCGGGCGGACGATCTGCACCTCGACGATCTCGGCCTCCCGTGTGCCCTGCTCCGGGACGAACCCGGGATCGGCCATGCCGAGCAACACGTGACGCATCTCGCGCACGACTTCGGCTGGCATGCCGATCGCATGGAGCTCGCCGTGATGCAACATCGCGGCTCGGTCGCAGATCTCGGTCACCGTGTCGAGCGCGTGCGTCACGAGGACGATCGTCCGACCCTCGCGCTGGAACTCGCGCACGCGGTTCAGGCACTTGGCCTGGAAGGCCTCGTCGCCCACCGCGAGCACCTCGTCGATCAGGAGCACGTCGGGCTCCACGTACACCGCGACCGCGAACCCGAGCCGGACGAGCATGCCCGATGAGTAGAACTTCACCTCGGTGTCGATGAACCGCTCCAGTTCCGCGAACGCGACGATGTCGTCGAACGCGGCGTCGGTCTGCTTGCGCGACAGGCCGAGGAACGAGGCGTTGAGGTAGACGTTCTCGCGCCCCGTGAGCTCTGGATGGAACCCGGCGCCGAGCTCGAGCAGCGCCGCGAGGCGTCCACGCTGGAGGATCGCCCCCGAGGTCGGGCGGAGGATCCCCGCCACGCACTTCAGCAGCGTCGTCTTGCCCGAGCCGTTGTGCCCGATCAGGCCGAACGTCGAGCCCTCCCCCACCTCCAGCGCGACGTCGCGGAGCGCCCAGAAGTCCTCGGCTCGGCTGCGGGAAGTGAGCAGGCGTTGCTTCAGCGACGTCGGCTTCTCCCGGTAGATGCGGAAGCGTTTCGAGACGTCGTGGACCTCGATCGCGGGCGCGTTCGCGAGCGAGCTCACAGCTCCTCCGCGAAGTCACCCGAGCGCGAGAAGAAGTAGCCCCACGCGAGTCGAAGACCGACGAGCGAGACGACGAGCGTGATCGTCACGATCCCGGCGACCCAGGCCAGGCTCTCGTCGAACAGGACCGGAACCTCAGCGCCTTTCGGCGTCACGAAGCCGTACAGCGCCCGGTGGAAGCCCGCCACGACCCCGGTCATCGGGTTCAGCAGGTAGAGGGCCAGGCGCGGGATCCCCAACCAGGTGCCGGTGCCGCTCCCGGCGAGCTCCTGCACCTGGAACTCGCCGTAGACGATCGGGGTCGCCCAGAACCACACGAGGAGCGCGATGTTCAGCAGGTGCCCGACGTCGCGGTATCGCGCGTTCAGCGCCGAGAACCAGAGCGAGAGCGCCACCGTCAGCACCAGCAGCGTCACGAACGAGAGCGGCCACAGCGCGAGCTCGGGCAGGTGCAGACCGTACCCGGAGACGAGGATGTAGAGCATCAGGACGGCCGACTGCAACGCGAAGTCGACCAGAGCGACGCCGACCGCCGAGAGCGGCAGGATCTCGCGCGCGAACGCCATCTTCTTCACGAGGTTCGCGTTGTCGAGCACCGCTCGCGCGCCGCTTCCCATCGAGGCCGAGAACAGGTTCCAGGCGAGCAGTCCCGACAGCAGGTACACGGGGTAGTCCGCGATCCCCGCGCCCAGGACCTTCGC
>Ga0268386_10003540_pt1 | contig 11388 bp, 9 predicted proteins | sample RVTome_15_FD_200260 | JGI IMG/M metagenome (GOLD analysis project Ga0268386, IMG submission 200260) | Soil microbial communities from uranium-contaminated site in the Upper Colorado River Basin, Wyoming, United States - RVT150D86... ... | reverse complement strand
AGGTCTCGCCGCCGTCCTTGCTCGCGAGCAGCCCCTGCTCCATGTCACCGGCGAGCATGCGGCCGTCGTCCGTGACCGCCAGCGCCATCACGGAGCCGCCGACCTCGCTCGAGACCTCCTCGAAGCTCTCACCGCCATCGTCGGAGCGGTACAGCCCCTCGCCCGCGACGGCCGCGAACAGCGTGGCCGGGTCGTTTGGGTCGACCGCGAACCCGTGCAGGTCGAGGCTCGGCAAGCCATCCGGCCGGACGTCCGTCCAGGTCGCGCCGCCGTCCGTGCTCTTGGCAAACACGTTGTGGCCCGCCGTCCACACGGTCTCGCCCTCGCCGTCGGCGAGATTCATCGCGTCCTGGCCGGCAAGCGCGGCCTTCGTCCAGCTGCGGCCGCCGTCACGCGATTCGTACAGGCCCGCGTGGGTGCCCAGGAAAACGTGGCCCGTGTCCGTCGGGGCGACGAGCAGCGAGTGGTAGTCGGGCGTGTTCGGCAGACCTGCCGAGGCCGCGGGGCCGTCGCTCCCGCTCTGCGCCTGCTCCTTGGCGAGCAGGAAAGCGCCGCCCGCGAAGAGGGCGACCAAGGCCACCGAGCCAAGCGCGTAGACCCACCTGGGCACCCGCGAGGCATCCCGGCGTTTCCTCGGCGCCTGCACCGGACACGGCCGCGCCGCCTGCCGGCGCGTCTTCCTCTTTGTCTTTGCCACGAGCTTGCTCCTCCTTGGTCTGTGTACGGGCCGTCCGACCGGCTCGGCCGGCTCAGACCGTCACAGGAGGAAGCGTTGAAGCCCGGCTGCCGAAGGGGCGCGAGCGCGCGCGGTTGCGGCCGCCGTCAGGAGCGCTCCCGAGCCCAGCCCGAGCAACGCGAGCACCGACCACACCTCGACGAGCGCTGGCAGCGCCGGAATCGCGCCCAGCGCCCGCTCGATCGCCTGCATGGGTTGGTCGCTCAGGCACGCGCACGCAAAACCGAACAGCGCCAGACAGACGATCGCGAGCAGGATGAAGGCGACGAGCGGCATCCGGCCTCGAAGCGCCTGCAAGGTCATCCCCAGCCAGGATAGCCCGTCAGCGAGCGCCCCGACACAGAGAAACATCTCAACGAGCGTTAGGATGATCCATGGCCGCCGGCGACACTCGCAACCCTGCGTCGCCTGGGGCCAGGCTCGGGTGCCCCGGCCGGGCGGCTTCTCGCGGGAGCAAGCTCGGATTCCGCTCCCCCCGGCTGCAGATGCAAGGTCGACACTTCGGCTCGCCAGGCGCACCTGCACGCGGCGAGCCCTCGCACTCGACCCTGTCGAACCGAGGGAGGCGCCCGCGCGGGGCGCCTCCTCGTCCCGCCGTGGACTACGTCACGGGATCGTCTCGGTCTCACAGCGCGTCACGGGGCCGAGCGAGTGCCCGCCGACCCGCGCGCTGGCGGTCGTACACCACACCTGGTCCCCAGGGCCGTCGTTCACGACGGTGTAGGTCGAGCAGTCGGCCCGCCTGTGGCAGGTCCGGTCGCTCGAATCCGCGATCGTCCCGTCCACCGTCAGGACCAGCGAGAAGTGGATCACCCTCTTCACCGAGGCGCACTCCACCGACGCAGACGAGAGCGCGAAGATGTTCCCGTAGTTCACCGGCGGATTGACCACCAGTGCGCAGTCCTCGTGTGCCGCCGACGCCCGCCCAGGAGCCAGCAGCACAGTTGCGCCGAGAGCAAGCATGACCCCCGTGATGGCGAGCGCCCTCACCCCGAAGATCCGACTCACCGTCCCACCTCCTTCCATTGTGGAACCGATCCCTGCTAGACCGTACGGTCCGGTGGAACGATCGGTTCTCAGGAGGTCGGGTGCGCTCGCGGGGAACGGTGACCGGGTCAGGCCGCGCGGGTACTGCTCTGCGATCGCGCGCGCCAACTCGGTCGCCGTGACGTCGCGGACGACCGCGCCGCGGTGCAGCTCGGTGAGCGAGAGGTTGCGCCGGTTTTCTGCATCGCCCGCTACCGTCTCCCGCGTTCGGACGACTGTGGTCGGCGCGCCGAAGGCGGCCGGGCTCGGGATCCACGCAACCGCCTCGCCGGTCTCCGGGTCGACGAGCACCGTGTTGAGGCCGTCCTCGGTCACCAGCCTCGCGTACTTGCGGCCGTCGAGCTCGAGAACGTCGTTCCAGTCGCCGCTCAACCGCGAGGCGCCGAGACGATCGAGGAGCGCGCTCGCCGAGCTCGCCGCCGTTTGCGAGTCGCCGCGCGGGGGTCGGCTTGGGTGTCGTGGCGACGGCGGCGGCCGTGCTCGTCGCCGTAGGAGCCCCCGGAGGGGTCGGCGGCACCTCGATCGTCGACAAGGCCGAGGCCGCCATCTCGGCGCCGGTCCAGGCCGCGCCTGGGACGATCGGCGAGCGTGTCTTCAAGCGGGACGGGAAGTATTACGAGCTGGGCGAGGTCGAGCCCGGCACCCCGTCCCTCGATCTTCCGTCGGCAGACTGGTTCAGCGAGGAAGTGGTCGAGGCCTTCCGCCGGGATGCGGTCCGCGAGGCCGGGACGATGGTGCACGCGCCCGCGCTCGGCATCACGAGCGGCGTTGAGGACGAGCCGCCACAACCACGCCTCAAGCGGTCCTTCGCCACGCCAGGACGCCCGCCTGCGCAGGGCGAGCGCAAACGCGCCCTGGACGACGTCGCTCGCGACGTCCGGCCCCGCCACGGCCGCTGCCAGCCCCCGAAAGCGGGCGGCCTGCGCGCGGTAGATCGCCTCGATCGCACCTGCGGACGCAACGCAGTCCCCGGTTGCCGCGCCCGGGGACGCCTTCAGCACCTCCGTTGGTGTGTTCATGGAGAGATCGACGCTACGACGGCCGTGTCTTCTTTACCAGCCGCTTCGTGCAGAAGCACAGGCCACCAGAGGCGATCGGGCGAGATGTGTCCGCGAGGCTACGGGGTGTACAGCTCGGCGCTCGCGACCGGCTCACTGCCGCACTGCTTGGGACTGCAGTTCGCGAGCCTCGCGCCGCCGACACTGAGGACCTGTCCGTCGGGCAGCACGGCAAGCGGCCTCAGGGCCGTGGAAATCGGTCATCTTGCCGGTCGGATTCCACTTACCCGGAGGCTGGGTCAAAGAGCTCGGCGGAGAGCGTTGCGCTCGGGTTCCCCCCGCCGGCGACCAGCACCCGGCCATTGCCGAGCAGGGTCGCGCTCGCGTGCTCGCGAGGGATGCTCATCGGCGCGACACGCTTCCACCGTCCGCGGGCGGGGTCATAGAGCTCCGCGTCTCGGAGCCCGCCGCCGGCGTTGAAGCCGCCGGCGACCAAACCATGCCATCGAGGCGTACGCGATCGGCTCGACGAGCCGCGAGCGCAGGTGCCGCCCGGAGGACGACTTTCGAGGACGATAGACGACCCAGAGCTTCGGCTGGAGGCCGCCGACTTTGGCTCCGTCTACCTCGGCGGCTTGACTTCGCCGAGGTGGCCGGGGCTAGGCGGGTGAAGGAGGTCAGAAAAATGCGCTCGCGCGCGGGGGCGGTCTCTTCCGCACCGACCAACCCCCCTGGTGCCCGCAGTTTCTGATCGCGGGGCTCCCGGTCACGGGCGTCCTCCGGGCGCGCACGGAGCGAGACACGACAACGGCCGCCTGGTTGCGGCCGGAACCGGCCTTACAAAACTGTTGGCGAAACGGCCTGCGGCGTCGTGCCGTAGTGGCCGGGTGCATAGACGAACCCACCCCGGTCACGCAGGTGCACGTACTCCGAGGGCGTCAGCCGGACTTGCACAGCGCAGGATGGGCCCCTGCACTCACACAGGAACGCTCCATTCTTTGCAACGGTGCCCCACAGCACGTTGTAGGTGTGGTCATTGGCCATCCGGGCAACGCTCAACCTGCGGTCGTCGGCCTCCACAACCTCTCCTTTCCTGCCCTCCTGGCCAGATTGGCCGTGTGGAGGTCAAAGAGGTCGGCGAGCGTTCGGTACTTTGAGTGTAGCGCTTCAGCCGAGCGCGAAACGGCCCGCACCTGGCAAGGGCCCAGGAGAAGCGGCGACCCTCGCGAGCAGGAGCTCTGTAGCGCCGGCTCGTGAAGAGCGAAGTGGGCACATCTGCCAGGGCCTCGACTAGCAGGTGGACCGACGATGCAGGCGCGCTGGCCACTCAAGGCGCTGGGGCACCCCGACGAGCATGGTTCGGTCGCCGTCCTGCAACAGCGATGACGGCCGTGGCGTGCATACGCCGCCCTCCAGCTGTGGACGAACCTGGACCATTGACACGTCCACCGATCGCCCTACGCGTCGCTCCCGCTCTCGCCTTGGCATAGGCACATCGCGTTGGCCATCAAACCTGCCTGCCGCCTGTACCCGACGACCTGCCGTAGCTCGTCGTCCTGATCACCGCGCCGGCGAACGTACTGGCGAACTGGAACTAAAATCCCTGCAAACCGCCATTTCGAGGCGGTCTTGAAAACCGCCGCAATGCCGGGTGCCCCGGTCAGGGGGCGGAAGCCGCTGAGGTAGCTAGGCGAAGGAACCCGACCAGCCGGCCCCTCGAATCCGTGGGAATCACGGGCACGTCGGGCCGACACAGCGTGAGTGCATTGTTGAACGCGTACCGCGGGAAAGGCGCGCACACTGGCGCGCGGCTTCGCGGCTACCAGTCTTCCCCTGCAAATCGCAGTCTTGGCCCCCGGGCTTCGAATCCGCGTGCGGAGGTTCGACTCCTCCCGGGGCCATCGCGGCTGTTCATGCGGAATCCTGTTTGTGCTGCGGGTTACATGGAGCTCCGCGGAGTGGGCGCTCGTCCGCTCAAGACCGCTGGAGACCGCCTGAGCGAGGCGCGCACTGGCGCACACAGAACGGACGAAAGGTCGAAAGGAACCAACCCCGGGGGGACTCCCCGCCGGAGCTCAGAGCCTCGCTCCTCAGCAGCAGTGCGGATATCTGCGCTGCGTCGGCGTCGGTCAGTGCGACGTCCATCGCCGCGGCGTGCGGACTGGGTCACCGCTGCTCGTCGGGCGCTTGCGGAGACCGTCTCGCTCCGGCGTCGGGAGGCGGTGGCGGCGAGGGTCCTCTCGAGACGGCCGAGCCGGGTTCCGCGACCCGCCGACTGTTGCTCGGAGGTGCCCAGCCTCCGCTCGAAGCGATCGGGTCTTGGTGGTCCGTCCGTTCGCCGCGCCCAGCCGTCCTCGAGCATCGCGACGCCACACCCGCCCGGCGCTCTGCTACACGCTAATGCGTTCGCGGGCATCGCTCACCTCCATTCGGTCTCTCACTACGAAACCGGTACGACAGAGCGAGTGGACCGAATAGAAGGGGGCCGGACAACTTCTAATCCGAAGGACGGAGGTTCGAATCCTCCCAGGCGCAATGGAAAAATCCCTGGAATCCGAGAGACTTGTCGGCGGAACGGGCAGGCGGCCGGGTCAACACGAGGTCAACAACGAGCTTTCCCATAGAGCGACTAGGTGCTAGCAGCGCTTGCGTTGGCTCCTCCCTCGTTGGCTCCTCCCTCGCCAGGGCGAAGGGGCCGGGCGTCCCCGGCGACGTATACGTCAGCTGCTTAAAGCCAGGTACGTCAAGAGGGCGGCCGCCTTGAGGCGGCCGCCCTCTTTCCTGCCAGGGTTCGGCCGCTACGCGGGCAGAGGCTCGATCGTGCCTGTCTGGACGACGTCCACGGGCACGCCCTCGATCTCGGCGGGCAGGAGTTCGTCGCTCGCAAGACTCTCGGCAGGCACCTTCCGCTCGACGTAGACGACCAGGCACGGCTCTCGGGTCGGTGCGCCTTGCCTCGTCCGGATTCCCGTCGTGACTCCGACGACGTTCGGATAGCGCAGGAGCTCTTGCTCGTACCGAGCGCGCACGTCGCGCGCCTTCGGCTCCTGGTCGTCGCCGAGAGGCAAGTCTCCGTGCCCAGGCTCGTTCCCGCCGGAGGCGAAGAATTGCTCCCAAGCGTCTCGCGAGCGCTCTCCGGCGGCTCGTTCCTCTTCCGGCCACCTCGGTTCGAGTTCTCGCTCCATGCCCCCTCCTTCTGCCCTAGCCGAACGTCGGGGCCGTCACGGGCCGCACTCCGAGCGCGACCTCGACGTTCGCGATGTGGTTGTGGATCGTGATCTCGGCTGACCCCGCAAACAGTAGCCCGACTGCGTTCAGGTTGGAGTCCATGAGCAGGCTCCCGGAATCGCCCCCTGCCGACATCGCAGTCGTGACGATCTGTTGGCGGAACTGGGCGGCCCCTCCCGGATAGCCGCTGACGACGATTGTCGCATCGACGGCCAGGACGCGGCCCACGGTCACCTGCGTCGTCCGCCCTGCCTTGATCACCTGCTGCCCCACGAAGGCCTGATCGACCGCTCGCGGGACGACCTGCCCGATGATGGCGGCCGTCACGTTGCGGCTGTGGGTCGGCCGCGCAACAGCGGCGTCCACGAGGTTGTAGCCCGAGCGACCGAACACGATCGGCTCGAAACGCTCGAGCGTCGCGATCCCGTCGGCGGGGAAGACACCGCCGTCGAAGGGGCCGGGCTGGAGGATCAGGTCGCCCGCCAGGCCTCGATTGCTGTCGGCGAGCACGTGGTTGTTGCTGAGGATCAGATAGTCGCCCGGGCATTCCTCTCGTACCGGGCCACAGCAGCAGTCGTGGTCGTGCTTGCAGCAGCAGCGGCGGATGTCGCGGACGAGGCAGCCGAACGTACCGGCGGTGATGTTGTGATGACCGATGCTGTAGCCGGGGAGCGGCGGGCGAACTCGTGCCGTAAAGAGGAGCGGCCGGATCACGCCCACCGCCACGACGTCGGTCGGCACTCCTCCGATCTCGGCGGGAACGAGGGCCGCTCGCGAGAGCTTGCTCTTGGGCTTCTTCTCCTCGACAAAGACGATCAAGGCCGGCTTTCCGGTCGGCTTGCCGCCCTTGACCTTCACGCTGGCCGCGACCCCGACGACGTTGTCGCGGGCAAGCAGCTCTTCCTCGTGCTCCTCCTTCACCTCGACGACCGGAGCCGCCTCGGCAACGAGCTCGAGGCTTCGCGTCTCCTCTGCCTCAGTCCCGAAGAACTGGTTCCAGGTGTCCGCACGCTTCTGAGCCGCGGTGCGGGCCGCTGAGGACCATTCAGTTTCCTCATGGATCATGGCTTCCTCCTTCGCTCGACGACGGCAACGCGAGCGGGGCGGTCTGCCCGCAACCGAAGTCGCGGGACAACCTGATGATCGGTCCGAGCGCGTCTGCCGTTAGGACGGCGTGCCTCGCCTCGAGCACGCCAGACCGCAGAAGCCGCAGAAGTGGGAGCGACATCGCCACCTCTTTCGGAGTAAGTGACGATTATCTCATTCTCGCCCCGGCTGTCAATTCGCCGCCCGAGGCGACCTCTCCGTAAGAGCCGTGACCGGGATCCTCGTGGTCGCAACCAGGGGCAACAGCTGGCAAATGCACGAGTCCCGAAAGCGGCAGAAAAAGCCAAAACCGTGCCGTGGGTAGCGACCGGTTGCCGTGAGAGCTCCATGGTAACGAGGAGGTCGATCATCTCCAGGCCGGACGGGTTGTCCCGGCTGGCCATCCTCGAGCGCGCGGCCAGCTCTAGCGCGACGGGAGCGGTAACTCTCCTCGTGATCAGGCGCGGAGAGGTGAATCCGACTTGATCGGGCCACCTCTCCGCGCCGGCTGAACTCTGCGGCTACGCCGCGGCCTGGTCCGCGATCGTGAACGCGACCTTGTTCTGCTCCACGGTGGCGTCGAGAACCTTGTCGTCGAGGAGGGAGGCCGCCTCGGGTTCGAGGAAGACCCGGGCGTCCTGCTCTTCGATCACCTCGTCGTCCTCCGCGGGCAGCGGAACGACGCTGAGTTGGAAGTTCGTTTGCGTGCCTACCTGCTCGGCCACCAGCCGCAGACCGCCCGTCTCGGACGCCTCCTCCGAGGACGAAACGATGTGCTTCACGGCCTCAACCGCGCTGTCGGTGAGTGCTAGCAGCGCGCTCACCTCCTTCCTGGTTTGTTCGGGTCGAAGCAGGCCAGGCTAGCAGTCGATGTGGGGCGCCCAGACTCGGGTGGGGCGGCGCGAGCGGGAGCCACGAGCTTCCAAGGGCCGCACGGCGAGGGCGCTGTCTTGGCAAACGCGAAACGGGGTTCGTGGTTTGCCGGCCCAAGGAGTGAACGACGCTTGCCCCCGTCAGCTTTACTAGGTTGCTCAAGGGGTCTCGCTCACTCGTGCCCGTCCGGCTCTGGCGTCACTTGCCCTTCCACAACGGCGCCGAGATCGCCGTGGATCTGGGGACCGCGAATACGGTCGTCTTCGTCCGCGGCCATGGAGTCGTCCTCTTCGAGCCCTCGGTCGTCGCTATCGACGAGATCTCCGGCCGGCTGCTCGCGGTGGGGGCGGAGGCACGCCGCATGATCGGGCGTACGCCAGCGACGATCCGAGCCATCCGTCCGCTTCGGCACGGTGTCATCGCAGACTTCGACGTGACCGAGCAGATGCTCCGGCACTTCATCCGCAGGACGATCGGCAGCCGTTTCTCTCACCCACGTGTGGTGCTCTGCGTACCGAGCGGCATCACCGACGTCGAGCGGCGCGCAGTTGAGGAGGCGACGCTTGCGGCGGGCGCGCGCGAAGCCTGTTTGATCGAGGAGCCGATGGCGGCAGCAATCGGCGCGGACCTTCCGGTCGCTGAGGCCACCGCGAGCATGGTGGTCGACATCGGCGGGGGAACCAGCGAGGTGGCCGTCATCTCGCTCGGAGGCATGGTCGTCTGGAACTCGATCCGGGTCGGCGGCTACGAGATGGATGACGCGATTGTCGACCACGCCCGGAAGGAGCACGGCCTCTTGATCGGACAGGAACGCGCCGAAGAGGTCAAGATCGAGATCGGGGCCGCCCGCGACCCGGCCCAAGCGGGCCATGCAGAGATCGCCGGACGCGACCAGCTGACAGGCCTGCTCAGACGGGTCGCCCTTCAGTCAGATGAAGTACACCGTGCGCTCGACGGCCCAGTTACCCGCATCATCGACGCAGTGAAGGAGACGCTCGAGCGAACGCCGCCACAGCTCGCCGCGGACGTGGTCGAACGGGGGATCACCCTCGCGGGCGGTGGGGCGCTCGTGCGTGAGATGGACGAACGCCTTCTCGCGGAGACAGGCGTCCCCGTGGCCATCGTCGACTCCCCGCTCACCTGCGTCGCCCTCGGCGCCGGACGGAGCCTCGACGAGTTCGAGGCGATGGCACGCTCGGCTCGCGCCGGCAAGAGAAGACGCTGACGCCGGGGCCGGCTGCAGTGGTCTCGGCGAGAACGAGTAGACGCCGCGTCAACTCCAGGCGCCGGGCGGGAGCGGCATGCCGCTCACGCCGCGGTCGGGCCGGACCGCGAGCACCTGGTGCACCTGGAGACCTCCCGCTTCGAATCCAAGCGCCGAGCCGGCCATGTACAAGCGCCAAATGCGCGCCCGCGCGCTCCCCGCCTCGGCGACAGCCTCGTCCCACGAGTCTTCGAGATTCCGGATCCAGCGGCGGAGCGTGAGCGCGTAGTGCTCGCGCAGGCTCTCGAGGTGACGCACCTCGAGGCCGGCCGCCTGGATGCGGGAGACGACGGCGCCGACTTCGTGCAGCTCGCCGTCCGGGAAGACGTAGCGGTTCACGAACGTCCGGCGCGGGAGGAGTGGCCGGCGCCGGGGCGGCCGACCGATGCCGTGGTTGAGGAGACGGCCTCCGGGGCGAAGGAGGCGCTCCCGCCGGCGGGCGAGGTCGCCCTCAACCTCCGGCGAACGCGATTGGTCGTGGAGGCTTGACCGACGGCGAGTTGTTCGGGCCCTTGCATCCACGCTAAGCAGCCTGGCGACGGCCAGAGCGCAAGACATGCCCGGGACCGCATCAACCTCCTCAACCGACCGGTGACGTTGGACGCACCGGCGCGGCGCTAGCGGCGGCAAACCCGGCGTGCACCAGGGTCCTTGGCGCTCAGCCGGATGCCGGCTCACACGTGACACGCCCGTCGTGTTCCAGTCGCTAGAGCCCCAGAGTCCCAGACGGGCAAGGCGAGGCCGCACGGACGCCCAATTCGCGGCGGAGTCTCCTCCCCGCTCCGCGTTCTCTGCGTGCGCCGCGGGCGGCGACGGGCGCCCGACTTCCGGCTCGAGGCGCCGCCCGGGTAGCCCGGCCGCCGATGGCGCGTTCCGTGTGCAGGTGCTGCGCCTCAACCGAGTGGGAGAGTGGGCGCGCCGCCGTTCGCCGGGCTAGCGATCCTTGAAGCGTGCTGCTTCGTCGGAGCCGCCGGTGGCGTCGCCGGCGCTGTACGAATGAGCGCCGGCGCCCGCTAGTGTGCCGCGATCGACGATCAGGTATTCCTCGCGTATCGGACGACGATCAAGCCAACACTCCAGGATCTCGCGCACACCGGCCGCATAGCGGGCTTGCGCGGACAGCGACGACCCCGACACGTGTGGGGTCATCCCGTGGTGGGGCATCGACCGCCAGGGATGATCCCTGGGAGCCGGCTGCGGGAACCAGACGTCTCCGGCATACCCGGCAAGCTGGCCGCTTTCCAGCGCCCGCGCGATCGCGTCGCGGTCGCAGATCTTTCCCCGGGCGGTGTTGACGATATACGCGCCGCGCTTCATCTTGGCGATGAGGGCGTCGTCGAATAGGTGCTCGGTCTCAGGATGGAGGGGCGCGTTGATCGTGACCACGTCGCAGACACGCACCATCGACTCGGCGTCCGGGTGGTAGGTCACGCCGAGCTCGCGCTCGACCTCCTCCGGGAGTCGGTGTCGATCGGTGTAATGCAGTCCCACCTCAAACGGCTTCAGCCGCCTGAGTACAGCGGAACCGATCCGGCCGGCAGCGACTGTCCCGACTTGCATTCCTTCGAGGTCGTATGACCTGGCGACGCAGTCGGCGATGTTCCAACCGCCCTTGACGACCCACTGATACGACGGGATGTAGTTGCGCACCAGCGCCAGGATCATCATCACCACATGCTCGGACACGCTGATGCTGTTGGAATAGGTGATCTCGGCGACGGTGATCCCGCGCTCGAGCGCCGCTTCCAGATCAACGTGGTCCGAGCCGATCCCCGCCGTGACAGCCAGCTTCAGCCCCGGCGCCTTCGCGATCCTCTCAGCCGTCAGGTAGGCAGGCCAGAACGGCTGGGAGATGACGATCTCAGCGTCCGGGAGCTCTCGCTCGAAGACCGAGTCCGGCCCGTCCTTGTCCGACGTGACAACAAACGCGTAGCCGCGTTCCTCGAGGAACCGCCGCAGCCCGAGCTCCCCGGAAACGCTGCCTAGAAGCTCACCCGGCTCGAAGTCGATCCGCTCGGGGGCCGGCGTGGTCTGACCGTCGTAGTAGCGCTCGATCCTGGGAATCGCGTCTCGAGCGTACGACCTCGGATACCCGTCAACAGGATCCTCGTACAGGACACAGAGAACCTTTGCCACCTCTGCCTCACCTTCCTCGC
>Ga0268386_10003539_pt1 | contig 11389 bp, 8 predicted proteins | sample RVTome_15_FD_200260 | JGI IMG/M metagenome (GOLD analysis project Ga0268386, IMG submission 200260) | Soil microbial communities from uranium-contaminated site in the Upper Colorado River Basin, Wyoming, United States - RVT150D86... ... | reverse complement strand
TCGAGCTTGCCGTCCCGCGCCCGCTCGGTGAGGTTGGAGGCGTAGGCGGAGAGGGGGTCGCGGGAGGCGCCTCCCTCCTCGCCCTCTCCCCCGGGGGCGAGGTCGGGGTCGCCCTCCGGGTGCTTGCGGAGCCCGTGGGAGATGTAGTTGAGGAGGTCCAGCCGGCTGACTCCCTGGGCGCCGAGGAGCCCGGCCGCGTGGGAGCGGGCCTCCCGGAGGAGGGCGGCCAGCATGTCCCCCACGTCGGCCTCGGCCTTGCCCGCGCTCTGCACGTGGACCACCGCGGTCTGGAGGACCCGCCGGAAGGCGAGGGTCTGCTGGGGGGCCCGCCGCGACCCCGACGGCATCTTGTCCACCTGCTCCTCGAGGAACTTGTCCAGCTCCTTCTTGAGCCTCAGCACGTCGGTCCCCGAGGCGGCGAGGATCTCCTCCCCCACCGGGTCGTGGGCCGCCGCGAACAGCAGGTGCTCCAGGGTCAGGTCGGCGTGCCGCCGGGAAACCGCCTCCCGGGCCGCCACGTTCAGCACTCGCTCCAGAGACGTCGTGAACATCGCTCCCTCTTCAGGCCTCCTCGAGCCCCGCCCGCAGCGGGAACCCCTCGGCCCGGGCCATCTCGTGCACGGTGGCCACCTTGCTCTCGGCGATCTCGAAGGTGTATGCCCCGCACACCCCCCGCCCCCGGCGGTGGACGTCCAGCATGATGCGGAACGCCTCCGGCGGCCCCTTCTGGAAGACCGCCTCCAGCACGTGCACCACGAACTCCATGGTCGTGTAGTCGTCGTTGTAGAGGATCACGTGGAACAGCTGCGGCTTCTTCGTCCGGGACTGCGGCTTCTCCTTGACGTCGCCGCCGCCCTCCCTGCCGGGGCGCGCCATGTCCCATTGTAGACGACCCGGCCTCCCGCTCTCAGGGGTACCCGATCGAGAAGGTCAGGAGCACCCCTCCGTCGCGGCGCACCCCGAGGTCGGCCGCGAGGGGCCCGATCCGGCTCGGATGGAGCAGGGAGAGGCCGATGCCCGCCTCCAGCGAGGCCAGCGAGAGGTCTCTCCGCGCCTCGAACACCTGCCCCGCCCCCGCCCGGGCGATCGCGAGGAGCCGGCCGACGAGCCGATAGCGGAAGCTCACCGCTCCCGCGAGGGCCTGGCGGCCCCAGATCTGGTCGGTCCGGTAGCCGGGCAGGAGCACCGGGCCCCCGATCCGGAACTCGTCGTACGCGGGGACGTCACCTTCGGAGAGGCCGACGAAGCCGTCGAGCCGCAGGCCGCCCCGCCGACCCACCCGGAACGCCCCCGTCCCCGAGAGGCTCCCCCGCCAGTAGTCGAGGGAAGCGCCGGCGCCGGGGAGGCTCACGTCCCCGAGCGCCGCCAGCCGGAGGCCGGTCGAGGGAAGGTCGCGATCGTCGAGGCCGTCGAAGACGCCGGCGAGATCGAGACGGCGCACCTCGTCGGTGGCGTCCGGGAACGGAAGACCGGGCCGCGCCCAGGTCTTCACGCTCCCCGCGGCGAAGCCGGCCTCCAGGAGGCCGCTCCGCTTGATCGCCCGGCGGAGGGCGAACCGGGCGTCCCGGCGGACGAAGCGGGCGCGGTTCGCCGACTCGCCGTCCACGTAGAACCGCGGTTTCTCGGTGAAGACCCTCGCCTTCGCCTCGAAGCCCGCCACCCAGGTCAGGAGCCGCTCCCCGGCGAGCCGGCCCTCGAGGACCTCCTCGCCGTCGCTCGCCACGAGCAGGACGGAGGTCTCCTCCCCGAAGCCCAGGGTGTTCCGGTTCTCCAGCCTCACGAGGCCGCGGGCCCGCACGGCGTCGTTGTAGGCCGCCCCCACCTCGATCCGGTTCGCCGCCCCCTCCTCCGCGACGAGCACGATGCGGAGCCCTCCCGCGACCGGCTCGAGGTCCAGCCACAGGTGGTCGAAGAAGCCGGTGGCGTGGATCCGGTCGAAGGCGTTCAGCCCCTTGTCGAGGTCGAACGGGGGCCCCAGGGGGATGCTGAAGGTCCGGCGGATCACCCGCTCGCTGAGGCGCTCGTTGCCGCGGACCTGGATCTCCGCGATCGGCGTCCCCTCGAGCCGGCGCTCCGGGGTTGGCCGGGGGGGCCCCGCGCGCCGGAGGGCTTCGCCCAGGCGGGCCTCGATCTCCGGGATCGCCGCGAGGGCCGCCTCCCGCCCCCGGGCCACGAGCCGATCGAGGCCGGTGTAGTCGTTGAAGCCGTGCTTCCCGAGGTCCGGCGTGACGAGCACGTCGGGCTCGCTCGCGAACTCGTCGTTCGCCCGTTCGGTGAGCACGTTGCTCACCTGGGAGGCCACCCCGAAGGCGCTCCGGTACTCGTCCGCCTCGAGGGAGGCACTCCTGGCGTCGACTGCCACGACGAGGTCGGCCTCGAAGCGACACGCCTCCGCGACCGGCAGGTTGTCCACGATCCCCCCGTCGACGAGGGGACGCCCTCCCCAATCGACGGGGGGGAGGGCGAGGGGGATCGACATGCTCGCGCGCACCGCCCGGGCCAGGTCTCCACGGTCGATCACGACCCGGCGTCCGTCCTCGAGAGCCGCCGCCACCGCCCGGAAGGGAATGGGCAGCGCGTCGAAGTCGCCCCCGGCCGCGTAGCCCGCGGGAGCGAGGTGCTCGATCAGGAACCGGTTCACCCGGTACTCCGCGAGGAGCCCCCCCGGGAGCCGCAGGTCCCAGAAGTCGAAGCCGAGCCCGGCGAACGGTCGGTAGCGGTCCTCCCGCCGCCCCACCGGCACGAGCCGCCGGTCGGGCTCCCCGCTGAAGATCGACTCCCAGTCGAGGGACTGCACGATCCGCTCGAGGTCGTTCGCGCTGTGCCCGGTGGCGTAGATCCCCCCCACCACCGCCCCCATGCTCGTCCCGACGATCCCGTCGACGGGAATCCCCCGCTCCTCGAACGCCTGCAGCACCCCCACGTGGGCGATCCCCCGGGCCCCGCCGCCGGACAGGGCGAGGACGAGGCGGGGCCGCGGGGCCGGCGGCGAGGTCTCCTCGGCGCCCGCCCGACCGGCGCAGGCGATCACCCCAAGGCACACGGCCGCCCGCGCGAGGGTCGTCATCCCCGAGAGTCTATCCGCTGGGGGCAGTCCCGCCGGCCGGGCCAGGTGATGCTGCTCCTACTCCTGCCGACTGGTCGCCGGATACCCGCCCTTCCTATCGGTAGACCTCGCGCCGATGACCCGCGCGGATCGCGAGGACGAGCAACCTCTCGTCTCGTATACCGGGCCCTCAGAGCCCGAGGTCCGCCTTGACCTTCTCCCACGGGATGGGGTCGCCGCCCTCGGCGAGCGCCTGGCGGATCGCGGCAAGGTCCACCTCGTCCTCGATGCGCTCCAGCAGCTCGAGGTCCTCAAACGGAACGAGCGCCGCCACGTCCTTGCCTCGCCGCTGCACGATGACCCGCTGCCCGCGCGCAGCCCGGCGTAGCGCGGTGGGCACCTTGCTCGCAGCGATGCGTGAGCTCATTGCCAGAAAATCAGGCGCGGTGCTCGTGCGAGCCCGGGCTCCCGAATCCCCCCTCAAAGCGTGCTTCCCGTCTTCCCGCCCCGCTCGCAGCAGGGGCCCCCACCGGGATCCACGTTCAGGACGCGATATGCCCCAGCATAGGCCAGGATCCGGCGCCGGTGCCCGAGTTGCTCGACGACCTCCTCGTCCACCTCACCCGAGGGGCAGGAGACAGCAGAAGACCAGGGGAACTGGCGGAAGCGGGTAGGAATCGAACCTACCGCTGCCGGCGTCAGCCGGCAGCCGGACGGCTTTGAAGGCCGCGCGGGTCACCAGACCCGAATCGCTTCCGGGCCAAGCACAACACAGGAGCGGGAAGCGGGGCAAGCGGTCCTTTCGTGTCACATGGCGGCGGGCGGCGTGGGCACGGGTGGCGCCGGCGCCCCTCCGTGCGAAACGTGGACAAAACCACGGTAGAATTGGGGGGGCACGCAAGGGATGGCGGGGCCGAGAAGAAGGGGCGAGGCGGCGGGCGGAGCGTGGCTGTCGATCGGGGCCCTTTCCCGCGCCACCGGCATCGCGGTCGAGACCCTCCGGACCTGGGAGTCGCGCTACGGCGTCCCGGTGCCCCGGCGGAAGCCGTCCGGCCACCGCGTCTATCCCGTGGCGAGCGTCGCCCGGTTGCGCCGGGTCGGCGAGGCCCTCGCCCTCGGGCACCGGGCGGGACAGGTGGTGGCCGCCTCCGACGACGCCCTCGCCGAGCTGCTCGAGAAGACGGCCGCCCCGCCCCGGCCGCTCCGCGCCACCATCCCGCCCTCGGTGGACCTTCACCAGCTCCTGGAGCTGGTGGAGCGCTTCGACGCGGACCGGCTCACCCGGGTGCTTCTCGCCGACTGGGGCCGCCTGGGTCCCCTCGACTTCCTGGAGCGCCGGGTGGCCCCGCTCGTGCGCGCGGTGGGCGACGCCTGGGAGGAGGGGCGGCTGGAGATCCGCCACGAGCACTTCCTCTCGGAGCGGGTCGGGGACCTGCTGCGCTCCCTCCGCCTGCCCTTCGAGGAGCGGGCGCAGGGCCCCCTGGTCGTCTTCGCCTCCCTGCCCGGCGAGGCCCACGCGCTCGGTCTCCAGATCGCCTCGCTCCTCCTCGCGTCGGAGGGCTGCCGCGTCCTCTACCTCGGCACCGAGGTCCCCCTCCCCCAGGTCGCCGCGCTGGCCCGGGACCTCGATGCGCGGGTGGTGGCGATCAGCGTGTCCCTCGCGACCCGCGGTCCCGCCTCCGGCGCCAGCCTCCGCCGTCTCCGGGCGCTGCTGCCCCGGCGGGTCATCCTGCTCGTCGGAGGCGACGGGGCCCCGCGGGGGCGCCCCGGCCTGGAGGTGATCCAGGACCTGCCCACGCTCCACGACTGGGGACGCCGGATCGGCGCGGGCGGCTCGCCGGATGCCCGCAGTGGCCCGAGAGGGCGTTCCGGCTAGAATCGCGCATTCGATCCCGATGCCCGGCCCCCGGAGGACCCCTCGCGGCGCGCGCAGACCCGGCTCGCCGGACCGGCGGAGGTCCGCCCCGAAGCGCCTCCGGATGGCGAGCCGGCGCTCGGCGATCGCCCCGACGGTGGAGCGCATCCTGGAGGCGGTCGACGAGGTCGGCCTGTCCGCCGACCAGCGGGCCGACCTCGCGGTCGCCGCCGCGGAAGCGCTGTCCAACGCCGCGGTCCACGGCAACCTCTTGAAGCCGGGCTCGCTGGTGACGATCACCATCGAGGTCACGCCGGGACGGCGGGCCACGATCGACGTCAAGGACTCCGGCCCCGGCTTCGACTTCGGCGAGCTCGCGGACCCCACGGAGCCCGGCCGCCTCCTGACGCCGGGAGGACGCGGGGTCTTCCTGATGCGGCGCCTCGTGGACCGGATCGATTTCCAGCCCCCGGGCAACCGGGTGCGCCTGACCGTCGTCGCTCGCCCGTAGCCCCCGGGGAAGCCCGCTGTCCAAGTCGCTGGACTCCAGGGGATTGCGCCGTCCGGTACACTGGTGGGTGGGGGCTCGCCCGAACGGGCGGCGATGGGAACCGAGACGACACCGCGGCCGCAGAAGAAGGACGACGACGTCGTGGCGCTGCGCTCGGGGCCGTTCGAGCTCGACCTGCGCAGCGGAGAGCTGCGCCGCGCGGGGAGCCTCCAGAAGCTGCAGCCCCAGCCGTTCAAGGTGCTCGCGCTGCTCGCGAGCCGGCCCGGCGAGCTGGTCACCCGCGAGGAGATCCAGGGGGAGGTCTGGCCGGTCGGGACCTTCGTGGACTTCGAGCAGTCGCTCAACTTCTGCATCCGGCAGATCCGGGCGGTCCTCGGCGACAGCGCCCTCACCCCGCGCTACATCGAGACGCTGCCCCGCCGCGGCTACCGGTGGATCGCCGGCCCCGTCGAGAAGGTGGGGGCGGGCCCCGCGATCCTCGAGTGGCCCCGGCCGGCCGCGCTGGCCCGTCCCGCCCCGCTCGCCGACCTCGAGGGCGGGAGCGAGCCGGGCCCCGCGCCGGAGCCCGGGCCCCCGGCCCCGGGCCGAGGCGAGGCCCGCCGCCTCCCGCTCTGGCCGGCGGCGGCGGCCGCCGCCCTGGCCGTCCTCGCGGCCGCCCTCTACCTCGGCTTCGCCCGCCGGGGCGGGGAGGCGACCCCCTCCTTCCACCGCATCACCTTCCGCCGCGGGATCGTGGCGTCGGCCCGCTTCGCCCCCGACGGCCAGGTGGTCTACAGCGCCGCCTGGGAGGGCGACCGGCCCACGTTCTTCTCCGCCCGCCCCGAAACGCGCGAGTCGCGCCGGATCGAGGTCGAGGGCCGGTCGGTGGTCGGGATCTCGCAGCAGGCCGAGGTCGCGTTCCTGCGCGGCTCGACCCTGGCCCGCGCCCCCCTCGCGGGCGGCCCCCCCAAGGAGGTGCTCGCGGGGGTCCGGCTCGCCGACTGGACCCCCGACGGGTCGGAGTTCCTGGTGGTCCGCCACGGGCAGGGCCCCGGCCAGATCGAGTTCCCGATCGGGACGATCCTCGGCCCGGCGACCTGGCCCACCCACGCCCGGATCTCCCCCGACCGCCGCCACGTGGCGTTCCTCGAGCACCCGATGTGGGGCGACGACCGCGGCTCGGTCGCGGTGCTGGACCGGCAGGGCAAGAAGCGCACCCTCTCCGACGGCTGGGCGAGCGTGGAGGGCCTCGCGTGGTCCCCCCGGAGCGACGAGGTCTGGTTCACGGGGACCCGGGTGGGGGCCGACTCGGCGCTCCACGCGGTCTCCCTGGACGGCCGGCTGCGGACCGTGCTCCCCGCGATGGGACGCCTGATCCTCCAGGACATCGCCCCCGACGGCCGCGTCCTCATCGAGCGCAGCGCGCTGCGGAGCGAGATCCGCTTCGGCCGCGTCGGCGAGCCGGAGGAGCGGGACCTCTCGTGGCTGGACCTCTCCAGCCTCGAGGACCTCTCGGCCGACGGGCGGACGGTGCTCTTCATGGAGAGCGGGGAGGGAGGGGGCCCCGACTACACGACGTTCCTCCGCCAGACCGACGGCTCGCTCCCGGTGCGCCTGGGCACCGGCCGGGGGGTCGCGCTCTCGCCCGACCGCCGCTCCGTGCTCTCGATCCCCATCCGCGAGCGCGACCGGATCGACGTGGTGCCCACCGGGGCCGGCGAGACCCGGAGCATCCGGCATCCCGGCCTCACCGAGTACAGCTGGGCCGGCTTCGTCCCTCCCGACGGCCGGACCGTCGCCTTCACCGCCCGGGACGGGGAGGGACGTCACCGCAGCTACCTGCAGGACCTGGACGGGGGCGCGCCTCGTCCCGTGCTCCCCGAGGGGGTCTACCTCGGCCACCACGCGTTCTCCCCCGACGGGCGGCTCGTCGCCCAGGAATGCAAGGGCGAGGGCGACGAGTGGCGGGGGGTGTGCATCTACCCGGTCGAGGGCGGCGAGCCCCGGCGGGTCCCCGGGGTCGAGAAGCCGGTCTGGGTCCGGGGCTGGGACGACGCCGGCCGCCTGTTCGTGACCGACAAGGAGAAGCCCATGGTGGCCGAGGTCTCCCGGCTGGACCCCCGGACCGGGCGCCTCGAGCCCTGGCGGACGGTCGCCCCTCCCGACCGGGCTGGGGTGGTGGGCGTCCACAAGCTCTTCGTCACCCCCGACGGGCAGGCCTACGCCTACTCCTACATGCGGGAGCTCGCGGACCTCTACGTCGTCACCCACGCGCGCTGAGCGCGCGCCGGTCATCCGTTAAGCTATCGGGATGACGGCTCGACGCCTGCTCCCCTTCCTCGCCTGCCTCGCGTTCGTCCTGCCGCCGGCGTGCCGGAAGGCCCCTCCCGACAAGCGGTACCCGGTCAAGGGCACGGTGACCGAGATCGACCGCCCGGGGAAGCTCATCACCCTCGACCACGACGACATCCCCGGCTACATGCCGGCGATGATCATGCCTTTCCCGGTGGAGGACCCGACCCTCCTCGACGTGGCCCGCCCGGGGGACGAGGTGACGGCCGCCCTCGTGATCACCGGGGACAACCGCTACTGGCTCCAGGACATCGTGGTCTCCCGGCGGGTCCCGGACGCCGAGCGGCCCTCGGCTCGGCCCACCGCCCGCGAGCCCCGGCCGGGCGAGGCCCTGCCCGACGTGTCCCTGGTCAACCAGGACGGCCGGACGGTCCGCCTGGCCGACTACCGCGGCCGCGCCCTCGCCCTGACCTTCATCTTCACCCGCTGCCCCCTCCCCGACTTCTGCCCGCTGATGACGAGGAGCTTCGCCGCGGTGGCGCGCTCCCTCGCCGCCGATCCCGCCCTCCAGGCCCGCACCCACCTCCTCTCGGTCAGCTTCGACACCGCCTACGACACCCCGGAGGTGCTGAGGCGGTACGGGACGCCCTTCGCGGGCGCGGGGCCGCGGCCGTTCGCCCACTGGGAGTTCGTCTCGGGCGCCCCCGACCAGGTCCGGACGCTCTGGGAGTTCCTCGGCCTCGAGGTCGAGGAGGACGGGGGACAGTTCGTCCACAACCTGCGGACCGCGGTGGTGGCCCCCGACGGCACCCTCGTCCGCTCGATCCGGGGGAGCGACTGGCGGCCCGAGGACGTGGTGGCCGACCTGCGGGCGGCGGTGGACCGCGCGGCCGCCGCCCGGCCCTAGGCCGTCCGGACCGGAGCGCACGCCCCTGACGCGGAGGCCGGCCTCCCCTATGCTGGGGCCGGCCGGGGGGTGAGCCATGCGCTTCCACACGATCATCGAGCCGTTCCGGATCAAGTCCGTGGAGTCGGTCAAGTTCACCCACCGCGAGGAGCGGGAGGCCGCGCTCCGGGAGGCGGGCTTCAACGTCTTCCGCCTCCACGCGGAGGACGTGCTCATCGACCTCCTCACCGACTCGGGGACGGGAGCGATGTCGGCCGCGCAGTGGGGCGCCCTCATGCAGGGGGACGAGTCCTACGCGGGGAGCCGCTCCTACTACCGCTTCCGGGACGTGGTGCGGGACCTCACCGGCTTCGCCCACGTCATCCCCACCCACCAGGGCCGGGCCGCCGAGCGGATCCTGTTCCACACCGTCCTCCGGCCCGGCCAGGTGGTCCCCAACAACAACCACTTCGACACCACCCGGGCCAACGTCGAGGTCGAGGAGGCGGAGGCCCGGGACCTCGTCATCCCCGAGGGCCGCGTTCCCTCCCTCGTCCATCCGTTCAAGGGCAACGTCGACCTCGCCGCCCTCGAGCACACCCTCGCCGAGGACGGGGACCGGGTCCCCCTCGTGATGGTCACCGTGACCAACAACACCGGGGGCGGCCAGCCGGTGTCCCTCGCGAACCTCCGGGGGGTGCGCGCCCTCTGCGACCGCTACCGCAAGCCCCTCTTCCTCGACGCCTGCCGCTTCGCGGAGAACGCCTACCTCGTCAAGACGCGCGAGGAGGGGCAGGGCGATCGCCCGCCCAAGGACATCGCCCGGGAGATGTTCTCCCTCGCCGACGGCTGCACGATGTCGGCCAAGAAGGACGGCCTCGCCAACATCGGGGGCTTCCTCGCCCTGAACGACGACGACTGGACGGAGCGCTGCCGGAACCTGCTGATCCTCACCGAGGGCTTCCCCACCTACGGCGGCCTCGCCGGCTACGACCTCGAGGCGGTGGCCCGCGGCCTCGAGGAGGTCGTGGAGGAGCCCTACCTGCGCTACCGCATCCGATCCATCGAGTACCTGGCCGAGCGGCTCGAGGCGGGCGGGGTGCCCATCCTCCGGCCGGCGGGCGGCCACGCGGTCTACCTCGACGCGCGGGCGCTCCTCCCCCACGTCCCTCCCCTCGAGTACCCGGGGATCGCCCTCCTCAACGCGCTCTACCTGGAGGCGGGGATCCGGGGAGTGGAGATCGGGACGGTCATGTTCGGCCTCCACCCCGACGGCTCCGAGGCCCCGGCCGCGATGGACCTCGTGCGCCTCGCCGTCCCCCGCCGGGTCTACACCCAGTCCCACGTCGACTACGTGGCCGAGGCGGTGCTCGCGGTGGCGGCGACCGCCCCGAGCCTGCGCGGCTACCGGATCGCCCGGGCCCCGAAGGTCCTGCGGCACTTCACGGCCGCGTTCGAGCCGATCGGGTAGCTCGGGCGCTCCGACCCCCCTCGAGCCGGTCGGCCCTCCACTGGGTCAAACGGCTCAAGGCTTCCAAGCCCGGCGGCTGCTGGCGCCGAGGAGCCGCCCGCCCCCACGGTGGTGCGGGTGGCCGCGGGAGTGTCCCGGGAGAACCAGGGAGCGTGCCGGGTGCGGCCCTATGCTCCCCGCCGTCGCTTCTCGTTCGCGCCCATCCAGGCCACGCCGGCCAGGAAGTACACCACGGTGAGCGCCAGCAGCCAGCCCTTGAAGGTCGCCAGGCGGGACGCGTGCTCGGCCGCCGGCGCCGCGTAGACCCAGAAGGGGAGGAGCAGGCACCCGGCGAGGGCGAGGAGGGCGACGGCGCCGGAGAGGAGCCACCCGCTCCCCGCCGGGGACGCGGGCGATCCGGCCGCCGGGGCACCGGCGACCGGGCCCCCGGCGGGCGGCGGCGCCGCCGCCTCGGCGGGCAGGGGCTCGCGCGCCCCCGCCATCCCGGCGAGCGCGATGTAGACGAGGGCGGCGACGAGCCACACCGGCGCCGCGAGGAAGAACAGGTGCAGCACCCCGGTCTGCCAGAGCGCCACCCCGAGGACCACCGAGCCGACCCAGGCCACGAGGGCGGGCCAGCTCACGACGAGGCCCTTGCGGCTGGCCCAGTACTGCGTCCAGCCGAGCCGGGGGAAGACCCAGTGCTCGACGAACACCACCGCCCCCACCGGCATCAGGAGCAGGCCGTAGACGCCGACGAAGTCGAGGAGCCTCGTGAAGACGAAGGGCGAGCAGGCCACGAGGGTGGTGACCCCGCCCGCGAGGGCGGTCACGAGCCAGCGCGGCCAGTTCGGGGTGACGACCTGGAGGGCGAGCCCGGCCCGGTAGAGCGTGGGGTTGGAGGTGGTCCAGCCCGCGATCACCACCGCGAGCGCCCCCGACACCCCGAGCGCGCCGAAGGCCACCTCGCCCGAGTCGAACTGGGCGAGGGGGCGCCGGGCCACGAACGCAGCCCCCGCCCCCATGACCCCCGCGCAGATCCAGGCGAGGTAGTGCCCGAGGAGCATGCCGAAGGCCGAGAAGAGGCCGTAGCGGGCCCGGGCCGCGAACCGGAAGAGCGCCATGTCGGAGAGCCCGACGTGCATCGCGAGGTTGCACACCCAGGCGAACGAGGCGACGTGCCAGAAGCCGAGGGCGGTCCCCCCGCCGGCGGGGGTGCCCGTCCAGACCGCCTCGCTCGCGATCGTCCAGAGGTCGCCGAGGGAGGCGATCCTCCCGTGGGGCAGGACGGGGGCGAGCGCGGGCAGGGTCACCACCGCGCCCGCGACGAACATCAGGAACATCCACGGCGAGCACACGACCGCGAACTG
>Ga0268386_10003537_pt1 | contig 11395 bp, 9 predicted proteins | sample RVTome_15_FD_200260 | JGI IMG/M metagenome (GOLD analysis project Ga0268386, IMG submission 200260) | Soil microbial communities from uranium-contaminated site in the Upper Colorado River Basin, Wyoming, United States - RVT150D86... ... | reverse complement strand
GGCGCCGATGCCGTCTTGTTGATCGTGGCGGCCCTGACGGACACACAGCTCCGGGCGCTCCTGGAGACCGCCCGCGACCTCGGTCTCGGCGCGCTCGTGGAGACGCATTCGGATGAGGACCTGCGGCGTGCGCTCGAGACCGACGCCGGCGTCATAGGGGTCAACGCGCGGGACCTCGAGACCCTCGAGGTCGACGTCGACGCGGCGCTGGCCCGGATCGGAGGGGTGCCGGAGGACCGGATCTCGGTGCTGGAGAGCGGGATCTCGACCCGGGCGAACGTCGACGCCGCGCTCGAGGCGGGGGCGTCTGCCATCCTGGTGGGCGAGGCGCTGATGCGCGCGGACGACCCTGCCCGCGCCGTGAGGAAGCTCCTCTGGAGGGAACTCCGCACATGACGATCGCCGCCACCGTCCCCGACGCTCCCGGCCGGTTCGGTACCTACGGGGGTCGCTACGTCCCGGAGGTCCTGATCCCCGCGCTGGACGAGCTGGCGGACGCTTGGTCCCGGCTGCGGGAGGATCCCGGCTTCCGGACCGAGCTCTCGTCGCTCTCGAGGGACTTCGTCGGGCGCCCGACGCCGCTCACCTTCGCCGCCCGGCTCTCCACCGGGCTCGGATACCGCGTCTGGCTCAAGCGGGAGGACCTGGCACACACCGGCGCCCACAAGATCAACAACGCGCTGGGCCAAGCGCTCCTCGCGAAGCGCCTCGGCAAGGAGCGGATCATCGCCGAGACCGGCGCGGGGATGCACGGCGTGGCGACCGCGACGGCGTGCGCCCTCCTGGGTCTGCCCTGCGTCGTCTACATGGGGGAAGAGGACACGCGACGGCAGGCGCCCAACGTCTCCCGGATGAAGCTGCTCGGCGCCGAGGTGGTCCCGGTCACGGCGGGCTCGAAGACCTTGAAGGAAGCCGTGAACGAGGCGCTCCGCGACTGGGCCGCGTCGGTCCGGACGACCCACTACATCATCGGTTCGGTCGTGGGGCCGCACCCGTTCCCCGTCCTCGTGCGAGACCTCCAGCGGGTGATCGGTGACGAAGCACGACCCCGGTTCCGGGACGAGAACGACGGAGCCGAGCCCGACGTCGTCGCTGCATGCGTCGGTGGTGGCAGCAACGCGATCGGGATGTTCACGGCGTTCGTGGGCGCAGCGGGCGTCCGGCTGATCGGCGTCGAGGCCGGTGGCCGAGGGACGACCCTCGGTGAGCATTGCGCCTCGCTCACCCAAGGCGAGCCGGGCATCCTCCATGGTGCGCTCACCTATCTGCTGCAAGACGATGACGGGCAGGTCGCCGACACCCACTCGATCTCCGCCGGCCTCGACTATCCGGGGGTCGGACCGGAGCACGCCTATCTCCGCGACGCCGGTCTGGCCGAGTACGTGAGCGCCTCGGACGACGACGCCCTCGCGGGCTTCCAAGCGCTCGCGCAGACCGAGGGGATCATCCCCGCGCTCGAACCCGCCCATGTGATCGGCTGGCTCCTCAGGAAGCCTCTTCCCGAGGGGACGTCGGTCCTCGTCTGCCTCTCGGGACGCGGCGACAAGGACCTCGAGACGGTGCGGGCGAAGCTCGGGATCACGTAGGTGGGACGGCTCGAGGAGGCGCTGCGCGCCCGCCGCGACGCCGGCGGGCGCGCGTTCGTGCCGTACGTGACGGGAGGGTATCCGGGTGTGGACGCCGGTCTACTCCGACGGCTCGAAGCCGCCGGCGCAGACGCCATCGAGGTCGGCATCCCGTTCTCCGACCCGGTGATGGACGGTGGCGTGATCCAGGAGGCCTCCGCCGAGGCGCTTCGCCTGGGCACCCGGCCGATGCACGTCCTCGCGATGATCCGGGAGGCAGCGATCGACGTCCCGGTCGCCGTCATGACGTACGTGAACCCGGTCTACCGGCACGGCATCGGCTCGTTCCTGGACGAGATCGTGGCGTCGGGCGTGAGCGGGATGATCGTCCCCGACCTACCCGTGGACGAGTCGGGCGACCTCGAGGAGGCGGCGGTGGCCCGCGGACTGGACGCGGTGCTTCTTGCCGCGCCCGGGAGCACACCTGGACGCCTGGCGGAGATCGGCCGCCGTTCACGCGGGTTCGTGTACTGCGTCGCCACCTACGGCGTGACCGGCACTCGCGACCACCTGGACACGGCGGCGAGAGCCCTCGTGGACGCCCTCCGGCCCCACACGGACCTTCCCCTCCTGTTGGGGGTGGGGATCGGCGCGCCCGAGCAGGCAGCGGAAGCATGTGCCTTCGCAGACGGGGTGGTGGTCGGAAGCGCCTTGATGGCGCGCGTCCTCGGAGGGGACCTCGACGGTGCCGTCGGCCTCGCGAGGGACTTCCGGACCTCGATCCCCGCCTGACGGATCGCGTCCAGCGCCATCTCTCGCCCCCGCCCGTCACGTATGACCAGGGGAAATGCCCTCGAGTGGATTGGCCAATCGGGGGCGGGATGTGATAGTCACACACCATCTCGGGGGACCGGGAAAAGCATCTCGGGGGACCGGGATAGAGAAGGGGGGCTCCATGAAGCACCGTTCATGGTTCAAAGCGTTCGCCCTCGTGGCCGTGCTGGCCATCGTGGCGTCGGCGTGTGCGGGCGACGACGATCCGGGCGACAGCGGCAACGGCGGCGACGTGGATTGTGCCACCGTCGAGTTCGGGTGCGTCGAGGTAGGCGCGGACGAGCCGATCAACCTCGGGGCAGCCCAGGTGATCAGCGGCGCGGATGCGTCGCTCGGTCAGGACCAGGTGAACGCGATCGAGCTCGCGCTCGACTACCTGGACGGCAGCTTCGATCAGACCAACGGCACGCTGCTGGATCACCCGGTGAACCTCACCGTGGAGGACGAGCTGTGCTCCGCGGAGGGCGGGCAGACGGCCGGCACGGCGCTCGCGGCCGACGCGTCCATCGTGGCCGTCATCGGCACGAGCTGCTCGAGCTCGGCGCTCGGCGTGGCGGACACGATCCTCGGCGACAAGGGCATCACGCTCTTCTCCGGCTCGAACACCAGCCCGGCGCTGACGGATCCCGAGCTGCACAACCCGTTCTACGCGCGGACGGCCCACAACGACCGCATCCAGGGCGCGATCGGGGCCGAGTTCGCTCTCGGCGACGATCTCGGAGCCACGACGGCGGCCACGATCGCCGACGAGAGCCCTTACACCCAGGGACTGGTCGGTGCCTTCGAGGCGAACTTCGAAGCCGGCGGCGGCACCCTGACTGGATCGGAGCAGGTCAACTCCGAGGACACCGACTTCAAGCCGGTCCTCACGTCGTTGGCCGAACAGGATCCGGACGTCCTGTACTTCCCGATCTTCGTGGCAGCCTGCACGCTGATCATGAGGCAGGCGGCCGACATCATGCCCGACACCACCCTGATCGTGGCTGACGGATGCCTGTCGAGCGACACCCTGAAGAACGCGGGGGCGGCCTCGGACGGTGTCTGGGCGTCCGCACCGGACCTGTCGGCGTTCCAGACGAACGAGTTCTACTCGGGCGAGTTCATCCCCGCGTATCAGGAGGCGTTCGGGAGCGAACCGCTCGCGGTGTTCCACGCGCACTCCTACGACGCCACGAACGTCGTGTTCGCCGCGATCGAGGAGGTCGCGATCGACAACGGCGACGGATCCCTTTCGATCCCTCGCCAGGCACTCCGTGACGCGATCTTCGCAACGGAAGGCTACGAGGGCGTGACGGGCACGATCACGTGCCTCGACACGGGTGACTGTGCGACCGACGTCACGATCGGACTGTTCCTCGCTCCGGGCTGGCCGGTCGAGGGAGGCACGGACGATCCCGCCGTGTACACCGACACCAAGTCACTGGACGAAGTGCTGTAGGGAACGGGAAGAACGGCGGAGGGGCCGCGGGCGGAGCCGAGAGGCTCAGCCCGCGGCCCCTTCCCTAGTCGGGAGGGAACCCTGGCGGGCACCGAGGCGCCGCACGTCGCGGTCGCTCAGCTCGGCCGCTTCGAGCGGCTGCCGTGGCGGCGCATCATCCTCATCATCCTGGGGATCGTCGTCGTCGGAGTCGTGGTGATCGGCGCGTGGCGCACGCTCGCGCTTGACAGAACCGAGGGCGGATACTCGGTCGGCGCGTGGCGCGACTTCATCGTCCAGGGTGCCGCGCAGGGCGCGATCTTCGCGATGATCGCGCTCGGCTACAGCCTCGTGTACGGGATCCTCCGGATGATCAACTTCGCCCACGGCGAGGTGTTCATGGCCGGGGCATTCGGATCGTTCTTCTTCGCGGATGCCTACGCACAGAGTGGTTTCCTGAACCGCAACCCGGTCATGGCGCTCGCGATCGTCACGGCGGTCGCGATCGGCGTCTCAGTGGGCACGGGCGTCCTGCTCGAGCGGCTCGCGTACCGGCCACTCCGGAATGCGCCGAGGCTCGTGCCTCTCATCACGGCGATCGGGGCCTCGCTGTTCTTGCAGAACGCGTTCCGAGGATTCTTCGGCCCCCAGCCCTACGGGTATCCGAAGCCCGAGGTGCTTGCGGGGAGCATCACGGTCCTGGGGGTCCCGGTCCAGAAGGTCCAGTTGCTGGTGCTCGTGGTCGCGGTGATCTGCATGGCCGTGCTCCAGTGGTTCGTCTCCACGACCACGACGGGACGCTCCATGCGTGCGGTCGCCCAGGACCGGGAGATCGCCAGCCTGATGGGCATCAACGTCGACCGAGTGATCGTCATCACCTTCGCGATCGGCGGGGTGCTCGCCGGCATCGCCGCAGTGTTGTTCTCCCTGACCTTCGAGCAGGTGCAGTTCACGATGGGGTTCCGCCCGGGGATCGCGGCGTTCACCGCCGCGGTGCTGGGCGGGATCGGGAGCATCGGCGGTGCGGCGCTGGGAGGGTTCGTGATCGGGCTGCTGCAGGCGGTCGGGCCACCGCTGCTCCTCACCGGGTTCGGCATCCCCAGCGTCTTCTCGTTGCGGGACGCGTTCGTCTTCCTCGTCCTCGTGCTCGTCCTCGTCTTCCGGCCCGGAGGGCTGCTCGGCACCGGCGAGGCGGAGAAGGTGTGATGGCGCGAAGGTGGATCCGCATCGGCGTGCCCGCGGGCATCGTCACGATCTTCCTCGCGCTCGTCGGCCTGATCGGCGGCTTCACCGACGTGTACCTGATCGGCGATCAGATCTCGTTCGCCGCGCTGATGATGATCCTCCCCCCGTTCGTCGCGGGTCTCGTCGCGGCCGCGCCGCGGGTCGAGGGAGGCGAGCGGCTCGAGAAGCGGATCCCCGAGGCGGCGGTCACCGCTGCCATCGCCGGCGCGGCGGCCGGAGCCACGTTCGCTCTCGCCGTCGTGCTCGCGGACTGGATCGGCGATGAGCGGATCCGGGCGGTCTTCATCAACGTGACGCCGCAGCTGATGGAGTTCGTCACCTTCGGCCGGGCCACGATGGTCGGCGCGCTGGCCGTCATCGCGGTGTCGGCCCTGGCGGGCCTGTTGGGCGGGGTCCTGCGAGTGGCTCCTGCCTCGATCCGTCGACCGGTCACAGTGGCGGTCATCGCCACCTTGCTGTTCGGCTTCCTCCAGCGCGTCATCCCGATCGCACTGGATCAGCTGAGCCTCGAGCGGGACTGGCTCTACAGCCCGCAGTTCGACGGGCTCACCTGGATCGGCGCGATCGTCGTCGCGGCGGTCGCCGCCGGGATCAGTTTCCTGAGCACCCGATTCGGCACAAGGCTCCGCGGAAGCGTCGCGAGGATCGGTGGATCCGGCGGGCCGGCGATCAGCCCGGTCCGACTCCTGGCCGGCGCGATCGCCCTCGGGCTGCTGATCGTCGCCCCGCTGCTCCTCGGATCGGTGATCTCCGAGGTCCTGGGGACGGTGATGGTGTTCGCCCTGCTCGGCATCGGGCTCAACATCGTGGTGGGCTACGCGGGCCTGCTGGACCTCGGCTATGTCTTCTTCTTCGCACTCGGCGCGTACTCGCTCGCGCTGCTCACGGGCGCGACGCTCAACGCGTTCGGGATCCCACCGGAGCCCGCGATCTCCGGGAGCCTCAACTTCTACGTCGCCATCCCGATCGTGATGGTGATCGCGGCCGCGTCGGGGCTGTTGGTCGGTGCCCCCGTGCTCCGCCTGCGGGGAGACTACCTCGCGCTCGTGACGCTCGGGCTCGGCGAGATGGTGACCGTGCTCGTCGGAAGCCCGTGGCTCGTGCCGCTGGTCGGCGGGCCGAGCGGGATGCGCGGCATCACGGATGCGGCGATCGGCGGCTTCGGCTTCCGCGATCCACAGCGCTTCTATTACCTCGCGCTCGCGTTCGTCGGCCTGGCCGCCTTCATGTCGTGGCGGCTCGCCGCCTCGCGGATCGGTCGAGCCTGGACCGCGATGCGGGAGGACGAGCAGACCGCCGACGCGATGGGCATCAGCACGACGCGCTTCAAGCTGCTCGCCTTCGCGATCGGTGGCGCGATCGGCTCGCTCGGCGGAGCCCTCTTCGCGGTGAAGATCGGATCCCTGACCCCGGCGAGCTTCCAGGTCATCGTCTCGATCCAGGTGCTCGGACTGGTCATCCTCGGCGGCATGGGGAGCATCCCCGGAGTGATCGTGGGGGCGCTCGTGCTGGTGGGACTGCCGGGCCTGCTGCGTGAGTTCGAGGAGTACCGCTTCCTCGCCTACGGGGCGGCCGTCGTCGCGATCATGGTGCTGCGCCCGCAGGGACTGGTACCCAACGTTCGCCGGAGTCGGGAGCTGCAGGACGAGGAGCAAGCCCAGGACGAATGGGCGAAAGCCGTCGAGGAGGGCGAGACCCCGCCCGATATCGCCAGCGCGACTGGAGCGACCACGTGAGCGAGCCGGCCCGGAGCACCGATGCGGTCCTGGAGGTGCGCGGCCTCGAGAAGCACTTCGGAGGGCTCTATGCCCTCTCCGGTCTGGACATGGAGGTCCGGCCGGGCGAGATCGTCTCGGTGATCGGTCCCAACGGCGCCGGGAAGAGCACCCTGTTCAACGTCATCACCGGGATCTACGAGCCGGACGCGGGCGACATCCGATACGAGAACGTGAGCATCGTGGGCCTTCGGCCGCATCAGGTGGTGAAGCTCGGGATCGCGCGCACGTTCCAGAACGTCCGCCTGTTCGCGAACATGACGATCCTCGAGAACGCCATGGTGGGACAGCATTGCCGGAGCAAAGGCGGGGTGTTCGGATCGATCATCCGCACGCCCGGGATCCGCGCCGAGGAGGAGCGGATCAGGGAGCGGGCGAAAGAGGCGTTGAGCTTCTTCGGCAAGCGTTTGTCCGGCTACCGCTTGGAACAGCCCGCATTCTCGCTCTCCTACGCGAACCGTCGCCGGCTGGAGATGGCCCGTGCGCTGGCGACCGACCCGAAGCTGCTGCTGCTCGACGAGCCGACGGCAGGCATGAACCCGCGGGAGACCTTGGAGCTCCGCGATCACATCGTCCGGATGCGCGACGAGCTCGGGCTGACGGTGATCGTGATCGAGCACGACATGCGGGTCGTCAAAGGCGTGTCCGACCGCGTGATCGCGTGCGACTACGGACAGAAGATCGCCGAAGGAACGTACGACGAGGTCGCCCACGACGAGCGCGTGGTCGAGGCGTACCTCGGGACGAAGGCGACGACGTGACCGGGGACGGCCGCGCGCCCGTCCTCGAGCTTCGGAACGTCAGCACGCACTATGGCCTCGTGGCCGTGCTTCGCGACGTCGATATGGAGATCTACGCGGGTGAGATGGTCTGTCTCCTCGGCGGCAATGCGAGCGGGAAGACGACCACGCTGAAGACGATCCTCGGCTACGTCACGCCCTCGGAGGGCGAGGTGGTACTGGATGGTCAGGTCGTCTCAGGGCTCTCCACGACCGAGGTCGTGAAACGCGGCGTCTCGATGGTCCCGGAGAACCGTCGCCTCTTCGGGGACATGACCGTCGACGAGAACCTCCAGCTCGGCGCCTACCTGCGGAAGGACCGGAACGTGGTCGAGCAGACGAGAGAGACCGTCTTCGAGACCTTCCCACGGATCCGCGAGCGGCTCAAACAGAAGGCGGGCACCCTCTCGGGGGGAGAGCAGCAGATGGTCGCGATGGGTCGCGCGTTGATGGCCGACCCCAAGATCCTGCTGATGGACGAGCCTTCGATGGGTCTGGCCCCGATCCTGGTGGAACAGGTCTTCGAGATCATCCGGAAGATCCGGGAGCTGGGGAAGACGATCTTCGTGGTCGAGCAGAACGCCAACATGGCGCTGTCGATCGCCGACCGGGGCTACGTGATCCAGACCGGCCAGGTCGTGCTCGCGGACACGGCGGCGAACCTCCTGGAGAACCCCTTGATGCGCGAGGCCTATCTGGGTGAGCTCTGAGCTCCGCGTGATCGACGCGGAGGAGCTCCGCGCCCGGCTGCCCATGGAGGCGGCGGTGGATGCGCTCGAGGAAGCGTTCCGGACTCTCGATCCGGGGAGCGGGCCGCTCCGAACGCATGTCGAGACACCCGCCGGCACGCTCCTGCTGATGCCGGCGTTCGGCGAGGCGGGCGTCGGCGTGAAGCTCGTCTCACTCACGCCGGCCAACCCGGACCGGGGACTCCCGTTCATCCATGCGACATACGTGCTGTTCCACGCCGCGACGCAAGCTCCCGAGGCGATGCTCGACGGCTCGGCGCTGACGGCTCTCCGGACGGCTGCGGTTTCCGGGCTCGCCACCCGGTTCCTCAGCCGGGAGGACGCACATCGCCTCGTCATCTTCGGGGCGGGCGTCCAGGCGAGGTCGCACCTCGAGGCGATGTGCGCCGTGCGCGACGTGACGGACCTCGTCGTCGTCTCCCGGTCTCCCGGAGCGGCCGAGGCCCTCGTGGAGGAGGGGCTCGGCCGCGGGTTGACGGCCCGGCGGGGGGAACCGCAAGCGGTCGGCGAGGCAGACCTCGTGTGCACGTGCACGACCGCGGAGACACCGTTGTTCGAGGGGTCGTTGCTGCCGGAAGGGGTGCACGTGAACGCGGTGGGTTCCTATCAGCCCGAGACTCGCGAGTTGGACACCGAAACCCTTCGCCGCGCGAGGGTGGTCGTCGAGACGCGAGAGGTCGCGCTCGCCGAGGCCGGCGACCTGCTCATCCCGATCGAGGAAGGGGTCATCCAGGCCGGTCACATCGTCGCCGATCTGGCCGAGATGGTTCGGGGTGCCGCGGTGCGACGCTCGCCGGAGGACGTGACGCTCTTCAAGAGCGTGGGGCTGGCGTTCGAGGACCTGGTCGTTGCGCGGGCGGTCGTGGACGCGGGGCGATGACCGCTACCGGTCGAGTCGAACGCCCGGACCTCCGGGTGCCGGGAGAGGGGCTCGAACCCTCACGAGCCGAAGCTCACGGGTTTTTGAGACCCGCGCGTCTACCAGTTCCGCCATCCCGGCCGAGCGGTTCTAGGGTAACGGCCCGGGGACCGCGAGCCGGCTTCGCCGTGCTGCTTCTCGTCATGGCCACTGCGTGCACGAACGACGACTCGCCGCGGGAGACGAGCATCCATACGATCGCCTATCTCCTGGACGGCGCGGCTCCGGACGCGGAGCTCGTGACGTCACCGGCGCTCGAAGGCCTGGAGCTCGCGGTGCGCGGATCGGCGAACGTCCACGTCGAGCCACTGGATGTCGGCGTGGACCGCGACGAGGTGATGGCCTCCCTCCGGGAGCTGAGCGAGGACCGAGGCGTGATCGTGGCGGTCGTCGCCCCCTGGACCGCCCCGCCCGCGGGTGCGATCGAGCTGCTCGCGGCGGCAGGCGTGCCCGTCATCACGTTCTCGTGGGCCTGGGGGCCTCCGGAGGAGGGGATATGGCGTTCCTTCGTTCCCGAGCGGGCTCGGGAGGCGGTCATCTTGCTGACGGAGGCCGCGGGGCTCGCGTCCGGAGACGCACTCTGCCTCGCGGGTGACGACCACGTCACCAGCCGTGCACTGCTGGCCACGGCAGAAGAGCTCGCCGAGGCCGTCGGCGATCCGGAGGTCGTGATGGCCGGGATCGCCGCGACCGGGCGAGCGGGGGCCGCCGGCGCGGTCGCAGCCCGCATCCGCGGCGCTCGTTGCCCCGCTCTCGCCTGGGTCGGGGGCGCGACGGATGCGGCGCCCGTCCTGTCCTCGATCCCCGATCCACCGTCGGTCGTCGCGACGTCGAGGATGAAGACCGACGACGGGCTGGAGGTCGCGTCGTCGGGTGTCGAGCTCCACACGACCTGCGCCTGCGTGGACGTGTCCCTGTCGACCGAGCCGACGTCCCAGCGCTTCGTCCACGACCTCCAGGCGGAGAGCGGCGCACCGCCGGGACCGTTCTCGGTCGAGGCGTACGACGCGGGACGGCTGTTGATCGGCCTGCTCCAAGGCGGCGAAGGAACGAGGGGAGCGCTCGCGGAGGCGCTGGGCGATCTCGGTCGGTTCCGGGGGCTCGGAGGCACGTACGCCTTCGAACCCGATGGATCGCGGGTCACGGCCCCGTCGGCGGTCGGGGTCTGGCGAGCTTCCGGTTCTCGGTGGCTCCCCGAGACGGCGCCGGACGGCGCTCCGGAGTGATTGCATTGCCCTCTGGAGCAGTCCTGCCTATAGTCGCGGCCGAGGGTGGCGCGCTCGATCAGGCTCCACTCGTCCATTCGACCTGAGGGGGGAATCATGAAGCTCGGCTTCCGACGGATGACGCTGCTGATGGGGGTCCTTGCCCTCGTGGCGGCCGGCTGTGGAGAGGACACCCCGCCGGCGGACGACGGTGGCACGCCGGCCGGCGAGGAAACCGTCTGCTCCACGTACGACACCAACGCGGGAGACCTGCTCGCGGAGATCTGCACCAACGAGGAGATCCGGGTCTCGACGGATCCCGCCTATCCGCCGCAGTCCGAGCTGAACCCGGAGACGGGTGAGTACGAGGGGTTCGACATCGACGTCGCCATCGAGATCGCGGACCGGCTCGGCGTCGAGGTCGCGTGGGAGACCCCGGATTGGGAGGTCCTCACGGCCGGCAGCTGGAACGATCGCTGGGACATGAGTGTCGGCTCGATGACGCCTACGAACGAGCGTCAGGAGGTTCTCAACTTCACGGAGCCGTACGCCTACGTCCCGGCGGTGGTTGTCGTGCACGAGGACTCGACCGCCTCGGACGTCACGACGGACCTCGACGGCAAGGAGATCGGCTTCTGCGCGTCGTGCACGTACGAGTTCTTCGTCGACAAGAGCCTCAACATCTCCGGGTACGAGTTCGACTTCGTGATCGATGACGCCAAGGGGACCGGCTACGACACTGACACGACGGCGCTCCAGGACCTGGCGCTGGGGGACGGCACCCGCCTCGATGCCGTGATGACCTCGTCGCCCACGGCGGTGGCGTTCGCCGCGGAGAACCCGGTGAAGGTCCTTGGTGATCCGGTGTTCGGGGAGCCGCTCGCGATCGCCTTCGACAAGGAGTCGG
>Ga0268386_10003536_pt1 | contig 11395 bp, 11 predicted proteins | sample RVTome_15_FD_200260 | JGI IMG/M metagenome (GOLD analysis project Ga0268386, IMG submission 200260) | Soil microbial communities from uranium-contaminated site in the Upper Colorado River Basin, Wyoming, United States - RVT150D86... ... | reverse complement strand
AGGAGCAGACCGAGAGCAAGTACCTGGGCAAGGTCGTGGGGGAGATGCGGCTCGACGTCGAGAGAGGGGTCGCTCTCTCGGCGGCCATGGCCAAGCATCCTCGGTCGTTCAACGACCTCTACGTGTCTATGGTGCGGGCCGGGGAGGCGTCCGGCACGCTCGATTCGGTCCTGGTCCGTCTGGCCGACAACCTCGAGCGGGAGGTCTCCCTGCGACGGCAGATCAAGTCGGCCATGACCTACCCGATCGTGGTGGTGGTCATGGTCTTCCTGATCCTGACCGCGATGCTCCTGTTCGTGGTCCCGACGTTCAAGGATCTCTACGACCAGCTCGGGGGGACCCTTCCGCTTCCGACGCGACTCCTGATCGCGCTTTCGGACGCGGTGAAGGGCGGCTTCATCTTCTTCATCGCCGGGTTCGTCGGCCTGGCGTTCCTGTTCCGGTGGTGGAAGAAGTCCGAGAAGGGCCGGGTCACGTGGGACCGCTTCAAGCTGCGGGTTCCCATCTTCGGGCCACTGTTCCACAAGACGGCCATGGCCCGGTTCGCCCGGACCCTGTCCGTGCTGAACCGGTCGGGCGTGCCGATCCTCCAGGCCCTGGACATCGTTCAGGAGACCGTGGGCAACGCGGTGGTGGCCGAGGCAGTCAAGGATCTCCAGGAGGGGGTCAAGGAGGGCGAGAGCCTGGCCACGCCACTGTCCCGGCACGCGGTGTTCCCGGCCATGGTCGTCCAGATGATGGCCGTGGGAGAGGAGACCGGCGCGCTCGACACCATGCTGGAGAAGGTGGCCATCTTCTACGACGAGGAGGTCACCGCGGCCGTCGAGTCGCTGACCTCGCTGATCGAGCCGGTGATGATCGCTGTCGTCGGCGGGGCCGTGGGGGCTATCGTTATCGCCCTGTACCTGCCGACGTTCCGGATCTTCGAGCTGATCAAGTAGCACGAGGCGGTCAGAGCGTCCGAGACTAACGGGCGTCCCCCGAACGGGGGGCGCCCGTAGTCATTCCGGGTGATCCGAGAAAATGACCCCCCGATCGGCCCTGGGGCTCAACCGACCCGGGCCCCCGTCCGATACCTAGAGGTGAAGACACATTCAGCTTCAAGGAGGAGGTGACACGAGAATGCTGAAGAGCATCCGCAACAAGATGCAGGACGACAAGGGATTCACGCTCATCGAACTCATGGTGGTCGTCCTCATCATCGCCATCCTGATCGCCATCGCCATCCCCACGTTCCTGGGGCTGCGGCGTAGGGCTCAGGACCGGGCGGCCCAGTCGAACCTCCGCAACGGTCTCACCGCGGCGAAGGCCTTCTACACCGACGCCGAGACCTACGATGGTTTCGACGTCGCGGCCGGAACGGCGATCGAGCCGTCCCTGACGTGGGTGGGTGGCAACCCGGCGAACGTGGGCGAGGTCGGATTCGTCATCCCGGTGACTGCCCCCGTCGGTCAGGAGTTCGTCCTGAACGCGGTGAGCGCCTCGACGACGCAGTTCTGCATCGCCGACAGCTCGACGCTGGGCACTGAGCGGGGTAGGGGCGGTTTCGCCGCCACCTACGCCGCGTGTGACGGCCTGGCCGACTGGTAAACGCAGGCGGGGCAAGGCGAGAGGAGGCGGCTCTGCGGAGCCGCCTCCTCTCACATTCCAGCTGCTTCAAGTGCCCGAGAAATCGGCCGATACCTAGAAGGAATGGGATACATGTCGAGGTACGCTTCGTTCGTCATGCGAAGGCTTGCCGGAAGGCTCCACGCGCCGGCCGGCTTCTCGCTGGTCGAGCTGATGACGGTGCTGGGTGTGGTGGGGATCATCATGGCCATCGCCGCCCCCACGGTCACGAGCCACATCGCCCTCCAGGAGGTCCGGGGGGCAGGCCGGGGGGTGGTGGACGTGCTGCGGGACGCCCGCGACTCCGCCGTCAACGAGGGGGTGCCTCGATACGTGCTGTTCGACTGGACCAAGACGCCGAGGGAGTACCAGATGTACAAGTTCTCAGGAGGGGCCTGGGTCACGGACGGCGAGCTGTTCCGCCTGCCGAGCTCGGTCACCTTCGGTGCGGCCGACGTGACGTTCCCGGCGGTCGCCGACGCGCCGGCCGGCACGGGCACGGCCGTGCCCCAGTACGCCGCGTATTTCGACACCAGAGGGCGGTATCCATTCGACCCGACCGCAGCCTCTTCCTACACGATCACGCTCAACGGGGGGCTGGGCCGGACCGTCACCCTCACGGTGTGGCGGAACACGGGGCAGGTGACGGGGCTGTGATGTCCTGGCGCCGGGACGAGCGAGGGTTCACCCTCATCGAGATCGCCGTTTCCCTCAGCGTGTTCGCCATCGTGATGGTGAGCCTGACGCTCCTGTTCGACACGTCCCTGGAGACGGCCAGCCGATCCCGTTTCGACGAGCTCGGCAAGACCGTGGCCCAGCAGAAGCTCGAGGAGCTCCGGAGCCTTCCCTTCCACGTGGCCCAGACCGAGGAGCCCGGGGACGTGGACGTCCTGGACCTGTACTTCCCGAACCTGACCGGCACGACCTCGATCCCTGGGGCCACCGGAGCCTACGACGGCACGGCGACCGTGTGGACGTTCGCCACGACCCAGACCATCACCGCCGGAGGGCGCCCTTACCAGGTGCGGACCTCCCTGCAGTTCGTGGCGGCGCTGGACACCGGGGCCCTTCAGCCGCTGGCCCCTCTGCCCGGCTACAACAGCAACGCGTCCAACGTGGACGAGCCCGCCGGTAACGCCGTGCGGGTTGTGGTGACCGCGAGCCGGACCACCGGTGGCCAGGCCAGGTCGCAGTCCCTGGAGACCGTGATCTCGCAGGCCGAGGAGGATCGCCCCAGCGTGGAGGCGTCCGGATCGGTCCTGGGCGGCCAGGTCTCCGGCCTGTCGTTTCAGGACGGCGACGCTCCTGGCGGGGTGGCTGCCGAGATCCTGGCCGAGGTGGGCCGGGGACAGGTTGCCTTCCGCGAGGTGGCCGAGTCCACCTCGCAGGCGTCCTCGGATCCGGTCCAGATCGTGGAGCGCGACCCCGTGACCGGGGTCTCGATCCAGCCGGATGGGCCGAGCGCGGGCCAGTCGTCCTCCTCGGTGCCGAACTCGACGACCGGGACGGTGCAGGCCACCAACGGCTCGATCGCGTCCGGTACGTACGGCTCCCTCAATGGGACCGGAGTGATCGCGTCGTGGGACGCGTCCAGCCCCTCGTCGGCCTCCGAGGCCCGGGTGTCCCTGGTCCATACGCTCAACCCCGAGGGGCGGACTTCCGTCCGGGCGAACAACGTGCAGATCAACTCCCGCGAGGTGGGCGACGCGGTCCCTCTGGCCATGGTCTTCCTGGACGAGGTGACCGGGTCCGTGGAGCAGACCTCGACCACCGTGCAGGCCCGGGTCCGGTCCGAGGTGGACATCAACCAGGGCAACGTGGGTGAGGGGGTCCAGGTCATCGCCACCCGCCAGTTCAACTCGAACCCTTTGTTCAACGGCGTGCTGCTGATCCAGTCTCTCCACGTCGACGCGGAGGTCGTCGCCAGCACCACCACGGCCACCACCGCCATCAACTGGACGGTCGAGAACCTCCGGGTGTGGGATCCGGACGCGAACGCGAGCCTCGGCGGATACGGGCCGTCGTACACGTTCGGCATGATCAGCACGTGCGGGGGCTGGGTGGGGAACCCGGCGGATTGCGGACCCGCTCGGACCGACGGCAAGGCGGCCTTCGAGAACCCTAACCCCGTGGTCATCCCCAGCGCCTACGCGGGCACCGACAACAACGGCCAGCCCGCCAGCTCGCTGTCGATCGTGGCTGGAGTCACGGTCCGTGAGGCCAACACGGATCCGGCCAACGGGATCTCGAACGCCTCCGTGGCCCAGAAGAACATCCTTTCGATCACGACCCGGGACGATCTCGCCGGTGCCGTTGCCCTCGAGCCGATGCTGCTCGGGGTGGGCGACACCAACGCGAGCGTCTCCTACATCATCCATGAGCACTAGGCGGCGAGGCGACGAGCGAGGCTACACCCTGGTGGAGTTCGCGGTGGCCATGAGCGTGTTCCTGATCTTCATGTCGATCGCCACACCATTCATGTTCAGCCAGCTGCAGGGAGCGCTCGACACGCAGGAGCGGGTGGAGTTCGCGCAGAATGCACGTTCCGCCCTCCGCCTGATGACCCGAGAGCTCCGCCAGGCCTCCTCGATAATCGACACACCTCCCGAGAAGCCCAGCGGGCCGAACGAGGTCTCCTTCGGTGTGGATTACGACGGGAACGGCGTGATCAACGCCTGGAACAATCCGGCCGCGGCGCTCGAGGAGATCACGTACTACTTCCAGGGTGACACCCTGTATCGCGGGCGCAGGGTCGGCCAGGGCGTTCCGCTGGCCGCCGGCGTCACGGGTGTGGACTTCGTCATGTTCGGCTCAAACCTCGCCTTCGACACGGACGGCGATGGAGTTGTGACCGCGATCGAGCTCGACACGAACGGTAACGGGAAGGTGGACGGCCCGGAGCTGGCCAACGTGACCAGGATCGGAATCACCGTCGATGTCGGCGATACCGCGGCGACGGCAGATACCTACCAGGCGCAGGTGTTCCTGCGGAACAGGGTGATCTAGATGATGATGCAGCGATTCAGCGATCAGCGCGGCGTGGCCGCTATCACGATCCTCATGGTGACGGTGGTGCTGGCCCTGGCCGGCTCGGTGGTGGCCTTCACGGCCACGGCGGAGCTGGAGATCGGAGGCCGGGAGCGGCGGGCCGAGGAGGCGTTCGTGGGGGCCGAGGCCGGCCTCGACGTGGCCTCGTCTTACTTCGACAGCGTGGACGCCACCATCGAGGAGCTCGGGAGCAACCCGGCGTTCTGCCTCAACAATCCCGTGGTGGACGACACCGTCGAGTACCGGCATCCCACGCTTGCGGGCACCCCGCTCTGCGGCATCGAGATCACCTCGCCCCAGAACGGGACGTGGTTCACGCCGCCGAACGGCAAGCCGTTCATCGACTACAAGGTCCTGTCGAGGTCCCAGGAGGGTCGCACTGTCAACAGGGTCCTTTCCTCGACGTACCGGGTTGTGGCCCGGGAGGTCCCGTTCGGGATGTTCGTCAACGGGAACGTCGACCTCAACGGAACCCCCACGCTCCTCCGGGAGAGCCTCCTGGTCAACGGCGTGGTCACCTCCCGGGAGAAGCTGAGCATGGACTGGAACAGCAACAACGTGTTCGACGATCCCGACCTCGGGTGGGTGTTCCACAAGGACCGCATCAGCTCCGACCCGGACCCGGATCTATGTCTCGACGGCGCTTCCGGCCAGATGGTCGGGTGCGCGGCGGTCTTCTCGAACTTCCAGATCTACGAGAAGAACCAGCAGAAGGCCAGCGACGAGATCCACTCCACGGCCACCTCACCGTACCCGCACGACCGGGATTCGCACCAGGCGAAGATCGTCAACAACGTGGCCCAGCCCGTCGTGACCCTCCCGAGCGCGGACGTCCTGGAGGCCATGCCCCACCTGAAGCAGGTGGCCCAGGCCCAGGGCACCTTCTACGACCTCAGGGACGGGAGCGCGGACAACCTCACGTATCAGCCGGGTGATATCGGCGCTCCGGCCAAGGAGTTCGCCGAGAATGCCGTGGTGTACATCGATGCGGACGCCAGCGACACGATCAAGTGGAAGGTCTCGCTGATCCCGTTCAGCACGAGCTCCGACATGCTCCACACGTACGGTGACGGGGTCCGCCGTGGCCCCGCCTCAGGGATCCTGGTGGTCCGCGGGGGCGAGCTCCAGATGGAGTCTGGGAACGTGTGGTCGGGTGCCATCTTCGTCCCCGAGAACGAGTTCCGGATCCTCGGTGGCGTGGAGTGCACCTGCACGATCTACGCTCAGGGGTTCTCGGCCCAGGGCGGTAACTCCAACATCCAGCTGACGCCGGAGTGGTTCCAGAACCTGCCGGCGGGGCTGGTCAACGTGACCCGGCGCAGCTTCTCGGAGTGCGAGCCCTTCCAAGCCTCGCAGCTCTGCTGAGCGGCGGCTAGCATCTCGGCCGTGCTCGTGGCCCTGTTCTTCGCGCTGGGCCTGATCTTCGGGTCCTTCCTGACCGTGGTGATAGGCAGGCTCCCTCGGGGGGAGTCGATCGTCCTGCCAAGGTCCAGGTGCCCCGCCTGCGGCGCCGAGATCCGAGCCCGGGACAACATCCCGGTGGTCTCGTGGCTCCTCCTTCGGGGCCGATGTCGGGCCTGCGGCGAGCGGATCTCGGCCGAGTACCCCCTGGTCGAGCTGGCCACGGGGACGCTGTTCGCGGCCACGGTCGCCCTGGTAGATCCCCTCTACGCGGCGAGCCTGGCCGCCCCGTTCGTGGGGATCATGCTGGCCATCGCGGTGATCGACGCCCGGCACCGGGTGGTCCCGAACCGGATCGTCTATCCCTCCCTGGCCCTGTTCGCCGTAGCGATCGTGGTGGGCGATCTCGCCGGCGGGGGAGTGGACGCGCTCGGCGCCGGCCTCGGGCTGGCCCTCTACGGGGTCCCGCTCCTCCTGGTGGCCGTGGCCGTGCCCCAGGGGATGGGGATGGGGGACGTGAAGCTCGCGGCCCTGATCGGGCTGGTCCTGGGCTCTTTCGGGCTCTCCTACGTGGGTGTGGCCGCGGGGGTTGGGGTGATCGGAGGGGGGATCGGCGCCCTGGTCGCCCTGGCCATACTCGGGGCGGGTCGGAAGGACCAGATCCCCTTCGGCCCATTCCTGGCCGGGGGAGCGGTGGTGGCGACCCTGGTCGGACCTCGGATCGCCGATCTGTACCTGAGCCTCCTGGGCGTTCGATAGGCCCCTGTGGGCCATTCTCCCTTCGGCCGTTTTGTTGCCTATAGTGGCGCAAGTAAATAACAGCACTGTAGTTTGTGTCTGGTCAACGGTTGGCTCTCAAGTTTCTGGTTGACACGTGCCGATGTGTTTGTTAGCGTCCACGCCGGTTGTTGAAGATGTGGCGTTTGGACCGAGAGTAGAGGTAGAGGAACATGTGGCATCTGTTGATGTTGAGGTGGGTGTGGCAGGAGTGGTACCTGTTCAGTTTGCGGAGGATGTGAACGGCATGCCGAAGCGGCGCCCGTTCGTCGGGGACCGGCTCCTCACCGTGGGTGAGGTGGCCGCCACGATGCGGGTCTCGAACATGACCGTCTACCGGCTGATCAAGGCCGGGCAACTGGCGGCCATCCGCGTCGGCAAGAACTACCGGATCCGCGAGTCGGACGTGAACAAGTACCTCTCGGAGCGATCGGTTCGCGTGGAGGGAGAGCAGTAGTGGCCAAGGGACACATCGGCCTGGACATCGGCTCGACCGCGGTGCGAGCCGCCGAGGTCCTCCTCGGCGGGGATCAGGCCTCGCTGGTGCGGGCCGCCCAGGTCCCGCTGCCTTCCGGGGCCGTGCAGAGCGGCGAGGTCCGGGACGTGGAGGCCGTGGCCCAGGCCGTCCGAGAGCTGTGGGGACGGGGAGGCTTCAAGACCCGCCAGGCCACCATGGGAGTGGGCAACCAGCGGGTCGTGGTCCGCGAGATCACCGTGCCCGCCCTTCCACCGAAGGAGATGAAGCAGTCACTGCCCTTCCAGGTCCAGGACCTGATCCCGATCCCTGTGGATGACGCGGTCCTCGACTACGACGTGCTGGAGGAGATCGAGCAGGAGGGCGCTCGGATGATGCGGCTCCTGGTCGTGGCCGCCCAGCGCCAGATGATCAACCAGATGGTGGACTGCGCCGTTCGGGCGAAGGTGGAGCCCGTGGGCGTAGACCTGGTCCCGTTCGCCCTGATCCGCTCCGTGGGCCAGGACGAGGGCCTGGGCCTCGAGGAATCCGACCTCGGGGGCGAGGCCATCGTGGACGTGGGCGCCGACGTAACGAACATCTGCGTTCACGAGCGCGGGGTGGCCCGGTTCGTGCGGATCCTGCCCTCCGGTGGCCGGGACGTGACGGTGGCCATGGCGACGTCGCTCGGGATCCCCGAGGAGGACGCCGAGGCCCTGAAGCGTGGTCAGCCCGTCGAGGGCGCGCCGCCGGCAACGGAGGTCGAGGGGATCCGCCGGACCCGCGTGGCGAACCTCGTGGACGAGATCCGCTCCTCCCTGGACTTCTACCGGGCCCAGACGCCCGGTGCGGAGGTTAGCCGGGTGCTGGTGACCGGCGGCGGCTCGAAGCTGCCGGGACTTGTCGAGCTGCTGGACGAGCGGGTGGACGCGCAGGTGGGCCGAGGGCACGCCTTCGCCAAGGTCGCGGTCCGGCTGGATATGGACGAGGAGACGATGGCCGACGCGGAGCCGCTGCTGGCGGTCTCCCTGGGCCTCGCTCTCCCGCAGAGGTGATCTAGTGCGCATCAACCTCCTACCTCCGGAGATCTACGAGCGGCAGAGGGTCCGCCGCCGGACGGCCGCGGTCGTCGCGGTCGGGCTGATCGTGCTGGCCGCTCTGGGCGCCTTCTACTTCCTCCAGATCCTCCGCCTGAACGAGGTCGAGGACGACATCACCGCCCAGGAGGCCGAGAACGCCCAATTGCGGGCCCAGATCGCCGAGCTTCAGGAGATCGACGCGCTCCAGCAGGAGATCGAGTCCACCCGAACCGTCCTGAACGCTCTTCTGACGGACCGGGTCCTGTGGTCCGGCGTCCTCCGAGACATGTCGCTGGTGATCCCCGGCCAGGCGTGGCTCTCGGGCCTCAGCGGCCAGGTCGGCGCCCCCGGTACGGCGGGCACCACCGCAACGACCACGGGGACCGCCGCCACCACGACCACGCCCGGTCAGGCGGCCCAGCCCGGTGCCCTGGTGGGACAGATCTCCTTCGACGGGTTCGCGTTCACGCACCGCGATGTGGCGCTGTGGCTGTCGCGGCTGGAGGACGTCCGCGGGTTCGTGAACCCGTGGCTGTCTAACTCGACGAAGACCGACATCGGAACGCAGGTGGCCGTGCAGTTCAACAGCTCCGTGGATCTTTCGGAGCAGGCCCTGGCCCGCCGCCGGGGTGGCCAGGGAGGTGGTGGGCAGTGAACCGTCGAGCCCCGCTGATCGCCGGCGTGATCTTCGTGGTGCTGGCCCTGGTCGCCGTGTTCCTCCTGGTGCTCCCGAAGATCGGCGACGTGGGCGAGGCCGAGGACCGGCTGGAACGGGTCGAGCAGGACGAGGTGGCGCTCCAGACGGAGCTCTCTCGCCTCCAGGAAGCAGCCGAGAACGCGCCTCAGCTCCGGAGGGAGCTGGCCCGGTTCCGTCGAGCGGTCCCGCCGGTGGCCGACCTCCCCGGCCTCATCAACCTGCTCCAGACCGCAGCCGATACCTCGGGCGTGGACTTCTTCTCGATCGCCCCGGGAGCCCCGGTCGTTGCCCCGCAGGGCGGCGCCGCGGAGATCCCGGCCTCGATCCAGGTGATCGGGGGGTTCTTCCCGGTGGACGAGTTCCTGTTCCGCCTGGAGACGCTGCAGCGGGCCTCCAAGGTGCCCACCATCACCGTGAGCGAGGGCCCCGACGGCCTGCCCCAGATCCAGATCCAGCTCGAGGTGCGGTTCTTCACCACCGACGCGGCCGCCGGGCCCGGCGCGGTCCCGGCGGCTCCCGTGGCGAGCCCGTCGCCGGGGGCCAGCCCTGGGGCAACGCCGAGCCCGGAGGCCAGCCCGACAACCCCCGCCGGCACCCCGGCGGCCGTCGAGACCCCAGGAGCGTGATGGCATGAGCAGCCGTGAGCGGACCCTGCTGATCGTCCTGGGGGTGATCGTGCTGGCCGCCGGCGGCTTCTTCCTGTTCACCAGCCTCGGCGGCGAGGAGGAGCAGACCGCCCCCACGCCAGTCCCCTCGCCGCCGCCGGTCGAGGCGACCCCCGGAACCGGGGCCGGGGAGCCGCCCTCGGAGGCGCCGCGAGTGTTCCGCTTCTTCGGCGGCCGCGACCCCTTCGTGCCCCTGATCGTGGCCGAGGCCGGCGCGGGCGGCGCCGCCACGACTCCCGCGGAGACCGGCGAGGCCGGGGTCGAGCCCGTGCCGGAGGGCGCCGAGGAGGAGCAGGAGGACCAGGGAGGGTTCACCGGCGGGAAGATGGTCACCGTCATCGACGTGATCGATGCCGACACGGTGCAGGTCGAGGTGGACGGGGAGACGTTCACCGTCGACGAGGGCGAACGCTTCGCCGACAACTTCGAGGTGGCATCGGTGAGCGGGAGTTGCGCCCGGTTCCTGTTCGGCGACGAGTCCTTCACCCTGTGCAAGGGAGGCGCCCCGAAGTAGCCCCGCGCGGCCATTCGTCCGGCGGCTCCTCGGGGGGAGTGGCCGTCGGGTCCGGGAGGCGGTCCGCAAGGGCCGCCTCCTGCGATGTCCGGGCCGATATCATGACCGCCGTGGACCACGCTTCGCGCAGATCGCGTCTTCACGGCCGGCTCCAGGAGCTCGGTCTCGATGCCGTCCTGGTCACCCGCCTGGTTAACGTCCGGTATCTGACCGGGTTCACGGGTTCGAACGGCCAGCTGCTGGCCGTTCCCGGGGGCGGGGTCTTCCTTACGGACAGCCGATACGAGGAGCAGTCCCGGAGGGAGGTCTCGGACCTGCGGCGGGCCACCTACCCCCAGAAGCTGGCCGCCGCCCTGGCCGAAGCCGCCGCGGGCGAGGGGGTCCGCCGGATCGGGTTCGAGGCCGCCGGGATGACCTACCGCTCGTGGCGGGAGCTGGCCGACCTCGAGGGGATCGACCTCGAGCCCCTGGAGGACGAGGTCGAACGGCTCCGGTGGGCCAAGGATCCCGAGGAGATCGGGCTGCTGGAGCGGGCCCAGGAGGTCACCGACGCGGCCTTCGACCGGGTGATCGGGAAGCTGGCCGAAGGGGTGACCGAGCGACAGGTGGCCTTCGAGCTCGACCTGGCCATGCGGGAGATCGGCGCCGAGCGGGTCGGCTTCGATACGATCGTGGCCTTCGGCGAGAACGCGGCCGAACCACACCACGGGCCGTCGGAGCGGTCCCTCCGGCGGGGTGACGTGGTGAAGATGGACTTCGGGTGCGTGGTCGACGGCTACCACTCGGACATGACCAGGACGGTGGCCTTCGGCGAGCCCGAAGCCCGCCTGCGACAGATCCACGCTCTGGTCCTCCGGGCCCAGCTGGCCGGGATCGACGCCGTTCGATCCGGGATCGGCGGTGGAGAGGCGGACCGGGCGGCCCGGTCGGTGATCGAGGAGGCCGGCCTGGGGGACCGGTTCGGCCACTCGCTGGGGCACGGGGTGGGCCTGGAGATCCACGAGGGTCCGACGCTCCGGAGCGGTTCGGACGACGTGCTCCCCGAGGGCGCCGTGGTGACCGTTGAGCCCGGGGTGTACGTCCCCGGCCTAGGAGGCGTGCGCATCGAGGACGCGGTCGTGGTGGGCCGCGATGGGTGCCGACCCCTGCCGC
>Ga0268386_10003535_pt1 | contig 11397 bp, 16 predicted proteins | sample RVTome_15_FD_200260 | JGI IMG/M metagenome (GOLD analysis project Ga0268386, IMG submission 200260) | Soil microbial communities from uranium-contaminated site in the Upper Colorado River Basin, Wyoming, United States - RVT150D86... ... | reverse complement strand
ATCAAAACAAGGGTAATGATTCTTTTCATGCAGGTTAAGGTTTAGTCAAAACTATCGTAAACTCCGGGTGTATTTCATAATACAGAGGCACCACAGTTTCCTTTCCATTGACAATAATGCTGCCAAATAAATCACCCCTTAAATCTATCGAAAACGGACTTATTTTGAGGTTTTTGGAGAAGATCAGGTCCTTTTTCCCGTGCACTTTGATCAGGGCCTCCTTCGCGCACCAGATCACGCAGTGTTTGGCTACATCCTGCCCGGCATCCGCAAGCTCCTCGGCATTCAGAATGCGCGGTGCGATGCGAAGCAGCGACTCACTGGGATGCTGAATATCAATCCCCACAGCGTTGTGCTGATGCAGATAAGCTGCCACGTAGGGATATGAATGGCTGAGTGACAAATTGTACGAACTCTGTGCGGGATAGGGCTTGCCAAATTCATTTTTGGCAATACCGCGGAAGGAGAGACGGGCATGCTCCATCACCAATTTTACCAGCGCGCGGGCGGCAAACCATTCGAGCCGTTTGTGTGGATGTTTTATGGCCGAAGGGATCACTTCATACCATTCAGCAGCTGAATTCAGTGTTTCTTCATCTTCTTCAATCTTCCACAAAGCCCATGGATTGCCCAGATTATTCTCGATTTTCTGCAATGGCATTTGCTATGTCCCTCTTTGTGTTCCAATTTTGACAAAAATTTCAATAACCGCTAACCTTTTTGTCCTGCCAGACCTATCGGCGTTGGCGGAATGGATCATGACGGTCAAAGTAAATAAGCTGCATTCGTTTACCGGTCACCGTGATGGCGTCTACGCGCTGCAACGAACAGATGAGGGCAATCTATTCTGTTCCGGGGCGGGTGATGGCATGGTGGTACTTTGGGATATGGACAATCCGGATACCGGTCGCCCTGTCGCCAGGCTGCCGAACTCCATATATGCGTTGCATTATCACGCGCCAAGCCATTTTCTTGTCGCAGGTCATAATTATGAGGGTATACATGTGCTGGATTGGAAAAATAATGCTGAGGTGGGTTCGTTACAGCTTACAAAGGCGGCAATTTTTGATCTTCAATCGTTGGAAGACCAGCTTTTCGTTGCAACAGGCGAAGGCATGATCGTTACGGTTGATCTGGGCCGCCTTTCCATTGCAAAACGGATGAAGTCAAGTGAGAAGAGCGCCAGAACCATCGCCATTAATGCCAAATTGGGTGAGATTGCTGTGGGATACAGCGATCACTACATCCGTGTATTTGACCTTGAAACACTGCAAGTGAAGCATGAATGGAAGGCGCATGCAAATTCGGTCTTTACCTTGCGGTACACGCCCGATGGTTACTATCTGTTAAGCGGCTCGCGAGATGCCCGGCTAAAGGCCTGGGATACCCATTCAGGTTACGCTCAGGTGGCCGAAGTGGTGGCTCACATGTATGCCATAAATCATATGGATTTTAGCCCGGATGCGAAACATTTCGTAACTTGTAGCATGGATAAGTCCATAAAGGTGTGGGATGCGGAGGGACTGAAATTGTTAAAAGTCATCGACAAGGCCCGGCATGCAGGGCATGGAACTTCTGTCAACAGATTGCTATGGACATCGCACCAGGATCAGTTACTCAGCGCCAGTGATGACCGGACAGTAACTTCGTGGAGCATTAACTTTGAATCATCACTATGAGAATCACACCGTTGGAGATACGCCAGAAGAGTTTTGAGAAACACTTCCGTGGCTACGACAGGGACGAAGTTGACGGTTTTCTGCTCACGCTGTCGCAGGAATGGGAACGCATAAATGACGAATGCAAGGAACTGCGGATCAAGCTGGAGGGTACCGAACGCGAAGTTTCCAAACTGCGGGAAGTGGAAGGCTCGTTGTATAAAACCCTCAAGACCGCCGAGGATACCGGCGCCAATGTGATCGAGCAGGCAAGGACGGCAGCCGATCTCCATTTGAAGGAATCGCAACTGAAGTCCGAAGCCATCATCAACGAGGCCAGGACCAAAGCCCGGGACATGATCGAGGAGGCCGATGTGCGGGCCAGGCAAATAGTCGTTGATATGGAGGATCGGCTGAAGTCACTGATCGATGATTACAAGAGGCTTGAAACATCACGCGAAAATCTTATCGCCGAACTGAGACGCATGGCCAATGACGCAATGGACCGCGTGGAAAGGGCCAAAGCGGTCACGGCAGATTTCGACCCTGATAAATACCTGAACGCCGCACGCCGCGAGGCCAAGAGCATTGTATTTCCAAATGGCGAGTACGTGCGTGCTGCGCGGGCAGAAACAATGCCCGAGCCTAATGCCGAACCGGAGACGAAGCAAGCCCCTGACCCGATTGACGTTGAAACCCGGCCTCAGCAAGGTCAAAAATCTTTTTTTGACAATATCGAATGACAGGAAGAGTAGCCCTGGAGGGACTCACCTTCCACGCATACCACGGCGTCTATTCCCACGAGCGCGACACCGGCAATAATTTTCAAGTTGATATCGCGGTTGAAACCGACTTCTCCCAGGCTGCCATTCACGACGAGCTTAGCGGCACGGTCGACTACGAGATCCTTTACCGTATTGTAAAGGAAGAAATGGCAAAGCCTTCCAGGCTGATAGAAACGGTGGCCGAAAAGATTGTAAACGACGTCTTGAAAGAACTCCCCGCAGTAATCCAGGTTGAACTGACAATTGCCAAACTCCGTCCCCCCATCGGAGGCGAGTGCGCCCGGGCAATGGTCAGCATTGTGAGAAAACGGTAGGAAGTACTGAACCTACCCTCCCCGCGTTAGCTTCACAAATTTTCAACCGTTTAACCCTCCCTGAACATAAAACCCCTCGCGTCGGCGCCGTCATAGAAGTCAATTTGCTTTCCGATCACATAAAGCGCGTGACGTTTGTCGATGTAAACGGTGATGCCACTGATGGTATATGCAATGTCGAATTCCTTTTTATGGTCAAATCCCACAACAAGCTTTGCGCCGCAGCCACCGCCCCGAATACCGACACGAAGGCCGTAATCATGCGGAATGTTTTTGGTCTCCATGATCTTTTTGATCTCCTCCGCTGCGCGTTGTGATATGCTTACAGGCTCAACATTCTCTATCATCGCAAAAAAATCAGGGTTGGTGGCACAAAATTATTTAAATTTCAAACAGAATTGCTATTTATTATTCTATGGATGCCCTGATTGAATTCATAAAGATACTTGTTCCGGCTTCCCTTGTGCTCTATGCAGCCTACCTTCTGGTTCGCTCTTTCCTTCAACGTGAAGTTGAGTTGAGGAGACTGAAGGTCAGGGGAAGAAGCATTGAAACGGTCTTACCGAACCGCCTGCAGGCGTATGAACGTATGACGTTGTACCTGGAGCGTATGGCACCCCAGAATCTGCTGGTACGCCTGAATACATCGTCCATGCCGGCCCGCGAGTTTCACCAGCTCCTGCTGAACGAGATACGAAACGAATACAATCACAATGTGTCGCAACAGGTTTATATGAGTGAACGTGTCTGGGAATTGGTCAAAAGCGCAAAGGAAGACCTGATTGTAACCATCAACGACGCCGCGTCATCCATGACCGGCGAATCGACCAGCATCGACCTGTCGCGAAAAATATTTGAAAGGATGCTCAGCAAGGACGCTGACCCGATCGGACATGCGATTTCAGAACTGAAAAGGGAAATTCAACAGGTATTTTGAACTATAAGACGACCTTCATTCGTTATAAACGGTCAGCATTAAAAAGGTGAAAATGAGGAAGAATATTTTCTTTGAAAATGCCTTCAATAAGGCCACATCCATAGCAGGAAGGAAAGGACGCCTGCTGCAGTTGGTATCGCAGGCGTTTCAAAAGGCAAGGGGAGTCGATTGGAAAACCACCAACGCGCAGGCGGCGAAATCCAGGATCATGGCGTTCGGTCGCTTGTGTAAAGCGTATGCCCTGGGCGAATATCGCGATATCCCCTGGAAGACCATGCTGCTGGTTGTTGCCGCAGTTCTGTACTTTGTCAATCCGTTGGATTTTCTGCCGGATATCATTCCCGTTGCCGGCCTGACGGACGATTTCGCAATCCTACTTTGGGTGTACGGCACCATTCGGCAGGAAATCGAAAAATTTCTTGAGTGGGAGCGCAGTAGAATTCCCGTAAAATGAAGACCGCACTTGTCGCAGGCGCGAGCGGCCTCGTAGGTTCACAACTTGTCACAACATTGCTGGAAGATCAACGCTACGAAACGGTCAAAGCCGTTTCACGCAAGCCGCTGAAGAGGATCCACGCGCGACTTGAAAATGTAGTCGTTGATTTTAATTCACTGGCGCGAAATCCGGAAATACTAAGAGCTGATGACATTTTTTGCTGCCTGGGTACCACCATGAAGACTGCAGGGTCAAAAGCCGCATTTGAAAAAGTAGACTTCCATTATCCGCTGGAACTGGCAAAAATCGGTAAGTCCCTCGGGGTGCAGCAATACCTGCTGGTTTCAGCCCTGGGCGCTAATCCCAACTCTTCGATCTACTACAACCGGGTGAAAGGAAAGGTTGAGGCTGCCATTTCAGAAGTTGGATACGATACGGTGCACTTGTTCAGACCGTCACTGCTGGTGGGGCCGCGTGAAGCGTACCGGTCGGGCGAGGCGGCCGCCAAATGGTTCTTCAGAACGTTTGGGTTTCTTGTTCCTACGAGGTACAAGGCTATCGCATCCATCAAAGTTGCGCGGGCGATGGCGTACTATGCGCGATCAGGAGAAAAGGGGATCCATATTCACGAATCGGTAGCCCTGCAAAAATTTTAGTATTACAAACCGGTCCTCCTTACCTATGATTGCTGTGATACAGCGGGTTGTGCGCGCTTCAGTAACGATCGATAACAAGATCAGGGCATCCATTGACAAAGGCCTTCTGGTGCTCGCAGGCATAGAAGATGCCGACAGAAAGGATGACATCGACTGGCTTTCTCCAAAAATTGCCAACCTTCGGATCTTTAACGATGATAACGGCGTAATGAACCGGAGTGTAAAGGACGTTGGCGGCGATATCCTCGTTGTCAGCCAATTCACCCTTCACGCCAGTACAAAAAAGGGCAACCGGCCATCGTATCTGAAAGCTTCAAAGCCTGAGGTTGCCATTCCGGTCTATGAGAAATTTGTGAGCGCCCTCTCCGCGGCACTGGGGAAAGCGGTTCAGACCGGTGAGTTTGGCGCAGACATGAAAGTGGAACTGATCAATGACGGGCCGGTTACGATCATCATCGATTCGCGCCTGAAGGCATGAACATACAACTGTTACAGGGAGACATATCAAAGCTGGAAGTCGACGCTATCGTCAATGCGGCGAACAGCAACCTGATGGGCGGCGGCGGTGTTGACGGCGCCATTCACCGTGCCGGCGGACCCACGATATTGGAGGAATGTCGGGCCATCCGACAGCGGCAGGGGGGATGCCCTCCGGGACAGGCGGTCATCACGGGAGCCGGCAATATGAAAGCGCGTTATGTTATCCATACCGTGGGGCCGGTATGGCAGGGAGGCACCGCTAATGAGGACGCGATTCTGGCGATGGCCTACAAGAACAGCTTGCTGCTGGCAAGCGTGCATCATGTGCGTTCTATAGCATTTCCGAATATCAGCACAGGGATTTACGGGTTTCCGCGGGAGCGCGCGGCTAAAATCGCCTTGCAGGAGGTACGACTTTTTGCCCCTTCGGGGCATCTTATACCTGATGCGATCATTTTCTGCTGTTTTGATCGGGAAAACTATACACTGTACCAGAGGCTGCTGCGTCAGGAATGAGAGGCAGCTTGTGCTGATCCTGGCATTTATCCTTGCCCAGGCTTCTGTGAACGAAATTCTTGCGCAATCACCCGTGAAGATTAGGGGTACTGTGGTGAGCCGCCAGACCGGGGAGCCAGTCCCGTTCGTACATGTTTACACTAAATCATACCGGCACGGCACTACTACCGACGCGGAGGGTAACTTCATGCTTGTTGTTGAACCAACGGATACGCTGGCATTCTCCTCCGTCGGATATGAGCTTTTCCATCTTCATCAGACTCCCGGCGATGCGCGGAGCTCCTATGAGGTGCATGTGGAACTTATGCCGAAGATCTATCAATTGGACCCGGTGAATGTTACTGCATATCCCAGTATCGAACAATTCAAGCACGACGTGCTCAAGCTGGAGATAACGGAAGAAAAGTACGTCGACCTGATGATCCCCAGAGGGTATGCGTTGCCACCCGAGGGCCCGGGGGATGTGAACCTGAATCCTTCCATTACGTTCGGTGGCCCCGCCACCGCCCTGTATAACGCATTCAGCCGCGAAGGAAAGGAAAGACGTAAACTGAAGGCCTTCGGCGAGAAACTGAAGGATTACAGAGAGATGGATGCGAAGTACAACCTGGAGGTCGTAAAGCAGGTTACCGATCTTGATGATGAAGCCGCAAAACGTTTTATGGAATGGTGTAAATTTGAGGAGGACTTCATTCTTAAGTCGAGCGCTTATGACCTGGCTGTTGCCATGCTGAAGTGCCTGGATGATTTCGCCAAAGCAGACACCCTTCGATGAAACAGAATTTATGGTTGTTATTTCTGCCCCTTTTATTTGCCAACCCGGCAACGGCGCAATATGAGTATGGGTTGAAGCCGGTGGAGGTGGCCGCTTATCGTGAGCAGGTAAAACAGGATCAGAGGAAAGAGCTGATTGACCTGGAAAAATTTATCCCGGATGTCGTGTTGGATATTCGCTATGCTACGACGAATAATTTCACAGGTGAAAAGATCTACAACCTGCCCAAAGCCTATGCCCGCCGGCCGGTAGCAGTTTCCCTGAAGAAAGCGCAGGAGGAATTCCGCAAACACGGCTACGGTATCAAAGTCTTTGACGCTTACCGGCCCTACGCAGCAACCGTAAAATTTTATGAAGTATATCCCGACACCACGTTTGTCGCATCGCCGTATCGCGGATCGCGCCATAACCGCGGTTGCGCTATCGACATGACCCTGATTGATCTGAGAACAGGTGAAGAATTAAGGATGCCGACAGGATACGATGCTTTTGTGCGCGAAGCGCGGCCCACCTATCCGGTGAACGATGCGGTGGTGAGAAAGAACCGGGCCCTGCTTATCACGGTAATGGATAAATACGGATTCCGGGTAAACGCTTCCGAGTGGTGGCACTTTGATTTTCGCGGCTACCAGACCTATGAAGTCCTTGACATCGCCTTCGAAGAACTTAATCCCTGATCCTTCAACTCAGCCTCTTTTACGCTTCAACCCTTCCTTGCCCGCCGGAGCTCGCCGCAGGTTTATTCTAAGGTCAATTGACCCAACGCTACTTATTCTACACAGGTTACGATGAGCGAAGGCGGGAACCATTAAACCTCGTCCATTTGGTGTGCGTCAAAATTCTTGATACATTTCAATGCACTGTCAACCCTTCCCCTATGACCCTTCACGACGCTCAGCAACAGGTAGATGCATGGATAAGAACCACGGGAGTGCGGTATTTCAACGAGCTCACAAATACCGCCATCCTCGCCGAGGAGGTGGGCGAAGTTGCCCGGATCATGGCACGCCGTTATGGCGAGCAGTCAGAGAAACCCACCGACCGCGACCTCGACCTTGGTGATGAACTGGCAGACGTGCTCTGGGTACTCATTTGCCTGGCCAACCAGACCGGCATCGATCTCACCGAAGCATTCAGAAGGAACCTGGCGAAGAAGACAACCCGGGACGGGGACAGGCACAGGGAGAATCCGAAGTTGCGTGATTAGGGAAGGGAGTGTTGCCTACTGCCAATTGCCTGCTTCCCCTACCCGCTCACCATCTGGCTTCACGAAACCCGTTTCTCTCTTCAACCCTTCAACGCTTCAATCCTTCAATTCTTACTTCCTGTGTGCATTTGGTGTGCGCCAAAATTCTTGATACATTTCAACTTACTGTCAACCTAACCACATTCCCAGATAGATGGCACAGCAAGGACGCTTTCTTGCCCTCGACGTATTCCGGGGCATGACGATTTGTTTCATGATCATCGTCAACTCACCCGGCAGCTGGAGTTATATTTATGCTCCGCTCGAACATGCGCCGTGGCATGGCTTTACACCGACCGACCTGGTATTCCCTTCCTTTCTTTTTGCAGTGGGCAACGCGATGGCCTTTGTGATGGAGAAGTACGCGTCGCAGGGTAGTGGCGTGTTCTGGCGGAAGACGTTGAAGCGGTCATTCCTGATCTTTTTTATCGGATTCATGATGTATTGGTTTCCGTTTGTGGAAAAGGTGGATGGTTCCTGGGTAATGAGTCCGTTATCAGAGACACGGATACCCGGTGTATTGCAGCGTATCGCCCTGTGTTACCTGTGTGCCAGCATAGTGTTGTATTATGGATCGAAGCAGATTGTCTATGCGTTCAGTGTGCTTGCGCTTGTGGGCTACTGGATACTGATGTATACTTACGGCGACCCTAATGATCCGTACAGTCTGGCGGGCAATGCCGCGCTGAAGCTCGACCTCGCGATTTTTGGCCCTAACCATCTTTATCATGGGGAGGGAATTGCTTTCGATCCGGAAGGGCTGCTCAGTACGTTGCCCGCAATCGTGAATGTGATCATTGGCTACCTGGCCGGTCAGTTCATCCGCAAGCACGGGAATACGTACGAAACGGTAGGAAGGCTGATGCTCACAGCCGCCGCCCTGATCGTTGTGGCGTTTGCGTGGGACATGGTCTTCCCTTTCAACAAGAAAATATGGACCAGTTCGTTTGTATTACTGACCTGCGGCATTAACCTGGCCATGCTCGCCGCGCTTATCTACAGCATTGAGATCGTCCGATACAGGACGGGCACTTACTTCTTTGTTGTGTTCGGTCGGAATCCATTATTTATTTATGTAACAGCCTCCATATTACTGAGCTTGATCTTCATGATCCGGGTAGGGGATACGTCCTTCTATGGCTGGATGTACCAGTCGTTCTTCGGAAGCTTCGCCGGCCCGCATTTAGCCTCCCTCCTCACAGCCATCTGGTGGATGCTCATGAACTGGCTGATTGGCTACGCACTGGATAAGAAGGGAATTTATGTGAGGGTTTAGGAAGGAAGGGTTGAAGAATTGAAGGGTTGAAGAGGTGAAGTATCTCCAATTTCCTATTCCTGAAAGGACGTCATGCACCAGCGCAGGGTGAAAGCCCTGAACATATCGGCGCCCTTCAGGGCTTGATCGGGGACAGACGCCACCATTGCCCACCGTGGCAATCCTCCTGCCACCTGCAAATTCGTTGTCACCTGGTATCGATTTACAGTAACATGATCTGTTTCCGGCAGCCATTTTTCGTCTTGCTTCACGATAATTTCAATGTTTGCTATTGCCAACTGCCTACTGATTTTTGTCTACTGACTCGGCGGCTACCAGCATTCCCGCTCTCAACACCGGTACCACATCATACCGGTCGCATTCCAGGCAGAACGCGATGTCCTTTTCGATGTGCAGGCGGTTGAGCCGTTTAACATGGCTGGAGTCGTTGAGAAAACCCTGCAGGTCCGAACGTGCTTGTTCGTACAGGTGAAGGGCAATTTTCGGGGCGTCGCAATCAAGGCTGTATTCGCCACCCAGCAGATCGATGAGCGCGCCGGCAAACAGGGTGTCTTCCAGGTTTACCTTACCTTTCCAGCCGGCGCAAAGAATGAGTATGCTATTAGGTTGCGTCCGAAGATAATTGGCCACAGCGGTGAGATTCAAAAAAGAGCCGATTATCACTTCCTTCGCATGCCTTGACTTGTCAAGAGCCTGCGTTCCGTTCGTGGTAGTGAAGGCGATGTTCCTGCCTTTTAATCGTTCGTTCATGTATTCGAAAGGCGAGTTGCCCAGATCAAAGCCATCGACCTTCTCGCCGTTGCGTTCTCCTGCGGTAGCGTAGCCCTGACCTTTCATGCGCTGGCACTCCTCAAGGTGCGCCATCGGCGTAATGCTGGCAACACCATGAGCAAGTGCGGTAGTCATACATGAAGTGGCGCGAAGGATATCAACGACCACCACGGTGCGGTCCGCTACCGGGTAGAGGTGCATAAGGTCGGGACTGAGGCAAACGTCAACTGATTTCACCGGGACAGAAGGCATGGTTCAGGGTAGATTCTGCAATTGCGATCAAGATGGGAGGCTGAATGAGGGTTCCCTTTTAATAGCGCCTGACACCAGTCCTCACAGGCCTTTTCTCTATAACCCAACTGGTATAAGGCAATCCCGCGGTTGTGCAGGGAATTGTGATGTTCTTCATTGAGTCGCAACGACTGATTAAAATCCTCGACCGACTTGTCGTACCATCCAAGCTTCAGGTAACAGGTTCCGCGTTTGAAAAAATAGATGTAATTGCGGTTGGCGAGCTGAAGCGCTTTGGTGTAGTATTTCTCTGCCTGTTTGAGGCTGTCAATATTTTCATACAGGTTGGCCGCCTGAAAGAGGAAAGAATCATTTTTCGGATCCAGCTCACTGAGGAACAGAAAATCTTCCAGCGCCTCGTTATACTTTTCCAGGTGAAAACAAATCACTGCATGATTGTAACGCGCGGCCATGTCGCCTGGATTTCTTCTGAGCAGTTCTTCCGCCAGGGGAAACGCTTTCTGGTATTTCTCCTCCCGGATCATTTCCGCCACGTCGTTGGTCAGGTCAAAATCGGACTGACCCCAAGCCGGAACGATCACCACCGCGTACCAGATAAGAAGAAGTCTCAAGTGTAAGCCGTTTTAGTGTGACGTTAAGAAAGGAGCTTTCCAATGACTATCAAGATAATGATTTTCCTTCACGCTGCCGGGTAGTAAATCAAATCTCCGATGCCAATACGCTAAATAAGCGGGAGTTTACGGACACTCGCCTTCAGCTCCCTGTTGCGAACGCTGATAAAGATCTCCGTCCCGGGTTTGGAATTTTCTACGGTCACATAACCGAGTCCGATACCGGTGCCAAGTACGGGCGATAGGGTCCCTGAGGTAACTTTCCCGATGGCATTGCCCGACGCGTCTTTGATTCCATAATCGTGCCGGGGTATACCCTTATCTATCATAGTGAAGCCTACCAGCCTGCGTTTTACGCCTTCGGCTTTTTGCTTTTCCAGCGCTTCTTTGTTGGTGAAGTCTTTTGTAAACTTCGTAATCCACCCGAGTCCGGCTTCCAGCGGAGAAGTGGTGTCGTCAATGTCGTTACCGTACAAACAGAATCCCATCTCCAGGCGCAGGGTATCGCGTGCGCCGAGGCCGATTGGTCTTATGTGTTCCTCTTTGCCGGCATCAACTATGGCGTTCCATACGCTGACGGCATGTTCATTGGGAACATAGATCTCAAAACCCCCTGCACCGGTATACCCGGTGTTGGAAATAATAACGTTCTCAACACCTGCGAAGGTATCCGTCACAAAGTGG
>Ga0268386_10003534_pt1 | contig 11398 bp, 9 predicted proteins | sample RVTome_15_FD_200260 | JGI IMG/M metagenome (GOLD analysis project Ga0268386, IMG submission 200260) | Soil microbial communities from uranium-contaminated site in the Upper Colorado River Basin, Wyoming, United States - RVT150D86... ... | reverse complement strand
GGCAATGGCGTCTGCGAACCGGTCGTTGACGGCGCGGAAGTCCTGCCAGTAGTCCAGCCGCGGAGTGACGCATCGCAGCACCGTGTGACAAAGCGGCCAGAGGGCGCGGTTGCAGAAACCATTGTAATAGCCCTTTACCTCGGATTTGCGGAGCCCCACCTGAATGGTAGGAAAGGGGATGCCGTCGCCGTTCTGCTCGCGAATCTGTTCTTCGTCGTCGTTTGCCAGCGTGTCCGGGTTCCAGGACACCCATACCCCGTCGCAACGTTCCAGCACCGGACAAAGCGCTGAAGTAAGGCCTCCCAACGTACGTTCGCAACGGCTGACCTCCCCATTCGCCTCCCTGATGACTCGAAAGGGTTCCCGGTTGCTTGCCAGAAGTAGGCGCGGAAGGTCCAAGTCGCTCTGTATGTAGAGGTCCGGTCGTTTCATGTCTTTAGTGCTCGCGACGGCGGAGAGCCGCCACCACGGCTGCAAGATATATGCCACGCGAAAAGCGGCTTTCTTGCGCCGACATCAGGCGGCGGCGCGGGCGGCCGCCGGCAAAAACCTCACGGCACCGGAAAATCTTACAAACCACCATAGATGGAGCGCTGCCCGGAGCCTCCCTGCGGACGAGTCGAAGGTCCAGGGCGATCGCCCGCATGGCTGGCTTCCTGCAGCGCCTCTGCCGCAACCTGTCCATTCGCGTGGCATGCAACTTGCACTTCCGGCCTGCGAGCCCGGGATGTCATAACAAGACGGTGAACCAATGGCTGCACGTCCTCTCTGGAAGGGACAACTACGCCTGTCGCTGGTCGCGATGGCGGTCGAGCTGTACTCGGCGACAAAGCCGGGCGCGCGCATCAGCTTTCGCCAGATACACGAGCCGAGCGGTAAGAGGATCCGCTACGAAAAAGTGGTGCCTGGTGTAGGTGCGGTCGAGAAAGACGAGATCATGAAGGGTTACGAGCTGGAAAAGGACAATTTCGTGCTGCTCGAACCGGAGGAAATCGACGCGGTGAAACTCGAATCGAAGAAGACCTTCGAGATGATCCAGTTCGTCGACGCCTGCGAGATCCCCCCGCTTTATTTCGACAAGCCGTACTACCTCGTGCCTGCCGACGACCTGGCGCAAGATGCGTACCGCGTCATAAGGGAGGCCCTGCGGGCTTCGAGCAAAGTCGGACTTGGCCAGATCACACTGCGAGGGAAGGAATACATCGCAGCCGTCAAGCCGTGTAACGACGGATTGCTGTTGGAAACTCTGCATTACGAGGATGAGATCCGCAAAGCCGACCCGCTCTTTTCCGGTATCAGCGACGAAGAAGTCCAGGAAGACCTGCTGGACGTGGCAACGACACTGATCGAGAAGAAAACAGCGAAATTCGATATTTCCCGGTTCAAGGACAATTACACCGTGGCAATGCGCGACCTGATGGCCGCGTTGAAAAAGAGCCTGGAAAGGACTTCCGACGGAGGTGGCAGGAAACCCGGCAAGAAGGCGCCTTCGAAGAGGCCCGCGAAGAAGAAATCAACCAGCAAGAAAAGGAAGCGGGCCTGAGTCGTGGCGGCGAAGGAACGGCTGTCGGAATACAACGCCAGGAGGGATTTCGCCAAAACGAAGGAGCCGCGCGGCAAAAAGGGCCGGTCGCGACGTAAGTCGCTCGGGTTTTACGTGCAGAAGCACGCCGCCACGCGCCTGCACTACGACTTGCGCCTCGAATGGGACGGCGTGCTCCTCAGCTGGGCGGTCACCAGGGGCCCGAGCCCGGACCCTACGCAGAAGCGCCTTGCGGTACGCACGGAGGACCACCCGCTTTCCTACGCCGAGTTCGAGGGAACGATTCCGCAAAAGGAGTACGGCGGCGGCACCGTCATGCTGTGGGACAAAGGCCGCTGGCTGCCGAAGGAGGATCCCGACGAGGGCCTGAAAACGGGAAAGCTGAAGTTCGTGGTCGACGGCGAAAGGATGCAGGGAGGCTGGACGCTGGTCCGCATGAAACCGCGGAAGCGGCGGGACCGCGAGAACTGGCTGCTCATCAAGGAACGCGATGAGCACGCGGGGCACGACGCCGACGAGCTGGTCAATGCGTATGCCACCAGCGTTGCCACCTCTCGTACGATGGAGCAGATCGCCGGCAAGGAAGCGTCGCGCGGCAAACCGCAAAGACGAAAGAAGAGCAGCAAGGGGACAAAATCCGGCACGCGCAAGAGAGGGCGGCTTCCCCGCTTCCAGAAACCACAGCTCGCGACCCTGACCGACACGGCGCCGGAGGGCGACGACTGGGTGCACGAATCCAAATTCGACGGCTATCGATGCATCGCGGCTGTCGCCGGTGATGAGGCCCGTTGCTACTCCCGTGCAGGCCACGACTGGACCGACAAGTTCGGGCACATCGCCAAAGCCCTGCCGGACCTCGAGTGCGAGAGCGCGCTCCTGGACGGCGAGGTCGTAGTGCCGCAGGCAGCAACGGGGTCGCAGTTCTCCGCCCTGCAGGCAGCGCTTTCCAACAGTGGGCCGCTCGCCTACTACGCCTTCGACCTCCTCGAGCTGGACTGCGAGGATCTCAAGTCAAAGCCGCTTCTGGAGCGCAAGGCGGTCCTGCGCAAGCTGCTTCGCACGCTTCCGGACGGTTCAGTCATCAAGTACAGCGAGCATGTTCGCGGCAACGGCCGCCAGGTGCTGGATGCCCTGTGCAAGAATGGCGGGGAAGGAATCGTTTCCAAGAAGGCCAACTCGCCATACCGCGGAGTGCGCACAATGAGCTGGCTGAAAGTAAAGTGCATCAGGCGCCAGGAGTTCGTGATCGGCGGCTACACGCCGTCAGACAAGCGAGGCCGCCGGTTCGCTTCTCTCCTGATCGGCACCTTCGAGGGCGACAAGTTGCGCTACCGCGGCCGCGTGGGAAGCGGCTTCTCCGATGCGGACCTGGAAGAAATGGCGCGCAGGATGAAATCGCTCGAGCAGTCGAAGCCGCCGTTCGACTCCATCCCACGGCCTGTCTCGCGCAACGCCCGGTGGGTGCAGCCGAAACTCGTGACGGAGATCGACTTTACCGAATTGACCGACGGCGGCCATGTTCGTCACGGGGTGTTCAAGGGCCTGCGCGCCGACAAGAAACCGGATGAAGTCTCATTGGAGAGTGCAACCGGGCCTGACGTCAAGGCGAAGGAAGAGTATTACGGCATTCGCATTTCCAACCCGCATCGCATCGTATTTCCGAAGCAGGGCATAACGAAAGCCGAACTTGCGCGCTACTACGACAGGGTCGGAAGCAGGATGCTGCCGCTTATCGCGAATCATCCAATGTCATTGTTGCGGTGTCCGAAGGGTCGCGGAGACGAATGTTTTTTCCAGAAGCACGCCTCCGCCGGATTTCCGGACGAGCTCAAACGGGTCAACCTCAGGGAGAAATCCAGCAAGCGCGCCGACTACCTCTACCTGGACGGTATCGAGGGACTGATCGCCGGGGTGCAAATGGGCACCCTGGAATTTCACATCTGGGGATCCCGCATCGACTCGCTGGAGAAGCCGGATCGTGTCGTGTTCGACCTCGATCCCGATGAGTCGATTGATTTCGCGGTCGTCAGCCTGGCTGCGACCGTGCTGCGCCGGCGGCTGGACGAACTCGGGCTGAAGACGATACCGCTGGTGACCGGCGGCAAAGGCGTGCACGTTGTCGCACCGTTGCGGCGCACTGCCGCATGGCCAACGGTGAAATCCTTCGCCCAGGGCTTCGCGACGAAGCTCGCCACCGATGATCCGGACGTATTTACAGCGACCATGTCAAAAAGTCGCAGGCAGGGGCGTATCTTCGTCGACTGGATGAGAAACGAACGCGGCTCCACCGCCATCGCGCCCTACTCCACCCGCGCCCGTGAAAACGGCCCGGTTGCGACACCGGTGAGCTGGGACGAGCTCGGGGATCTCCAGTCGGCGAACTGCTTTCGCATCGACGACGTCGTCAAGCGCCTCGAAAGCAGGGATCCCTGGGAAGCATCGAAAGAATGGCGACAGGCGATTACAGCAGGGATGGTTGAACGCGTAGCGTCCGGCTGACCCGCGGGCCGTCGATCCTTCCGCGTGATTGGCACAGGACTTGCTTGATTGACGGAACACCCCACACTCGTTTCCAGGAGTTATCAATGAACAAACCGCTGAAACGGAAAACCATCGCCTTTCTTGCAACGGACGGGGTGGAGCAGGTCGAACTCACGCAGCCGTGGGAGGCCATGAAAGCGGCTGGCGCAGAGGTCCACCTGATCTCGCTCGAATCCGGCGAGGTACAGGGATTCAATCATCTCGACAAAGGCGACAGGTTTCGTGTGGACCGTACCGTCGACAGCGCGAAAGCATCGCAGTACGACGGACTCTGCCTGCCCGGCGGAGTCGCGAACCCCGATGCGCTGCGCATGAACGAACACGCGGTCGAGTTCGTTCGCGACTTCTTCGAGCAATCTAAACCGGTTGCCGCTATCTGCCACGCGCCGTGGATGCTGGTCGAAGCCGATGTGATCGACGGCCGCAAACTCACGTCGTGGCCGAGCCTTAGAACGGACATCGAGAATGCCGGCGGTACCTGGGTGGACGAGGAAGTCTGCGTCGACGAAGGCCTCGTCACGAGCCGCAAGCCGGACGACCTGGAGGCATTCTGCGCGAAAGCGATCGAGGAGTTCTCCGAAGGCAGGCACGCGAGGCAGGCTGCGTCGGCCTGATTAATCGTTAATCGCGGCGGTCGCCCGCCATGGATGGCGGGAGTGCGGATCACGCAGGGAGCGGTTATCGCGGCTGGGCGACCTTTCAATCGCGCGATGCACGCCTTGCCGATTTGAACAGCCGTGCCGCACGCAGCAAGAGCAACGTGAGGATAGTCACCAGCACCGCGGTCAGGAGTTGCTTCAAGGCAACGGCTATGCCGATGGAGCCGACGAGGAGGAGTGACGCTGCGGTGGTCAGGCCTTCGATGGCTCCCCTGTCGCGAGCACGGAAGATCGTGCCGGCGCCGAGAAAAGCGGTGCCGGTAACCACTGCCTCGATGATTCGAATCGGGTCCGCCCGCAAGATCTCCGGCGCTGTCTCGACCGCGTAGTGCTCGAGCAGCGCATCAGGCAGGCTCACCAGCAGGCAGGCCGCTGCAGCCAGGATCGCATGCGTGCGAAGGCCGGCCGGCCGGTCGGCCAGTTCGCGCTCCATGCCGACGGCGCCGCCCAGGACTGCCGCAATGAACACGGTCGCCACCGTCTGTAGTTGCGATTGCCAGTTGAGATCCACGAAGTCCATGCCGCCGCCTCCTTCCTGCCGCGGGGAGCCCAAAGCTCGCACGGCATCCGCTCCATGCAATCGGTATGCCACCGCCAGTCTTGCATGCCCCGCCCGCGGAGGCACCCGGAAGGGGCCGGACGGGGAATCCGGACACGCCTGAATTACTTGTCGCGCTTGCAAAAATTACTTGACAGCGCCGCAATGCAAGGGCGCGGGAACGACAGGTGCAACGACGCCATCGCGTTCGAGGCGCGCGCAGACACTACCGATTCGGGCGTCACAGGCCACCGGTACCGTTTTTGCATACGGTGCATCGACGCCCGCTTTTCCGGATCGCGCCACCACAACGCCCGGCCGTACAGACGGGCGTGACGGTTGCGGCTCCAAAGCCCAGGAACTGCAATTGAGTCTCATGTTCCGCCCCGGTCGCGCGCGCAGGACCACATCAGGTGCGGCTTTGGCCGTGGCGGCAGTTGCGGTGCCGCTGCTGTCGGCCTGCACGGGACCGTTGTCGACGCTTGACGCGGCTGGAAGCGGAGCACAACGGATTGCCGGGCTGTTCATCGTGATGGCCACGGTCGCGACCGCGGTGTGGCTGTTCGTGGCGGGTGCTGCCGTCTACGCAGCACGAAAGACTCCACAGGACAACGGCGTTCGCGCCGGCCATAAACTGATCGTGTTCGGCGGCATCCTGCTGCCCCTGCTGTTGCTCGGGGCGCTCTCTTATTCGGGGCTCAGGCAAGCGAACGAACTACTCGAGCCAGGCGACGGGCTCGTCATCAGCGTGACGGGCGAACGCTGGTGGTGGCGCGTGCGCTATGCAGCGCCTTCCGCTCCCGCTGTGGTTTCCGCGAACGAGATCCGCATGCCCCTCGGCGAGCGCGTGGAGTTCAGGCTCGCGAGCACCGACGTCATCCATTCTTTCTGGATTCCCTCGCTGGGCGGGAAGACCGACATGATCCCCGGACGTCTGAACCGGCTGGTCCTCGAGGCTACCCGTGAGGGCCGGTTTCGCGGCGCCTGCGCCGAGTTCTGCGGCCTGTCGCATGCGTTGATGGAATTCGACGTGGTGGTCATGTCGCCGGGGGGATTCCGTGAGTGGCTCGAACACCAGGCGAGCGACGCACGCGCTCCGTCCGACAGAGTGGCCACGCGAGGCCAGCAGCTTTTCATGCAAAACGGCTGCGGCGCGTGTCATCGAATCGGCGGTACGTCGGCAGAAGGTCGTATCGGTCCCGACCTGACGCACGTCGGCGGCCGGCACAGTATCGCCGCCGGTACCTTGCCGGTAGAGCCGGATGCGATCGCCGCCTGGATCTCGCACCCGTCCGCCGTCAAACCCGGCGCACTGATGCCGCCGTTTTCCATGCTCGGCGCGGACGACCTCAGGGCAATCGGCGCTTACCTCGAAGGACTCGAATGACGGCCACGGCCACCAGCGACGAGACCAGGAAGCGCGAGCAGGAAGCTCGGCTGCGCGCCGCCTGGGCGTTTCCGAAAGGGTGGCGCTACTTCTCGGCGGTCAACAATTCTGCCGTCGGAGTGTGGTACCTCGCCGGCACGTTCTTCTTCCTGCTGTTCGGCGGCGTGCTCGCGATGCTCATTCGCACGCAACTTGCAGTGCCCGACAACGATTTTCTATCCGCTGACGCTTACAACCAGGTCTTCACGCTGCACGGTTCGGTGATGATGTTCCTGTTCGCGGTGCCGCTGTTCGAGGCATTCGCAATACTGTTGCTGCCGCAGCTCGTGGCATCCCGCGACCTGCCCTTCCCGCGCCTTTCCGCGTTCGGCTTTTTCTGCTTCGTAATCGGCGGCGCTTTTGTCTGCGGATCCATCTTCTTCGATGCTGCGCCGCACGGCGGCTGGTTCATGTACCCGCCCCTGACCACCGCGATACAAAAGGACATCGGCGCTGACGTCTGGCTGCTGGGCTTGAGCTTCATAGAGATCGCATCCATCGCCGCGGCGGTGGAACTCATCATCGGGGTGCTGAAGTGCCGGGCGCCGGGGATGCGCCTGAGCCTCATGCCGCTGTTCTGCTGGTACGTGCTCGTGGTCGGCATCATGATCCTGCTGGCGTTCCCGCCGCTCATCGCCGGCGACATCATGCTGGAGATCGAGCGCGCTTTCGACTGGCCCTTCTTCGACGCCGCGCGCGGCGGCGACCCATTGCTCTGGCAGCACCTGTTCTGGATCTTCGGCCACCCCGAGGTCTATATCATCTTTCTTCCCGCGGTAGGCCTGCTCGCGATGATCGTCCCTACATTCGCCCAGCGCCCAATCGTGGGCTATCGCTGGATAGTGCTGTCGGCAGTCGGTGTCGGATTCTTGAGTTTCGGGCTGTGGGTGCACCACATGTATACGACCGGACTTCCCGGCATTTCGCTCGGCTTTTTCTCTGCGGCCTCCGAGATCATCGCAATCCCGACCGGAATTCAGATATTCGCGTTTATCGCCACCGTGCTGGCGGGGCGGCTCATCTTTTCTGTGCCGATGCTTTACGCAACCGGAGCACTGGCGGTGTTCGTCATCGGCGGGCTGACGGGAGTGATGCTGGCGATCGTGCCGTTCGACTGGCAGGCGCACGACAGTCATTTCGTCGTGGCACACCTGCATTACACGTTGATAGGCGGAATGCTCTTTCCCGTAATCGGCGCGACCTGGTACTACTTCCCCGTGATGACGGGCAAGCTGCTGTCCGACAAGGTCGGTCGGGTCGCCTTCTGGTTCATATTCGCCGGGTTCAACGTGACCTTCCTGCCGATGCACCTGACAGGGCTGCTCGGCATGCCGCGACGCGTATTCACGTACCAGAGCAGCGACGGCTTCGACACCTTGAATATGCTGTCGACCGTCGGCGCGTTCGTCATCGCGGCCGGAATGCTACTCGTAAGCATCGAACTGCTGCGGCCCAAAGGCAAGGATCCGGGGTCGCCGCGCAATCCCTGGAACGCCGGAACGCTCGAATGGCTGCAACTGATGCCCGGCGAAAACTGGGGCGCGCGCTCGGTGCCGCAGGTGTCCACGCGCTATCCGCTGTGGGAGCAGGAGACGCTCATGGAGGATGTCGACGCAGGCCGCTTTTATCTGCCGGACGCCGAGGAAGGCAAGCGGGAAACGATCGTAACCACAGCCGTCGATGCACGCATCGTGCAGTGCCTGCGAGTGCCTGGCCCGTCGTTCAAGCCGATGATCGCAGCTGCTCTTGCCGGCGCCGTGTTCATCGTCGCCACGTTTCACTGGTGGTGGGCAACGCTGGTATTCGGCATCGGCGCAGCGGGCGCGATCCTCGCCTGGCTCTGGACCGGCACTGCGCTGATTCCCGAGAAAGAACGAAAACATATCGGCCTCGACACGACGGCGCCGCTGTACGCGTCGGGGTCCGGATCGCTCGGATGGTGGGCGATGTTCATCACCATGATCGCCGACCTGACCGCTTTCGTCAGTATCGTGTTCGGTTACTTTTTCTACTGGACCGTTCACGAGGATTTTCCGCCCTCGTCGATCGAGGGACCCGGCATGCGCTGGCCCCTGACCGGCGCCATGCTGATCAGCGCCGCCTGGGGCTTGACCTGCCTTGCGCGTAACCGTAACCGGCGCGACCACCCGCTCGCCTTCCATGTTTCGATGCTGCTTGCCGTGGCGACCGCGGGCGCGGGCGTGGCAGCGCTGCTCGCGGGCCCCCTGGCTTACGGAATGGATCCGACCCGGCACGTTTACCCGGCCATCGTCTGGCTGCTCGTCCTGTGGGCGGCGGTGCACGTACTCCTCGGCGTGATCATGCAACTGTATTGCCTGGCGCGCCGGCTGGCCGGGCGCATGACGGCCAGCTACGACATCGACATCGGCAACGTCACGCTGTACTGGCATTTCCTGCTCATCACCGTCCTGGTGACTGTCGCCGTCATCGCTTTTTTTCCGGACCTCTCATGACTACGGCCGACGGCAGAAAAAACGCGCCTCTGTGGCTTCTCGGCGTTCCTGTCAGCGCGTGGGCCCTGCACTTTCTCTCCGTGTACGTCGTAGCGGCGGTGTATTGTGCAAAAAGCGCAGTATCCGAAAGCGCCATAGCTACGCCGCTCAGCTCGGTTCGATGGTCGATCATCGTGATTACGCTGGCGACGCTTGCAGTTGACGCCGTGGCGGCGTGGCGCGGTCATGCAGGCCTGAAAGGCGCGCCTGCGACCGAAAGCCGGTCCGACCAGAACCGGTTTCTGGGTTCGGTCACGCTGATGCTTTGCGCACTGAGTGCAGCGGCAATGGTCGGTGTTGCGACCGTTTCGCTGTTCTTCGGGGACTGCCGCCAGTGAACGCGATACCGGTGATCTCCGGAGTTGCCGTGCTTTGCATCGCATGGCTCGGCCCGTGGCGCGAGCTTGCAGAGACGGCGTTCGTGCCGCACATGGCAGTGCATGTTTCGGTCGTGGCCGTCGCCGCTCCGCTGTTGGCAGCGGGACTGGTCGGTTCCCGGCTGTACGCGATACGGATGCCGCCCTTCCTGCTCGCGCCGGTGCCGGCGTCGCTGGTGGAGTTCGTCGTCGTGTGGGGCTGGCATTTTCCGGCTTTGCACCACCTGGCGCGCGCGTCGGCGGGAGCGTTCGTCGCCGAACAGGCATCGTTCCTGGCGGCAGGACTGTTGCTCTGGTGCTCGGCGCTGCGGCGTCCGAAACGGAGCGACGACGGACGGGGCGCGGGCGTACTGGCCCTGTTGCTGACGTCAATGCACATGATACTGCTGGGCACGCTGCTCGCCCTCGCACCGCGTCCGCTGTATCACCACGAAAGCCCGAGCGCAGCCGCCGCGCTTCTCGCCGACCAGCAGCTTGGCGGCATGCTGATGCTGGCAGGCGGCGGCGTGCCGTACCTGCTCGGCGCCCTGTGGCTGGTGTGGGGACTGCTGCAGCCGCCGCACTCCCGGGAATCCGGCCCGAAATCGGGACGATCCGGCGCCGCGCCGCCGGCAAAGCTGCGATGAAGAAGTTCTTCAGGCATTTCGTCATCACCGCGGTCATTCTCGGCGCGCTCGCAGGACTGTTCGTTTACGCGGGCGTGTATAACGTTTCTGCCCGGGTCGGCCACCTGCCGCCGACTGCGTGGCTGCTGCATTTTGCGATGCGCAAGTCCGCACGCACGCACGCGCTCGGGATCGAAGTGCCGCCGCTCGACGACGAACGAATGATCGTGCGCGGCGCAACTTATTTTTCGATCGGCTGCGCGGCGTGCCACGGCGAACCGGGTAATCCGCATACGCCGGTCGTGAACGAGATGACGCCGCAGGCGCCGTACCTGTCCCCGTTGATAGAAACCTGGAAGACGCGCGAACTCTTCTGGATTGTCGACCACGGGATCAAGTACACGGGCATGCCGGCGTGGGCGACCGGAACCCGGCCTGATGAAGTGTGGAGCATGGTGGCATTCCTGCTCAAGCTTCCCGACATGGACACCGAAACGTATCGCAAACTCGCCTACGAGCCGGGACCGGATCCCGAACAGCAGCCCGCCGTCACCAACCTGGAGCTGGACGAACGCTTCGGCAGCACTCTCTCGCAATGCGCCCGTTGTCACGGGTTCGACGGCATGGGTCGCGGCACCGGCGCTTTCCCGTACCTGGGCGGCCAGAAGGAAGCGTACCTCTACGATTCGCTGCGCCACTTCGCGAACGGCGACAGGAAGAGCGGCATCATGCAGCCGATCGCCGGCGGCCTGTTCCAGACGGCGATGCGGGATATCGCGGCGCACTACGCAAACCTTGAGCCGGCGGCGCCCGCGCACGGGGTAACCGATCCTCGGCGCGTTCAGCGCGGCGCCCTGATTGCCGCGGCAGGACTGGAGCGGCAGGGGGTTCCCGCCTGCCGACACTGCCACGGCCCCGGGAAGACGGCGGACAATCCGGCATTCCCCCACCTCGCCGGCCAGAACGAAGACTACCTCGTGCAGCAACTGAAACTCTGGCAAAACGGCACGCGCGGCGGCACCGCGTACGCGCCGCTTATGACCGCGGTTGCAGCCGGCCTGAGCGAGGCACAGATTGCCGACGTCGCCGCCTACTATGCATCGTTGCCCTACTTCGACTAGCACTTACTTAACGCTAACAGCGCGAGCAACCACGACCTCAGGTCTCTGCCTCCGGGGGGCCTTTGGCGGAAATAA
>Ga0268386_10003533_pt1 | contig 11398 bp, 11 predicted proteins | sample RVTome_15_FD_200260 | JGI IMG/M metagenome (GOLD analysis project Ga0268386, IMG submission 200260) | Soil microbial communities from uranium-contaminated site in the Upper Colorado River Basin, Wyoming, United States - RVT150D86... ... | reverse complement strand
GGAGTTTGAGTACCCGGTTCCCGAGGAGCGTTGCAACAGGCTTCTGCCTGCCAGGCTCGGGGACCGCGAATGACAACGGCGCTCTCGCTCGCAAAGGAGAGAATCGACCATGAATGCCGTGATCAACCCGAAATTCAAGGACTTTCGCGTCGCCGACAGTGCGCAGGCCGAATGGGGCCGGCGCGAAATCGCCATTGCGGAAACTGAGATGCCGGGCCTGATGTCCGTGCGCGAGGAATTCGGCCATACGCGCCCGCTCGCCGGCGCCCGCATCGCGGGTTCGCTGCACATGACCATCCAGACCGCGGTCCTGATCGAAACCCTCGCGGCGCTCGGGGCCGAGCTGCGCTGGGCCTCGTGCAACATCTTTTCGACCCAGGATCATGCGGCAGCCGCAATCGCTGCGGCCGGCATCCCGGTCTTCGCGCACAAGGGCGAGACGCTCGACGAGTACTGGGACTTCGCGCATCGGATATTCGACTGGCCGGGCACCCGCCAGGCCAACATGATCCTCGACGACGGCGGCGACGCGACCCTGCTGCTGATGCTTGGAGCGCTCGCCGAGCACGATGCGTCGGTCATCGCGGAACCTGCGAACGAAGAGGAACAAAGCCTCCACGCATCGATCCGGACGCGCCTCGCGTCGCAGCCCGGCTGGTACTCGGCGCGGCTCGCGGAGATCCGCGGCGTCACCGAAGAAACGACCACGGGCGTCAAGCGGCTCTACCGCATGGCCGGTGAAGGCCGGCTCCCATTCCCGGCGATCAACGTCAACGACTCGGTCACGAAGTCGAAGTTCGACAATCTCTACGGCTGCCGCGAGTCGCTGGTGGACGGCATCAAGCGCGCGACCGATGTGATGATCGCCGGCAAGATCGCCCTCGTCGCCGGCTATGGCGACGTCGGCAAGGGCTGCGCGCAGTCGCTGCGGGGGCTGGGCGCCACCGTCTGGGTCACCGAGATCGACCCGATCTGCGCGCTGCAGGCCGCGATGGAAGGCTATCGCGTGGTCACGATGGAGGACGCCTGCGCGATGGCGGACATCTTCGTCACGGCGACCGGCAACGTCAACGTGATCGGCCACGATCACATGCGCCGCATGAAGCACCAGGCGATCGTCTGCAATATCGGTCACTTCGACAGCGAGATCGACATCGCGTCGCTCAGGCAGTACCGCTGGGAAAACATCAAGCCCCAGGTCGATCACATCATCTTCCCCGACGGCAAGCGCATCATCGTGCTGGCCGAAGGGCGGCTCGTGAATCTCGGCTGCGGCACCGGACACCCGTCGTTCGTGATGTCGAATTCGTTCACGAACCAGGTGCTCGCGCAGATCGAGCTGTTCGCGCACGGCGATCGTTATGAGAACCGCGTCTATGTCCTGCCGAAGGAGCTCGACGAGAAGGTCGCGCGGCTGCACCTCGGAAGAATCGGCGCGAAGCTCACCGTCATGACGGCGGAGCAGGAGCGCTATCTCGGCATCGCGGCCGCCGGGCCATTCAAGCCCGACCACTACCGATATTGACCCGGCACGGTGCGGCTGCTCCAGTTTACGGACACGCATCTCTCCGGTTCGCCGGAGACCACCGTGCGCGGAGTCGCGACCGGCGAAACGCTCGCCCGCTGCATCGCCCACGCGGAGCAGCGTCATCCCGGGCCGCGGGCGATCCTGCTGACCGGCGATCTCGTGCACGACGACGACACGGGCTACGCGGAACTCTGCCGGCTTTTCGCGGACATCGGCGCGCCGGTGCATTGCCTGCCCGGCAATCACGATACGGCCGCGGCGATGCGCCGCGGCCTCGATTGCCCGCCGTTCGTGCATGGCTTCGCGCACCGGCACGAGGGCTGGCTGATCGTGATGCTCGACAGCACGGTGGCAGGCGAGAATCACGGTCACCTGCCGGACGAGCAGCTCGAGCGGCTCGATCGGGTGCTGAAGCGGGAAGCCGGGTCCTACGCCATCGTCTGTCTGCACCATCAGCCGGTCCCGCATGGCAGCCGCTGGCTTGACGAGCTGATGCTCGACAATGCGCCCGCGCTGTTCGCGGTGCTCGCGCGTCACCCGCGCGTGCGCGGGCTCGTCTGGGGCCACACGCACCAGCCGCTCGACGGCCGGCAGGGCGAGATGCGCCTGATGGGTACGCCGTCTACCTGCATGCAGTTCGCGCAGTATGCGGACGAATTCGAGGTCGACACGCGCCCGCCCGCGTATCGCTGGTTCACGCTCGGCGAGGATGGCAGCATGGAAACCGGCATTGAATGGGTGACAACCGATGATTGAACGACGACTGAGAGCGATCGGCGTGACAATCGCGATGGCCGCCGCCGTGATGGCGAGCGGCAGCGTGGCCGCGGAGCCCGCGCTGTGGACGGTCAGCGGGGGCGGAAACACCGTGTACCTCTTCGGCTCGGTGCACATGCTGCCGGAGGGTGGGTTCGCCATCGAAGGCCCGCTCGCCGAGGCGCTGGAGGACGCCGAAAAAGTCTGCCTGGAAATCGATCTCGGCGCAGTCGACGAACTGGAGATGCAGCGGCTCACGCTGGCGCGCGTGATCGATCCACAGGGCCGCGACCTGTTCACCCTGCTCGGTACCGATGCGGACAAGGCGAAAGCCGCGGCCGCGGCGGCCGGACTCCCGCTCGAGCCGCTCGCCCAGTTCGAACCCTGGTTCGCCGGCATGATGCTGTCGCTGCTCGCCCTGCAGCAGCATGGGTTCGACATCGAAAACGGTGTCGAGCGCATCGTCGACGCTTCGGCACGCGCCGCCGGGAAGCCGATGTGCGGATTCGAGACGGCTGACGAGCAGCTCGCCCTGTTCGACGAGATGCCAGCCGGACAGCAGCGCGAATTCCTGCTCCAGTCGATCGAGGAAGCCGGCGATGTCGAGGCCGACACGCGCCGCCTGCTCCGGGCCTGGCGCGAGGGGAATGAGGACGCCATGGCCAGGTTGTTCGACGAGGACTTTGCCGGTTATCCGGAGCTGGTCGACCGGCTCGTCTACGACCGCAACGCCCGCTGGACGGGACAGATCGCGGAGCTGCTCGACGGCCCGGACGACGTGCTGGTCGTGGTCGGCGCGGGACACCTGGTCGGCGAGCGCGGAGTGCCTGCGCTGCTCGAGAAACGCGGATTCAAGGTGGGCCGGAACTGATCCGGGCGCTCGACGCGATGTCCCATTTCGAGGAAGCGTCGCGATTCATCGCGGGCGGCGTCAATTCACCGGTGCGTGCTTTCCGGGGCGTCGGCGGCGAGCCGCTGTTCATCCGGCGCGCGCACGGCGCGCGCGTCGTCGCCGAGGACGGCCGGGAGTTCATCGACTACGTGGGCTCCTGGGGCGCGATGATCCTCGGCCATGCGCATCCCGATGTCATTGCCGCGGTGACGCGTCAGGCCGCGGACGGCCTTTCATTCGGCGCACCGACCGTCATCGAAACCGCGCTTGCGCGCCGCGTGTCGGAACTGATGCCGGCGATCGAGCGGCTGCGCATGGTCAGTTCCGGAACCGAGGCCACGATGAGCGCCATCCGGCTCGCACGCGGCTTCACCGGCCGCGATCGCATCGTCAAGTTCGAGGGCTGCTATCACGGGCATTCCGATGCGCTGCTCGTCAAGGCCGGATCCGGCGCGCTGACGCTCGGCGTGCCGACATCGGCCGGTGTCCCGGCCGCGGTCGCCGCGGCGACGACGACGCTGACGTACAACGACCTGCGCGGACTCGAGGAATGCTTCGGCTCGATCGGCCGGGAGATCGCCTGCGTAATCGTCGAGCCGGTCGCCGGCAACATGAATTGCGTTCCGCCTGCGGCGGGATTTCTCGAGGCGCTGCGCGAACACTGCACGCGCCATGAGGCCGTGCTGATCTTCGATGAAGTGATGACCGGGTTTCGTGTCGCCGCCGGCGGCGCGCAGGCGCTCTACGGCGTGCGCCCGGACCTGACGACGCTCGGCAAAATCATCGGCGGCGGCATGCCGGTCGGCGCGTTCGGCGGTCGGCGCGACATCATGGAATGCATCGCACCACAGGGCCCCGTCTACCAGGCCGGGACATTGTCCGGCAATCCGGTCGCCATGGCGGCCGGGCTCGCGACGCTGGACGCGCTCTCGCGCCCCGGCTTCCACGATGCGCTCGCAGCGACGACCGGCAGGCTGGTCGCCGGAATGGAAGCCGCCGCGCACGACGCCAGGGTCGCATTCACGACGAATCATGTCTGCGGCATGTTCGGCCTGTTCTTCACCGCGGACGCGCCGGTGACTGGCTACGCCCAGGTCATGGCCTGCGACGTCGGCCGCTTCCGGCGCTTCTTCCATGCGATGCTGGACGCGGGCGTCTACCTCGCACCCTCCGCATTCGAGGCCGGTTTCGTTTCCGCGGCACACGGCGGTGCGGAGATCGACGCGACGCTCGATGCCGCGCGCCGCGCCTTCAAATCCATCGCCTCCCCGCGCTGATGCGCGCCCTGCTCTGGTTCCTGGCAGCGATCCTCGGCACGCTCGTCGTGGCCGCGCTCGCCGCCTGGCCGGTCTGGCAGTTCGCGCACGCGCTGCAGCCGGAGTGGCCGTTCCACAGAATCGTCAGCCGCTTCTGGCAACTTCTGCTGCTCGTCGGCCTCGTGCTCGCCGTGCGCCGACTGCGGTTGCGGACCCGCGCGGACTGGGGCTACGGGCTGCCGCGCGCCCGGTTCCTCCGGCAATCCGGCGCTGGCCTTACGACCGGACTCGCGACGATGCTGCCGATGTCGCTTGCGATCGTCGCGCTCGGCATCCGCGCGCTCCGGCCGGATCTCGATGCCGCGCAGCTCGTGGAAGGCATCGCGACGGGCCTCGTGGCCGGTTTGCTGGTCGCGGTCGTCGAGGAAACCTTCTTCCGCGGGCTGATGTTCCGGGCGGTCTCGCGCGAATCGGGGATCGCCGTCGCCGTCGCGAGCACGGCGCTCCTGTATTCCGCCATCCACTTTCTCGCACGCGTGCGCATTCCCGCGTCCGAGGTCGGCTGGGACAGCGGGCTTGCATTGCTCGGCATCGCATTCGCGCGCTTCGCGGAACCGGCGGCGATCGCCGATTCGTTCATCACGCTGACGCTGGTCGGCGTGTTGCTCGCACTCGTGCGCGCGCGAACCGGGGCCATCGCGTTCGGCATCGGGCTGCACATGGGCTGGGTCTGTGTGATCAAGATGACGCAGCATGCAACCCGGTCCGTCGACGATGCGCCCTATGGCTATCTGGTCGGAGCCCTGGATGGCTATACCGGCTGGCTGGTCGCCGGCTGGGCGCTCCTGATGATTCTGGTCGCCAGCGCAGCCGGCTGGCTGCGGCCGGCGCCACTCACTCCCGGTCGCGAGTGACGACCGGCTCGAGCGCCGCGAGACGCTCGATCGGATCCGTCAGTTCGAGCAGGATCTGCTTGTCGGCGAGCGACAGCGGCAGCATCTCGGCCAGGCGATTGCCGATCCACGCGGCATCGTCGCGTATTTCGACGTGACGATAGGTGTCGCCGGCTTCCGGCATGACCTGGCGCACGATATCCGCAAGCCAGGATTGCTCCGGCGGCAGCGGCACGACCGGGTCCGCGCCGATGTCGAGCACGCGTCCGCGATTCAGCCCGTCCGCTTCCCGCCAGGCTTCGACGACGCGCACACGCTCGCAGCCGATGCAGCTGATCCCGAGCAGCCCGCCTTCGAGCGGATCGAAGTCGACGATCCGCGCTTCGGTGCCGGTCGCGGCAAAGCTGGTGGCCGCCTGTTCCTCGGAGCCCTCCCCGATCAGCACCACCGCAAAGCCGCTGTGTTCGCGCAGGCAACGGCTGATCATGTCGAGATAGCGCGGCTCGAAGATTCTGAGCGGCAGCGGACCGCCCGGGAACAGCACCGAGTTCAGCGGAAAAAGCGGCAGCTCGCGGACTTCGACGTTCACGCCGGCTGCGTCCGCAGCGCCTTCAGCAGCCGTTCGTGCAGGCCGCCAAAGCCGCCATTGCTCATGATCAGCACGTGATCCCCGGCACGCAGTTCGGCCACCAGCGCATCGACCAGTGCCGGCAGCTCGCGCGCGACCGCGGCATTCGCCCCGATCCCGCGCGCGACGTCGTCGAGCTTCCAGTCGAGCCCCGCCGGCTGATACAGCCAGACGCGATCGGCCCGCGCCAGCGAGCGCGGCAGCTCCGCACTGTGGATACCCAGGCGCATCGTATTGGACCGCGGTTCCAGCACCGCGACGATCCGCTCTTCGCCCACGTGCCGCCGCAGGCCGTCGACAGTTGCCGCAATCGCGGTCGGATGGTGCGCAAAGTCGTCATAGATCCGGATGCCGCCGACCTCACCGCGCAGCTCCATGCGCCGGCGCACGCCGGCGAATTCGCCGAGCGCCGCGGCGGCGGCTTCCGGCGCGATGCCCATGCCGGCCGCGCAGACCAGCGCTGCGAGCCCGTTCTCCACGTTGTGCATCCCGATCATCGGCCAACGCACGACGGCCGCCGGCCTGCCGTGGCGATGCACCTCGAAGACCGAACCGTCATCGTCGATCAGCCGCGCGTGCCAGTCGGCTGCCGCCCGTTGTTCGCGCGCAAAGCCGGTCAGTGACGTCCAGCAGCCCATCGCCAGCACCACCGCGAGATTCGCATCCGCCGCGTTCCAGCTCACCCGTCCCGACGCCGGCACCGTGCGCAGTAGATGGTGAAACTGCTTCTGGATCGCCGCGAGGTCGGGGTAGATGTCGGCATGATCGAATTCGAGGTTCGTCATGACCAGATGCCGCGGGCGGTAATGGACGAATTTCGCGCGCTTGTCGAAGAACGCCGTGTCGTATTCGTCCGCTTCGATCACGAACGCGGAACCGCCGCCCGCGCGCGCGGACAGGCCGAAGTTCGACGGAATACCGCCGATCAGGAATCCGGGTTCAAGCCCGGCGCGCTCCAGGATCCACGCCAGCATGCAGGACGTCGTCGTCTTGCCGTGGGTTCCGGCGACCGCCAGCACCTCGCGGCCGCGCAGGCAATTCTCGGCGAGCCACTGCGGCCCCGACGTGAATGGCAACCCGCTGTCCAGCAGGCGCTCGATCAGCGCGTTGCCGCGGCTCATGACGTTGCCGACCACCACGACGTCGGGCGCGAAGTCGAGCTGACCCGGGTCATAGCCCTCGATCAGCGCGATTCCCTGCGCCTCAAGCTGCGTGCTCATCGGCGGATAGACATTCGCATCGGAGCCCGTCACACGGTGACCGGCCGAGCGCGCGAGCACCGCGATGCCGCCCATGAAGGTGCCGCAGATGCCGATGATATGAACGTGCATCAGACGGATACTGGCGGGAACAGCTGCTTAAGCAAAGCGTCTCCGGCGATCAACCATGTCAGGGCGATCGCGATACTCGTCACGAAGCCGACCTGGATCGCGCTCCGGAGGATATGCGCGACGATCAGTATGTACCAGACGATCACGATCACCGAACCTGCCCACGCGAACAACCTTAGCCCATAAAACATCTGCGCCGGCGCCTGCAACATCAGAAGTCCCGCGGCCAGCGGCGTCATCAGCACGGTCGTGCCGAAAACCGCGCTCATCGTCTGCCGGAATCGGTTGCCGCGGCGGGTCACCGCGAGAATCACCCGGAAAAGACCGACCGCCAGCCCGACGTCGAATGCCGTCCTGCCGAGCAGCCGGTCGTCGCCGAACAGGAGCCAGGACTGCATCGCGCTTCCAGCCGCGAAAGCGGTGCCCGTAACCAGCAGCAGCACCCGCGATGCGGGCAGGACGCTCGGATCCTTGCGCAGCAGGGTGATCTGGACCAGCGAACTCAGCAAATAGCGCATGCTGCCTTGGGCCGCGGGTGCGGCATACGCATAATAAGGTGGCCATGACCGCAGGCGAAACACCCATCGACAGCCCCGGCGTGCTGCGGACGCGCGTCGAATCGTGGCCGGCCGCCAGTCCGCTCGCGCTCGACACCGAGTTCGTGCGGGAGCGCACCTATTTTCCGAGACTCTGCCTCGTCCAGGCGGCGACGGCGGGCGACCTTGCGCTCGTGGATGTGCTCGCCATTCCGGACGGCGGCGCGCTGACCGCCACGCTCAATAACCGCAAGCGCACGAAACTCCTGCATGCGGCGCGCCAGGACATCGAAGCGCTGCTGCCGCTGACCGGCGTGCCGCTCGGTCCCGTGTTCGATACGCAGCAGGCCGCGGCGCTGCTCGGGTTCTCCGCGCAGATCGGCTACGCGGATCTCGTGCAGCAGTTGCTCGGCGTCGAGCTGAAGAAGGGCCTTGCGCGCACCGACTGGGCGCGCCGGCCGCTGTCGCCGGAGCAGCTGGCCTATGCGGCGGACGACGTGCGTTACCTGCCGGCGCTCGCGGACGTACTCGCCGCGCGGCTGGCGGCGGCCGGGCGCAGCGAGTGGCTGGCGGAAGAAGCGGCGGCGCTCGACGACATCGCCCTCTATCGCGTCGAGCCGGCCGAGGCCTGGCGGCGCCTGAAGGGTCTCGACCGGATGAGCGCCGAAGCATTCCGCGTGGCCGGCGCGCTGGCCGTGTGGCGCGAGGAACGCGCTGTCGCCCGCGATTTGCCGCGCGGCTGGGTTCTTCCGGACGCAGCCATCTACGAACTCGCGCAGGCGCGCCCGGGCACGCGCGAGGAACTGTCACGGCTATCCTGCGTGCCAGCCGCCACGACCTCGCGTTCCGGCGACGCGATTCTGGCCGTCATCAGCGCCGCGCTTGCGGCGGCCGACTCCGTTACGCGCGCGAATGCCGACCCCGGGCGGCCGGGGCCCGACGAACTGCGACGGGTGAAGTCGCTGCAGGATCGGTTGCAGGCGATCGCGCGGCAGCTCGGCATTCAGCCGGAAGTGCTGGCGACGCGCCGGGAACTTGCGGCGCTCGTCCGCGGCGCACGCGAACTGCCGCTGCTGACGGGCTGGCGGCGCTCCGTGATCGGCGAGCCGCTACTCGCGGCGCTGTAACACCGCTTCGAGCCGCGCATCCACCTCATCGAGACTGCCGTCGGCGTCGATGCGGTGCAGCAGACCCTCCCGCGCGTAGTAATCGATCAGCGGCTGGGTGCGCTCGCGATAGACCGCCAGACGCCGGCGCACGGTCTCCTCGTTGTCGTCGGGGCGCTGGAACAGGTCGTGCGGCAGGCCGTCGGTGCACAGGTCGCCTTGCTTCGGCGGATTGGTCACGATGTGGAACACGCGTCCGCAGCGACGGCAGCTGCGGCGTCCCGCCATGCGCCGCTGCAGCACCTCCGCATCGATTTCGAGCAGCACGACCGCGTCGATCGGCTTGCCGAGCTCGGCCAGGAGCGCGGCGAGGCCGTCGGCCTGCGGGATCGTGCGCGGGAATCCGTCCAGGATGAATCCGCGCGCGGCGTCGGGCCGCGCCATCCGTTCGCGGATAATGCCCAGCATGATGTCGTCGGCCACGAGCTGGCCCGCATCCATGACGAGCTTCGCGGCGCGGCCGAGTGGCGTGCCTGCGGCCACAGCCTCGCGCAGCAGGTCGCCGGTGGATACCTGCGGCACGCCATGCCGCGCCTGCAACCGCTGCGCCTGCGTGCCCTTGCCCGATCCGGGCGCGCCAAGCAGAACCAGCCTCATTCGGTCAATCTCCGCGGGCCGGTGCCCATCGAGGGGCGCCCATCCTGCCCGCGGCTTCCGATCGCGTCAAACCGGGATGAATCGGCTATGCTTCGCCCCCCACGGGGCGGTGTCGCCGCCCGGAAAACGGATCCAGACGATGGCCAGGACCAGGAAGAAAGGGACCGGGCGGCGCAATGCGCTGTATGCGCAGTCCGGCGGCGTCACCGCGGTCATCAATGCGAGTGCGCTCGGCGTCATCGAGGCCTGCCGCAGGCACCGCGACCGGATCGGCAAACTGTATGCCGGCCGCGACGGCATCGTCGGGGCGCTGACCGAGGACCTGATCGACATCGGGCGCGAGAGTCCCGCGACCATTCGCGCGCTCAGGCACACGCCTTCCGGCGCTTTCGGTTCGGCGCGCTACAAACTGAAGGACCTGGAGCGCGATCGGGCGAAATACGAGCGCCTGATCGAGGTGTTCCGCGCGCACGACATCGGCTACTTCTTCTACAACGGCGGCAATGATTCGATGGACACGGCGCTCAAGCTGTCGCAGCTTGGCGCGCAGACGGGCTACCCGGTCGCCTGTATCGGCATCCCGAAAACCGTGGACAACGACCTGCCGGTCACCGACTGCTGCCCGGGATTCGGTTCGGTCGCCAAATACGTCGCCGTCTCGACGCTCGAGGCATCGATGGACGTCGCCTCGATGGCGCGCACCTCGACCCGCGTATTCATCCTCGAAGTGATGGGCCGCCATGCCGGCTGGATTGCGGCCGCCGGCGGCCTTGCGGCGAAGAAGGCCGGCGAGCCGCCGCATATCATCCTGTTTCCCGAGATCGCCTTCGATCGCGAGCGCTTCCTCGCGCGCGTCAAGGACACCGTCGAGCGCAAGGGCTACTGCGTCATCGTCGCCTCTGAAGGCGCGCGCGACGCGGAAGGAAAATTCCTGTCGGACATGGGCACCCGCGACGCCTTCGGTCACGTGCAGCTCGGCGGTGTCGCGCCGGCGCTCGCCGCGATGGTCAAGGAAGCGCACGGCTACAAGTATCACTGGGCACTCGCGGATTATCTGCAACGTTCCGCGCGCCACATCGCCTCGCGCGTCGACGTCGAGCAGGCCTACGTCGTCGGCCGCGCGGCCGTCGAGCTCGCGCTCGCGGGAAAGAACGCCGTCATGCCCGTCATCCGCCGCAAGTCGTCGAAACCCTATCGCTGGAACATCGGCTCGATCTCACTCGACCAGGTAGCGAACCGCGAGAAGATGGTACCGCGCCACTACATCACTGCGGATGGTTTCGGCATCACCGCGGCCTGCCGCAACTATCTCGCGCCGCTGATCGGCGGCGAGGCGTATCCGCCATACAAAGACGGCATTCCGGCGTACACAACGCTCAAAGGAGCGCGCGTCCGGCGGCGGTTGAAAACAACCTTCGTGATATGATTCCGGTTTCCAGGGAGTAGTTTCATGTCCATGCAGAACGCACTCTGGCTCGCAGTGCTGGCCGGCGTGATCGCCATCGTGTACGGCGTTTTCATGACGCGCTGGATCCTCGCGCAGCCCGCGGGCAACGTGCGGATGCAGGAGATTGCGGCGGCGATCCAGGCGGGCGCCAAGGCGTATCTCAACCGCCAGTACATGACCATCGCCATCGTCGGCGTGGTGCTGTTTGCTGTCCTTGGATTCGCGCTCGATTGGTACACGGCCGTCGGCTTCGCGTTCGGCGCGATCCTGTCCGGCCTCGCCGGCTACATCGGCATGAATGTCTCGGTGCGCGCCAACGTTCGCACCGCGCACGCCGCGAGCATCGGCCTCAACCCGGCGCTGCAGGT
>Ga0268386_10003532_pt1 | contig 11400 bp, 11 predicted proteins | sample RVTome_15_FD_200260 | JGI IMG/M metagenome (GOLD analysis project Ga0268386, IMG submission 200260) | Soil microbial communities from uranium-contaminated site in the Upper Colorado River Basin, Wyoming, United States - RVT150D86... ... | reverse complement strand
ACGGGTAAAGCAATCACGGGTGCCTACGCTGAGACGCGTGCGAAGTGGGAACCGCTCTACGAGGCGACGCAGATCAAAGGCGACGGTGAGGCGCATTCCTATCTTTCGCCCGACGACGAATTCGCCGACTACGAGACCTGGGACAAATTCAACCTCAACATGAGCGTGCCGAAAGAGCAGAACATGCTGCAGTACGAGTACGCGCGCACTGCACTGCAGATCGGCCTGCAACAGGAGGCGAAGCTCGGCACCAATCCTTAACAAGTTCGGCATGATCGGCTCGACCGACACGCACACCGGTCTCACCACGGCCGACGAGGATAATTTCTTCGGCAAGCATTCCGGCACCGAGCCGAATGCAAAACGCATGGAACATCCCGTGGGCTGCTTCGGCGGCAACTGTCTGCTCGGCTGGTCGCAGGCTGCCTCCGGCTATGCGGGCGTCTGGGCGAGTGAGAACACGCGCGAAGCGATCTTCGATGCGATGGAACGCAAGGAGACCTACGCGACAACCGGCCCGCGCATGATCGTGCGGTTCTTCGGCGGGTGGGACTTCGCTGCCGCGGATGCGCAGACCCGCTTGCCCGCGGGCGTCGGCTACGCGAAAGGCGTGCCAATGGGTGGCGATCTGCGCCAGGCGCCGGCGGGCAAATCGCCGAGCTTCCTGGTGGCCGCCGTAAAGGATCCCATGAGCGGTAATCTCGACCGGATCCAGATCGTCAAGGGCTGGATCGATGGGCGCGGCGCGCGTCAGGAGAAGGTCTACGACGTCGCCTGGTCCGGTGATCGCAGGCCGGGCGCCAACGGCCGCCTGCCCGCGGTCGGTAACACGGTCGACGTCGAGAACGCCACGTGGACCAATACGATCGGTGCGCCGGAGCTGATCGCCGTCTGGAAGGATCCCGATTTTGACGCGTCGCTGTGGGCCGTCTACTACGCGCGCGTGCTGGAAATCCCGACGCCGCGGTGGACGACCTACGACGCGAAGTACTTCGACGTCGAGGTCCCCGAGGGAGTCCCCATGACGACGCAGGAACGAGCCTACACGTCACCGATCTGGTATACGCCCTAGCGACAGCTTCTCGGTGATCCCCTGGTTCGAGAGCCCCTCGGCGAGCAGGGCCAGCACTTAGAACTCGCGCCGTGACAGGCGCTCGCCGCCAGCGTCCGGTGTCGACGGCGCCAGCGTCTCCGTCGGCGCGAGCAGCCGGTCGATGAACGCGACCGATGCCTCAGGCAGTTCCGGCAAAGTTCCTACATCCGCAGCCTGGCTGTGATGCCGTACGAGCGTCCCAGTCCGAGAAACGTCTGGAATGCGGGGTCCGCTGCGAACAGATTCGAGACGGCCGACTGCGTCACGTACGTCTCGTCGAAGAGGTTCTCACCCCAGAGTGAGATATCCCACTCTGGCCGAAGCGCACTCCGGCGCGAACGTCGACGACGCTGAACGCCGACTGCACTTGTCGCGGATCGAGATTCGCGTTGGTGTGGTACTCGTCCGTCCAGGTCCAGTCGCCCCGGGCGTACAGCGATCCGAACGACAGCGAGCGCTCGTACTGCAACGCTGCATGCGTCTTGAGCTCGGGAGCATTCGCAAGCGTCTCGCCGGTCAGGTCACAGCCACCCGTCGCAGGGTCCGGCGCCCGACCCGGATAGCAGGCACCGCCCGGGAACGCGTCGAACTGCGCTTCCGCGTAGGTGGCGCCGAGTTCGGCGGTCCATGACTCGCCAAGGTGTGCCAGCAGGTCCAGTTCGAGCCCCTTGACGGAGACTTCCGGCGCGTTCGTCACGAGGAACTGCAACGAGACGAAGCCGGCCTCCTGGTAATCCGTGAAGTCGCTGTAGAACGCGGCGAGGTTCACCTGCAGACGACGATCGGCGAGCATGGTCTTGAGGCCGGCCTCGAAGTGATCGACCTCTTCATCCTCGAACTCGCGCTGCGCGGCAACCGTGCGGCCCCAATCGCCGTTGAAGCCTCCGGACTTGAACCCATGCGAGACGGTCGCATACGCCATCACCTCGTCCGTGAAGAAGTACTGCGGCGTCACCGACCACGTGAACGCATCCGTATCGCGCGACAAGTCGGCATCGACCGTCGCAGGCAGCAGCGCGATCGTGATGATGGAAGGGGTCGCATGATTGACCGTGCGCTGCACGGACGTGTCCTTGCTTTCCGTCTGCCAGCGGCCGCCCGCCGTGACGGCGAAACGCTCGCTCGCGTGCCAGGTGCCCTGCGCGAAGACGCCGAAATACTCAGTGTCGGTCGTCGACAGCAGGCTTCCCGCGTAGCCGGGCTGACCGACGGGAACGCCAGGCGCGAGCGGCACGAACGGTCCGGCCGCGCCGACCACGAATGTGTCGCGCCCCCAACCGCCGCGCTTGGAGTCCGACTGGTAGTAGAACGCGCCGCTCAACCAATCAAACGTCTCGCCGGTCGGCGAGGCAATGCGCAGCTCCTGCTGCACGGCGTCGCCGGCCTGGCGATCGTTGAAATCGAGCAGGTGGACATTGAGCTGGTCCGCGTCGAGCTCCTTCGTCATCTCGTACTCGTCCCAGGAAGTGAGCGACGTCAGCTCGTAACCGTCGGCGAACTCGTAGGTTGCGATGAGAGTGGCTTCGTTGGCGTCGAGCGTCGTATTGCCCGCGAAGTTCCGGCAAACGAGCCGGCTCTCGGGATCGTTGTCTGCACACGGGACGCCGAACGCAGCATTCAGCGCGGCCGGAACCGCACCGTAGAAGAAGTCGCCGTCGCCGGCACCCTTGCTATCGGACAGTTCGCTATGGTGAAGGATCAGGCGCAACTTCAATGCATCCGACACGTGCGCCGCCATCTGGCCGCGGACGCTGTAGCGAGACTTCTCGTTGATGCCATCGCCCGTGAACAGGTTGTCGAGCAGGAAATCCTGGTCGGAGTACGATCCACTCAACCCGAGGCTGATGTTCTCCGAGACCTGACCGGAAACGCCGGCCTTCGCCTGCCAGGTGGCCGCATCGCTGGCACCCTCAACATTCCCACCCTTGAACTCGGCGTTGATCGAGAGCTCATCGCCGGGCTCCTGCGTGTGCACCGCTACGACGCCGGCCGTTGAGTTCTTGCCATACAGCGTGCTTTGCGGCCCTTTGAGCACTTCGATGCGCTCCACGTCGACGAGATCGCCCAGGGCAAGCCCGCTGCGGGCACGGAATGCGCCGTCGACGAAGTAGGCGACTGCGGGTTCGAAGTTCGGGATGTTGCCGAAATTGCCGATGCCACGAATCCGAAACTGCGCATTGAGTGGATTGGTGTTCTGCTGCACGCCGAGCGAGGGCACCTGCGCGGCGACGTCGAACATGTCCTGGACGCCGGCGTTCGCCAGCCCATCCGCAGTCAACACGGAGATCGCCATCGGGACGTCCTGCTGCGACTGAGTGCGCTTCTGGGCGGTCACGACGACTTCTTCGATGCCGCCTGCGGCCACCTCATCAGTCAGATCCTGAGCCGCTGCGCCTGCGATCCAGCCAGTCAGGGCGGCGCCGGCGAACACGTGACGTTGGATGCCCATCGTCGAACCCTCTGCTCTCAGGGGGTTCGCGGTCGGCCACACGTGACTCGAGACATCGACCTCGACCTCGACCTCGACCTTGTATGTACAAGCGCTGCGCCCAAGAGAAATTCCTCTGCTACGGTTTCAGCCGGCGTGATAGACCGACCGACCTCCGGTTCGAGGGATCGACGTCATGGAAAACCTGGGACGCAGATTGAAAGGCGCTCCGACCGGACGCTTGCTCATCGCCTTGAACAGGCGGTCGGAGTAACCGGCGTTCGCGCCAGCCAGCGGCGAGAAGACTTACAGGAAGCCGCCATGCACCGGAATGGCTTCGGACTCGAGCAGAAACCAGGACAGATCGAGCAACGACATCCTCATCGAGATGACCCCACGAAGCTTTCTTGATGGATGCGGCGCATCGGTTTTCGAGCGAGGTCATACGTCCCATCGGGCAGGACCTCGATCGCCTGTCGGCGGAAGACGTCGTCGCCAGTGATCCTCCGCTGTGGCAGTTCTTGCCGCGTTCCGGGGTTGATGGACTTCGAGGAGCGGCAGTGATCGGTTCAACGGCCGCTTTTTGCGAAATTTCGACAGCCGAATTCACGCTCCCGGCAGAGGATGGAACGACGGACATCGATCAGCCCTCCCACCGTGGTTCGGTGAGCAACCGGGACGCTGGGGTTTGGACGTGCTCACGTTTAACTGGAGCGTCACTCACTGGACACGGGAACGAAACTCATGCAATGGCAACAACATGTTGTCGCGTGCGCGCTGATTCTAATGAGCGCGTCCGCGCAGGCGGCTACGGAGAGCGGGCAACCGACGCCCGGATTCAACAACAAGATCCCCGAGAAGGTGATGACGCCCGACGCGGTTCAAACCCGTATCGGAACGCTCAAGTTCGTGGATGGCGTGCCTACTCCAGACACGATGCAGAAGGTCTACGACCACCTCGACTTCCTGCGCGGCGTCGAAGTCTTCCTCAATCTGATGCCCGCCGCGAGCCTCGAGGCGCTCCGACTGGGCAGCGCCAAGCGAGGGGCGATCAGGACCAACCAGGCCGTCATCTTCGACCAGCTGATGGATTCCAATCCGTGGTGCTCTACGATCCGCAGACGCGCTCCGAGCTGCAGACGTCGCAACCGTATCCGAGCAAGAACAATAAGCGCGACGTGACCCGGCTCGCCGCCGTTTCTACCGCTGCTGCTGACGATATTCTCGCTCGAAGATTTCGCGACCTATGTGATCAAAGTGATCTTCTGAGAACCGTTCACCGCGACGAGGCCTGCTACGAGCTGCCGCCCTGCCCTTTCATGCCAGAGACCGGAAATCCAACACGGGGATCGTGCGCTTGCGATTTCCAGATAGCGGCGGAGCGCCTGCAGCGGGCAAACTAAGGCTTCAGATCATGGGAGATCCATTCATGCGTACCTGCTACCGGACAGTCACTGTTGGCATCCTCGGCCTGGCTTCCGCTGCGGCACTCGCGGCACCGCCCATCGTGTACCCGGCGAAGAACCAGACTGCTGAGCAGCAGCAGAAGGACGTCGGGGAATGTGCGGCCTGGGCAACGCAGACGACCGGTGTCGACCCCGCCGTATTGGCTGCCACTCCGGCGACACCGGCTACGGCGGCGCCGGCACCACCGACCGAGCCCCAGCCTTCAGGTCCAAGTGGGGAACGCTTGCGTGGCGCCGCGCGCGGAGCTGCCGCAGGTGCGATCGTTGGTGAGATCGCGGACAACGATGCGGGCGAAGGCGCAGCGTATGGCGCGGCGGCCGGCGCTGTTGCTGCCGGCAGTCGCTCACGACGCGACCGCAGGAATCAGGAAGAGCAAGCCGAGCAACAGCAGGAGCAGGCCGCTGCGCAGCAAAAAGCAGCTCAGGAAGAAGCTGAAGCCAGGAAGCAGGAGCAGCTGGCAACCTACAATCGCGCCAACGCTGCGTGCCTCGAGGGCCGCGGCTACGTCCTGAAATGAATCGCGGCCGGTGCCTGCGTGGCGACGCGGTGGAGGAGCAGACGCTCACTCTCGATCGGCACCGGCACGGGCAAAGAGCAAGCTCGGTCAGCTGGCCGAGAATAACCGCGTCGAATCGGGCGGCACCGGCGCGGGTAGCGATCGCAGGAATCAGCGCTGCATGACCGCGCCAGAGGGGTCGCCCTTCAGGTTCACGTCTTTCAACAGTTCTCTCGAGCCGACGCCCATGCGTCGCAACGTCAGCATCGCTGATTTCATCGAGATCGAAAGCGGACGGACCCGATCCGGCGTGACGAACAGCAGCGACCCAGAGCGCGCCTCGGGAACACCGGGGATGTAGACCGCGAGCAGCCCGTCTTCCAGCTCGTCCACGACCATCGCAATCTGCCAGGCGTCTTCGGTGCTCACCATGACCAGCTCGCGTGCACCTGCCGCTTCGACACCGACGAGACTCTCTCCAAAGCTCTTGTAGAAACTGTAGCCGGGTAGATTGTCGAACGGTCTCGTCTCGAGAAACGCTCCAATGCTCCGTGCGAGTGCGGTGCGTGCAAACACCCCCGCGGCGAGACAGAAGAGCAGCAGTAAGAGAATCGCGACGACCTGCGGCGTCAGGATGCCGCCGAGATGTGCGGCTTCGACTCCGGCCAGAAGCGGAGGCGAAACACGCCGAGCGAATTGCAGTGCCTTGCCGAATGGCAAGCAGCAAAACGATCGGGATGAGGAACAGCACACCGCCTACGAGCGTGCTGCGTATCAGACCCGGTTTTTGGTTCCATGTAACTACCTGCGGATATTCTGAGTGACCAGTGCCCCACGCAGCTGGCGTGCAAGCTCCCAACGGACATCGTCGCCGTCACCGATCTCGAAGCACAAGTACGGACGACGGGGGCACGGTGCTACGGGGGCACGGCGCCGCCGCGATTCGGCAGGGACGTTACCGTCGGCGATGTCCCGCCGCTATCGAAGAATCGCAAATAGCGGCGCGAGTTCGTCATCGTCAACGACCGCGTCGCCAAAGCGCGGTGCACAACCCGGTGACTATCGACATTTCGCAAGATCGGGAGCTAAATGGCCGCGGCTCAAGGCGAACCGCACCTCCCTGCAGACGGCAACGCGACGCCCATCCTTGGTGGAAGATTTGCAGCGATCGAGTGAGATCAGGGACGATTTTGTGTCGCGCCCAGCGCGCTCAGCGGCAGGCTTTACGATCCTGCACGCCACAGACGCCAGCCATGTGACTGAGTTGGTGGGCGACTGGAACTTCGAGTACGCCCAGCTCAAGAAGGGCGGCTTTCGTGCGGATGGTGCTCTCCTGGAATTCGACGGCGTGAGTCTCGCGCGTGTGGCGATGAGTCAGACGATGCTCCACACGGGTTACGCCCCGCGCAACATGGTGGCCGTCATGATCCCCGGCGCGGGCTGCGGCCAGGCGTTCGTAAGCGGCCAGTCGGTCGAATCCGGCCAATGCATGACGCTTTCCGAGGGTGCGTTCCTCGAGGGAATCACCCACGGGCACTACCTCGATATCTCGATCGGATTCGACCTGACGGCCTGCCGCGCTCAACTCGATGCGCTGAATGGCGGCTCATTTGGCCTGGCGCGTGGAATGACCATCGTGGCACCCGGCCCTGCCTGGATCAACGAAACGCAGGCTCGCATCGAATGGCTGATGACTTCTGCGACGGAGCAACCGGAATTCATGAGCAATGCTCGTGTGCGAGCGAGTCTTTCAGACCATCTGCTTGCCGCAATGGTGCGCTTAGATAATGCTCCCGCCGACGTCGATTCGACGACACGAACCGCGCGCGCCATCAGACGGGTCGCTGTAAGGCTCGCCCGCGACTTCATCAATGCGAGACTGTCCGAACCGATCCGCGAGCACGATGGAATCGCCCCTCCATCCGTTATGGAACGACGAGTCGCAGCACTACGCAGGGCTGGCACAGAAGTCGAGTTTCACCGGTATGGCGGTGTCGGTCATGGCTTCGGTCCCGGTATCGGTACAAGCGCTGAAGGATGGCAGACCGTGCGGTCCGATTCTGGGAACGGGTCAATGAGCCACGCGACGGCGCTGAGCATCAATTCGGGACACCCACGCCATTTCTCTGCACATAGCTCTGAATAGCGCTTCGCGGATGGGCACCCTGCAGACGACAATCACGCAACGCCGTTTCTCTGCGGCATGGAGGTCGGGCTGTGACCTACCCGCGCGAGTTGCTCATCTGCCTGCAGGCGACTCGATCACCTCAGAGTGCATGCCAAGGCCCTGGGTCAGTCCTGGATCCGCGGCCTGCGGGCCGCCGAGCGGCTGTATCGCGGAGCCTGAACCGTCTCTTTTCCTTTTCCTGATCTTCCCGTCGACACTCGGCCAACCGCGATCTGCGGCGCGTGCTGAGTGACCTGCTCAGTGCTCGGCAACGCAGGGTCTGTTTGCCCGGCCGGGCTCCCGCGTGCCGCGCGGCCGCCGCTCAGGGTGCTCGCGGTTCAAGCGTCAAAAGGCGTGAGCGTCCTGGATTCTGTCGGCCGACAACTCGCAGGCTCGTCCCGCGCTCGGCAGGTTCCGTTCAGCCGTCGAATGGCGTGGGTGTCCTCGATTGCACAAGCGCGACGCTTGGCATGCGCACTTCCTGGAACGCATCCGTTCCTCGCACTTCGGGAACCCCTGCACGCCTAACTCAGTGTCTTGACCGTCTGATGCCTACAGGCTTTAGGATCGCAGTCATGACTGGACGGACTACGACCGGCTGCGGCTGCGGCCCCGCCGCGCAGGAGCTTTCGGCGATTGCCGATCGCGACCAGCGGCGCGTGCTGATCGCCGTGCTCGCGATCAACGTCGCATTGTTCGTCGGTGAGTTCGGCGCAGGCGTCTGGGCCGCGTCCACCGCGCTGCAGGCGGATTCCCTCGATAGCCTCGGCGATGCGGGCGTTTACGCGCTGAGTCTGTTCGTCGTCGGCCGATCGCTGCGCTGGCGCGCGGGCGCGGCTGTGGTCAAGGGCGTGATTCAGGGCCTGTTCGGACTCTTCGTCGTGACCGAGGTGCTGCAGAAGGCCCTCATCGGCGTGAGCCCGGATGCGCCGATCATGGTCATAGCGGCCGCGATCGCATTCGTGGGCAATCTGATCTGCTTCGTGCTGCTGACCCGCTTTCGCCACCAGGACATCAACTTCCGGTCCGTATGGCTGTGTTCGCGTAATGACCTGGCGAGCAATCTCGGGGTCATCGTCGCGGCCGCGGCGGTCGCATGGCTAGATCAGGGCTGGCCCGACCTGCTCGTCGGGGCGCTCGTCGCGGCACTGTTCCTGATCACGTCGTTCGATGTGCTGCGAACCGCGATCCGGCAGATTCTTGAACCGGAGGCCGAGCCGGTGGTCCAGTGCAGCAGCCGCACGGGCGGTGAATGATGGGTCGAATCGCAAGAGCGGCCTGCGAGCGCGAGCTGGAACTGGCCCGGGCGGCGCACCGCGCGGGCGAGCTCGACATCGCGTTCCGGCACCTGGAACGCGCGCACATACTCGGACAGCGTGTGACGGGTCTGCACGTGCGCAGCCATGTCGCGATGCTCGGCGTGGGTTGGCAGCGTCGCGACACGCGCGAGATCGTCGGCCAGTGCGTCCGCATCCTCGCCGCGGCGCTCTTTTCCCGTATCTGGGTACCGACGGGGAATACGGGCGGCGCCAACGTCAGCGCACTGCGTCCGATACGGGTGCCGAGTGATCTTCAGGCCATTCTCGACGCCAACGATGGCTGTGACCGTAACGATCCGGGCAGCACGAGGATTTGAACGGAGCCCGTCATGTCGAGCGCGAGCCCAGTACGACATCTCGAATCCGCGCTCAGTACTGAGCCAGGTCTTCGCCTGCGCTCCTCCTTGCGATAACCGTGGTTCATGGCCACGCACTCATGAGCTGCAACAGCGTTCCGGATCTCCGGACGCGCGCGTCTCCTGGATCGGCGGGCAGGGCACGGAGCCATACGAGCAGTACACGCAGCAATGGCCCGGCTGCGGACGCAGCACGGTCCCGCATCCCATGCAGTCGTAGAAGAACTGGCACGAATCGGTCGGCATGGTCTCTTCTTCGGCGTGACCGCAGGCAGGGCACGTGATCGTCGAACGAAGTTCCATCGATTCTCCTTTCAGCGGCGCTCGCGAAGGACGAGCCCGAACGCTGCAGAGCCGGGAAGAATCCGAGCCGTGCGGGCATGCGCGATCGGCAGTCAATATTTCAGGGTTGAGGGTGCGTATTCGCGAATCGCTCACTCGTTCGTGCGCTTCAACCGACGCTTCCAGAAATTGAACAGGGCGAAGCTAGTCAGTGCCAACGAGACCCACCGTCAACAAAGCGGTAGGTCATGACAATTGCGCCTTAAAGCACTGATTTGAAGGAATAAAACAAACAGAAAACTGGTCTTGGATGTGGTGCCCCGAGCAGGAATCGAACCTGCGACCTACCGCTTAGGAGGCGGTCGCTCTATCCACTGAGCTACCGGGGCACGGTGGCGAGGCGCTGATCGTCGCAGAACTCGGGGAGGATGGTGGAGCCGAGCGGGATCGAACCGCTGACCTTCTCATTGCGAACGAGACGCTCTCCCAGCTGAGCTACGGCCCCACGCGAGGGCGCGGATTGTAGCACCCGGCTGCGGCCGTGCAAGCGCGCTGCCGTGCCGAGACCTTACAATGCTGCGCACTTCGTTCGCGAGGTCCACCCAGTGACGATTGCAGTGCGAGTCCGCCCGGCGACGTCTTCAGACGAGGACACGATCGTTGCGTTCAATGCGAGCCTCGCGCGGGAGTCGGAGCATCGCAACCTCGACCTGAACCTGCTGCGCGAGGGCGTGCGCGCCCTGCTCACTGACATGCAGCTCGGGCAATATCTCATTGCCGAGGCCGACGGCAAAGCCGTCGGCCAGCTCATGTGGACGAGCGAGTGGAGCGACTGGCGCAACGGCAGGTTCTGGTGGATCCAGAGCGTTTACGTGGCACCGGATTGGCGGGGCCGCGGGGTGTTCAAGGCGCTCTACGGTCAGATCGACACGCTCAGCCGTACCACGCCTGGGGTGTGCGGCTTGCGTCTGTACGTTGAACGGGCGAACGCTCGGGCGCAGGCGGCGTATCGCGGCTGCGGTCTCGTATTGACGGACTATCTGGTAATGGAAACGGACCGTTCGGGTGCAGTTAGCGGAGCCGGCGGTCACGAGTGAGCATGTATCACAGGCTCGTCACAGCCCCTCGAGGAAATCACGATGTTGTCACCCGGCACCTCGGCCCCCGACTTCACGCTTCCCGATCATGAGGGACACGCGCGCTCGCTCGCCGAGCTGCGGCGCGAGGGTCCTCTGATCCTTTACTTCTATCCGGCTGATTTCACGCCCGGCTGCACGCGCGAAGCCTGCTCCCTGCGTGACCTGCACAGCGACATTCTGCGCGCCGGGCTGCGCGTCATCGGCGTGAGCCCGCAAGATCCGGAGTCCCACGCTCGATTTCGCGAGCAGCACAACCTGCCCTTCACGCTGCTATCGGACGTCGACAAACGCGTGATCCGCGACTACGACGTCGACGGGCCGCTCGGCATCGGCGTGCGCCGTGCGACGTTTCTGATCGACCGTGAGGGTCGCATCGTGGACGCCGTCCTGGCGGATCTGCGTATTCAGCGGCATGAGGAGTTCGTCCGCCGGGCGATCGAGGCGCGGTCGAGTTAACAGCATCTGGCCGAGCGAACCCGGAGTCGTTCGCACGCACCTGTCGGGGACGCCATGCCATGGAGGGAAGTAGGACGCTGCGAACGGACACCCGCGTGCCGCGTCACTCACCGATGACGGTCACGAGCAGTGACCGACGATGGCCAGCCCGACGGTGCTCCCAGAGGTACACGCCCTGCCACGTGCCGAGCGCGGGC
>Ga0268386_10003530_pt1 | contig 11402 bp, 11 predicted proteins | sample RVTome_15_FD_200260 | JGI IMG/M metagenome (GOLD analysis project Ga0268386, IMG submission 200260) | Soil microbial communities from uranium-contaminated site in the Upper Colorado River Basin, Wyoming, United States - RVT150D86... ... | reverse complement strand
GGTCGAGGACCGCACCGAGGGGACGATCGTCGTCGACGGGGTGATGCTCGGGATCGGCCTCCCCGGCCAGGTCTCCGAGCCGATCACCTGGAAGATGGAGAAGGGCCGCGCCGTCTCGATCGAGGGGGGCGACGAGGCGGCCCGGCTGCGCGAGGTGATCGAGGGGGTCGAGAACGCCGACGTCGCCGGCGAGTTCGCCTTCGGCGTCTCCGAGGTCGCCCCGTTCGGGACGCCGTCGGAGAAGGGCCGGGTCGGCACCGTTCACTTCGCGCTCGGCGATAACCACCTCGCCTACCCCGGCGGCCAGAACGTCTCCAAGCTGCACCTCGACGGGGTGATCCTCGAGGCCAGCCTGCAGATCGTCGACGACGGCACCTTGATCGTCAAGGACGGGGAGTGGGCACTGTGAGCGGCGTCGGGGTCGTCGCGCTGGAGAGCGTCGAGCCGATCGAGCTGCCGGGCGGGAGCTGGAGCCGGATGCTGGTCACCGCCGAGCGGGTCGGGGGCAACGCGAGCTCGATCGGGTTCTCGGTCTTCAAGCCCGGCAGCGAGACGGCGAGCGTCTCGCACGAGACCGAGGAGGTCGCCTACGTGGTCAGCGGCTCCGGGCGCCTCGACACCGACGACGGCGAGGTCCGCTTCGCCGCCGGCGACGCGCTCCACATCCCGCCCCGGACCTGGCACGCGGTCGTCAACGACTCGGACGCCGACGTGGTGATGGTGTTCGGGTTCCCCCATCCGGACTATCCGCCGACGGAGCGGCGCTGAGCGGATGGAGGAGACGGGCACCGGGGCGAATGGGGGCGAGGCGGAGCGCGGCGACGAGGTCCGCGCGCGGGTCGCCTGGGCCTGCCGGATCCTCGCCAGCGAGGGCTATCAGGACCTGACGCTCGGGCACGTCAGCGCCCGCGACCGCGAGCGGCCCGAGCGGATGTGGATCAAGCGCCGCGGCGTCACCCTGGCCGAGGTCACCCCCGCCGACGTGATCGAGTTCGAGATTGGCGCCGACCTGGGCGACGCCGCCGACGACATGCACCTCGAGGCGGTCTTGCACACCGAGGTATACCGGCGCCGCGACGACGTCGGCGCGATCGTTCACGGCCACCCACCCTACGCGACGGCCTTCGCGGCCACCGACGCGAAGCTGCTCCAGCTCAGCCACGACGCGGTGATGTTCGACCGCGGCCTCGCCGTCTACGACGGCAGCCCCGACCTGATCACCGAGCCCGAGCAGGGCTCGGATGTCGCCGAGGCGCTCGGCGAGCATTCGGTCGTGCTGCTGCGAAACCACGGCGTCCTGGTCGCCCATCGCGACCTGCCCTGGATGGTGTTGGCGGCGGTGACGCTGGAGCGGGCGGTGATGGTGCAGTCGATCGCCGCGACGCTGGGCAGCGCGCGGCCGATCGACTCGGCGCTGATCGACGAGCTGCATCGGCGCAAGTACAACGACGGGCTGGTCGGCGAGTACTGGCAGGCCTGGCTTCGCGACATGCGCCGGCGTGGCCTCGACGAGGGGATGGGCGCCCAGCCGTGGACGAGGTGAGCCGGATGACCGTCAACGGCGCGCCGCGCGAGCTGGTCGCGCCGGCCCGCGAGCTGCTGCTCGACACGCTGCGCGAGCGCCTCGGCCTGACCGGGGCGAAGCGCTCCTGCGAGGTCCAGGTCTGCGGCACCTGCACGGTGCTGGTCGACGGCGAGCCGGTCAGCTCCTGCACCTATCTGACCTGCGACGCAGACGGCCGCGAGGTGCTGACCATCGAGGGCTTCTCCGAGAGCCCCGAGTTCGCCGAGTTCGAGCGCGCCTTCACGGAACGCGCCGCGCTTCAGTGCGGCTTCTGCACCCCGGGCTTCCTGCTCACATTGAAGGCGCTGCGGGACGCCGGCGAGCTGCGCAATCGCGAGGACGTGATCAGCGGGCTCGACGGCAGCGTCTGCCGCTGCACGGGCTACAAGTCGATCGTCAAGGCCGCCGAGGCGCTGGTCAGCGCCCCGGACGCCGCGCGGGCGGAGCGATGAGCACCCCCGAGGCCACCGCTCCGACCGCCCTCGCCGAGCGGGTCGGGCGCTCGGAGCCGCGCAAGGACGCGGGTGAGAAGATCCGCGGCCGGGCCGAGTTCAGCGGCGACGTCAATGTGCCGCGGATGCTCCACGGCAAGGTCCTGCGCGCGGAGGTCCCGCACGCGCGGATCTCCTCGATCGACGCCTCCGCCGCCGAGGCGGTGCCGGGCGTGGTCGCGGTGCTGCTCGGCGCTGAGCTGGCCGGCTTCGACCCCTACTGGGGCCACGCGATCAAGGACCGCCCGATCCTCGCCACCGAGCGGGTGCGCTTCCAGGGCGAGCCCGTCGCCGCCGTCGCGGCCGAGGACGAGGCGACGGCCGAGGCGGCGCTGCGCGAGATCGTCGTCGACTACGAGGAGCTGCCGGTCGTCGGCACGATTCCCGAGGCGATCGCCGAGGAGGCGCCGCTGGTCCACGACGGCCCGCTTCGCCCCGGTCTCTTCCACGGGCTCGGCAAGCTCCCGGAGCGGGAGGGGAACGTCTGCTACCGCTACCGCCTCGACGCCGGCTCAGTCGAACTCGCCGAGGCGGAGGCCGAGCTGACGGTCGAGGGCGAGTACGAGTTCCCGGCCGTCTACCAGTACGCGATGGAAACCCACACTGTGGTCGCGGACTTCGGCGACGGCGAGATCACCCTCTGGGCCTCGTGCCAGCACCCGTTCCTGGTCCGGGCCGAGATCGCGGACCTGTTCAACCTCCCGATCGGCCGGGTGCGGGTGATCGTCCCCTACCTCGGCGGCGGTTTCGGCTCGAAGAGCTACACGAAGATGGAGCCGATTACCGCTGCGCTCTCCTGGAAGGCGGGGCGGCCGGTGCGGATCCAGAACCGGGTCGACGAGTCGATGGTGACGACGCGGCGGCACGGAATGCGCTGCCGCATGCGGACCACCGCCACCCGCGACGGGAGGCTGCGCTCGCGAAGCGTGCGTCTCTGGCTCGACACCGGCGCCTACGCGGACAACGGCCCGCGGGTCTGTGCCACGGCGGGTGACGCGGCGCCCGGCCCCTACGCTTGGGAGGCGGTCCAGGTCGATGCCAGCTGCGTCTACTCGAACACCGGCCCGGCCGGCTCCTACCGCGCCTTCGGCTCCGTGCACCTGCAGTGGATCGGCGAGCTGCAGGTCGACGAGCTCGCCCGCCAAGCGGGCGTCGACCCGCTCGAGATCCGGCGCCGGAACCTGCTCCGCCCGGGCCAGCCGGTGCGCCCGGACGGCACCGGCAAGCCGCTCGACGCCGACCTGGTCGGCGACGTCGAGAAGGCCGCGGCCGCGGTCGGCTGGGGGAAGCCCAAGCGCGACTGGGCGGGGCGCGGGGTCGCGGTCGGGCTTCTCGCTGCCGGCGCCCACCCGGTCTCGCGCGCCAGCGTCCGCATGGAGGCCGATGGCACGGTCGAGGTCAACGTCGGCACCACCGAGATGGGTCAGGGGGCGCGCACGGTGATGGCCCAGATCGCCGCCCAGGAGCTGGCGATCGAGCTCGAGCAGGTGACGATGCAGGGGGCAGACACGAGGTTCACTCCCTATGACCGCTCGACCGGGGCGAGCCGCTCGACGACGCTCGCCGGGCTCGCCGTGCAGCGCGCCGCTGCCGATCTGCGTGAGCGCCTGCTCGCCACCGCGGCCGGCGCATGGGGCGTCGAGCGCGCTGAGCTGGAGGCCGTCGCCGGGGCCGTGCGCGGGCCCCGCCGCGAGGCCGGCTACGCCGAGCTGATCGCCGAGCGCTTCGGCTTCATCGGCGGCGAGCTGGTCGGCGAGGGCGAGGTCCGCCCCGAGCAGGGCAGCGGCTCCTACGCCGAGGGCCCGGTGTTCTGGGAGATCTGCATCGCCGCCGCCGAGGTCGGCGTCGACCCCGAGACCGGCCGGGTGAGCGTCGAGCGGATAGCGACGATCGCCGACGTCGGCAGGGCGATCAACCCGCTGCTGGTCGAGCGCCAGGACGAGGGGGCGGTGCTGCAGGGGGTCGGCAATGCGCTGTTCGAGGAGATGGTCTACGAGGACGGGTTCCTCACCAACGACAACCTGCTCGAGTACCGCGTGCCGAGGGTCGAGGACATGCCGGCGCGGATGCAGGCGATCATCGTTGAGAACGGCGACGGGCCGGGACCCTACGGAGCGAAGGGCTGCGGCGAGGGGGCGCAGGCGGCGACGCCGGCGGCGATCGCCACCGCGCTCGCCGACGCCGGCGTGCCGATGAACGAGCTTCCGTTCACGCCCGAGAGGGTGTGGCGGCGAATCCAGCAGATCAAGGAGGCAGACCAAAGATGAGCGAGATCAAGCGAGCCGCGGTGATCGGCACCGGGACGATGGGGCCGGGGATGGGCGCGGTGCTCGAGCGGGCGGGGATCGCGGTCGCCTTACATGACGTCTCCGAGGAGGCGATCGAGCGGGCGAAGCAGGGCGTCGAGCTGGCCCGCGGGGTGCTCGAGCAGCTCGGCACCGAACAGAGAGAGGGCGGCAAGCTGCGCTTCGGGACCGACTTCGCGGCGGCGCTCGACGGCGCCGACTTCGTGCTCGAGGCGGTGCCGGAGAAGCTCGAGCTGAAGCAGGAGGTGTTCGGCGAGTTCGAGCAGCACGTCTCAGACGACGCGGTGCTGAGCTCGAACACCTCCGGGATCCCGATCACGAAGATTGCCGAGAACCTCGGCCACCCCGAGCGGGTGATCGGGATGCACTGGTCGAACCCGCCCCACCTGATCCCGATGATCGAGGTGATCCCCGGCGAGCGGACGAGCGAGGAGACGATCGCGGCGGCGAATCAGCTGATCGACCGGATCGGCTACTACCCGAGCCTGCTGCGCAAGGAGGTCCCGGGGTTCGTCGAGAACCGGGTCCTCTACGCGATCATGCGCGAGTGCCTCGCTCTCGTCGACGAGGGCGTGATCGATCCCGAGGAGCTCGACCTCAACGTCAAGTGGGGGATCGGCTACAAGCTCGCGGTGATCCCGCCGATGCAGCTCCTCGACGTCGCGGGGCTCGACATCTACGAGAGCGTCGCCGGCTACCTTAACTCCGACCTCTCGACCGAGTCGGGGATCTCGGGGACGATCACTGAGCTGACCGGCGAGGGCAAGCTAGGGCTGAAGACCGGCGGTGGCCTGTTCCAGTACTCGCAGGACGAGCTCGCCGAGCTGCCGAAAAAGCGGGCGGCGGCGCTGGTCGCGGTCCGAAAGACGCTGGACGGACAGAACGTCTGAGGAAGGGAGAGGAAGATGGGTGTGAATCGCGTCTGGCTGCTCGACTCCGGGAGCCTGGTCATCGACCGCTCCCACATCATGTGGAACATCGACCCGGGAAACCCGACCCGGTTCCCGGTCTACAGCGTGCTGGTCGACCACACCGACGGCCTGTTCCTGTTCGACTCCGGCTTCGACCACGGAACGGTCGAGGAGTTCCTGCCCTTCGAGCTGCCCGAGCAGACCGACGAGCAGACGCTCCTGGCACAGCTCGAACGGTGCGGCTTCGCCCCGTCCGACGTGGCCGCGGTGATCAACTCTCACCTGCACTTCGATCACTGCGGCGGCCAGCGACATCTGGCCAACGCGGTGACCTGGGTCGGCAAGGAGGAGCTTCGCCACGCCCTCGTGCCCGAGCCGTTCGAGCGGCTCGGCTACTCCGACAAGGTCTTCCACCGCCCCGACTCGACCTATCGCTGGCTTGAGGGCGAGGAGGTCGACTTCGCCGACGGGATCCGGCTCTTGCACACGCCCGGCCACACGGTCGGCCACTACTCGATGGTGGTCGAGAAGGACGGACGCCGGCCGATGCTCTTCTGCGCCGACGTCACCTACACGCGGGAGACCTGGGAGAAGGAGCTGATCTCCGGCTTTCACAACGACCCGACCGCGAACTTCGCCTCGCTGCGCAAGGTCAAGCACCTCGCCCACCGGCTCGACGCCGAAGTCTTCTTCACCCACGACATGGAGGCGTGGGAGTCCTACGAGCACGCCCCCGACCACTACTAGGCAGAAAGCGAGGAACCAGAGATGAAGCTCGAGGACCGGGTCGCGATCGTCACCGGCGCCGCCCAGGGCATCGGCCGGGCGATCGCCGAGAAGCTCGGCGCCGAGGGGGCGATCGTCGTCCTAGCCGACGTCACCGCGGACGGCGCCGAGCGGGCGGCGAGCGCGCTCGAGCGAGGCCAGGCGATCGAGTGCGACGTCTCCTCGCAGGAGTCGGTCGAGGCAATGGTCAGCGAGGTGCTCGATGACCACGGGAAGGTCGACGCGCTGGTCAACAACGCGGCGATCGTCCCCTTCATCCCCTGGGACGAGGTCGATCTCGCGCACTGGCAGAAGATCATCGACACCAACCTCACCGGCGTCTACCTGTGCTCGCGCGCGGTCTGGGAGCCGATGCGCGACGCAGGCTACGGGCGGATCGTCAACATCGCCTCGAACACGGTGATGGCGGGAACGCCCAACATGGCCGCCTACGTCGCGGCGAAGGGCGGCGTCTGGGGCTTCACGCGGGCGCTCGCGACGGAGCTCGGCGCAAGCGGGATCACGGTCAACGCCGTCGCGCCCGGGCTGACCGCGAGCGACGGCGTGCTCGCCAGCCCCCACGCGGAGGCGTTCGAGTTCGTCCAGAGCCTGCAGGCGATCCCGCGCCGAGCCGAGCCGGAGGACATCGCCCCCTCCGTCGCCTTCCTCTGCTCGGAGGAGTCGGGCTGGGTCACTGGCCAGATGGTGGTCGTCGACGGCGGCCACACGAGGCACTGATGGCGGCGCCGACTACCACCCGCGCGGGCGCGATCCTCGCCGTCGCGGACGTCGAGGCGTCGGTCGGCTGGTACCGCGACCGGCTCGGGTTCGAGGTCGAGGCGAGCTACGACGATCCCCCCTACGCGACCCTCGCGCTCACCGGAACCCGTCTCTCGCTCGCCGAGCAGGGCCATCAGGCGGAGGATCGGCCGGGAGTGCTGATGGCGGCGCCCGAGGATCGCTCGCGGCTTCAGGTCGTGCTCGTTCTCGAGGTAACCGACTGCCGCGGCGCCCACGAGGAGCTGCGGGCGGACGGGGTCGAGTTCCTCGCCGAGCCGTTCGCGCCACCGTGGGGCGGCGCCCGCTGCTTCGCCGTCGACCCCGACGGCTACCTGGTCGAGCTGGAGGAACCGGCGTGAAGGCGATCAGGATCCAGGGACCGGAGCGTCTCGAGCTCGACGAGGCGCCGGAGCCGCGCGTCGAGGCGCCGACCGACGCGGTGGTGGAGGTCACGAAGACGGCGATCTGCGGCGCCGACCTCTTCCCCTACCACGGGTTGACGCCCGGGTTCGAGGCCGGGACGATCCCCGGGCACGAGTGGGTCGGGGTCGTGCGCGAGGTCGGTGAGGCCGTGCGCGGCGTGCGGCCCGGGCAGCGAGTCGTGAACACGAGCATGATCTCCGACGGCACCTGCGGCCACTGCCGCGCGGGGCGGCCGATGCAGTGCGAGAACCGGGCGCTGTTCGGCTACAGCGGCGTCTACGAGCGGCTCGACGGCGGCCAGGCGGAGCTCGTGCGGGCCCCGAACGCCGACCGGTCGCTGTGGCCGATCCCCGACGGAGTCGCCGACGACGATGCCGTGTTCGTCGCCGACATGCTCCCCACGGGCCTCTCGGCGGTGCGGCGGGGCGGGGTCGACGTCGGCGACGTCATCGCCGTGCTCGGCTGCGGGACGGTGGGCCTGATGGCGATCCTCGTCGCGCGGCGGATCGCGCGGCGGGTGATCGCGGTGGACGGGATCGCGGCGCGGCGCGAGCTCGCTGCCGGGCTCGGCGCCGAGGCGGTCGCCCCCGACTCCGCCGCGGATGCGGTCGCGGCGGCGACGGGCGGGCTCGGAGCCGACGTCGTGATCGAGGCGGCGGGAGCGAAGCCGGCGCTCGACGCCGCCTTCGGCCTCGCCCGCGGCCGCGGCACCGTCTGCGTCGTCGGCGCCCACTTCGAGCCCGACTACCCGCTCGACGCGGGGCGGATGTTCGAGGGCGAGCTGTCGCTGCGGTTCGCGATGGGCGACCCGATCAACGACCGAGAGCTGCTGCTCGCGATGATCGCCGCGGGCGAGGTCCATCCGGCCGAGCTGATCAGCCACCGGATGAGCCTCGACGACGCCCCGCAGGCCTACGAGCTATTCGACCGGCGAGAGGCGACGAAGATCGTGCTCGAGCCGTAGGCGCCGGCGGGACCGGCCGGAGCGATGCGCGGCGCCAAAATCCAAACCGACCGGAGGCCTTCATCCGAAGCGCGCCCAACAGGTGGATCGGCCCAGGGAGCGGTTGTATGATCGAGCCACCGGCGGCGCCGCTGGGCTTGCGCCGGGGCGTCGCGGGAGGAGAGTCCCGAGAAATCAAGGCGAGCCCCGACTACGAGCCGCTCACCCGCGGCATGGCCGCCGGCTGCCGCACGGGGACGCTTTCCTGGCCGGCAGCGCGCTCGCCTGGCTGGACCAGCTCGCCGGGCTGATGGAGTCGGGGTTCGGCGAGCAGCGGGGAAGCGAGCAACCGTTGGGGCACGATCACGAGAGAAAGGAGGAGCGCCGATGCCGATGAAGGAAGTGGTCGACGAGCTCGAGACCTGGACCGGGGCCGGCGAGCGGGTAGCGCTCGCGACCGTGGTGCGAACGCGCCGCTCGGCGCCGCGGCCGCCGGGGGCGAAGATGGCGATCAACGAGCGCGGCGCGGTCGCCGGCGCTGTGTCGGGAGGCTGCGTGGAGGGCGCCGTCGCCGAGGCGGCGCTCGAGCTCCTGCGCGGGGACGGCGAGCCGCGCATGCTCCACTTCGGGATCGCCGACTCCGAGGCGTGGGACGTGGGGCTTCCCTGCGGCGGCGAGACGCGGCTGGGCGGCAAGCTGCTCGTGCGCGAGGACGGCTCCACCTCCGGAGGGCTCGGAGACGACGCCCTCGACGACCCCGCGCGCGAGGCCTGCGAGGAGCTCCTGTGGGCGGAGCGCTCCGAGCTGCGCGAGCTCGCCGGCGCGGAGGTGTTCATCGACGTCGTCGCCCCGCCCCCGCGCCTGCTGATCCTCGGCGCCGTCGAGTACGCGGCGGCACTGTGCCGCGTGGCCCGCGCCGCCGGGTGGCGGCCGTACGTGTGCGACCCGCGCGCCGCCTTCGCCACCCGAGAGCGCTTCCCCGAGGCGGAGGAGGTCGTCGCCGCGTGGCCGGACGAGGCATTCGAGCGCCTGGGGATCGACCGCGTGACCTACATCGCGATCCTCACCCACGACCCGAAGCTCGACGACGCCGCGCTGCGGATCGCGCTGCGCTCCGACGCTGCCTACGTCGGCGCGATGGGAAGCCGGCGGGCGCAGGCGCGCCGCCGCGAGCGGCTGCTGGAGGCGGGGATGAGCGAGGCGGAGCTGGACCGGCTCGCGGCGCCGATCGGGCTTGACCTCGGCGCGACGAGCCCGGAGGAGACCGCGCTCTCGATCATGGGCGAGGCCGTCGCCGTCCGTAACGGCCACGACGGGGGGCGCCTTGGCAGGGCCGTGGGGCGGATCCACGAGGTGGGAGCGTGATCGGCGGCGTGGTGCTCGCCGCCGGCGAGGGCCGCCGCTTCGGCGGCGCGAAGCTCGCCGCCGAGCTCGACGGGCGGCCGCTGCTCGACCACGCCCTCGAGGCCATGCTGACGGTGCCAGGGATCGAGCGCGTCGTCGTCGTGCTCGGGGCACACGCCGAGGAGCTCGCCAGGCGCGCGGACCTCGCCGGGGTCGAGACCGCCCTCTGCGAGGACTGGAGGGAGGGGATCTCCGCGTCGCTTCGCGCCGGGGTGAGGACGCTCGCCGAAGCCGAGGCGCTCGTCGTCACGCTCGCGGACCAGCCGTTCATCACCCCCCAGGTGATCGCGGCTATCGTCGACCGGATCGAAGGCCGGGCGCCCGCGGCGCGCGCCACCTACGCTGGTCGGCCCGGCCACCCGGTGCTGATCAAGCGGCAGCTGTTCGCGGCGGTCGAGGAGCTGCGCGGCGACGCGGGCGCCCGCGACCTGCTCGCCGCCGCCGGCGTGCGGAGCGTCGAGTGCGGGCACCTGTGCCCGCCCGACGACGTCGACACGCAGGACGACCTCGAGGCCGCGCGGCGGCTGCTCGCGGTCGAGGTGGAGGCGGGCAGGTGAAGCTCGAGCACGCGTTCGAGGTCCAGGCCCGCTGGAGCGGGTGTGGGAGGAGACGATCGACGTCGAGCGCGGACTCGGCCGCGGCCGCTTGGATGGCCTCGGACTCGATGAGGGTGATCTCCGTGGCGGGGTTGCCGTTGTCGACTGGTTGGCAGTAGCGGTCGCCTTGGAGGCCGCGGCCGGCCACCGCCTCGGCCTCGGTGACGGGCTGCATAGGTCGTTCGGGCTCCGGCCCGATGTAGATGCCCACCACTCGACCCTGCCTCATCCTGGCTCGCATCCTCTCACGGCACGTGTAAGGGCACTCTATTCGCCCCCGGTGCGCCAACCCACAGTCCAGCGGGCGTCCCGGGCGCTCAGCGTGCGATCAGGCGAGTTGCCGTCGCCTTCCACGTGGCCGTCACACGGCTTCCCCGGGCGAGGCTGAGGCGCGACACCGATGCCGCGGTGATCTCCGCGGTCAGATGCTGCCCGGCGGCGAGCCCGATTCGGGCCCGGTTTCCCACCGCCGTGACGCTGACCACCTCGGCATCGACGCGGTTGAGCGCCGAGCCGGCGCTCGTCGCACCCGGCGGCTCCACCGCGATCTCCCACGGATAGATGCTCGCCGCAACAGGCCCGCCGACGACGTCGGTGCTCCGGATCTCACCGCCGCCGTCGAGACTGACGGCCGTCAGACCGCCGGCTGCGCGGCGGGCGTCGCCCGTGAGCACGACCGCGCCCGTGAAGTCGGCGACGAACGGCGACCCGGGCGAATCGGCGAGCTCGGCGGCGCCGCCCCGCTGCACCACGCGACCGGAGTCGATGATCGCCACCTCGTCGGCAAGCAGCGCGGCCTCGCTGAAATCGTGGCTGACGAGGAGGGTCGGGACGTGGGCATCCGCGATCGCGGCGCCGAGCTCGCGGGCCGCGGCGGCGCGCGTCTGCGTGTCGAGCGCGGACAGCGGCTCGTCGAGCAGCAGTGCGCGGGGACGGCGGGCGAGGGCGCGCGCCAGTGCGACACGCTGGCGCTCGCCTCCGGACAGCTCGCGCGGTCGGGCATCGGCGAACCCGGCGGCCCCGAAGCGCTCCAGCAGCACGACGGCCCTCTGCCGGCGCGCCCGGCGCAAGCCCGCCAGGCCGTACGCGACGTTCTCCCACGCGCGCAGGTGGGGAAACAGCGCGTAGCCCTGAAACAGGAAGCCGCACCCGCGGTGCTCGGGCGGCAGATCGAGCTTGCGCTCGGTGTCGAGCCACCGCTCTCCATCACATGTCACTT
>Ga0268386_10003529_pt1 | contig 11403 bp, 15 predicted proteins | sample RVTome_15_FD_200260 | JGI IMG/M metagenome (GOLD analysis project Ga0268386, IMG submission 200260) | Soil microbial communities from uranium-contaminated site in the Upper Colorado River Basin, Wyoming, United States - RVT150D86... ... | reverse complement strand
CGACCCTCCTCCACGAACCAGTGTCTAACTTAACTAGAGTGGGGCTCCGCCCCACATCCCGGCTCGGTCGCTTGCGGGGGCCCCTGCGCCCCGCGCCGCTCCCTCGCAGGCGCGCCGTGCGCGCCTTGGTTGTGGGGCTCTGCCCCGCCGTTGCCGCCCGCGCTGTGGCCGTTGTGCGCGCTCCGCAGTGCGAAGGACATTCCCGCTCCGAGTTGCACACCTGGCTCACGCGTTCAGGCGGAGGATCCGCTCGCCGTTCCCTCGATCTCTGCGTACTGCCGCGCTGCGGCCTGCCAGGCCATGCCGTCTGCGGGCTCGAACCGGGAAGGCGGGAACGCCTCCGCGATCCATTGCCGGCCCTCGGCGAGCGTTGTCACGTCGCAGGCCGCTGCCTGCACGAGAATGTTGCCGAGGCTGGTCGCCTCGACGGGACCGGCCAGCACCGGCCGACCGGTGGTGTTGGCTGTCGCCTGATTCAGGTACCCGTTCTGTGCCCCGCCGCCCACGATGTGGATCCCGGCGAGTCGTTCGCCGGTCAGCCGCTCGATCGTCCGGACGACCGAGGCATATCGGAACGCGAGCGAATCGAGGATGATTTTCGTCAGCAAGACCGGATCGTCCGGCGCCGGTTGTCCCGTTTCCGCCAGCGCTGCACGGACCTCACCGACCATGCTTGCCGGATTGAAGAACCGCTGCGCGTCCGGGTACACGAGGCCTGCGCTGTCCGGCACCGTCGCCGCCTCCTGTAGGAGACGCGGCAGTCCAGGGTCCTGGCCGGCAGCGTGCCATTCGCGCCGGCAGCAGTCAAGGATCCACAACCCGGCAACGTTCGTGAGGACGCGGAACGTGCCGCACACGCCGCGCTCGTTGGTGAAGTTGGCGGCGAGCACGGGTTCGTCGAGGAGCGGTGACGTGCGCTCGACCCCGACCAGCGACCACGTGCCCGACGAGATGAAGGCCCAGGCCGGCAGGAGCGACATCCCGGCCACGGCGCTCGCGGTGTCGTGAGTTGCGGGCTGGACTACGGAGGCGCCTGGAAGTCCGAGCGCCTGCTGCAGGTCTTCGCGGAGCGGGCCGAGCTCGGTCCCGGCCGAACGCAGCGGCGGCATCAGCCGCCGCGGCAGTTCCAGCCGATCGAACACCCGATCGTCCCACTCGCCGGTCCGGATGTTCAGCAGCTGGGTCGTCGAGGCATTGGTGTGCTCGCCGGTCGAGGAGCCGCAGAGCGCGTGGTGGCAGAGATCCGGGATCATCAGGAGCCGCGCGGCGGCCGGCGGCAGCCCCCGGTCGGCGTGCGCCATCAGCTGGTAGACGGTGTTGAACGGCAGGAACTGGATTCCGGTTTCGCGGAACAGCGTCTCCCGCTCGATGCGGCGGAGCGCGCGCTCCATCATGGGCGCCGCGCGCGGGTCGCGATAGCAGATCGGCTCTTCCACCAGCCGCCCGTCTCGATCGATGAGGCCGTAGTCGACGCCCCATGAATCGACGCCGATCGAGCGCAGCCGGCGCCCCTCGCGTGCGGCAATCGCGCCGGCCCGTCGGAGCCCGATCCTCATGCCGTCGAGCAGGCGCTCGAAATCCCACCGCAGACAGCCGTCGGACTGTCGCGGCGTGTAGGCAAAGCGGTGCGCTTCCTCGAGGCTCACGTCGTCCGGCGACAGGCCGCCGACGAGCACGCGTCCGCTGCCGGCGCCAAGATCGACCGCCGCGTGCAGCATCCGGGACACTACCCCGTCCCGATGTGAAACACCTCGCGCAGGTCGCGCGAGACGGGACTGTTGTCCGGATTGGTTGGCATCAGGTCGCGCATATGGCTCCACCAGCGCCGACACACGTCCGTGGACGCGAGAGCGGCCCACTGCTCCTCGCACTCGATCTCCGCGTATCCGAAGAGATCGTTGGTCTCGGCATCGAGGAAGATCGAGTAGCTGCGCACGCCGTGGTCGATCAGCGCCGCCTCGAGCTCCGGCCAGACCGGCCGGTGCCGCCGCTCGTATTCTGTCTGGCCCCCGCGCCCCACGGCCATCCGAAAGGCTTTGCGAATCACGCCGACATCTTGCGTGAAACCAGGTTCCGGCGACCAGCGAACGTCACCTGCGCGGCCCGGTTTCGAATGGGGAAACAGGATGCCGCTCCGGGCCGTGATTCGAGATCCACCTGCAAAACGGGCGTTTTGGTATGTGAAATTTCCCGCGAAACCTTCGTGCGATTTCTGGCACGCTCAATCGCGTGGAACACCCTGAGAGACAGGCATTTATGGAGTGCTCCGGCGCTCGACTGGAGTCTGCGCCCCGAAACAGGCGGCCAGGTGATTCCCGCGCTACGCGGCCAGCAGCCCGAAGCGGGAAGCTGGAAGCTCGAAGCCGGGAGCTGAAAATGAGTCACCAGGTTCACGAGGCCGACAAACGCCATGCACTGGAACAGGTGCTCCGGACCGCGGCGTTCCAGCGCGGCCGGCAGGTGCGCCGGTTCCTTCGCTACATCTGCGAGATGGAGTTCGCCGGGCGGGCGAGTGCGCTTCACGAGTATCTGGTTGGCGTCGAGGCGCTCGGGCGTCCGGCGGCGTATTCGACCGACGATGACTCTACCGTGCGTCGCCGCGCGTATGCGCTCCGCCAGAAGCTGGACGAGGTGTACGCGAAGGAACTCGCCCACGCGGCCGTCCGCATCGAGGTGCCGAAGGGCGCGTACGTTCCGCGGTTCACGCCCTGCCCTCAGGGGCGCGGCCGCTGCTCGTAATTGATCAGTATGACCAGATCTTCGGTGCCAACCTGCTCGAGGCCGTGAGAAGCTCCTGGACGCGTGAGCACGGCGTCACCCGCCTTCACGTCGAAAGTCTTGCCGTCGATGGTCATTTCGCCGCGGCCGCGGAGCACGTAGTAGATCTCGTCCTCTTTCTGCAGGTGGTACCCGATTGCGGAGCCTGGCTTCATCGCGCGCTTGCGGAAGACCAGCTTCAGATTCGGCGTCGTCTTGAAGAACGAGTAGCCGACCGTCTCCCCGCCCCCGCCGTGGGACCCCGGCTCCTGCACGGCGATTTCGGCGTCCCGCTCCAGGACGTATCCTCCGGAGGGCGGCTGCTGTGCGGAAGCGGTGAACCAGGCAGCCGGGCCGACGATAGCGGCGGTCAACACCACTGCTCCGAGCTGTTTCATGTCATCCTCCTCGAACTCCGCGCCGGACGCACCAGAGATGGGCCGAACGCAAGGGTATGGATGCCTTATCCCTCAACGCGTCTCTGACATCAAGGTGCGGCACGTTACGAACGGACGGTACCAACCGCTCGACAGGATCTCACGCTTCTGTTCCGCCGTACCCGTGCGTATGCCGCTCATGTGCGCTCCCGAGCGCCGCATTCGGCGCGCGCGTGCATTCGGTCCTGGCCTTTTGTCCTTCTGTGTCTACAGAATGGGGATCGAGAGACCGCCGTCCACGTGGATGACGGAACCCGTGGCGTACGGCGCATCGCCGCGCAGGAGGGCGGTGACAACGCGGCCGACGTCCGTCGGGAATCCCCAGCGGCCTTCTGGAACGAGACCATTCGCAATCCGCGCGTCGTAGGCCTCTTTCACGCGCTCGGTCATGTCGGTCGCGATGATGCCGGGCCGCACTTCGAACACCGGAATGCCGTGCGCGGCGAGCCGCACCGCAAACAGCCGTGTTGCCATCGCCAGGCCGGCCTTGCTGACGCAGTACTCGCCCCGGTTGACGGACGCCATCTCCGCCGAGACCGATGTCACGAACACGATCGACGCGGTGAAGGTCGCGTCCGCGTCCTTCTGCCGGACCATGCGAGCGGCGATCGCCTGCGTGAGAAAGTAGGGTCCCTGAAGGTTCGTCCGGATCAGGTCTTCGAAGCTGTCTTCGCTCGCCTCGAGCAGATCGGCGCGGACCCGTGGCGCGCGTCCGGCGTTGTTGACCAGTGCGTTCACCGCGCCGTAGCGTCCGTGAACGCCATCCACGAGCCGCTGCCGGTCCTCCGGACTGCCGACGTCGCACCGGAAGTAGTCGGCGCGACCGTCGAAGCGCTCCAGCACCTCGCGAACAGCTCCGGCGTCGCGAACGCCGCACAAAGCGAGGCTCCAACCGTCGGCCGCAAGCGCCTCCGCGATGCCGAGGCCGATCCCGCGCGTGCCGCCGGTGACGAGCGCGACGCGTGGCATCAGGGTCCTCCGAAGAACGTAAGGTAGGGTGCGTCCTTCGCGAGGCGCCGGACGAGGAGCGCTGCCTCGCGCAGGTGATAGTCGCCCCACTGGCTCGATTCGCCGCGCGGAATGCGAGAGCCCGCGGGCACGTAATCCCAGCCGTTCGGGCGGTGATAGACCGAGTGGAGCAGGAGGCCCTGATGGTTCGCGTGGAGGCTCAGGTACGGTCCGCGTTCGTCGAGGAGCGTCGAGAGGATCCGCAGGCCGGCCTGCCCGTATCGCGCACCGCCGTTCTCACCAAGCACACGACCGAGCCGCAGCAGCCCCTGCGCGGCGATGGCAGCAGCCGAACTGTCCACCGGTTCGTGATCGTTGAACGGGTCCGAATCGCGCGCGCCCCACTCCCCGAGGTTCGCCAGCCCTGGTGCGCCGGTATCCCAGTACGGCACGCCGTCCGCAGCGGCCGCTACATCCATATAGAAGTCGGCCGTCGCCCCCGCGGCATCCAGCATCCAGCCCTCGATCGCGTCCCAACCGCCGAGGCGTGCGAACTCGTCGCGCGGGACGGAACGAAGGAACTCGAGCTGCTCGGCAAATCCCAGAATGGCCCAGGAGAGCCCCCGCGTCCAGGTCGAAAACGGGGAGAACCCCTGCTGGCTGTTCGGCCCGCGGTAGCTGCCGTTCACGGGATTGAACAGGCTCTCGTGCGCGACGCGCCCGCGGACGTCGTACGTATCGCGGCCTTTCCCGTAGTACACCGAGAAGCGCGCGGTCGCCTGCGCGTGCTGGACGAGCCGTTCGAGCAGATCGACCGGTGCGTCCTGTTCTCCGAGGAGGCGGTGTCCGAGACGATACGAGAGCGCAAGCGCGCGCAGCGATCGAACCGTGTCGACGAACAACGACTGCGGACCGTTGAAGGAGTGAATGAACCCGCCGCCCTCCTGCACGCGCGTCCACCGCCTCGCCTGCACGGCGCCGCTGACTTTCAGCGCGAGGGCGTAGAAATCGACCTCCCATCGGTCTGCGTCGATACGACCTTCGCGGGCGAGCCGCCAGAGCCCGCCGTAAGTGCTGACGTTGTTGAAGCCGTGATCGTGGACGCCGATGTGCGTCAGGTGCGGCGCCATGCGATCGACGGTGCGCCGGCGGGCGATCTCCAGGAACTCGCGGTCGCCGGTCGCATCGAACTGCAGCACCGCGGAGCCGAACTGGAATCCCTGCGTCCACTCGGTCCAGCCGCGGGAGCGGTAGCGGCCCTCGGCGGTGAAGACGGGCGCGCCGTCCTCAGGGCGCCAGGACGTGTCGAGCGCGCGAATCTTCCGGGCGGACAGCTCGAACATCCGATCGATGGCCGGAAGCAGGTCTGCGGCTGAGCGCCGCGTGTCGATGCGGATCATGACGCGATTGCCACGATGAACGCGGCCCGGAATCGTCCCCGCGAGCCTCAGGATCAGCAGGTCCGCTTGAAAAACAGCACGACCAGGGCGCCGCATATCATATATGATTTTCGCCGCATGACCGGCCGCCGCCTTTCGCGCCGCTCGTTCCTCACACGGCGTCCCGCGCCGCTGCCGCAGCCGGCCGAGTTCCTCGTCCGCGTGCACCGCCGGATGATGGCTTGCCGGGTGGAGGTCGTGCTGCCAGGAGAGCACGCCTCTCTTCTGCCGGTGGCCTCGGCTGCGCTCGACGAGGGAGATCGGCTCGAGGAAGTGATGACGATCTTCCGCGAGTCGAGCGAGCTCTCGCGGGTGAATCGCGACGCGCACCGAGCGCCGGTGCCGGTCAGTGAAGACCTCTGGTCGGTGGTCGACGCAGCCAGGATGGTGAGCGACGCCACCGAAGGCGCCTTCGACCCGACGTCCACGGCACTCAGCCGGTGCTGGGGATTCATTCGACGCCAGGGTCGCCTGCCCTCGCCTGAAGAGATCGACGACGCACGGGCATGCACAGGCATGCGGCTGGTCGAAGTCGATCCAGCCACGCGCGCGGTGCGCTTCACGAAAACAGGTGTTGCTCTGAACCTCGGGAGCATCGGCAAGGGATTCGCGCTCGATCGCATGGCAGCGTTGCTGGCGGCTGGAGGAACCACCGATGCGCTCCTCTCCGCAGGATCGAGCAGCGTCCTTGCGCGGGGCGGCGACCGCGTGCCCTGGACCGTCGATCTCCGCTCGATGGTGAGTGGCCGGGTACTCGCACGGCTCGGGCTCGTGGATGCGGCCGTGGGCACGAGCGGCGCCGGCGAGCAGTTCTTCGTAGTGGACGGCCGGCGCTACGGCCATGTCATCGACCCGCGCACCGGCTGGCCCGCCTCCGGTGTGCTGAGCGCAAGCGTCATCGCCTCCAGCGCGGCGGAGGCCGACGCGCTGTCGACGGCATTCCTCATCGGAGGCCTCGACCTCGCCGAACGCTACTGCGAGCAGCACGACGACGTGCTCACGATCATCACGCCCGATGACGAAGGCCGGGTTCCGCTCACGATCGGCTCGTATCCCGGCGCCACGGTGGATCCGGTATGACGTCTGAAACTCATCGATTCTCCGGCATCCAGCAGACTGCTCTCGTCGTTCTGAGAACGGCCATCGGCTGGCACTTCGTGTACGAGGGTTATACGAAGCTGATCGATCCCGCATGGAGCCGCGCGGGTGCGCCGCTCGCACCTTTCTCGTCCCTGGGGTACCTGCAGGCCGCTGGCGGTCCGCTTGGCGACCTGTTCCGATGGCTCGCGCAGCCTGCCTGGATCCCCTGGATTGACAGCACCGTTGCGATCGCGCTGGTGATCGCGGGCCTCTCGCTGATGCTCGGCCTGCTGACGCAGATCGGGTGCGCCCTGGCGATGTCGCTGCTGGCCATTTTCTACATCTCCGCGATTCCGCTCAGCGGAGTGGCGCAGCCGAATGCCGAAGGCGCGTACCTGATCGTCAACAAGAACCTGATCGAGCTCTTCGCGGTTGCCACGGTCATGGCGTTCCGCACGGGTCGCATCGCGGGGCTCGACCTCCTGTTCCGCAGGCGTCGCATGATCACCACCGCCGAGACCCGCATATGACGCCACCATCGACGAGCGCGCGGCACGTGACGAAAGGACGGTTCGCCTATGCGGCGCTGCGCGACGCGATCATTCGCTGCGAGCTGCCGCCGGGCGAGCGGCTCGTGATCGACGACCTGGCGCGGCGATTCGACGTGAGCATCATTCCGGTCCGGGAGGCGCTTCGCCTGCTCGAATCCGAAGGCCTCGTCGTCAGCGTGGCGCACACCGGAACGAAGGTGGCGCCCGTATCGCGGCAGCTGATCGTCGAAGTGTTCGCGCTCCTGGAGGGGCTCGAATCGGTGTCCGCGAGGGCGGCAGCAGGCCTCGCGACGCCCGGCGATCTTCGCGCCCTGGAAGGGCTGGTCAGGCGGATGGATACCGCATTGTCAGCCGGACGACCCGGCGTGTGGGCGCAGCTCAACACCGAGTTCCACCTCTCGATCGGCACGCTGTCGGGCATGCCGATGGTGAACCAGATGCTCCGCCGCGCGCTGGACCACTGGGACCGCGTGCGTCGCTACTTTTTCAACGGCGTGTTCACGCGTCGGGCCGAACGGGCCCAGGGTGAGCACCACCGCATGCTGTCGCAGCTCCGGGCCCGCGACGAGGCCGGTATCGAAGAGATGATGCGCGTCCACAACCGCAGCGCCCTCCAGGCGTACCTCGACTACCTGGACGCGGGGGAAGGGCGGCGCCAGTGACCCCTCCGCGATTCCCGAAAATTGCCTCGCTGAAAACAGCGGACGCCTTTCGTTCCTACCTCGAGGCGGAGCACATCGGTATCTTGTTCGACGACACGCTCGCGCCTGCCGCGGCGTCACCGCTCGGACAGCCGATTGTGGTGAACGGCACCGGGGTCGGGAATCGCTTCTGCGTACTCCCGATGGAAGGCTGGGACGGCACGACGGACGGCCGGCCGAGCGATCTCACCACGCGCCGGTGGCGGAACTTCGGGTCGAGCGGCGCCAAGTTGATCTGGGGTGGGGAAGCGGCGGCCGTATGTCCGGAAGGACGGGCGAATCCGAACCAGCTCGTCATCGACGCCTCCACGAGCGGTGCGCTGGCGTCACTTCGGGAGGCGCTGGTGGCCGCCCACGAGGACGCGTTCGGACGCGGCGCCGCTGATGATCTGTTCGTCGGGCTGCAGTTGACCCACTCGGGACGATTCTCGCGCCCGAAGGCCAAGTCGCTCCCGGAGCCGCTCGCCGCGTACTCGCACCCGCGTCTGGACGCACGCTTCACGGTGCCGGTGCCCGTGTTGTCGGACCTGGATCTCGATCGCCTCGCCGGGCAGTTCGTGCACGCCGCCCGGATCGCCCGGGACATCGGATTCCGGTTCGTCGACGTGAAGCACTGTCATGGCTATCTGCTCCACGAACTGCTGAGTGCCCGCGATCGCCCGGGCAGGTACGGAGGAAGCCTCGAGAACCGCTCGCGCTTCCTCCGCGACGTGGTCGACGGCATCCGCTCCGACGCGCCGGGCCTGGATATCGGCATCCGGCTGTCGGTCTTCGACTCGGTTCCGTTCCGCAGGGGCCCGACCGGCCGTGGCGAGCCGGAAGTGCCGTCGGCCGGCTACACGCACGCCTTCGGCCTCCTGCAGGACGACGACGTGTCCGGCGCCCTCGACGATGCCCGCGCGCTCCTGAGGATGGTGCGCGACATGGGCATTCGATGGGTCTGCACGACGGCAGGAAGTCCGTACTACTGTCCGCATCTCCAACGGCCGGCGGCGTTCCCCCCGAGCGACGGCTACCTGCCGCCCGAGGATCCGCTGCGCGGCGTCGCACGGCAGATCGATGCGACCGCGATTCTGAAGTCCGAGTTCCCGGATCTCGTCTTCGTCGGATCCGGGTACACCTACCTCCAGGAATGGCTGCCGCACGTGGCGCAGTTCAGCGTCAGAACAGGGCGCACGGATTTCGTAGGGCTGGGACGCCTGATGCTGGCGTACCCGGGTTTGCCGGCGGACGTGCTCGCCGGCCGTCCACTGAGGCGCAAGTCGATCTGCCGCACGTTCAGCGACTGCACGACCGGACCACGGCTCGGGCTCGTGTCGGGATGCTATCCGCTGGACCCGTTCTACGAGGCGCATCCGGACGCCGCCCGGCTTCGCGCCTTCAAAGTGGAGACCCAGGCATGACCCCACCGGACCCGGATCGGCCCCATCAGCTGCTGGCGCTCGTCACCGCCTTTCTGGCCCTCTTCGCGATCGTCGGCTTCGCGTTGTACGGGCTGCCACGGTTCTACCCGTTCTTCGTCCAGGAGCTCGGGTGGACGCGCCAGGAGGTCACGTCCGGCAACGCCTACAGCAAGATCGTCATCGCACTTGCGTTCGGCTTCATCGCTGGCCGAATGGTCGATCGCTACGGACCGCGCCGCCTCATGCTCGCCGGTATCGTCATGGCCGGGGGCGCGCTGGTGGGACTGTCGTACGTGACGACGTTCGGCGCCTTCTACCTGTTCTACGGGTTCAACGCGCTCGGATACCTGTGCGGCGGACCGCTGCCGAACCAGGTGCTGCTGTCGCGCTGGTTCGACCGGGCCCGCGGAAAGGCGATGGGGGTTGCGTACCTCGGCATCGGTGTCGGTGGCGCCGTGGTTCCGATTCTGGCGTTCGCGCTGACCGAAGGGCTGGGATGGCGCGGGGCGCTGCGCGCGCTCGGCGTCATCATGATCCTCGTGGCGCTGCCGGCCGCGTTGTTCGTCCGGGAGCCGACAGCGGCGCCTCGCCAGCCACCAGGCGCGCCGGCCTCCATCAAGGCCATCGCCTCGCGTCCGGCGTTCTATCTCCTGATGATCGGGAGCATGGCGTCGATCGGCGCCGTGGGTGGGACAATGCAGAACCTGGCGTTGTACCTCAGTCTCGATCGCAACTTCGGACAGGGAGTCATCGATACCACGTTGTCGCTGATCCTGGTCGGCAGCCTCATCGGTCGCCTCCTCATGGGATGGCTGGCCGACCGGTGGCCCAAGCAGCGCGTGATGCTGCTCATCTACGTGATCGTCGCCGCGACAATCCCGCCGCTGTTCTACGCGCCCACGCCGCAGACGCTCGCGATCTGCGCGTTCTTCTTCGGCATCGGACTGGGCGGCGACTACATGATCATTCCGCTCATGGCGGCGGAGATGTACGGGCTCGCGGTGATGGGTCGGGTGATGGGGATCGTGCTGACGGCGGACGGCGTGGCCGAAGCGCTCGTGCCCATGCTCGTCGCGGCCTTGCGCGATCGCTCCGGGACCTACGAGAACGGCTTCTTGGTCCTGCTGGCGCTCGCCGCGGTCGGCGCGATCGCCGTGTCGCTCCTGCCGCGGAGTCCACGCCAGCAGCAGGCAGGCGCAGCCGTCTGAATTCACGTGCAGTTGGCGCCCGGGATTTCCAACGAGTCTCGACAGCCTCTCGGAACGCCAGTGACGGGCCCCCTTTCCCGCTACCGACACCCCCGTCGGTGGGTTCCATCAACGGCCGCCGGGGGGACGGCAGGGTGACTGCTAAACCAGCCGGCTGTCGTACGCCCAGTGGAGGGCTGCCTGGCGCTGCTTTCGATGGCAGTCGAGATCGCCCGGCTCGCAGTTGTTTCGAATCTGGGCCACGTGGCGAGCGATCGCCCGCCACCGCCTGATCTGGCGCGCATCGTCCCGGGTTCGGCGTCCCATGTAGTACCGGCAGTACCACTGAAACCAGCCTCGCGGATCCTGCGGGTGAATCCAGCCGTTGCGACGCCAGATGGCCAGCGATTGCGAGGCGTTGACGCCGAAGCAGTTGAGCCGGGGGTCGTGACGCTCGGAGCAGAGCTTCGCGCGGACAAACCAGCTTGCGGGAAACTCCCCGCGGCAGTCGGTCATGTACTTCCCGCCGAACACACCGAGTCGCAGCATCTGCTTCGGCGTCAGCTGTGGCTTGAACCCGGTCGCGAAATTTCGACCGGCGGGCTCGGTCCGGTAGTACACGAAACCGTGCTGCATCCTGTCGTTGACGATGACCTTCTGCTTCATATGTCAGGGGTGCTGCGACATCTCGTCGAGGCTGTCTACCGCGACGACTTCGGTCGTCGCCGTGCGCCTCGACCGCCGTGCCGGCTGCCTGGCGAGACACCGAACGGCGCGGCCGCCCTCCTCGAATTGTCGAAGAAGGCGACCGCCTGCGTATCCACTGGCGCCGGTGCGCAGGACGTTTGCGTCCATGCAGACCGCCTACTCGTCTTCCGGGAGGATCACCGTGTCGATGAC